>Ga0066652_100002385_pt1 | contig 10275 bp, 9 predicted proteins | sample GraSoiAngelo_101_FD_71413 | JGI IMG/M metagenome (GOLD analysis project Ga0066652, IMG submission 71413) | Grasslands soil microbial communities from the Angelo Coastal Reserve, California, USA - 14_0903_02_30cm | ecosystem: Environmental > Terrestrial > Soil > Grasslands | place: USA... | reverse complement strand
GCCACATCAATATGGCTTTCGCCATTGCTGATATAATACACATCGGGATCCTCTTCCTGGTTGTTCATCAGTTCGGGCTCATCCACCATTTTAACTGTAATGTTAAAATCGTCCCAGAGCTCAAGCGGCAGGTTGTTGCTGCATCGGTCGCATATGACTTCGAGGCTGCCACCCATTTCAAACTTAAGCAGCATAAAGCCTGTTTTTTTATCCAGGGTCAGCCTTACTGTTGCTTTACAGTTGAAAAAATCCTGCTGCTGAAATTCTTCAAAGAACCTGTCAGTTATTTCGTACTCATATTCATGAATACCGGGTTTCAGACCTACAAACGCTATTTCAAACTCCCGGCGATAATTCATGTCTCGAAACTTTTGCTTCCCTTCCAAAATTTGCCTGAAGTTCAGATTTCACTTTGGAAAATCGGGAGGCAAAGGTAGGGGAATTTGATGAAGTTTTGAGACCGAATTTAGATTATTTTCGGGCTTGTAATTAATTTAAGGCTTTGATCCTTAGGAATTAAATCTGTTAGGTTTGCAAAAATTTCTGTCCCGATTGTTTCATCACCTGATGAAAAGCTGGAGCTGGGTTCTTTTGATAGTATCTGCTATTCTCATCAAATGGTCTTCTTACTACCCCGACTGGGTGGAAAATAACTTCACTTATGGCATATACCCACTCATTTCGAAGGTTCAACGTTTCCTTTTCGGATGGATACCGTTTAGTGTAGGTGACCTTTTTTATATATTTCTCTCACTGGTTATACTTTTTAGGGCATTCCGTTTTTTCAAACTCTTGTTTAAGAAGCAATTAACGAGGAAATATTTCGCTTCAGGCCTCCAGCAGGCGATCTTCTTTTTCCTGTTTGTATATGTATTTTTTAACGCCTTGTGGGGACTAAACTATAACCGGACTGGTATCGCCCGGCAACTCGGGCTCCAGGTAAAAAAATATTCTTTAGCAGACCTGGACACACTGACTGCTGCGTTGCAGGTAAAACTCAACCAATATGCCCTGGCGGTCACTGAAGCGCAAAGGGATTCGTTGGATAAAAAAAGCAGGTTGTTCAGCGAAGCAACAAAAGCTTACCGGCACGCGGCACATGAATATTCTTTTTTGAATTATAACCCGGGTTCCGTTAAGCCTTCTATGTTTAGTTATCTGGGAAATTATCTCGGTTTCCAGGGCTATTACAATCCTTTTTCCGGAGAAGCGCAGGTTAATACCACCGTTCCGCGTTTTCTCGAACCATATGTGACGGCGCATGAGATAGGTCACCAGGTAGGATATGCCAGGGAGAACGAGGCAAACTTTGTTGCTTTTCTTGCCTGTCGGTCCTCGGTTTCGGCCGGTTTAAAATATTCCATGTATTTCGACCTGTATAGTTATGCGGTGCGGGAGATCGGCAGGCGCGACACAACGATGGCGCGGAATTACCAACAAAGACTACATCCGCAGGTAATAAAAGACCTGAAAGAGCTTCGCGATTTTTTTCGGCAGTATAAAAATCCCGTTGAGCCGGTAATCATGTGGGGGTATGGTCATTTCCTAAAAGCCAATAATCAACCTGCGGGAAAAGAGACCTACAATGAAGTGGTGGCCTGGCTGGTCGCTTACTATAAAAAATTCGGGATTGAGGCGATTTGATGGTAGAACATTCAAAGGTTTAAGGGTCTAAAGGTTTAAAGGTTTGACAATACAGAAATACTGTGAATTAATAGGAAGCTGAGGCCTGACAACAGACACCTGAAGCACTCTAATCCGTGTATCTGTAGCAAAGATTCTAAAGGAGGGTATGACAAGAATGAGCTACTATCGACAAGATCAGTTTTTCTTGAATTCAAAAGATGAAGCCATAAGTTCATAGTCCTTCTTTAATGCTTCATAGGCTTTATCAAAGCACTGCTCAACCACGGTCAGTGTCTTTTTGCCATCGGTATATATAAATATCCTGACGAATCCTTTGTATACCCCCATCAGCTTTCCCGACAGTATTTTACCGGAACCTTTATACTTTCCCCAGGTATTGAAATGAGAGATCTCTGCGTTTTTTAATAATTCAGCAGTGAACGCTTTTTCCTGGTTTTTCATCAGTTCGGCAGTGTCCAGGGCCATATCATAGAGCACGAACATGATCATGTTGTCGCCATCGGGCGAATCGAGGCTAAAAAGAGCATCAGGATCATAATCTTCGTCTGCGGTGTCGATATTCCAGCCGGTGGGATATTTCATTGAAAAACCTTGCCGGTCGATCTTCTTTTGACCCTGGCTATTAAGTGAGAGCCAAAGGATCACGATGGCTGTAAAAAGAATCCTCATAAATAACGGTTATTTAAAATTTATTCTTCCACATCATACTCTCGATCGGCTTATCGGGCTGACCGCTGTACTTCGCGTTTTTCTTTTCATTGTATTTGACTGCAATTTCGCCATCCGCCGGGAAATAAATCAATTGTCCTATCGGCATGCCTTTATACACTTTTACCGGTTGCTTGACAGAGATCTCCAGCGTCCAGTGACCACAAAACCCGACATCGCCTTTGCCGGCCGTGGCATGTATGTCGATCCCGAGCCGTCCCGTAGATGATTTGCCTTCAAGAAAAGGTACGTGAGCATGAGTTTCGGTATACTCAAGCGTAACGCCCAGGTAAAAGATATGTGGATATAGAACAAAACCTTCCTCGGGTATTTCAAAATACTCGATCTCGTTGTGTTTCTTGGCATCCAGTATATGTTCCCTGTAAGTGGCCAGCCATTTGCCGAGATGTACGTCATAGGAATTGCTACCGAGACATTCCCGGTCGTATGGTTCCAGCTTGATTGTTCCTTTTTTAATCTCTTCAAGTATCCTCGTGTCTGATAAGATCATTTTTGTCGGTTGTCAGGTGTCGGGTATCAGTTGTGAGTAAGGATGCTAAAAATTTGGAGTGTTTACCAGAACTATAGAACTTACGTTCCAAACTCAAAACTTAGTTGTAAAAGTCTGCAATCTATCATCTAAAATCACATTCGTGCCGGTTTTTTTTCAACATCAAATCAACGATACAACAAGGCTCGGTATCTGGAAAATAGAAGAGACAGAAGACTTTTTTAAAGCCAATGTGCCTCAGCACAGGGATGTTACCCATCCGCATAAAAGGCTCCAGCACCTGGCCGGTCGTTTTTTATTACAATTCCTGTTTCCTGACTTTCCCTACGAGTTGATCCAAATTGCCGATACCCGGAAACCTTACCTGCCTGATGAGCGATACCATTTTTCCATTTCTCATTGCGGTGACTATGCCGCCGCCATTGTAAGCAGCGATAAAAGAGTAGGGGTAGACATTGAAAACGTTTCGCCAAAGATCGAAACGATAAAAAATAAATTCCTTAGCGAAAAAGAACTAACGACTTACCTCCCGACAGCTATCGGGACAGCAGTCACCGGTTCTGGCCCTGGACTATCGACTATCGACTCCAGACTTACGACTCTCCTCTGGTCTGCAAAGGAATCCGTTTTCAAATGGTATGGCAATGGTGGTGTAGATTTCAAGCAGAACATTCAATTGCAAAAGCATCATAAAGCAACTGAATCGATAGATTGTTTTTTTTCAAAAACGAACTCTCAACTGGCAATTCATTATCGTTATTTCGGGCAACTGGTACTGGCCTGGGTTGATTAGTTGAATTATTCTTCTTCCTCGTCATCTCCTGCTTCCAATAAATTCAGATCCACATCGCTTCCGGATATTCCCTCGATAGATCCGCGGATATGAGCTGCATTCAACAAAACTTTTTCCAGTTGTTTTTCCCTGGCTTTCCAGAGTTTTTCCATCGCGTCTCTTTCTTTCTGAATGGAAAGCTTCATGCTCATAAATCCTTCACGGATCGCTTTCCATTGCTCCGCAAATTCATTACTGGTGAGATAGCCGTACAATAAATGCATTTTATCGCCTTTATTCTCATTGCTTTTTGTCGCATTGAATGTTCGAACGATGGAATCTCGCAAAGCGGCAGCCAGTGCTTTTACTTCGCCAAAAGAACAGATCCATACCCCGTCCTTAATTCCAAAGCAGTCCATATCCCTGGGCATTGTCTTGGTGACGATCACCGCGATCTCTGCACCCTGGCTGCGCATATCTGCTTTCAGCTTTTCAATCCAGTCAGCTGCAAATGCATTCGTGCGTTTACTCTCATAGATGATCTTGCCGCATTCCTGCCCGAAATTGTTTCGTATAATCTGCAGGCAATCTGCTCCACGAACGCCCTTTCCAACCTCAGTGATCATATCAAATGGGAAAGCAGAACGCAACATTTCTTCCAGTGCAATCTCCTGCACTTCACCCTGCAGTTGCATAGAACCCTGCTCGGCTTTGCGTCTCATTTCGTCAGCCAACTTTTTTTGATCTTCAAGCTGCTTATCTTTTTCAGCCAGCTTTAGCTTAAAATCTGTTTCAAGCTGCTGCATCCTTTGATCTTCGATCTTGCGTATCTCCTTGGAAAGTTTTTCCCGTTCCTCCAACACTTTTTTCTGTACAGACAACTCGAGTTCTTCTTCTTTTGTTTTTAATTCTTTCTCTTTTTTTAAAAACTCAAGTTCCTTTTGTCGTGACAACTTTAGTTTTTCTTCATTGTCTTTATTGTTTTGCTCGGCCAGCCGAAGCCTGTTTTCAAAATCGGAAGAAATGGATTTACGGAGATTTTCTTCAACAGACTGTTGGATTCGTTTTTTTTCTTCATCCAGCTTTTGGTTGAATTCTTCGTTCTTCTTTTTTTGCCAGTCGGCGGCCTGTGCACGCAATTCTTTTTGTACTTCTTCCCTTATGGCTTCATTTGGTTCGAATTGATGACCACAATTGGGACATTTGATATCTGTAGGCATTTAAAATGGTCTTTTTTCAAAACTACAAATAAAAAAAGTGACCATTAGGTCGCTTTTGTAAGTGCCCCGGAACGAAGGAGCTAAAGGCTAAATAATTTTTATCCAGTTTTTTGCATGATCCTATGAAACCATTTGCTGACCTGCATTACATAGAATGGATTGAGATAATTTGATAAAGTCTGATTAAGCCGCATCCTTCAGTTGTTCCTCTAGATGCAGATTTACAGAAACCGGAATAAAGGAAAATAATTTGATACCGTTGACTGACGATGGGATTCCCAGCGCTGAAACGGACTTAAGACCGTATCATGGTGAACACTTGTTCAGATCTAATTTTCTTGACAAAAATACCGACCTGGAGCTATTTTGACCTCTCCATATTGGACTCCCGGAAGACTCTAGACGATTTCACGGTAAGACGACTTGTTCTATGTTATAGAGAGAACAAGTCGTAAAGGCTAACATTATAGTATATTTGATCGTCATGTTTCGTTTCAAAAAGGAATTTGGGTATGGTGAAATAATGAGTGTTATTACACTGTTATTTACAGGGTACACATTTTATTTAGTTCAAAAGGCAGAGCATGATCAAAGGAATCAAATTATTATAGTGCCCAGCGAAATAGATTGCAGGGAGTTTGCCTATAAAAAAGATAACAACCAAATAGACTCTAGGAGAGTTTGTTTTAATCAGTTACTAATTAACAATGCTGGCGAGAATACCTTAACCCTCAACAGTATTGAAGGTCGGACTGGTCCTACTTACTTGCAGCTTAGGAAGACTGGTAATGGCCTGGCCGATTCAACAGTAGTTCTTCTTTACTCTACTACATTGAGCGTCGATTCATTGACAAGCGCGTTAAATCGTATCACTGACATTTTTAGCTATTTAAATTCTATGAATAGAAAGAGATTTAATGTTAAAATAGCTCCGGGAGAAAGTGCTGAGATAACGTTAATGTATTTCATCCCTGGAGCACCTAGACGTAATACAGGGGAAGGTGAACAAAATTTCTATACCTATTTTTGCGAACTTTTTTTCAATTTTTCGAATGGTTACAGTAAATCGCAATATTTCTTTTTGGATAAATACGCATTTGAATGACTTACCAAAGTTTAAATGCCTCCGGGGGTTAATCAAAAGGATTTGGATTTTATAGGGCTTTGCATCGGCAATGCAATCCACAGCGGATGAACTGCCAAGTCAGCCTCGGTTTAAAATATAGTCTGGGATGCTACCGTCAGGCTTTATTATCTTGCGAATGGTTTTTTTTGGAGTTCCTTCCTTATAAACCATGATGGTACCATCCGACTTAATTATTCCTTGTGTGATATTTTTGTTAGGCGTTTTCTGATCGAGTGTCATTGTGAATTTCTTCGGCACCTCGTTGTTTTGGCTTTCGCTTTTTCGCTTTTAGTCCTCGACCCGACAGGACGATTGTACTGAACGGCTAAGAAAACTCAAATAGAGAGTTGATTTTTTATTAAAATGCGCCTCCAACGTCCCCCAAAAAATGCAAAAACCCCTGAAAGCTAGTGCAGTCAAGGGTTCTGTAGTGCCCCGGAACGGAGTTGAACCGTTACGGCCGTTGCGGGTCACCCCGATAGCAATCGGGGCGTGTCTACCAATTCCCTGCGATCAGCCATTCAAGATATTTTCGGCTTTTTTGACTTTTTATCCGGAATTCCTCCTTCCTTGCTTCGATTTCGGTTGCAAATGATTTTGTCGCTTTGATTACATAGGGCCTGCAATTCCTTGTCGCAGTAACAAACCCGTTATTATGTCGTTCAAGCCTGGCAGACATGTCAGAACAATACCCAATATAATATCGGTCGCACTTCTCTGAATATAAAATGTAAACCAGGTACATTAATCAAAAAAAGCGACCATGAAGTCGCTTTATAAGTGCCCCGGAACGGAGTTGAACCGTTACGCGCATTGCTGCGCACAGGATTTTAAGTCCTGCGTGTCTACCAATTCCACCACCAGGGCAAAGACATTGATACAAAAAACTAGACAAATCACGATGAAAGAACTATTACGGTCGATGCAGGCCACCCCGATAACTATCGGGGCGTGTCTACCATCCCGATAGCTATCGGGACCACCATCAGGGCATTGTCCTATTTTGTCTACCATCCCGATGCTTGTCGGGACTACCACCAGAGTTTCAAAAAAAATCCTCCGCCTGTTGGCAAGAGGATTATTAGAGCGGAAGACCGGGCTCGAACCGGCCACCCCGACCTTGGCAAGGTCGTGCTCTACCAAATGAGCTACTTCCGCGTTTTTATCGAAATTGATAAAGAACTAAAGGGGGGCAAAAATAAGGCATTAGCCTTTTTTGAAAAAAATATTTTCAACCTCTTATTTATACTGTGGAGTATATAATGTGCTCTCCTGGATCTTTACTTCAGGCTTTTCAAAACGCTTTGTATAAAGCATATAGCAGCCACCAAAAAGAAAAGCAACCATACAGGCTATTTGCAGGTAAAATAAAAATGCTGAAGAGGAAACCCAGTCGTGAGCAAAGTCCTTGTCCTGAACTTTTTGTAATTCCTGTTGATATTGGCTGTGTTGGCTCATGGTCAAATTTTGTGATGCAAAAATAAGGGTTCAGATTTATATTTTTATTTTGTTTTGCCTACAACTTCTGAAAAGAACCTCTTCTTCCTGGCAAAATGCAGCCAGGCAATATTCCCCTTAAAATAGCCATATAAGCGATTAGTCTTTGAAGCAGGAAATGGACTTCTTTTTCTATATAAAAACCACCATTTGATAAAGGCCAGGTGAGCCCGGACCACGGCAAGAAAATAACCTCCATCACCCGAAAGTAAACCCTTAAACGCCGAAGCGCCATCCAGCAAATAACGAACAGGTATGACCCAGATCTTTTTGGAAAGAGGCAGGTTCTTCGACAGCATGATCCGGTTATTGCGGAAATTGAGATAGGTCTTTTTAGAATTCCCCTTTGGCAGGGTTCCGCCACCTACATGGTAAACAACGGAAGCAGGGCAGGAGTAGATCTTATGACCTGCCAGTTGTAACCTCCAGCAGAGGTCAATTTCCTCCTGGTGAGCAAAAAAATATTCATCAAATCCTTCCATCTCGTGAAAGAGCCTGGCCCGGATGAACAGCGCCGCACCGCTAGCCCAAAATATAGGTTCGACCTGGTCGTATTGGCCATGATCTTCTTCCATCACATCAAAGATCCTTCCTTTGGCAAATGGATACCCGTACCTATCCATCCAGCCTCCAGCCGCGCCAGAGTATTCAAACCTTTTTTTATCCGCATATAAAAGAAGTTTGGGTTGACAGGCTGCAATGGAGCTATCCTTTTCCAATAAGTCTACCATCGGTTCCAGCCAGCGGGGCTGTGTCTCAGCATCCGAGTTTAACAGGGCATAATAATCCGCTTCTACCAGTTTCAATGCTTCATTATATCCCTTTGCAAAACCCATGTTCTGGTCGAACCGGATAAGTCGAATACGGGGATAGTTGCTTTCCATAAAAGCAATGGAATCGTCGTTCGAGCCGTTGTCAGCAACAATTACTTCATGATTGGAATAGGTAGCTGCGAGCACAGATGGCAGAAATTGTTGCAGGAATTTCTTCCCGTTCCAATTCAGGATTACAACAGCTACTTTAGGAGATGGCATAGTAAATTTGCCAAAATTACGGGAAGCCATTTTATCCTTATTATATTCGGAAAATGTTTCAACAAATTTTAAACTGGAGAACCGCCCTGGCCTTCGTTGCGATCATGATCGTGAGTGGTACGATCGTCTATTCCCAGTACCTGGCTCGCAAAATTGCAAGGCAGGAAAAAAAGAAAGTGGAGCAGTGGGTGGAAGCGAGCAAATCGCTGGCAAATCCATTTGTGACCGATGTGCGCCTTTCCTCTAAGATTATCATCGATAACAACGATATACCGATTATTGAAACAAATGAGCGGGACAGTATTACCAGTTATGTCAACATTGATTCGGTAAAGGTCCGGGACGATAAAGGCTATTTGACGGGAAAGCTCAGGAGTTTCAGGTCAATCAATACACCAATTATTTATACCGATCCCGGAGATTCCACCAAGTTTAATAAGTATTACTATGGCCATACTGCTCTATTAAATGAGGTCCGCTACTATCCATTGGTGCAACTTGTCATTGTCGGCCTGTTCATCCTGGTCACACTATTGGCTTTACGTGGCAACTATCGATCCGCCCAAAATCAGGTCTGGGCCGGCATGGCAAAGGAAACTGCTCACCAGTTGGGCACACCTGTTTCATCATTGGAAGGGTGGGTGGAAATGTTAAAGGAAAAAAACAGCGAAGAGCAGATCGTGAACGAGTTGTCTAAAGATGTAGACCGGTTGCGCCTGGTTTCCGACAGGTTTGGCAAGATTGGCAGCACTCCACAACTGGAAAAAACAGATCTCGTCAAGCAGATCAGCAATATGGTGGAGTATATCAGGAAGAGAGCACCGGGCAAGATCAGCTTTATCATCAACACACATGGTCAACAGCAAGTGAATGCCATGATATCGGCGCCACTGTTTGATTGGGTCATTGAAAATCTTTTGAAGAATGCTCTGGATGCCATGGAGGGCCGGGGCAGCATCACGATCGACATCAAAGACGAAAAGGATGCTGTCAATATCGATGTGACCGACACCGGCAAAGGCATTTCAATTCAAAATATCCGCAAGGTGTTCAGGCCGGGCTTTACTACCAAAAAAAGAGGGTGGGGGCTTGGCCTTAGTCTTTCCCGCCGGATCATCAATCAATACCACAAAGGAGAAATTTTTGTAAAGCATTCGGAGATTGGGAAAGGGACGACGTTTAGGATTGTATTGAGGAAAGGTTGATTGGTTGGATAGTTAATTGGTTTATTAGTTAACAGGTTAATTTGTTTGAGAGGCGGCATCGGATGCAGTAGGTTATTAAATCATCTAATCTCTTATATTTGCAGTCCATTTTTGAGTATGAAGTTCAATGTTTCGGTCAGAGCCCGGGTGGCGAAATTGGTAGACGCACCACTTTGAGGTGGTGGCGCCCGAAAGGGTGTGCTGGTTCGAATCCAGTCTCGGGCACGTTTATAGCTTTGTAAGTCTTGATTTACAAGGCTATTCTTTTTACTGTGTGCCAGACATTGACCCTTTTTTTGCTTTCTGCCACATTTTTTGACACTAGGGGCACACAGTATGACACACAATTCTGTTGGGCTCAACCCGGGACTTCACCTGCATAGGTTGAATGAACCCCCAATTTTTTGACATCCAGTTTGGCAGTTTTTATGTACAGAATACAAACTGATACATCTGCATTTGGAGTAAGAAAAAATGTTTTCTCTTACTTCTTTCCGCTTATCTACGCTTTCAAAAAAGAAAAGAAGCTCTTGTCTTGATGCAAACAAAAAAGAG
>Ga0066652_100002383_pt1 | contig 10276 bp, 11 predicted proteins | sample GraSoiAngelo_101_FD_71413 | JGI IMG/M metagenome (GOLD analysis project Ga0066652, IMG submission 71413) | Grasslands soil microbial communities from the Angelo Coastal Reserve, California, USA - 14_0903_02_30cm | ecosystem: Environmental > Terrestrial > Soil > Grasslands | place: USA... | reverse complement strand
CGACCGCGCTGATCTTGAGCTGCGGCCCGTTCGCCCCCTGCGAGAACACGAGCGTCGCCTGCGAAGGTCCGCTCGCGCTCCGCGAGTACGTCTGGCCGTCCCACTTGTAGAGGTTCGCCTGGTTCTCGAACAGCTCGATCGCGTAGTCGGCGCCGGGGTTGAGCGGATCGGGATCGCCGGTCGCGGGGTTGCTGTCGCTGTCGATCAGCAGGTCGATCAGCTTCTCTCCCGAGAGCGACGCCTGATTCGGGACGTTGACCTGGAACGTGAGGAGGCCGGTGTTGTCGTTCGAGACCACGACGCTCTGGATGTCAGGGCCCTGGGCATCCTCGCCGGTCGAGTCTGGGTACGTCTTCGTGTTCGCCTGCGCCCGTGTCGGCGACGCTCCGCCCAGCGTCGGCAGTGCCGCGACGAGCACGACCAGCAACGCGAGCGTGGGAAGGAAGCGGCTCAAGTGGACCCCACCTGAGGCTAGCCTGGAAGGCAGACGGCGTCAACGCCGTGATCAGGATTTGTGAGCGAACCTCGTCGGCCGGTGCGCCTCCTGGCAACGAACCGCAGCAAACCTTCTGTCCGTGGCACGCTCGGTGCTGTCAGACGCCAGACGGCTTGGTTGCCGCCGGGAAGGAACGCCCGCTGCGGAACGCCGTTGACTGATCGCGAACCGGCTCGTGCTCCTGGACGATGACGTAACCGTTCCGCTCGTCCACGACGTGCTCCGCATCGGGCCTGTCGTGTCCCGCAAGCACGATGAATCCGTCCGGGGTCGTCTCCAGGAGTCGAAACTCCTTGATCGTCATGCCGATCTTGCCGGCGCACGCTTGATCGTCACACTCGCAGTAGAAGTCGACGGACGACGTGGCGCTCACCGCAGCGTCGCCGCTGCTGATCCGTCCGTTCAGCGACCAGAACAGGAGCTGGTTCCACGCAGCGCGCGTATGTCGTTCGGTAGCCATTCTCTGCCGCCACGGTAGAGCCGGCCCACGCGGCGCCGTATGGCGCAGTCGTGTCAAACAGGATGGCGCTGTCCGCGTAATTGACCTGCTCGTGTCAATCGGGCGTGGTGCATGCTCGGGCACTGTTGTTCTCGGGGAGTGGCCCGACCTATGCGGCGGGATCCGGGCCACGACCGAGGGCCGCCGCGAGGCGGCCTTCGTCGTTCCGACGCAAGCGAGACGCATCGCGGAACATCGCCGTCGCTCTGTGGGCGGTCAGCATCATTGGTGCCGTTCTTATACTCGTCACTCTTGTTGTCACCACGCTCTGACGCCAGCCGGCCTGAGCAAAATAAGTGTCCCCGCCCGTGCATAGACTCGTGCGCATGAGCTTGCGCGATCAGCAAGGGGACCGAAAGAGTCCGTGAGCGGCGTCGTCGACCACGTTGGCATCCGGGTGAGCGACCTGCCCGCCAGCCGACGAATGTATGAGGCCGCTCTGGCGGAGCTCGGCTTCTCCGTGTTGGGCGAAGGCGAGTTCGAGGGCGACGCCTACGTCCTGTTCGGTCGAAGCGGCGGTGACGACTTCAGCCTGCACACCGTCGGCACCAAGCCAGGTCGAGACCGTCTCACAACCGGAGCGCATATCGCGTTCATCGCACCGGACACAGATGCCGTGGCACGTTGGCACGGTGCAGCAGTCGGTCACGGTGGGACGGACAACGGACCTCCCGGTCTGCGGCCCGAGTACAGCGGTGAGTACTTCGCGGCCTTCGTCCTCGACCCCGACGGCAACAACGTCGAGGCCGTGTTCCACCGGCCACAGCCGAACACGGACGGGAGCTGAGCGTCGGCTCCGGACACGCCGACTCGCTGGCGCCCCGTGCCGCCTCACGACCATAAAGACAGACCAGGCATCGTCTACATACTGCAAGGGAAGGCCTGGCTGACCTAAGAGCCGAACGACCGAACCCAGTCCTGCTGTTCGACCGTCTCCACCGCGCGCGGGTCGTACTTCGCGCGCACCCACTTGACGGCTTCATCTCGCGGCAAGCCGGCGAGGATCGCCATACATGCGAGCACCGTTCCCGTTCGACCCAGACCGCCCGCGCAACCGATCTCGACGCGTTCCCCTGCGCGCGCCCGCTCGAACGCTGCGCGGATCTGCGCGGCGGCGCGTTCGCCGTCGGCAGGCAGCCCGAAGTCCTTCCACTCGATCAGCTCCGCTGGCCACGTCGGCTCCCAGCGCGGGTCCATGTAGAGACCGAAGTCCCGTTGTGGATTGCTCTCTTTGCGATCGCGCAATGAAAGCGCCTGCACTGCGGTGCCATCGGGAAAGGCGATCTTCATATCCGGATTGTCGACCCAATCGCGACGCGGAAACGGTGTCCCGCCCCTGCTGGCCCAAGCAGCCTTCCTATGCGCCTGGCAGGAATCGAACCTGCGACCTTGCGCTCCGGAGGCGCACGCTCTATCCCCTGAGCTACAGGCGCGAGGGCCACTAGTCTAGCGGCGTGGTCGTGAGCGCCCGGATCGCGACGCTGGAGTTGGCCGAGACGTTCGTGATCGCGCGCGAGTCGTCCGATACGGCCGACGTCGTGCAGGTCGAGGTTCGCCACGACGGCCAGACCGGGTTCGGCGAGGGTGCGCCGATCGAGCGGTACGGGGAGTCGGCGGAGTCCGCGCTCGCCTACGTCGAGGAGAACGCCGCGGCTCTCGGCGACGACCCGTGGGCGCTCGACGTCATCGAGGCCCACCTGCCGCGCGAGCAGTTCGCGGCGCGGGCCGCGATCGACGCGGCGCTCCACGACCTCCAGGGAAAGCTCGCCGGCGTGCCGGTATGGCGGCTGCTCGGGCTGCGCCGCGAAGGGCCGCCGACCTCGTGGACGATCTGGCTCGGCGACCCGGACGACATGGCCCGGCGCGCGGCGAAGGTGGCGGACCGGTTTCTCCGGCTCAAGCTGAAGCTCGGCGCGCGCGACGGCCTCGACGTCGAGCGCGTTCGGGCCGTGCGTGCCGCGACGCAGGCACCGCTGCAGGTGGACGTGAACGAGTACTGGACCCTCGACGAGGCGCTGGATTCGCTCCCGCAGCTCGCCGAGCTCGGCGTCCAGTACTGCGAGCAGCCGCTTCCCGCCGGCTCAGGGCACGAGCTGAAGCAGCGATCGCCGATCCCGATCTACCTCGACGAGGACTGCCACACGCTCGAGGACGTCGCCGGCTGCGCCGAGCGCGCGCACGGCATCAACATTAAGCTCGCCAAGTCGGGCGGCATCCGCGAGGCGGTGCGGATGGCCCACGCTGCACGGGCGCTCGGGCTCGGCGTGATGCTCGGGTGCATGATCGAGTCGGGCCTCGGCATCGCTGCGGGGGCACAGATCGCGAGCCTCTGCGACCACGTCGACCTCGACGGCAACCTTCTGCTCGCGGACGATCCGTGGCCGGGGGTGGCGTTCGTGGACGGCGTGCAGGTTCCGTCCAAGGATCCGGGTCTCGGCGTCGCCGCCGCCGCCCGTGCTTGACGGGATCGTCACCGGCCTCTCGCGCGACTACGGTGTCCACCCGTACGCGAAGTGGCGGGGCGCCCACTGGCGGCTGGCGTCGCTCGTCGAACTCGGCGCCGACGGCGGGCCGGCGGCACGGCAGGCGGCAGAGGATGTGCTCGGCTGGCTCGCCGACCCGAAGCGGCCGCGCAAGTTCCCGACCATCGACGGCCGCGTTCGCCGCTGCGCGAGCCAGGAGGGCCGCGCGCTCTACGCGTGCTGTCGCATCGGCATGGCCGACGACGGGAGGCTGGAGATGATCGCCGAGTCCCTCGTCGCGTCACAGTGGCCGGACGGCGGCTGGAACTGCGACCGCCATCGCGAGGCGACGCACTCGTCGTTCAACGAGACCTGGGGCCCGACGATCGGGCTGGCGCTCTACGCGAAGGAGACCGGTCATGGGCCAGCCCGGGCTGCGGCCGAGCGCGCGGCCGAGTTCCTGCTCGTGCACCGCGTGTACCAGTCACACCGCACGGGCGAGCCCGCCCATCCCACCGTGACGAGACTGCGGTGGCCGCCGTACTGGCACTACGACGTCCTGGTCGGGCTCCTCACGCTGGCGCGCTCGGTCGGTCTCGACGACCCGCGCACGTCCGACGCGCTCGACGTCGTCGAGTCGCAGCGGCGCGAGGACGGCACCTGGCGTACGGACGGGAAGTGGTGGAAAGGCCCGGGTTCGAAGGGCAGCAACGTCGAGGTGGTCAATTGGGGCAACACCGCGCACGACCTCCTAACCGCCTGCGCCCGTGAGGTGCTCGCGGCGGCGAAACGCCTCTAGGCTCACGCCGTGCAGAAGCGCTACCTGATCCTCGCGGAGGAGTTCTCGCAGGATCCGCACTACGGCAAGACGCTGCGCGGCGTCATGCGCTACCGCCGCGAGTCGGTCGTCGCGATCCTCGACACGAAGCGGGCGGGGGATACGGACGACGGCGTTCCCGTCGTCGCGACGGTCGACGAGGCTCTGCGACTCGAGCCGAACACGGCGCTCGTCGGCGTCGTCACGCAGGGCGGTCGGTTCCCGGCCGACTGGCGCGCGCTCCTACGAGCGTGCGTCTCGGCCGGCCTCGATCTCGAGAACGGCCTCCACGTCCGTCTCAAGGACGATCCCGAGCTCGTCGACCTCGCGCGCCGGCACGGCGTCGAGCTGCGCGACCTGCGCGAGCCTCCGCCTGACCTCAGCACCTCGACCGGGGCGAACCTGGACGTCGACGCGACGATCGTCCTCACCGTCGGCTCGGACTGCGCGATCGGGAAGATGACCGCCACCTGCGAGCTCGACCTCGAGGCGCGGAAGCGCGGCCTCCGCTCGGTCTTCGTCCCTACCGGACAGACGGGCATCGCGATCGCCGGATGGGGCATCGCGGTCGACGCGGTCGTCTCCGACTTCCTCGCCGGCGCCGCCGAGCGTCTGGTGGTCGAGGGCGCGGCACGCGGAGACCTCCTGTGGGTCGAAGGGCAGGGCGCGATCCTCCACCCGATCTACTCGGGCGTCGCGCTCGGGCTGATGCATGGAAGCGCCCCGCACCTCTACGTGCTGTGCCACGAGGTGGGGCGGACGGAGGTCGAGGGCGACGCAACGCATTCGCCGATCCCGACCCTGCGGGAGCTCGTCGACCTGCACGAGCGGATGTCCCTCCGCCTCAGGCCCGCGAAGGTCGCTGCGGTCGCGCTGAACACCGCCCCCGTCTCCGAGGACGAGGCGAGGCAGGCGATCGCCGACGCGGAGGCCGAGACCGGCCTGCCCGCCGACGACCCGGTCCGCTTCGGCCCCGTGAGGCTCCTCGACGCGGTGCTCGAACGCGCTCAGGGTTAGCGCCCGCGCTGCCGACATACGGAGGATGCGGACGGTCACTGCGGCCTTGGCCTGCCTCGTCGTCGTGCTCGCGTGCTCCGGCACCGCCGGCGCCACCACGTACGGCGTCGCCGACGACACGGGCAAGTACGCCGACGACGGCGGCGCGGCCTTCTTCTCGCGCCTCAACGACGTCGGCATGACCGAAAACAGGGTCGCCGTGCTCTGGGACGCCGCGCATCCCTCCACGATCACCGACCAGGCATTCCTCGACCGCTCGATTCCACAGGCACGCCTGCACGGGATCGAGATCGTGTTCGCGATCTATCCGGCCCGCGCCCGCGCGCTCGCCGAGACGCCGAACGGTGTCGAGCTCTTCGCCGAGTTCGCCGCGAAGGTCGCCGAGCGCTACCCCCAGGTGACGAAGATCGTCTGCCTCAACGAGGGGAACCAGCCGCGCTTCCACCAGCCGGAGTTCGACTCCGCAGGCAGGCCTGCAGCCGGCGCGCTGCAGGAGCGGACGATGGCCGCCTGCTACGACGCGCTGAAGTCCGTCAACCCGAGCATCGACGTGCTCGCGTTCGGGATCTCGCCGCGCGGCAACGACGACTTCGACGCGAACAGCAACGTCTCGCGTTCGCCGGTCCTATACGTGAAGGACCTCGGCGACGCGTACCGTGCGAGCGGACGGACGCGGCCGATCGCCGACGACGTCGCCTTCCACTGCCACCCGAACCTCAACACCGACGCCCCGGGCGTCGGGTTCGCGTGGCCGAACGCGGGCTGCATCAACCTCGATCGCATGAAGCAGGCGTGGTGGGACGCGTTCCACCGCACCGGCCAGCCGCTGTTCGAGGAGACCGGCGCGAGCGCTCCGGCGCCCGGGACGAAGGCGTACGTGCGTTTCTTCGTCGACGAGGCCGGCTACCAGGCCCGCGTGCCTGCCGACAAGTCGCGCTTCTACTCCGGCTCGGAGAACGTAAAGCTGCTCGACGACACGACACAGGGGAACTACTACGCGCAGCTGATCGCGATGGTCGCCTGCGACCGCAACGTGAAGCTGCTGAACCTGTTTCACCTCGCCGACGAGACGCTCCTGCCGGGCTGGCAGAGTGGGCTCGAGTTCGCGGACGGAACGCCGCGCTCGTCCTACGCGATCGTCAAGTCCGCGCTCGCCGCGAACCGCGCCTGCCACGGCTCGGAGCACGTCTGGCACCACACGACGAGCGTGGTCGGAGCGAGCGTCAAGTTCGACCGGCCGCACGATTCTTTCCTCGTCTCGGTCGCAGAAGGCTTCACCTACAGGGTGAGCGTCCTGCGCGGGACGAAGACGGTCACGTCCGCGTCGGGGACGAATGCCGGCGGTCAGATCCAGTTCAAGCTTCCGCGGCTCACCGCGGGCACGTACCGCGTCGCCGTCAAGCTCAAGGCGCAGACGAACAGCGAGCGGGTCAGCACGTTCGCGAGGACCGTCCAGATCGCAAAAGCCGTGCGGTATAACGGCCGGCGCTGACGCGCGTCGCCGTCATCTCCGATACGCATCTCCCTCGCGGCAGCCGTGCGCTGCCGGACGAATGCACGCGGCTCCTGCGCGGGGCCGACCTGATCCTCCACGGCGGGGACTTCGTCTCGGCGGCGTTCCTCGAGGAGCTGCGGGCGCTCGGCCCGCCCGTCGAGGCGGTGCACGGGAACGTGGACGAGCCGGCGCTGAAGCAGGCCCTCCCCAACCAGCACGCGGTGGAGGTCGAAGGCGCCCGCATCGGCCTGGTCCACAACGCCGGCCCGAGGGCGCGCCGGGAGGCTCGTCTCGCGGCCCGCTTTCCGGATTGCACGGCGGTCGTCTACGGCCACACGCACGTGCCGCAGCTCGAGCGGTTCCAGCACCTCTGGATCCTCAATCCGGGCTCTCCCACGGAGCGTCGGGCGGCGCCGGTCCACACGATGATCGTCATCACGATCGGCCGTGGCCGCCTGACGCCGGAGCTGGTCACGCTCAGCCCTTGACAGCCGAACATGCGTTCGCGTACGATGCGAACACATGTTCCTCCGGGTCGTCCTCATCATCGTGGCGGTCGGGCTCCTCGTAGGGGCCTATGCACGCCCCTCGGGCGGCGCCGGCCGGCCGCAGGTCTACGTCGTCCGTCCGGCCGACACCCTCTGGTCGATCGCGTCGTCGCACTACGGAGGCGACCCGCGTGCGGCGATCTGGAAGCTCGAGCGGAGAAATCGCCTCGCCGGCACGACGCTCGTCCCGGGGCAGCGCCTCGTGCTGCCCTGACGCCCTGTCGGGGATCGCTGGTCGGGCCATAACCCCGATGAACACGTGCGTTACACCGGCACATGTTCGCCTTCTTCACCGAGCACGAGTTCATGCCGTGCGAGCGCTGCGGCGCTCCTGTCCCGCGCGCCGAACGCCACGAGCACGTGTGTGAGGAGGCGCGTCGGGTCGACGACGAGGTCGTGCGGATCGTCCGCGACGCGATGGCGTCCTTCGAGGACGACCTGAGCGAGTACCTGGCGACGCCGGAGGGCCGCTTCCTCGCCTGGTACGCGGAGCGCCGCCGCGGCCGCGCCGCCTGAGCGTCAGTCACATACCGCGGTACGGGTGCCCGGCCATCGCGTCGGGGTCGAGCATCACGTTCACGATCGCCGGTCGCCCGGAGCCGAGAGCGCGCTCGAGCGCGGGAGCGAGCTCGGCGGGACGCTCGACGTGCTCGCCGTGTCCACCGAAGGCCTCGACGAGCCGGTCGTAGCGGGTCGGCGCCAGCCGGGTCGCCACCTCGCCCTCGGCACCGTAGAGACCGATCTGCGGGATGCGGATCTCTCCCCAGGCCGCATCGTTTCCGATCAGGACCGTCACGGGGAGCTCGAATCGCGTCAGTGTCTCGAACTCGAAGCCGTTCAGGCCGAACGCCCCGTCGCCAGCGACGACGACGACCTGCTTCGCCGGGTCCGCGACCTTCACGCCGAGCGCATAGGGCGGACCGACGCCGAGGCACCCGAACGATCCGGGATCGAGCCAGTGCCCGGGTCGATGCACACGTAACACACGCGAGACCGCCGCGACGACGTCGCCGCCGTCGCCGATCACGACCGTCCCCGGATCGAGCACGCGGTCGAGCTCGGCTCCGAGGCGGTAGTGGTGGAGCGGCGCCGCGTCGGATTCGATCTCGCCGCGGTGCTCGTCCCACCACGTCTGCTCGGCAGCGCGGAGCCGGTCGAACCACGGCTCGCGCGGTCGGCGTGGGTTCTTGACACCGTCCGCGAGGATGCCCAGGACGGCGGCGCAGTCGCCGACGATGCCGGCGTCGGGTGCCCGGTTCCGGCCGAGCTCCGTCGCGTCGGCATGGATGTGGACGAGCTTCGCGTCGTCGGCGATCCGACCGAACCGCAGACGGAAGTCGAGCGGCGTGCCGATCACGCACACCGCGTCGGCGGCTTCGAGCGCGGTCGCGCGCGAGTGCTGGAAGAAGAGCTCGTGGTCCGGGGGGAGCGCACCGCGCGCAGAACCGTTCAGGTACACGGGCAGGCGCCCGTTCTCGGCGAACGCCGCCAGTTGCCTCCACGCCCGGTCCCACCAGATGCCGCTGCCGGCGACGATTGCGGGACGTTCCGCCTCGCTGAGGAGCGCCGCGGCCTTCATCAGCTCACGCGGGTCGCCGAACGTCCGCGCCTCGGTGCGCGACGGGCCGACGTTCTCCGCAGCCGCTTCCGCGAAGAGCACGTCCATGGGCAGCTCGAGGTAGACCGGGCCGCGCGGCTGTGCGAGCGCGTGCCGGAACGCCGTCGCGACGAGCTCGGGAATCCGTTCGACGTCGGTGCAGAGGGCCGACCACTTCGTGATCGGCCGGAACAGCGAGAGCTGGTCGAGCTCCTGCAGCGCACGTCGCTCCGCCTGCGCGAGCGGACGCGCGCCGCCGATCACGACGAGCGGTGTCTGCGCGACGTGACAGTTCGCGACCGCCGTGACGACGCCGGTCACGCCCGGGCCTGCAGTCACGACGGCAACGCCGGCGTGACGTCGCATGCGCCCGTACGCCTCGGCTGCGTGAGCCGCCGCCTGCTCGTGCCGGACGTCGACGACGCGGACACCTTCGTGCCGGCAGCCCTCGTAGATCGGCATCACGTGCCCGCCGGACAGCGTGAAGATCGCGTCCACGCCCTCCGCCGCGATCGCCTTCGCCGCGAGGCGGCCTCCCTGGAACGTCTCGCTTATCGCGCCGACTCCCAGAACGCCGACAGGCGCTCGTTGAACGGCGGCCCGAGGAGCTGCGCGTTGTGCGCGGCGCCGGGAAACTCCGCCGACTCGGCGCCGAGCCGCTCGACGAGCACGTCGCAGACAGACGCGAAAACGCGTCCGCCTCGCTCGCGCGCCTCGGGCGGAACGTCGTCCCACGCCCCGCGCACGACGAGCTTCGGGAACGGCGCATTTGCTAGCTCGTCGAGTGGGATCTCCGCCTCCCAGGGCGGCCGCTCGTGCCAGGAGGCGGTCGCAGAAGCGAGGTCGCTCCCCTCGAGCGGCGGCCCACCGCCGGGGATTCCGAACGCCGCGCGGAAGCGTTGCGCGTAGTCGGAGCCGTCGCTCGCCTCCCGCGTCGCCTCCGTCACCCGCTCGATGAAGCGCTCGACCTCCGGCCGGCCGCGCACGAGCCCAAGCGCCGGCGGCTCGATCACCGTGAGCGAGCGGATCGCATCGGGGCGCAGCGCGGCGGCGAGTACCGACGCGACGCCGCCGTAGGAGAGCCCGAGCACGTGCGCACGCTCGGGCAGGAGTGCGGCGACGTCCGCTGCGTCGCGCTCGAAGTCGCTCGGGCCGGGCGGGCTCTTCCCGTAGCCGCGGCGGTCGACGATGAGGAGGCGATGCCGCGCGGCGAGCGGCCGCTGCTCGCGCCAGTGCTCCTCGCCGGTTCCCAAGCTCCCGTGCACGAGGACGGCGGGGTCGCCCTCGCCCCAAACCGTGACGTGCAGGCCCCCGGCGCTCGGCACCCGACGGACCCTAACGCCGG
>Ga0066652_100002382_pt1 | contig 10281 bp, 9 predicted proteins | sample GraSoiAngelo_101_FD_71413 | JGI IMG/M metagenome (GOLD analysis project Ga0066652, IMG submission 71413) | Grasslands soil microbial communities from the Angelo Coastal Reserve, California, USA - 14_0903_02_30cm | ecosystem: Environmental > Terrestrial > Soil > Grasslands | place: USA... | reverse complement strand
CACGATCAGCTCGCCGCCGCCGGATACCGAACGGCGTTGGAGGCCAACCTCACACCCTCGGGGTTGTGCGCCGCCGTCGAGAGCCACTCTCCCGCGGTCGTGCTGCTCGGGGCGGCCGTGCCCGGCTCAGAGCGCGAGCTCGAGCTGGCGGTCGCCGAGGTGCGCTCGGCCCACGGCGAGGTGCCGATTGTCCTCGCCGGCATCGCCGCGGGCGGGGACGTCCCCCACGATCACCATGGGATGCGCGTCGTGGAGCAGATCGACGAGTCGGTGGAGGCGGTCGAAGGCGTGCTCGCCGCCCGCGCGACGGTTGCATCGAGATAGATTCAGTCCGTGAGCGCGCGCGCGATCGTCACCGGCGGCGCCGGCTTCATCGGATCGCACGTGGTCGACGCCCTGCTCCGGGAGGGCTACGCGGTCACGGTCGTCGACGACCTCTCCTCGGGGGCGGCCGAGCATGTGGCGCGCGACGCCGAGCTGCGCCGGCTTGACATCGTCGAGCGCGAGGCGCTCGACTCCGTGTTCGACGAGTTCTCGCCGACGGCGGTCTTCCACCTGGCCGCGCAGGCGAGCGTGGTGGCCTCGGTGCAGGACCCCGGCCGCGACTGCGACGTCAATGTCAAGGGCACGCTGAACGTCGTGGAGGCCGCCGGGCGCTGCGGCGCACCGGTGGTGTTCACCTCCACGGGCGGGGCGCTGTATGGCGACGATGCTCCGCGCCCGACGCCCGAGGACCAGCCCCCACTGCCGCTGTCGCCCTACGGCGCCTCGAAGCTTGGCGGGGAGGCCTACGTGAAGACGTGGTCCGCATCCTCCGGGCTTGCTCACGCGGTGTGCCGGCTCGGCAACGTCTACGGGCCGCGCCAGAACCCTCACGGGGAGGCCGGCGTGGTGGCGATCTTCGCCCACCACCTGCTAGCGGGTGAGGCGCCCACGCTATACGGCCGCGGTAAGCCGACCCGCGACTACGTCTACGTCGGCGACGTGGTCGGCGCGCTCCTTGCCGCGCTTGGCAGGTCGGGCACCTACAACATCGCCACGGGCGTGGAAACCGACGTGCTGAGCATCTGGAACGGCCTGCGCGACGCGGCCCTGAGCTCCGGCGCGGACGTCGCGGGGATCGAGCCCCACTTCTCCGATCTTCGCCCGGGCGAGCTTCAGAACAGCTGCCTCGACGTCTCGCTGGCGCAGCGTGAGCTCGGCTGGCGCGCCGAGGTCCCGATCGTCGAGGGCCTGCGCGTTACGTTCGAGGCGTTCAGCGGCGAGTTTCAGCGGGCCTAACACGCACAGCCGGGCCGGCAGCCCGCGAATGAGACTGCGCACCGCGCGATCGGCGAGAAGTCCAGCCCGGGTGCCTGCAATCCTGCCCCCATCGGTGGCCTGCGCGCGCGTGGTTGCCGAGACGTACACATATGGGCCGCGTTGCGGTTGCCTTCGGGTGCGCGACATCCGCGCTTGCGCTGATCGGCGCGGCGGCGCCTGCTCCCACGCGGGCGAGCGCCGGCGCCGGCGGCACGCCCGCCCCTGAAAGCGTCTCGGCGACAGACGTGGCGCGCGCGCGTTCGGCCGCGCTGGCGGGCGGCAGCGAGTACGGCGTGCAGGTGGCGCCCGCCCAGCCGGTCGTCACGCTCTTCAGCGTTCCGTCCAGCGCGCCGCCGGGGCGGCCCCCACGCGTGGCGCTGCGAATCGACGAGCGTGGGGTGGCGACGGTCAACGTGCGCGTGAACGTGCACGACCTCGCCACGCGGCGGGCGGTGGTCGTGGTGAGGCTGGGCTGGGTGCGGACCGGGCGCACGCTGGTCGTCAGCTGGCCGCGCGGCGTGCGGCTGGCGGCCGGCAGCTACCACGTCAGCCTCGCGGCCAACGACCACCATGGCGGCAGCCTGCTGCGCCGCGCGCACAGCTCGGGCGTGGCGACGCTGAAGGTGATAGCGCCGCCCAAGCCGCCTGTCATCGGTTCCTCCGCACCGGAAGCCGGAGTCATCACGCCGGCCCAGACGGCGGCCGAAGGGGCGGTCTTCCCCGTCGCCGGCGCCCATGACTACGGCGGGGCGGAAGGCCGCTTCGGCGCGCCGCGAAGCGGCCACTACCACGCCGGCCAGGATGTGCTGACCGCCGAAGGCACGCCCGTCGTGGCGCCGCTGACGGGCGTGATCACGACCACCGCATACCAGGCCGCGGGCGCAGGCTATTACGTGGTCGAGCACACGGGCGTGGGCCTGGACTTCATGTTCGCCCACTGCGAAGAGAAGTCGCTGGCGGTGGCCGCCGGTGCGGCGGTGCGGCCAGGCCAGGCTCTGTGCCAGGCCGGCCAGACGGGCGATGCGCAGGCGCCGCACCTGCACTTCGAGGTGTGGGTCGGCGGGTGGCAGGCTGCGACGGGCCACCCGATCGACCCCCTCCCATACCTGCAGGCCTGGGACCGCACGGGCTCGGCCGGCTAGGCCGACCCGAACACGCCCCTTGACGATCACGCTCAAGGCCGCCACGCGCGCGGCGTAGACGCCTCGCGTGGCGCTCGCCCGTGGTGGCGCGGGCGCCCGCACACCCAGTACAGGACGTAATCTGCATGCGGCCGGTGGCCCTGCAGAGCTCGGCCGGCCTGCGATGCCACGTCCCACGTTGCCTCTACCCGACCCTCCGCGCTCGCTGGGCAGCGATCAGGCCGCCGAGCTCAGCGGCCACGCAGAAGCCGCGCTGTGCCGCCAGCGCCGCGAGCTCGCGGAGTCGCTGGAGGCGGCGCTCGGCCATATCCCGTGGCCGTTGCGGGGGGCCGTGCGACGGGTGCTGGGACTTTGAGCGCCAAGTCGGACACCCACTCTGAGATCGTCAAGCTGGCGCGCCTGCTGCACGTCGAGCAGGACTCGCTCGCTTACCTGGGCGGCGTTCCCGCGCAGGACCTGCGCGAGTACCGCGAGCAAATCGTCGACCTGCTCTACGACGACGACCGCGAGCAGCTGTCGCGCGCGGCGGAGGCGGCGCGGCTGCTACCCGCGGCGACCCTGGCGAAGATCGGCGAGCGGGCGCTGGGGCCGCTGATCTGCGCCCACCTCAGCGGGTTGCTCGACCCCGAGCGCGCGGCGGAGATCGCGCGGCATTTCGCGACAGAGTTCCTCACCGAGCTGGCCGCCGAGATGGATCCGCGCCGCGCGGTGGCGGTCATCGCGGCCACTCCACCGGAGACGGTGGTGACGATCGCCGTGGCGATGGCGCGCCGCGGCGAGCACGTGGCGATGGGCCGCTTCGTGGCGCACCTCGACGATGCGACGCTCACCGAGGCGATCGAACAGCTCAGCGACGAGGACCTGCTGCAGGTCGCCTTCGTGCTCGAGGGCGAGCGCGCCCACGAGCGCATGTTCGAACTCGCGGGCGCCGAGCGCATGCGGGCGATGCTCGCCGGGGCAAAGGGCGCCCACCTGGAGGAAGAGGCCACACACCTGCGCGACAACCTGAGCGCCACGCAGCGCAAGAGGCTCCAGGCGAAGACCGCCAAATGAGCCCCGCCGAGCGCGGTCGGGCAGTCTTCGCCCGCCCCGGGCGCGGGCCGATCCGAGCGCCCGCGAGGGCCGCTCCGGGCACCCGCGACGGGTGCAGGCCCGCTGTAAAGTGGGCGGCCTACCGGGCGAGATAGCTCAGTTGGTAGAGCACACGACTGAAAATCGTGGTGTCCTCGGTTCGATTCCGAGTCTCGCCATGTCAGGGTACCCTGCGAGCGCACCCAGCCGGACTGAGGCTCGAGCGCGGCTTGCGACCATCATCCGAGGGCGGAATCAGGGTAGGGAAGCGTGCCCCGCGGCTGGGTCGGATCGACGTGAGCCCGCAGAGCGGTGTCGCACATCACATAGCCCCAGTTGATGAGCTGCTGTTGCGTAGACGGGGGCAGCGCGGCCAGCCTCGTGCGGATACCCGCCAGCGCGCGCACCTGAGCTTCCGAGGGCTGCGCGATCGGATCGGTCAGGCCGAAGTCCTGAACGTGGCTGCGGATGCCCCAGTACGCGCCCGTGCGCTGTCCTTGCTGGTATGAGAGGACCGCTTGGCGCTTCCGCAGATCACGCACCTGATTGTCGATCACGTGAAGCACGCGCAGAAGCTGCAGCGGCCACACCGCGTGCGGGCGCGCCACGCTGTCCAGGTGACCTCCGGCGTCGCTGATCAGGACCTGCGCACACGATGACCACACGGCCTCGAGTCCGAGATTGTCGTACACGCCGCCGTCGGCCAGCACCACTCGCGTCCTGTAGCGCCCCTCGCTCAGCTCGACGTCGCCGCCCGCTTTCAGTACGCCATCGCGATATGACAGGCGCGCCGGCGCGAGCACGGGCGGAAACGCCGACGAGGCCGCCACGACGTCGGCGAGCGGCGTGTCTGGCGTCAGGCGCGTGCCCACGCGCCAGTCTCCCTCGACGCGCCTGGAGAAACGCCACAGATCACCTGACTGCAGGCTCGTCGCGTCGAAGACGAACTCGGGCCGGTCGGGCAGGTCGCGCAGGTCGTGCCGTCCGACCAGTCTGCCGTAGCTTCGCGCGAGCCTCCGGTTGATCGTCAGAAACGGAACCAGCGTCCCGAGCAGTACGGCCGGGACGTCGATGGTCTTGCCCGCGAATGCGAGCAGGGGCTCGACCACCACTTCCTCATAGTTGCTTGCGACCTGCCCGTCGGCGAAGCGCAGGTCGCGCCAGCCGAGCGCGAGCACGGCTGCCGTGATCGATCCACCCGACACGCTCGACACGCGATCGAGGCGCGGCAGATAACCGGCCTCGTTGAGTCGCCACAAGCTGCCGGCGTGGAACAGCATCGCGCGAAAGCCGCCCCCCGAGAGACATAGCCCGATATCGAGTTCGAGGCGTTCTTCTTCGGCAAGCGGCGCGCGGCGGATGTGAGGGGAGCCCGCCGCACCGGTGCGCTCGCTCATTTGAGTCCGTCGAGGATCAGCGGGTAGACGTTGCGGTCGGCTTCTGCGCCGATGAAGACGTCCAGGTGGCAATAGCCGGGGAGCTCGTGCATCCGGTGATGACGCCCGGGCTGACAGCGATCGAAGTACTCAAAGGTGAGCCGCTGCGACTCCGGCAAAAAGCAGATGTTGTCGCGGCCGGCGATGAACGTGAAGCGTGCCTCGGTTTCGAGGTTGCCCCCCAGTAGGTCTTCCGGAAGGCCCGGCACCTGCCCCGTCGGCACGAGGTAGCCCTTGTCGGCGCATTTCGCCATCTGTTCGAAGAACGTCGTCGGGCAGAACCCCCACTCGCGGTTGTTCCACGAGTGCGTCGCGTCGTCGAGGTTGGCGTGGTGCCAGAGCACCTCCCCGCCGACGCCGTAGAACCAGTTCGCCGCGCGGCATACGTCGCTGTCGCACTTCCCGCCCCGCGATGCTGCCAGCCTCGCAAAGCCGCTATTGAACGCCGCGGGCGCGCGCACGGCCCACTGGGGATCGACGCCCCGGATCAACCACTTGGGAATCGCGGGCACGAGGTAGCGCAACCTGAGGTGCGAGAGGCGCGTGATCTTCACGTGCAGCGAGACGGCATTGCTGACCACGTGGGTCACCTGCGGCACCAGGCCGGCCAGCGCCGCCATCATGAAGCTGGTGGAGCCCTGGCAGTGAATGATCGCCTTGATCTTCTGCCAGCCGGTCTCGGTCACGACCTTGCGCACAGCGGCCGGGTGGTCGTACACGGCTCCGTGATCGAGCGTCCACATCGACGCCGGCAGGTCGATCGAGGCGCGCCAGTTCTCCGCCCACACGTCATACCCGGCATCGACCAGCGCCGACACGATCGTCTGGCGCGTGGGCGCGCCGTAGAACATGTTCGCTCGCACCGAACAGCCATGCGCGAGCATCACCGGCCCGCCTTCCGGTGCCCCGTCGGCGTCGGCGGCCCTGATGTTGTGTAGCGTGCCGTGGCGGCCATCCTCAGTCTGGAAGCCGACGATTCGCCGCTTATAGCCCGGCCGTCCGGGCAGGTCGTGCCACTGCTCGGGCGGATAGCCCTGCCAGCGCGGATCGAGGTACGTTGGGCTCGGCCAGTCAGGATCATTGTCGACAGCCGGTCGCCATAGATCGCGGACGTAGTAGTCGGCGATTCGTTTGGCGAAGAAGCGATCGAACTTGGCCGCGGCGAGGGCTCCTCGCAGCCCCGCGCGCCGCTGCATCGAGACATACAGGCGTGCGAAGTCGCCGACCGTGACGTGCAGGATGCCGGCCGCCAGCGTCTGCTCATCCCCGTCGGGCTCCTCCGCTCGGCCAAGATGCCCGCGGAAGACGCGGATCAGCAGCCGCGAGGTGTCACCCCAGCCGTCGTCGACGTAAGGACCGTGCTGCACGTCCTTGAAGCCGCTCATCGTCAACGGGTTATCGTCGCCGTCGAGCAGGAACAGCCTGTAGAGCATGCGCCGATGCCGTGCCGAGCCGTGGCGCACGAAGAGGTTGAACCATCCCTGTGTGACGCGCAGCCCGCCCCCCAAGGCATCGCACTGTGCGCTCCCCTTGATGCCGGCCTCGTGCCGGCGATCGACGAGGAAGGAGTCGATGTCGTCGATCTCAATCGTCAGCTGCTGCGTCCAGCTCTGGCGCAGCTTGCGTCCCTTGGCGAGCGCCTGGTTGTAGCTCGGCTCACCGAAGGCGATCCAGCCGGACATCCGCTCTTCGAAGGTGACCGCCTTGGTCACGGCGCTTCTCCCGTCATCGCGTCGGCGAAACGATCGGCGAGCGCAGCGATCGTAAGGCTCGGGTTGGGGCCCACCGGGCCGGGCATCACCGACCCGTCTGCCACCCACAGGCCGGGTTGTCCGTGGACCCGTCCCGACGCGTCGACCACGCCGCGCTGCGGGTCCTCGGCCATCGCACAGCCCCCGACCGGGTGCACGGTGATCGCGCGCTTGCGTTTATCGAGAGCTGTCCTTACAAGCTTGCCGCCGAGCGCCCGGGCGAGCTCCTCCAGCGAGGACCTCACGGCTTCGTAATAGTCGCTCGAGGGCTCATCGCTCCAGTCGAGCTGCAACCCGCCGTCTGCGATCCGCAGCTGGCCGTTGGCGATGTCGCGCCCCATCGCCAGCACCGGCATCATCGCCGCCGAGGCCTCCGCGCTGCCGAACATCGCGGCCAGCAGGCCCGACTTGTGCGAGTCGCGCCGGCCACGCAGGCGATCGAGCAGTTGCCGTGCGAACAGCATGCGAGCTCGGAGCAGGTCGCCCGGCATCTCCAGGGCCTGCCATGCCCAGTCGCCGAGTGCGGGTGCGCCGGCGTCCTGCAGGTAATAGCCGCGGCCCGATGGCGAATGCTTCTCGTCGACGGCGATCGAGGTTGTGATCACGGGCCCCACGCTGGGCTGCAGATAGCGCGGTTGGCCATCTGCGGCGCGGCAGTCGCGGATCCACGCGAAATAGTCGCCGTTGGCTGACAGCCGTGCTCCCAGCGCGGGGCTCATACCCCGGAGCGAGTTGCGGTTCTCGAGCAGCAAGCGGGGGCTGCCGATCGCGCCGGCGGCGAGGATGACGTGGTCGGCGCGCACCTTTACGCTGCGGCGCTTGTCGTCGGGGTCAAGGAGGTGTGCGGGGTGGCCGGCGCGCGCGTCGATGTGTTGCGTGTAGCCGACCTGGTACTTCCCCTGTCCCTCCCGGACGGGCACGATCGTGTGCACCTCACAGCACGTCCTGATTTTGGCTCCGCGCTTCCAGGCCTCTGTCAGGCACGTGAGATCCAGCGTGCTCTTTGAGCCGTAGTTGCAGCCGAGGTCGCACTCGCCGCACAACCGGCAGGTGCTGCGCGGAACGCCGTGGAGGTTGTCTTCACTTCCCGGTATCGGCCGTCCGGGGGCCGGGTGACGGCGGTCGGCGGCAAAGCGCACCGCTAGCTTCGGGTGCTTGTAGCCGAGACCCATGTGCCTGGCGGCGTCGCGCATCGCGCCCGTCTTGGGCGTCGCCGAGTACGGATCTCCCTCGTCGTAGGGGTAGCGTTCGGGCCCGTCGAGGTAGCCTTCGACGCGGTCGTAGTGGGCGTCGAGCTGCTGCCTCGTGACGGGCCAGCTTTCATAGCCTTCATACGCGTCTTCGCGCACGAAGGTGCGCTCCGGCTTGCGCATCAGGACGTTGGCGTATATGAGCGAGCCGCCGCCCAGCCCGCTCGAGACCACGACGTCAAGGTGGTCGAACGCCCACACATCGAACATGCCGTATAGGCCTTCGGTGGGATCCCAAAAGTTCGTGCGCATGCCGTATGGGGTGCGCGCGAAGGACCCGGGCGCGTGCGGCTGTCCGCGCTCGAGCACCAGTACTTTCCTCCCCGCCTCGGCCAGGCGCAGGGCGACGATGGATCCCCCGAAACCTGACCCGATCACGACCGCATGAAAGTGCTTTTCAGCGGACACGACCCAGCGACTGTATTGCTCGCTATCCGGCGGCGCAAGCGCGCGAGCTCGGTTCGCGGGCCGGCGAACTTGCGTAAGGCGCTGGCGCGGGTTAGCTTCTTGGCATGGCAGGGGGGGAGCGCGCCCAGCCGGTCACGATCATCTCGCCGGTGCACCGCTGGTGGGCGCCGTGGCTGCGTGCGACCTGGCCGGGCGCCAATCGGTCCTGGTTCATCAAAAAGCCGCTGGTGCAACTTGGCTTCATCCACATCGCGCACTGGTCGCTCGTGCAGCGGATGCCGCCGAAGGGACGCCCGCGCGGCACACGGCTGCCACACCCGTACATCATCTTTCAGAGCAACTTCAACGATGACCTGACCGCCTATGTCGACGCGTTCGCGCTGGTGGTCCCATGGCGGATCCGCGGCGTGTGGCAGGGGGTCTTTCATTTTCCCGGGCCGCAGCCCGTTGATCGCTTCGTGCAGTTCCTCCTCGAGCGGATCACGCCGACCAGCTACTACTACGCCGCCTTTCCCGAAGCCTCGTCGACGATGATTCGCTCCGCGCTGCAGCTCGACGAGCGTCATCGCCGCTTCTCGCGGGAAGCGCGAACGCTCGACCCGGGCGCGTTCAAGGCGCGCTTTGACGCGTTCCTGGCAGACGTCGAGTCACTGCTGTGAGGCAGATTCCCTGCAAACCCTCCGCGCTGGTGGTGATGGCGCCGGTCCGCGAAGGCCGCCAGGATCAGCTGAACGCCGCTCTTGAGGCGATGGGCCGGGGCCGTGACAGTCCATTCGCCCGCGTCGGATCGACGCACTTCGCGCGTTTTGTCCTCGTACCCGCGCTGCTCGACGGCGACGGAGAGCCGGTCGGACCGGAGCGCTCTTATCTGCTGTTCAGCGCGGACTTCGACGGCTGGCGCTGGCGCTGGACGCGCGCGGTCGCCAAGCGGATCGGCCGCGAGCTGGATCTGATACTCGGACATTGCGAGGGGTATTCGGGCAGCGGCGATGCGCGCAAGTTCCAGGCCTTCCTGCGCCGCTACAGCGTCGGTGTCGGCTTCTCGGTCATCTCCTACCGTGCGACGGTGGCGGCGATCCGGAGCAGCCTCGACCTGCAGCGCGAGCTGCGCGAGTTTGCCGCCGGCGCGCGCGATCTAACCCCGCGTGAGCTGCAAGGCGAGTGGAGGCGGCGCTTCGCCGCGTGAAGGTGCTCGAGGGCCTGCAGGGCAACGTTCTCAGCGGATACGGCACGGATCACGCGCTGTACCTGTTCACGCGCGTGCGCGACGCGGAGGCGGCCCGCCGCTGGCTCGATGCGGAGCGTCTCGGCATCACCACCTACAGAGGTTGGGAAGAGCAGCGCTCCGAGACCACGCTGAATGCCGCGTTCACCTACCGCGGCCTCATCAAGCTCGGCGTGCCGGCGCTGCGGATCGAGCACCTGTCGGTGTTCAGGGAAGGTATGCGCAAGCGCCACATCCTGCTCGGCGACATCGGCGACAGCGACGCCCGCAACTGGGACAAAGGACTGCGCAAGAACCACGTGCTGCTGGTGCTGACCGCGCGCGACGGCGACGCCCTGGCTGTAGCCGGCGTGAAGTTGCGCCAGCGCATCGCGGCCGGCAGCGGCCTTGCGATCCTGGCCGAGCAGGAGGCACATCGGTTGCCCGACGGCGCGGAGCATTTCGGCGTCAGCGACGGCTTTTCGCAGCCGGCCGTCGCATCTGTCGCGGGCGGCGGCCCGCGCATCGGGGAGGGCACCTTGACGAGGTGGCGCCATTGGCGGCGGCTCGCGCTGGGCGAGTTCGTCCTCGGCAACCGCGACGAGGGCGGCCTTTTCCCGCCCGCCCCGCTCGGTCCCCTCGGCGACGATGCGACCTTCATGGTCGTGCGCAAGCTCGCGCAGCACGTCGCCGAGTTTCGAAGCTACATCGCCGACA
>Ga0066652_100002379_pt1 | contig 10282 bp, 7 predicted proteins | sample GraSoiAngelo_101_FD_71413 | JGI IMG/M metagenome (GOLD analysis project Ga0066652, IMG submission 71413) | Grasslands soil microbial communities from the Angelo Coastal Reserve, California, USA - 14_0903_02_30cm | ecosystem: Environmental > Terrestrial > Soil > Grasslands | place: USA... | reverse complement strand
GCGCTTCTACCTCCTGCGCGAGTGACCCGCGTCGCCGGTGTCGACGGGACGAAAGGCGGATGGGTCGCGATTGTCCTCGACGACGGTCGGTTCGCGTCCGACATCCTCTGCCGACCGATCGCTACGGATTTCAACGAGCTCGCGGACGCCAAAGTGATCGCGATCGACGTCCCGATCGGCTTCGGCCCGCGCGCCGCGGACCGAGCGGCTCGCATGTTTCTGGCGGGTGCCAGAAGCACCGTGTTCACGACTCCACCGCGTGACCTGCTCGAGCAACGATTCGCACCGGGCCTCGGTGTCTCGGCGCAAGCACATGCGCTCGGCCCGCGCATCATTCACGTGACGCAGCTCGCGCGCAGCGACCGCCGCTTCCGGGAGGTCCATCCCGAGGTGTCATTCAGAGCAATGAACGACGGGAGCGGCCTGCGTCACCGCAAGAAGTCGTCGGGAGGCGTACTCGAGCGGATCGCGCTCCTTGGCCGGCAAGGCATCGAGATCGAATCACTGGACGGCGCGGCGGCGGCCCCGCTCGACGACGTCCTCGACGCGGCGGCTGCGGCCTGGAGCGCCAACCGCATCGCGGTTCGTTCCGCCCGCTCGCTTCCCGACCCGCCCGAGATCGTGGAGGACTACCCAATCGCAATCTGGTACTAGAGGCGTCAGCCGCGCCAGCGGCACCCGGGTCGGTCGAGGTCCCAGCCCCGGCCTGACTGCGACCCGGCAGGCCACGAGCACGTCGCTGCGGACGACGCCGGCGGGCCGACCTCGATCTCGTCCTCGCTCACCTGGACGGCGGCCGCGTCGGGGCGCGACTGAAGGAACGCGAGCAGCTCCCGCATCAGCACGGGATCGCTTACTCGGAGCACCATCCTCGAACCCCCTTCGTCCTCGCGCCGCAAGTTCCGGCGTCGCTTCACAGCATGATTCGCAGCGCCCGCTGGCACCACTGAGCATTCGGATGGTCCACGGCGGCCACGGGCCCCGTCCCAGTTAGGCTCGCCCCGAGATCCCATGACAGACGTCGCATCGGACGCTGCCCGTCTCGCTGAGCTCACCCGCGAGCTCGGAGACCTTCGCGGGCGCTACCAGGCTGTGGTGGACGTCCTCCATGCCCTGAGCCGGTCGGGTATGCGGCTTCAGCCGATCCTGGACCTGATCGTCGAGGCGGGTACTCGTCTGTGCCGGGCGAACGCCGGCTTTCTCTATCTGGCCGACGGTGACCTCCTGCGCATGCGGGCCAATTTCGGTCAGGCTGCCGACGTCGTGCAGTACGAGCGCCAGAACCCAGACCGAGCCGGGCCGAACTCGTGCACCGGACGCGTCGCGCTCACCAAGAAGCCGGTGCATATCCCGGACGTCTTCGCGGATCCGGACTACACCCATCCGAGCGCCGAGCGAGACACCATCCGAACGCTGCTCGGTCTCCCCATTCTCTTCGAGGACGATCTGCTCGGCGTCATCGGCCTCTCCCGCGAAGAGGTGCGTCCCTTCGACGACGAGGAGATCGCGCTCATGGCCACGTTCGCGGACCAGAGCGCGATCGCGATCGCGAACGGGAACCTGTTCGAAACGGTCGAGCGGCAGAAGGGCGAGCTCGCGCGTTTCGTTTCGCCGGCTGTCGCGGCGCTCGTCTCGAGCGACGAGGGGGCACAGCTCCTCGCCGGTCACCGTGCGTACATCACCGTGGTCTACTTCGACCTCCGAGGCTTCACGGCGTTCGCCGAGGCCGCCGAGCCGGAGGAGCTGATCGACGTCGTCCGCCAGTACCACGCCACGGCCGGCGACCTTGTCGCCGCGCACGGCGGCACGCTCGAGCACTTTGCCGGCGACGGACTGATGATCTTCTTCAACGACCCTGTACCGCTTGAAGAGCATGAGCTCCACGGGGCGCGCCTCGCACTCGCGATGCGTGACCGGATCGCGGAGCTCGCGGGCGGCTGGAGGAAGCGCGGCTACGAGCTCGGTCTGGGCGCCGGCATCGCCGTCGGTCACGCCACGCTCGGCCGGATCGGTTTCGAGGGCCGGTACGACTACGGCGCGCTTGGCCCGGTCACAAACCTCGCCGCGCGGCTGAGCGACGAGGCTGCTGCGGGCCAGATCCTGCTCAGCCGGCGCGCGTATGCAGCGCTCGAGGGGCGAGTCGAAGCGAAGCCGGTCGCCGAGCTGCACGTCAAAGGCTTCTCCCGTCCGGTGGACGCCTTGGAGCTCGTGCGCATCGTCGACGCCTGACGGGAGCGACCTACACTGCGGCCGTGAAAGGGGTCGTCGTCGGGCTCGCGCTTCTCGTCACCCCCGCTTCGAGCGCAGGCACGCGCGACTGGGCCTTCCGCACGCCCGGCGGCTCGGTCTACTGCCAGATGGAGTTCCACCGAAGCGTTTTCAACGCGTTCCGCTGCTTCACGCCCAAGGATGGCTTCTGGATCCGGATCAGCCCGCTCTCGGCGCAGGCGCGGGTGACCACGGGCCGCAGCGACGGGTTGCGCGGCCGCCGCCCCGCCGGCGTGCAGCTCCTGAGCTTCGGCCATGAATGGTTCTCGAGCGACGCGGCGCTCATCTCCTGCCGGAGCCGGCGTAGCGGGCTCACCTGCAAGGAGTACGACGGCCTGTCGTTCTGGCTCGGGAACTCCCGCAACTACCGCGTCTACTACGACGCGCCGGGATTCCGGCCGGACGTTCGCCCGCTCTTTCGCACCGGACACGGCGTCTGGTGCGGAATCGACAACGAGACGCTCGAGCCGGCGAATCCGAACCTGCTCTGCTGGAGAGCCGCCGACGGGCTGCAGCTGTCCCTCCGGCATGGCGCCGGCCAGGCGGCCGGCTACGAGCGACGCGAGAAGGCGAAGGGCTACCGCCCGTCCGGCTTTCGGCTGCTGGGCTACGGCAGCACGTTGGTCTGGCGGTGCAAGAAGATCGACTCGGTCTCCGCCGAGCAGTGCTCGACCCGAGCGGGAATGCCGGTCTTCACCTGCACGAGCGAACGCTCACGGCTCACCTGCCGGAACCGAGCCGGGCGCGGGTTCTGGGTTAACAGGCGCAGCTTCTCCACCTTCTGAGGGCCCCGTTTCGCCGCCGAGGTTTGAACCACCCCGCCGGTACGGTAGAGCTAGATCGACCAAACGAAAGGACGTACTGGATGTTCAGCCGCTCCAAGACGCAGGCACTGAAGGACAACGCGAGCACCGCGAGCGACCTCGCGACCAAGCTCGCGAAGGACAAGAAGTTCCGCAAGGAGCTCGCCTCTGCAATCGGCCACGGCGTCACCGCTCGCCGGCGAGCCAGGAAGCGGATCGGTTTCGTCGCCGCCGCAACGCGGATCGGAACCGACAAGAAGCTCCGCCGCGAGGTCAAGGCGATGGTCAAGAACGTCGACAAGCTGTGGACGCGCGTGGAGAAGAAGCGCAGCCACAAGCTCCGCAACTCGGTGCTCGCGCTGATCGGGATCGGCGGGGCGGCCGCCGCGGCGCCGCACGCGAAGAAGCTGGCGAAGCCGCTCGGCAAGGTGACCGGCGGGACGAGCCCGCGCACGATCGAGGAGTCGATCGAGGTCGACGTCCCCGTCTCGACCGCGTACAACCAGTGGACGCAGTTCGAGGACTTCCCGCTCTTCATGGAAGGCGTCGACCACGTGCAGCAGCTCGACGACACGCGCCTGCACTGGGTCGCGACCGTTGCCGGGAAGAAGGCCGAATGGGACGCGAAGATCCTCGAGCAGCATCCCGACCGGCAGATCAGCTGGATCAGCGAGGACGGCAAGAAGACGCGCGGCACGGTCACGTTCGAGCCGCTCGGCGAGTCGCGGACGCTCGTCCGCCTCTCCATGAGCTACCAGGCCGACCCGGTCGAGGCGTTCGGCTCCGCGGCCGGGCTCGACTCGCGGCGCGTTCGCGCTGACCTCAAGAGCTTCAAGGAGCTGATCGAGAGCCGCGGCTCGGAGAGCGGCGCCTGGCGCGGCGAGGTCGCCGAGGGTACGAAGACGAAGTAGCGACAGACGTCCCAGACGGGAACGAGGGCGGGCCCGAGAGGGCCCGCTTCTCTCTGTCGGCTCGCGCGCGCGGCTTGGCATCGCGTCGGCGGCGCGCAATCCTTGGGGTGTGCGCGATTTACCGGTCGGCACGGTCACGTTCTTGTTTACGGATATCGAGGGATCGACGCGGCTCCTGCATGAGCTAAGGAGCGAGTACGCGGAGACGCTCGCCGAACATCGGCGGGTGTTGCGGGAGGCGTTCGGGCAGCACGCCGGGGTGGAGGTAGACACACAGGGGGATGCGTTCTTCGTCGCCTTCGCGCGTGCGTCGGATGCCCTGGCGGCAGCGCGCGACGCGCAAGCGGCGCTGAACGGACCCGTTCGGGTGCGGATCGGAGTCCATACCGGCGAGCCGCTGCTCACGGACGAGGGTTACGTCGGCATGGACGTCCATCGTGCGGCGCGGATCGCGGCGGCGGGTCACGGTGGCCAGGTGCTCGTGTCGCAGTCGACACGCGATCTCGCCGGCGGCGACGCGCTGCGCGACCTTGGTCTTCATCGCTTGAAGGACCTGACTGCGCCGGAGCGGATCTACCAGCTCGGCGATGCCGACTTCCCGCCGCTCAAGACCCTCGACCGCACGAACCTACCGCTCGCCGCCACGCCGTTGCTCGGCCGCACGCGTGAGCTCGCCGACCTGACGAGCGCGCTTCGCAACGGCACGCGGCTCCTGACCGTGACGGGTCCCGGTGGCAGCGGCAAGACGCGCCTCGCCTTGCAGGTCGCCGCGGAGCTCGTTGACGACTTCGCCGACGGCGTCTTCTTCGTGCCGTTCGCGGCGGTGCACGATCACACGCTCGTTCCGCAGACCGTCGCCCAAGCGGCGGGCGTGCAGCGCCTCGAAGACCTGCACACGTCAACCGTCCTGCTGTTGCTCGACAACCTCGAGCACCTGCTCCCGTCGGCGGGCACGCTGAGCGAACTCCTTTCGCAGGCGCCGATGGTCCGGCTGCTCGTCACGAGCCGTGCGCGCCTACGCGTCTCGGCGGAGGTCGAGTATGCGCTGGAGCCTTTTCCCGAGGCGGACGCCGTCGCATTCTTCGTCGAGCGCGCGCGCACCGTTCGCCGTGACGTCGAGGCGGACGAGGCGGTTCACGAGATCTGCCGGCGCCTCGACGGCCTGCCGCTCGCGCTCGAACTCGCTGCGTCGCGGGCGAAGGTGCTCGATCCGCCGTTGCTGCTCGAGCGGCTCGGGCGCGCTCTCCCGGTCCTCACCGGCGGGGCGCGCGATGCGCCCGAGCGCCAGCAGACCCTGCGGGCGACCATCGCGTGGAGCTACGCACTCCTCGAGGAGGAGCTGCAGGCATTCTTCCGTCGCCTGTCGGTGTTCGCCGGGAGCTTCTCGCTCGACGCCTCGGAGCGCGTCGCTCACGCGGACATCGACGCGATCGAAGCGCTCGTCGACTGGAGCCTGGTCAAGCCGATCGGCGACGGGCGGTTCCTGATGCTCGAAACGATTCGAGAGTACGCGCGCGAGCTTTTCGATGCATCCGACGAGGTCCAGCCGGTGTCGTCGACCCATGCGGACATCGTCGTGGAGGTCGCCGAGACCGCAGAGCGCGAGCTCGTCGGGCCTGACCAGGTGCGGTGGTACGAACGCCTGGCCCTTGAAGAGGGCAACCTGCGGGCCGCGCTGGAGTTCGCGTGCACGAGCGGCGACGCCGAGCGAGCGCTTCGGATCGCGGGATCGCTCTGGCGCTTCTGGTGGAACCGCGGCCAGCTCGACGAAGGGCAGGCCTGGTACGACCGCGCGCTTCGGATCGATCCCTCCGCGTCGCCTGCGCTGCGCGGGCGTGCCCTGCTCGGGGCCTCGCACATGAGTGAGGCGCGAGGGGAGTCCGAGCGTACGCGCGCGCTGCTCGAGGAAGCCGTCGACCTCCTTCGCGGCGCGAACGATTCGTGGCGCCTGGCGATCGCGCTTGCGCATCTCGCCTCGGTCCAGACCAACCGTGACACGGCGTTCGCAATGAACCAGGAGGCGCTCGAGGTCGCCCAGTCCGCCGGCGACGACCGCAACGTCGCAATGGTGACGGCGAACGCAGGGCACTACCTGCTCGCCGTCGGCGACGTGGACGAAGCCGAGGCGCGGTTCGAGCGCGCGCTGGCGATCAGTCGACAGGTCGGCGACACGTACATGATCGGAGGCACGCTCGACTCCATCGGCGGGCTCGCTTTGCGGCGTGGGGAGATCGAGCGAGCGCGCGAATGCATGCGCGACTCGATCGAGCTGCTCTGGTCGCTTCGCGACGCCCACTCGCTCGTGCACGCGATCGTCACCGCCGCCGCGATCGCCCAGGCTCTCGGCCGATCGCGAGAGGCGGCGCGCCTGTGCGCGGCCGACGAGGCGATCTGTCGACGCCACGGCTTCAGGCTCGAGGTGGGTACTCCCGAGATGATGGCGGAGACGAACGACGCGGCGCGCGCGGCACTCGGCGACGAGTTCGGGACGCAGCGGATGGCCGCTAGGGAACTCGACCTGGAGGGCACCGTGGAGCTTGCTCTCGACGCACTCGGCCGGTGAGCCCGAGCGCTGACCTTCCGACTGGAACGGTCACGTTCCTCTTCACTGATGTCGAAGGTTCGACGCGACTGCTGCACGAACTCGGTTCTCGGCGGTACTCGCTAGCGCTGGCCGAGCACCGGCGGGTGCTGCGTCAGGCGTTAGCGAGCCATGGTGGGGTCGAGGTGGACACCGCAGGCGACGCGTTCTTCGCTGCGTTTCCGACCGCCCCCGGCGCGTTGGCGGCAGCTCGGGAGGCTCGGGAGGCGCTCGAGCGGGGACCGATCCGTGTGCGTATCGGCGTGCACACGGGAACGCCGCTCGTGACCGAGGAGGGCTACGTCGGCGCCGATGTTCATCGCGCGGCGCGGATTGCGGCCGCCGGACATGGTGGCCAGGTGCTCGTGTCTGCGGCGGCGGCAGCCCTGGTCGACGGCGAAGAACTGAGAGATCTGGGCACTCATCGATTCAAGGATCTCTCGTCGCCGGAGAGGGTGTACCAGTTCGGCGGCGGTGAGTTTCCGCCGCTGAAGGCGCTGTACCGGGTGAGCTTGCCAGTGCCGGTTACCCCAGTCATCGGCAGGGAGCGCGAGTTGGCCGAGGCGGTCGCGCTACTGCAGGAATTCCGCCTTGTGACCCTGACCGGCGCGGGCGGGATCGGCAAGACGAGGCTCGCGATCGAGGCGGCCGCGGAGGTCGCAACCGACTTTGTCGACGGTGTCTTCTGGGTGCCGCTTACGGGCGTACGGGATCCCGCCCTTGTTCTGCCGAGCATCGCTCAAGCGGTCAGCTCGCGGAACGGCCTCGAGGAGCACCTTGCCGAACAGGAGATCCTTCTTCTCCTCGACAACTTCGAGCAGGTCGTCGAAGCGTCCCCAATGGTGACCGGGTTGCTCACACGCTGCCCGCAGCTTCGGCTGCTCGTCACAAGTCGTGTGCTGCTGAACGTCGGCGGCGAACGCGAATACGCTGTTCATCCTCTCTCGGATGCAGACGCGGTCGCCCTGTTCCAGGCGCGCGCCTCCCGCCCCGGCTCTGGTGGAACCGCAGCCGAGATCTGCCGGCGGCTCGACCGGCTGCCGCTGGCGATTGAGTTGGCAGCCGCGCGGACGCGCACCGTTGATCCTGACACCTTGCTTGCTCGACTCGACGAGGCACTACCGATCCTGACGTCGCAGAGGCGCGATCTCCCTGAACGCCAGCGGACGCTTCGCGCCACGATTCAGTGGAGCTACGAGTTGCTTCACCGTGAGGAGCAGTCGGTGTTTGCCTGGCTCGGCGTCTTCGCCGGTGGGTTCAGCCTCGAAGCGGCCGAAGAGGTCGCTGGGGCTGACATCGACAGCCTTGAGACGCTCGTGGCGGCGAGCGTCGTGCACGTCGACGGGGACCGGTACGGAATGCTCGAGACGGTGCGCGAATTCGCGCTCGCTTGCCTGTCGGAAACCGGCGAACTGGCCGGACGTCGTCGCCGTCATGCCGAGTACTTCCTGGCGATCGCCGCTCGAGCACAGACGGAGCTACGCGGACCCGAGCAGGCGCACTGGCTAGGCACTCTCGAGTGCGAAATCGACAATCTCCGCGCGACGCTCAGCTGGGCGATCGAGGAGCGCGAGTATGAGCTCGCGCTGACGCTGGCGTCGTCGCTCGAGCGCTTCTGGCCGGCACATGGTCGTGCCGTGGAGGCACTCACGTGGTTCGACGGCCTGCTCGAGGCGTCTGCGCCAAACGTGCAGCCCGCGACCCGTGCCCGAGCGCTTTGGGTTGCAGGACGGCAAGCGATCCAAGTTCACCGGACCGCACGCGCAGAAGTCCTCTTCGAGCAGGCCGAACCGCTGCTCCGCGAGCTAGGGGAGCGCGAAACGCTGGTGTATTGCCTCTGCGAACTCGCGAAGATCCGCGGTGAGAGAGGCGCCGCATCGGAGGCGACGCGACTCGCCGAGGAAGCTCTGTCAATCGCGCGGCAACTCAGCGGCGCGCGTCCGGTTTCCGCGGCCCTCGACACCGTGGCAACCGACGCGGCGAGGCACAACGACCACGTGTCCGCGCTCGCCCTGCTCGAGGAGAGCCTTGCACTGAGGCGTAGCCTCGAGGATCCAACCGTCGTTGTCAGCTCGCTCTACACCGTCGCGCTGTCGGCGCTCGCCCTCGGAGACGAGGAGCGCGCCCGCAGCGCCTTCGCCGAATGCTTGCAACTGGCCCGCGAGCTCGGCCATCTCATGCTGATCGCCGCGTCGGCCGCAAACCTGGGCTACCTGGAGCTGTTCCGCGGAAGGATCGATGAAGCGCGCTCGCTCCTGCACGAGGGCTTGAGACTTTTCAGCGAGACGGGCGACGAAACATTCGCGGCCGACTGCGTCAGCGGCGTGGCGACGGTGGCAGCGGCGGAAGGCCATCCCGCTATGGCGGTGTGTCTTTGGGCGGCGGTAGACGCGTTCTTCGCGGCGACTGCTGCGGAACTCGACGAAATCGACGCGGCCGCGAGGAATCGGTTCGAGGAATCGGCGCGGGCGGCGCTCGACGACGAAGAGCGGAAGAAGGCCACCGAACAGGGAACCAGGACACCACTCGACGAAGCGATCGGGTTAGCTCTCGAGGCGTCTGCGATGCCATTGCGAGCCAACTGATTGGCCGCACATGGAAACGGGCCCGAGGGCCCGTTTCCGATTGGCTGACTGCGTGGTCTAGACGGCCAGGTGACCCTGGCGCCGCCGTGAGAGCAGCAGTGCGCTTCCGAGGATCAGCGCGACTCCGAACACCGTGCCGGCGCCGATGCCTGCGTCTCCCCAGTTGAAGCCGTCGCCGCTGACCGCAACGACTCCCTGCGACACGGACTCGCTCGTCTGCGGCCCGAGACCGATCGTGCTCGGGGCACCGTACTCAGCGGTCGTGTACCTCTGCGTCGTCGCCGACCGCTCCGACACCGCCTGGCTCGTCTGCGGGCCGAGACCGATCGTGCTCGGGGCGCCATACTCGCCGGTCGAGTAATACGTCCCCCCGGTCTGGACCCTCGCCTGGGCCGTCGGCACCACGATCGCCGCGAGCGCGAACGCAAGGATTGCTCCTCTCCAGATTGACCTTTTCCATCGTTTCATTGGAACCCTCTCCTTGGCTGGACGTGCTGGTTCCTGCAAGACGGAGCGGGCCCGCGTGTTCTTCCGCACGTGAAACTGATCCCGGCGCGGGCAACCCCTCACACCGACACCGACCAGATCAGGAGGTCGAGGATCCGCACCTCCGTGAGCCGGTGGTCTCGACGTGCGAGCTCGCGCTGGATCTCCTGCAGGGACGCGACGTTCGGGTCGAGATCCCGCTTGTAGCTGCGAACGAGCGCCGTCGCACGCTCTCCGAATGTCCCCGAGACGTCCAGGTCGCCGTCCACGCTCGCGAGATACCGCTGCACGACGCTGTCGAGCATCGGTATCAGCGCCGGGCGCTTTCGGTGCAGTGCCTTCGTGATCTTCGAGAATCCGACGCCGCCGATGTCGGCGAATGCGTCGAAGAGCTGTACCAGCGCGTCCCATGGGACCCGTCCGGCCAGCGACGCATCGGGCTCGATCCGGCGCAAGGCCGCCTCAATTGCGTTTCGGCGGTCGAGGATCGCGAAGATCTGAGCCGCTGAGATGCGCGCACCACCCCGGTTCGCATGCCTCAGGTCCTCTTCGTCGAAGGACGACGCCGGTGACTCAAACGCGTCGTAGCTCGACGATCCGCCCAGGAACTCGAGCGTGACGTCGAGAGGATCCGCGATCTCGATCCCG
>Ga0066652_100002378_pt1 | contig 10284 bp, 7 predicted proteins | sample GraSoiAngelo_101_FD_71413 | JGI IMG/M metagenome (GOLD analysis project Ga0066652, IMG submission 71413) | Grasslands soil microbial communities from the Angelo Coastal Reserve, California, USA - 14_0903_02_30cm | ecosystem: Environmental > Terrestrial > Soil > Grasslands | place: USA... | reverse complement strand
GTTTCGGGGCCTAATTTGGCTTGAAAATCGGCTTTCGTGCCCTCTGCAAAAGCCTCCGATGACCGCAGTTGTTGGCTTGGCGGGGGCTGACAAACTCGCCCCGGCTTAGGGTGGCGACGCGTTCGGAACAGGGGAGGCCCCAACCGGCGATGGGGCGGCGGCGCTCGTGGGTGCCATCGCAGTATGGGTCGACGTGTGGTTTTGGCGGTAATAAAGCGCCGCCGCCCCCCCGCCAAGGCCCCCCAGGCCGACGATGGCTTGATAAAAGGTGAGCGGTCCGACCGACTCCGCGATGTACCCGTCTTTGTCGTAGTTTTGCGACATCACAATCGGGCTTAGATGCCTGGTAATGACTTCAGGCGGAGGCAGTTTGTTCAGGTCGACCGTGTCGGCGATCCCGGGAAGGAAGGCCGCGCCCATGAAAAGCATCGGTCGTAAAGTCGCGTCAATCCGGGTGTAGAGAAGGGCAGGGTCGACATAAGTAAAAGCCTGTTTGGCGGCGGGGACGGAGCGTTCGGCAGTTTGGAAATTCTTGGAAGCGGCTAACTCGGAACTTGTGTTCGCACTTCGCCTCAACGCGGCCTCCACCGAGGCGAGGTCCGCTCCCGCCACTAACATCCGGTTGGACAACCCGATCGTTGGTGAAAGTGAGAAAAGTGGTCCGCCCCACCGAGTGGAAAGGTAGGTCGCTCCGTCCTTTTCCTGTTGGGTCCAGTCGGCGGAGTCCCCTTCGGCCGTCACGATCGCGTTCAGGATCTTTTTCGCCTTCTCCGCGTCCTTTACCGGAAGAGTGGCATATACCGATGGCCGTAGGGAGGTGGCGGGCCAATCTCCCACCCAGCTGAATTCCGGCCCGAAGGCGCTATTCCAGCTCTCGAGGGTGATTCCGTTCGCTGAAAGAGCGTCGGTAATTTTCCGGAGACTTCCCATCCATCCGATGGCTCCGGGCGACGTTGGAAGTGGCACCGGCTGAGTCAGGTTTAAGAAACCGGCGGCGTAGAGAAAGCTGTCCTTAGTCGCGATCGAGAGCGACGCCCGTGTCAGGTCCCCAGCGTCTATCAATTTCGGCATGCCGACGAAAATGGTGTCGCGAAGCTTGCCGCCATCGAAAGAGGTCGCTGCGCAAAGGCTGCGGATCTGGCGGATCGCCGCCATTTGGCTGGCTGATTCATCCGCATCTCTCCCTTCCGTGGGCATGAGTTTCTCAACGAGTCGATCGATGCGCGCAAACGCGAGGGCGGCGTAACTCGAGGGCATGCGCTTCGAAGCCGCTGCGAACACGTCATCAGCGGACAGGGTCAAGTCCGCGTCTTTGCTTCGGCCGTCCACGCGATCCAGCAGCGGTTTGAGCTGCTCGGGATCGTTCGCAACGAAGAACCACTGACCGTCGATGACCGTAGCGAGGCGGAGGATACCCGCGGTCTCGGATTGAATCTGGTGGCCCTCATACGGCAGGGTTTCCCGGTTAAGATCGGGCGCCTGGTCGAGTAGTCTTGTCCTCCAGTTCGCGATGGTTTTTTCGGCGCTGGCGGGATCGCCGGTGAACCGGAACCCGCCCACGATTTTCCAAGCGCTAGATTCGATGGCGACTAAGGCGAGAAACGCATCCTTGATCTGGAGCGATTCACATTCCTGCAAAATTGGTTCCAACCCTCCGTGGGTCGGGATTTTCCGGCGGGGTTTTTCCAGAAAATCCTGCACGGCCGGTTCGGTCCATATTTGATAGAGATCGGTCTGGCGCAGTTCGGCGCGGAAGCGGTTGAAATCGGGCATCTGCATCAAGACGAGCGTCTCCTTGGGAAGGAGAGCGGTCACTGCGGCGCTCGAAGTATGACGAGACCGGTAAAAGGTCATCCAGATGACGCCCGCCGCCATCATCGACGCGAGGACGAGCAGCTGAAAACGTTTCATAGGCGGACAGTGTAGCGAGGTCTGCCGCCGCCGCGAATTTTTCCCAGACAGGAGGGTCTCGCGCAAGACGCCCGCTGATCCCCGCAACTGCGGGACGCCGCCTCTACCATCAAGCGCGGGGATGAAATTTGCGATGCACCGCTTTTAACCGCTGCTGGTCCACATGGGTGTAGACCTGCGTCGTCGAAATGTCGGCATGGCCCAGCATTTCCTGGATGATGCGCAGGTCCGCACCGTTGCTCAGAAGGTGCGTCGCGAAACTATGGCGGAGGAGATGGGGGTAAATGTTGGTTTCCAATCCGGAGTGGCGGGCGCGCACTTTCACGATTTGCCAAAGGCGGACGGTCGTGAGCTTGGTGCCGCGATTCGACAGAAAAATCTCGCTCCCGCTGCGGCGCTTCACCAGCTTCGGGCGTTCGGTTGACACATAAGAGGCGAGCGCATCGCAGGCTTTCCTCCCTACCGGGACCAGGCGCATCTTGTTTCCCTTGCCGGTCACTCGCAGGATGCGCTCCTCGAAATTCAGATTCTCCAGCCGAGCATTTGCTAATTCCGATATGCGCAGGCCGCTGGCATAAAGCAGTTCCAGAATGGCCCGATCACGCAACCCGAGAGGCTGGTTCGTATCGATGCTCTCAATCAGACGTTCGACCTGAAGCTCGTTCAGGGTCTCCGGCAAGTAGCGTTCGATCCGAGGCAGCGTCAGCGTTTCCGTCGGGTCGCGTTCCAGTGAGTTTTTCCCGCTCAGGAAACGAAAAAAAATCTTCAACGCGACGACGACCAATTTGATCGATGCTGGTGAAAGCCCACCTTGCTTTCGCGCCGAAAGATAGTCGCTGAGCAGCGGCTGAGTCACCTCCCGCACCGCTGTGATTTTTTTCGCCTTGGAACACCAGTCCGCGAACTCGGTCAGCGAGCGTCGAGTGGAGAGCTGATAGTTGTCCGAGAGGCCGCGCTCCGTGGCGAGGAAGCGGATAAACGAATCGATCTCCTGTTCCACCTGAGTTGAGCGAACCAGCGATTCCGAAATTTAGCCAATGAAATTTGAAGAACTGGCTTGGGCGCCCGTCCAAGTTACGGCCATTGACAAAGAGAGACTGAGTTCCAACGTTATTCACATAATGAGTCTTGATCTCAATTCACTCCTCCAGGATTGGCCGCATGAAGCCGGCGCGATCAAAGTGCGCAAGATTATCGGTCTCGACGGCAACGAAAAACTGCAACTCCGGATCGACCTCGGCATTCTGCAGATGGAATTGACGGGTCGGCCGGACGGGCAGCGGCCGCATAACTGCGAGTCGTTGCTGGTTTACCATCAGCGCCGGGCCGAACGAGCTGAAGGACGTGGAGAAAGTTACGAGCTTACGCCCGAGCAATGCAACGAGCTCCAGCAGGAGGGCATTCAATATTATCACCGCTATCTCAGCCTGTTTCAGATCAACGATTTCCCGGGCGTGATCCGGGACACCCAGCGGAATCTCGACCTCTTCGCCTTCGTCGCTGAGCATGCTGATCGCGACGAACTCATCTGGAGTTTTCAGCAGTTTCGCCCCTATGTGCTGATGATGAACACGCGGGCCAAAGCTTCGATTCTCCTCGGTGAAGGGCGTTTCGGCGATGCCATGCGGGAGATCGAAAGGGGCCGCGACTCCATTCAGGAATTCTTTCAGCAATCGCATTTTCCGGAATTGGCTTCGAAGAGCTCCGAGCTCGCCTTTCTGGAAGAATGGCTCGAGGAGGTCAGCTCCAAGCGTCCACTCTCGAAACTCGAGATCATGCAGCGGGAAATGGAAGTCGCGATCGCCAGCGAGCTTTACGAACGCGCGGCCGAGCTACGCGATGCGATCAAGCTCCTGAAAACGCCGGACACGGCCGTTTAAGACTGACGCATTCAGACGGCGTCCTTGTGTCGACGCCCTTGGCCGGGGAATCTGCAGGAAATCTGTGAATGCTCGTTACCCGACCAACCATCGAATGCCTCGAGTCGCTCTAACCCTGCTCCTTTGCTTAGCGCCGATCGTTGCGCATGGCGATTTTCGGGAGTTCCGCGCCGTTCCGCTTGATGATGGGCTTGCGGCCAGGCTAAATCGTGTGGCCGCCGCGACGCTGAAGGAGTTTCCGAAACTGACGGCCGATAACCTCGCTCTCACTGTGATCGATGTGACCAGGCCGGAGCAAATCGGCCGGGCCGACTTCCATGGTGATGCCCCCTTTTACCCCGCTTCGTTGGTAAAACTGTTTTTCATGGTCGAGACCTATCACCAGGGACGAATGACGCCGGAAATCCAGCGCGCCTTGCGTGAAATGATTCAGGTATCGGATAACGATGCCGCCGCGTTCTTGCTCGATGTCTTGACCGATACCGCGAGTGGCTCCGAGCTGGAGGGAAAAGCGCTCGACGATTTCATCGATCGCCGTCGAAAGCTCAATCGTTACTTTGCTTCCCTTGGTTACGACATTAGCGCCATGATCAAGCCATGGAGTTTCGGGCCGTTCGGCCGCGACACCCAGATCATGGGCGAAAAGCTGGCTAACCGAAACCGCGCGAGCGCTAACTCGATTGCGTCGCTCCTTCTCTGGATTGTGCGGCGTCACGCCATCTCGCCGCAAGCCAGCGAGGCAATGCTGGCTCTGCTCGAGCGCCCGCTCTCCCCTCCGCGGCCGACTGAGAACCAGATAGCGGCGTTTCTCGGTGAAGCAATGCCTCCGGGTGCCCGCTTCTGGTCGAAGGCAGGCGACACCAGCGAAGTCCGGCACGATGCCGCCTATGTCGAGCTGCCTGGCGGCACGAAGCTGATAATAGTGGTTCTCACTCGTGGCGCAGCGGATGACAAGACCCTGCTGCCCGCTTTTGGGAAGCATCTTCTCGTCGAGATGGCGCAATAACGTCGCCTGTGAAAGAGCCAAGAATCCAGCGCAGCGCAGCGGCTCGCACTCAGAGGCAAATTGTTAAGCCCGCACCATCCGACGGGACCTTCCGGCGAAATGACCTCCTCCTGGCGCTGGCGCTAGTCGCGAGCACGCTGGCGGTCTACAGCCAGGTCCTGAGTCATCAGTTCATCAACTACGATGACGATAACTACATCTGGAACAACCCGATGGTAAGCGGCGGCTTGTCCGCGGAGGGAATAAGATGGGCCTTCACGACGTTTCATTCCGCAAGCTGGCACCCGCTCGCCTGGATTTCCCATATGCTCGACTGCCAGCTCTTCGGTCTTAATGCCGGCGGCCACTTGTTCGTGAACGCGCTCATCCATTCCGCGAACACCTTCCTTCTTTTCCTGTTTTTGAAGCGAGTCACCGGGACTACGTGGCGGAGCGCAATTGTGGCGGCTCTCTTCGCCCTGCACCCCTTGCATGTGGAATCCGTCGCCTGGGCCGCCGAGCGCAAGGACACGCTGTCCACATTTTTTGGGTTGCTCTGTCTGCTCGCCTACGCCCGCTACGTTAAGAAGCCTTCATGGTGGCGATACGTCTTTGTGGCTGGCTGGCTGGCTTTAGGTCTCTTGGCGAAGGCAATGCTCGTCTCCTGGCCCTTCCTCTTGTTGTTATTGGATTACTGGCCGTTTCGCCGCGTTGAGTGGCAGACGGCCCACGGGACTAGAGGATTCGCGAAAGCGTGGCTGCCTCTCCTTCGAGAAAAAGTGCCGCTTTTTGCCTTGGTCGCCGTCTCGATGGTTTTCACCTACATCGCTCAGGTTCGCTGGGGCGCGGTAGCGGAACTGAGCGATGTGTCGCTTCCGTGGCGCCTGGCTCACGCCCTGGTTTCTTACGCGACGTATCTCCGGCTCACTTTTTGGCCGCAGGGTCTGGCGGTCTACTACCCGTCATCGCCCCACATGGCGCCGGCCTGGCAATGGGGCGGCGCCCTTGTCGTGCTCGGCGCGATCACCGCCGTCGCGCTTCGGGGTGCGCGTGACCGGCCTTATCTCATTGTTGGCTGGCTTTGGTTCCTTGGAATGCTGGTGCCGGTGATCGGATTGGTGCGGGCCGGCGACCAGGCGATCGCGGATCATTTCACCTACTTCCCATTAATCGGACTGTTCATCGCGCTCGTCTTCGGTCTCGCTGACCTCGCGAGGACGTGGCGTTCCGGACGAATCTCCATTGCAACCATGGCGGCGGTGATAATTGCGCTATTGGCGTTTTTGACTGCGGTGCAGGTTAGTCGATGGCGCGATAGTGAGACCTTGTATGGGTATATCTTGTCGGTTAATCCCGATAACGCCGTCGTCCAAAACAATCTGGGGTCGGCTCTCGGTCAGCGGGGAAAACATGCCGAAGCGATTCCCCATTTCGCCGAAGCAGTGCGAATCAGACCCAATTATTTTGATGCGCTGGCGAATTGGGGTCAGGCACTTCTCGACCAAGGCAAGGCTGCCGAAGCCGTTGGCTTTTTCCAGCAAGCCCTGGTGCTGAAACCGGACTCGGGCAAGACGCATTGGCAGCTCGGCGTGGTCTTGGAAAATCTACGGAAGCATGACGAGGCCACGCAACAGTTTTACGAGGCGATAAGGCTGGCTCCGCGGGACTTTGAGATGCGCGCAAATCTTGGTTGGAAGCTCGCGAGTCAAGGCAAACTCGCGGAAGCAATCGAGCAACTCAATGAAGCGTTACGGCTTAATCCAAACAGCGCCGAGGCGCACAACAATCTAGGGCTGGTTTTGTTCGCTTCTGGTAAAGAAGAAGAGGGTGTTCGAGAGTTTTCTACTGCGCTTCGGCTCAAACCAGATTTGGCCGTGGCCCGAGACAGCCTCGAGCGCGCTCGAGCGCAAATCAACGCCCGCCAAAATCGGTAGCTCTTGTAATTGCTGCTTACTCGGAAACAGCTTCGAGCTGCCGATCAATTACCTGGCCGGTGAAGCGGTCGATCGCGATGTGAAGCCAGTATCGTTTCTCTCCTTCGACGACGAAGGGCTGGGTGAGACTCGTGGTCCCAGGAGGGTATCTTCCTGTTTGGGTGATCACGTCAATGAGGAGTCCCCAAGCGCGGATTTGGGTAACTTCGCTGAGCGCGCGGGCGACGGTTTCCCTGGTCTCTTCGTTCGTGGTAAAAGGCGCGTTAATCACGCTGCTGCTGAGGCGGGCCAGGTCAGCACGACTGAGCGCAGCCTGAGAAGTGGTTGCGTTCACTATGTTTGTCGCCGCGCTTTTCGCGGCTGGGCTGGCCACTGGCGAAGGACTGGGCGCCGGCCCGACGTTTTGCTCAGTTTGAAAGGCTCCGGTCAGGATCGCCGTTAGGACCGCAACATTCTGCGTGTTCAGATTGACGGTGCCGGAGCGCAGAGGGGCACTGTTGTAGGTAAACAAATCGAGGATCGGCGCGTCGGAACTCGTCGGAGTGAAGAAGTCCAAAGTCTTGGGATTCGGCGAAGGCGTCGGAGTTGGGCCGGAGGCTGCCCGAAAGGCGTAACCGAATTCTCCGGCATTACGAAAGGGCCGGTTAAGCATCACGTAGGCGGGAATTGCCGGCGGAGGAGTGGGCGACATGCCGGCAGGTTGCGGAAACGGCGAGGGCGCCGGTGAAGGCGAGGCTCGGGCGGGATCCAGGTTTTCCAGTCCAACGGCCCAGCCGCCGCTGTATTCGATCATCGTGGTCGTAGTCCCGGTCAACGGGTCCGCTGCCGGGTCGTCATCGTATTGATCGATCAGCGCAGCACCCACCGACAGGGTCGTGAGGAGATGACTGGAGTCATCCCCATTGGTCCTGTTGATGGCGTAGTTTAGGAGTTGGAAGAATTCGGGATCATTGGTGAAGGCAGGAATTCGATCTTGCATCGTGTTTCCTGACGTTCCGACATATTGCCAATGCCCGGGGACGGCTGGAGTCGGCGGAGATGCCTGTCCTGGTGTGCCGTCGATCCATCTCAGACCGAAATATTTTTGGATATCTGCAACACGAGGACCGGTCGGATTCGGCGTAACCAGATTCAAGTGGCCGATATAGAATCGTTGGGTGATAACCGCCGTGCCGGCTTTCCATGTTGGCGCGTTCCTCTCGCAGGAGAATGTCCCGAGGTATTGCAACGCACCGGCGCCAAAGCCGGCTTCCCGTTGAAGTTTGATCAGCTCGGTCCTGGTCACGAAGGCCTGGTCAGTTCGATTGAGATGAACGGTTGGTGAGACTGTTCGGAATCCCTGGCTGAGACCGATCGAAGGATTGCCGGCGAAATAATTTACGAACCGCGTTCCCGTGCCGCCCGGGACGACGGGTGAGTCGAAACTGAAGTTTGGGAAAACGGCGGAGGGACGAACGGTGGCAAAATTTCTCCATCCCACGATGGCGTTCACGCCACCCGCACTCAAGAGAGCGGTGGTCGTCGTCGGCAAGGCTCGAAGGTCGGCAAAGGCTACGCTGCCTTTTCGACCGATGTCATTTAGCGGTAGACCAGGCGTGGGCGATTGAGAGGGAGCGGCATGGTAGGGGAAACCCGCGGTGTTCACATCGAGCATCCCGCCCTCGTCGTAGACTGCATACGCATATCTTCCGATCACCGCGCTCGGGCTGGGCGCCGGATTCGGGCCTTGAGGAGTCACCAGGACCCAATCTGGCGCGGCGAAGTTCGAGACCGGGGTGGAATCATTTCCGGAGGAAGAGGCCCGTGGCAGCAAATAGTGGCTGTTCCAACGGGCGGGAATGATTTCTCCGCGCTTTGGATTTGCGGAGGGCACGGGACCGGAACTGAGGCTGGAAGTTTGTCCGGTTGGATCTCCCTGCATGCTCCGCCGAATGAGATTTGGAAATGGTGTTCCGCCGGGAGGGGGAGTGCCCCAGCGGCGCGGCTGAATGTTGGCCGGCGTGACCGGTGTTCCGTCGCCAATCTCTTGTTTGAAATCTGCGACGATGATATCCAAAGCGCTCCTCGCCAGGAGATCAGATTTCGTATCGTGAAAGCTGGCCTGAGCTAATTGGCGATCAATCCCCGCGCGGGTGAGATAGGCGACCAGTAGCCCGCTGAGAAGGACGACGAAGGCGAGAACAATGACCAGGGCCGATCCATTTCTCGAAGCTTGAACCGAAGACGGCAGGCAGGTCATTGGTCGGAAATGGGAAAAGAGCGTTCATAAAGACGGACATGGGAAATAGCTGCACGTGGCATGTTGGTGATGCCATCAAGCGCAGATTGCCATCGGGCCAGCAGCTGGCCAGGACCCAAATCGGAACCATAGTCCGGCAGGCTTTCGCCCAGCGTGGTGATCTGCGAATTCGACAAGAGAGCTTTGCTCTTGGAGTCGATCACCGCGATTGCCACCATGATCGCCGAGGCATCACCTATTTCCACGGTCGAAAGTGATGTCCACGCGCCGGGATACGTCACCAGCGCACCAGTCGTCTTCTCGAGATAGTAGTACTCAAATCGAAATACCTGGGGTCCAATGATTTCGTAGGTCCTTTTCGCTGGGTCAGGGTCGTCGTAGGCGGAGCTGCTAGTAACGGACGGCCAAGTCTCATGAAGCGTGAGTGGAAGAAAAAGGACGGGCACACTGGCCGCGGAGGCGCCATTCCAATCCAGCCCCTTTCCCATGCGTTCGAGGCAATTATGGGCGACTGGGTTGGAGGAATCAGAATTTACCCGGTAGGCGACGACCGAAACGGGGCTCGGAGTAGTGGGATAATAACCTGGGACAGCGCTGTAGAATCCCGCCAGGTCATTCCCCGGCATGGGCGTTCCCGCATTTTTTAGGTAATAACTGACGTCGCTTCGCTTAACGAGTTGGGCAAGATCAAGCGCCAGCCGCTCGAAGAGCGATCTGGCTTGAGAGTCTGCATCATTCCGTTTGTGGCCCAGCGTCGTAGTGGAAGCGGCGCTCCTGACCAGCTGGGTTACCAGAAGAACAAGAAGCGTCAGCACGCTTATGGCGACCAACATCTCTGTGAGAGTGAAACCTGGGGAAGCGCGTGGCGACGATGGCACAGCTTAGTTCCGGTCAAAGGCGGCGAACGTTTCCACGAAGTCCACCGCCGTAGTCGTGGCGGGATCAACCAACGGAGGCCAGCTGGCTTTCAGACTAACGAAGGTGGGGGCTAATGTGCCCGCTGGGCTCGAAGGAAACCCTACCGTCAGGCGGTAACGGGGGTTCGCGTTCGGGTCGGTGGGAGATATCACTCGTCCTTCGCCGTCGAAATAGAGGACCTTGGCCGTCCCAATAGTAATTTCGTATTGCCGGGAGGTTTGACTCGATCTGGGCGTGGCGCTGAGATCTGCGACTACGCTCGATAACAGGGCCGCTGCCGCGGTTTGAGAAGTCGAGTTTTGGTTCGTTCTGACGCCGAGAGGGAGCAATCCGAAAAGGGCGATCAGGCAGAACGCCGCTACTCCGAGAGCAAGCGTTACTTCAATCAGGGAGAACCCCAGCGAATCATCACGCCGC
>Ga0066652_100002377_pt1 | contig 10284 bp, 6 predicted proteins | sample GraSoiAngelo_101_FD_71413 | JGI IMG/M metagenome (GOLD analysis project Ga0066652, IMG submission 71413) | Grasslands soil microbial communities from the Angelo Coastal Reserve, California, USA - 14_0903_02_30cm | ecosystem: Environmental > Terrestrial > Soil > Grasslands | place: USA... | reverse complement strand
CGAGCAGGCGAGCAACGCGCCGGCGACCAGCGCCGTCGCAATCGCGCGTCTCAGCATCAGTGCCTCACGAAGAGCGAGTAGCCGTTGCTGCTGCCGTCCGGATCGTGATTCGCCGACGGCTTGTACGTATAGCCGGACATCGACAGCCCGCTGATGCCGAAGTATGCACTGCGCGTCGTGATCGGCAGCGACGGCAAGGAGAGCACGCAGGTCCCCGGGTTGCCGTCGGCACTGCTCGTCACGCATTGAACATCGGGCGCACTGTTCCAGCTGCCGCGCACCGTGACGCCGTCGAGCGGATTGTGCCGCGAATCGTGCGCCGCGATCCGTACATTCGCGGTCCAGCTGCCGTCGGGCGCGTTGACCGTAGACCCGTCGAGGTTCCCGATGTGCACGCTCGGCGGATTGACAGTAATCGCGATCGCCTTGGCGTTGTTGCTCGAATTGGCGTCCGGCAGCTTCTGCGTGGCGGTCAGGATGTGACCGCTGACCACCGCACCGGCCGTGTTCCACGCGAACGTGCGCGTTGTGCTCGCTCCCAACGCGAGCCCGGGGATCGTCTGGGTGCCGAGGATCGCGTTGCCGGCCGTCCCGTCGGTCAGCACGACGTCGAAGTTCGCCGTGACGTCCTGCCCACCCACGTTCTGGACCGTGACCACCACCGGAGCCGTATCACCAACCGTCACGGAACCGGGCCCGGTGATGCTCGCGAGCGCGATGTCCGCCGGAGCCGGCACCACGTTCACGGTCGCCGAGCGCTGATTGTTGGCGGCGTTGTCGTCGGTGAGGCTCTGGGTCGCCACGAGCGTATGCCCGCCCAGCGCGGCCGTCGCCGTATTCCAGGTAAACGAGCGAGCTGCCGTGGCGCCCACCGCGAGCGAGGTGACCGCCTGCGTGCCGATCGTCACACCCGCGGTGGAATCGGTCAGAACGACATTGAAGCCGCCGACGCTCAGGCCGCCCACGTTCTGGACGGTGACGCCAATCGTGGCCGTGCTTCCTTTGTTGATCGAGCCGGGCGCCGTTACACCGGTGACCGCGACATCGGTCGAGGGCGCGTTGACGGTGACCGTCACGGAGCCCTGATTGTTGGCGGCGTTGGCGTCGGTCAGCGTTTGCGTCGCCACCAGCGTGTGAGCGCCCAGCGCGGCACCCGTCGTGCTCCAATTGAACGTCCGCGATGTGTTGGCGGCGGCGGGGAGCCCGGCGATCGTCTGCGTGCCGATCGTCACGCCGGCGGTCGCGTCGGTCAGCACGACATCGAAGTTGCTGGTGACACTCAGCCCACCCACGTTCTGGACGCTCACCACTACGCCTGCGGAGCTTCCTTGAGCCACCGTCGCCGGCGCCGTCACGCTGTTCACGGCGAGGTCGGTCGTCGCTGGCGCCTGGACGATGACCGATATCGCGATGCTGTTGTTTGCCGAGTTGTTGTCGGCAAGTTTCTGCGTGGCGAACAGCGTGTGGCCACTGAGCGCCGCCCCGGCCGTATTCCAATTGAAGGTGCGTGTCACACTCGCGCCCGCGGCAAGGCCGGCGATCGCCTGCGTGCCGAGCGTCGCATTCCCCGCGCTGCCGTCGGTCAGGACGACGTCGAAGTTGGCCGTGACATCGAAACTCCCGACGTTTTTCACGGTGACGGTGACCGGGGCGATGTCGCCCTGATTCACCCGGGCGGGCGCGCTGATGCCCGTGACGGCGAGATCGGCGGGTGGGGGTGGTGGCGGAGGCGGCGGTGGAGGCGGCGTCGGCGACGTCACGGAGATGAAAATCCCAATGCTGTTGTTCGACGGTTCGTCGTCCGCCAACTGCTGGGTTGCGAAAACGGTGTGGCCGGCGATGGAGGCGCCCGCCGTATTCCACGGGATATCGACGTTCGTGCTGGCTCCGACCGCGAGCCCGTTGACCGTCCCCGTGGCGAGCGTCGGACCGTTCCAGCCATCCGTCAAGGCGACGGCGAAGCTCGTGCCGATGTCCACTTCGCCCACGTTTTGCACCGTGGCGACGACGTGTGCCGTGTCGCCCTGAGCGACGGAGCCTGGCGCCGTAATCGCCGTAAGGGCGATGTCGGTCGGCTTTGGTATCACCGATATCGCCGTGCTGGAGCGATTGTTCGCCGCGTTATCGTCGGCAAGCGCGTGCGTCGCCACCAGTCTGTGGATGCCGAGCGCGGCGCCCGTGGTGTTCCAGGGGAACGCGAGCGTCCTGCTGGCGCCCACAACGAGGCCGCCGGCCATCGTCTGTGTGCCGAGCGTGGTGCCGGACGTCGAGTCCCGCAAGGTGACCGTGATGTCGCTCGCCACGTTCTGGTTGCCGACGTTCCTAACCGTCACGCCGATGTTGACTCCGTGCCCCACGATCACGGTGCCCGAGGGAGGCGTGCTGACGGTGCTCACCGCAATGTCGCTCAACGGCGCCTCGACAGGGATCGTTGCCGAGCGCCGATCGTTGGCGGCTCGGTCGTCAGTCAACGTCTGGGTGGCTAGCAGCGTGTGATCACCGGTGGTGGCCGGCGCCCACGTGAATGTCACCGTCGTCGCCAACCCCGCCGCCAGGCCGGGCACCGTCTGCGTGCCGACCGTGACGTGCTCGGTGGTGTCCCGCAGCGTCACGCCAAAGCTCGAGACGTCCTGGTTGCCGACGTTTTTCACGATCACGGTGATGGTCGATGGGCTGCCCCGCACGGCCGCACTCGGTCCGCTGACGCTGGTGACAGACACATCGGTCAACGGTCCCGGCGGCGGCGGCGCGAAGCCGTCGATCGTGACGCCGAACCGATTCAGCACGAGATCGATGCGGTTGCCGATCGTCACCGTGGAGCTTCCGGCAAACAGCAGCGCCACCGGATTGAGGTTCGCGTCATCGGTCACGATCAGCGAGCCGGAATCGCCGCCGCCGCTGAACGTGCCGGGCGAGATGATCAGCTGGTCCACGTACCGGGCGATCTTCGTACAGGTGAGCCCCGAGACCTCGTAGCAGACCGAGACCGTCGCGTTGACGCCCGTGATCTGCCCGTGTGTCAGGTGCGTGGTGCGGCCGTACTTCTGGACGTTGAGACCCAGCAGGGCATCGCGATTGTCGAAGAACCCGTCGCCGTCGGCATCTCCCCAGATCGTCGAGTTCGGCATGCCGTACCCCTCGTCCGCGGGCGTGGCATTGTCGAGGACGGCCTCGCTGGACAGCGCGATCGCGGCATCGATCGTATTGCTGCCATTGGTCGCGAACGAGATCTGTTGGAAGTCCGTCAAGGTGGCGATCTGGTCGGCCGCCGTGCCGCCGTCATAGGGACCAGGCTGATACTCGGGATCCCCGATATTGGCGGCGTTCGAGTTCGCCAGGACGTGGTTGTTGGACAGGATGTAGACGCGACCCAGCGCGTCGCGTACCCGCGCGCCGATCGTGCCGGCCGTGATCGCCGGGTGTCCAACCGAAAACCCCATCGGCGCCGGTCGCTGACGCTTGGTCGGATCGCTGTAGATCATGATTCGCCCCGTGACGCGCACCGTCACCGGCACTCCCTCGAGCCACTGCGGCAACCCGGTGATGCCGGACCGCTCGGCGAGAATCAAAACGCCGGCATTGCCGTCCGGCATCGTGGTGACCGCGGTCCCGACGACGCCCGGAATCGCGAGCAGGGATGGCGTGTGGCGTCGCTGCGCTTCGAAAGCAGTGCGGAGGCCAACGCGTGTGCCAGCAGGACCGGTAGGCGAAGCGCCTTCGGAGCAGGCATACCAGACTGCGGGCGCTGCGAGGAGTACGGCGACGACGCTCGCGCGAAGCAGGGTGCGGCCGGCTACCATGGCAATCCCCCGTGGACCAAGGGCAACGGGCGTGGCCGGATAATGAAGGCCGGCTGAACGTCCGGCTAGTACTCGGGCAGGAGGTACTTCGCTCGTGTTACGCGGAAGCGCGCTAAGTCGTTGTCCCACGCACTCCAGATCTCACGAGCCGGCCGCCCCGCCTCGACGGCGGTGCGCAGCTCAGGCCCCGCGGCGAGTCGATCGATACTTTGGGCGCGGAACTGGAAGTCTGCGGGATGGACCGCGTGCAGGGCTGTGAGCAGCGCCACGGCCAGCTTGGTCGGATCGTAGACGTTGCGATCTCGGACGTGCAATTCGAGCCCCTGGAGGAGAACGCCAGCATACTTACCGTCGGTCGGTGCGGCGGGCGTGAACGTCGTCGGCCGGACGTCCAGGCCGCGCAGAGCAACGGTATCGATATTCGCGAGCACGCGCGCGGGATCGAGCCAGGGCGCGCCGATCACCTGAAACGCCATGGGCGTCCCGCGGCCGACGGACACGTTGGTGCCTTCGAACAGGCAGATACCGGGATAATCCAACGCGCTTTCCAGGTCGGGCATGTTGGGCGACGGCTTCACCCAGGGGAGTCCCGTCTGATCATACAGCAGCGCACGGTGCCACCCCGAGGCCGGTATCACGACGAGATCTGCTCCAATCGCGAGCACGTCGTTCGCCATACGAGCCAGCTCGCCCAGGGTCATGCCGTGCCGCATTGGGATCGGCAGGAATCCCACGAATGCGGAGTCGGGATCGCCGGCGGTCCGGCGCACGTTGCCCTGCACCGTCGTGCCGTCCACGGGATTGGGACGGTCGAGCACGAGGACGCGCTTGTGGGTGGCGGCGGCGTATCGCAAGAGCTGCGTCGCGGTCGCGATGTAGGTGTAGTAGCGCGCGCCGATGTCCTGCAGGTCGATCAGGAGCACGTCGACCGAATCGAGCGCGGACGCGGCGGAGCTTCGCGACCCGCCATACATACTGTAGATTGGGAGGCCGGTGGCCGAATCCCGGCTGTCGGGAAGCCCGGAGCGATCTTCAGTGCCGCGAAATCCATGCTCGGGACTGAATAAGACCGTCAGTCGTGCGTCGTGCGTCGTGCGTAACACATCTACGTCGCGATGGCCGAGGCGGTCGACTCCGGTATGGTTGCTCAGCAGGCCGAGGCGCTTGCCGGCGATGAGGCGGGCGGAGTCGGTGAGGAGCACTTCGATGCCCGGACGCACCTGAGCAGACGCGGGTGACGGAGCGCGTGTTCCGCCGGAACACCTGATTCCCAACACAATCCAGACGAGACGATGCGCGCGCATAGACTCCTGATCGTTACGCTGATCGCGGCCTGCGGCGGCCGTGCCACGACGGCCCCGCAGCCGCTTCGCCCCGCTGCTATCGACGGCATGCTCGCGAAGCTGTCGCCGCGGCAGAAGGTAGCGCAACTCGTGGTGCCGTGGCTCGGCGGAAACTACATGGCGCTCGACGATTCCGCCTTCCAGATCGCGACGCGCTGGGTCGATACGCTGGAGGTTGGCGGCATCATCATCTCGGTCGGCTCGCCCTACGACATCGCCGCCAAGCTGAACGTGCTGCAGCGCCGCTCCAAGTTGCCGCTCCTCATCTCGGCCGACCTCGAGTGGGGCGCCGCGATGCGCGTGGTGGGCGCGACCGCCTTCCCCTACATAATGGCAGCCGGCGCGACCGGCGATGAGCGCGATGCGTACACCTACGGCCGCATCGCCGCCATCGAAGGCCGGGCCGTCGGCATCCACGTCAACTTCGCGCCCGACGCCGACGTCAACAACAATCCGCTGAATCCCATCATCAACACCCGCTCCTTCGGCGAGGACCCGCACGCGGTCGCGCGTCTCGTGCGCGCCTACGTGCGCGGGCTGCAGGACAACGGCATGCTTGCCACGCTGAAGCACTTCCCCGGCCATGGCGACACCGATGCCGACTCGCACCTGGGCCTGCCGACGATTCGCGCCGACTACGCGCGCCTCGACTCGGTCGAGCTGGTGCCGTTCCGCGCGGGCATCGACGCCGGCGCATCCGTGGTGATGAGCGCGCACATCGCGTTCCCCGCGTTGACCGGCGACACGCCCGCCACCCTTTCGGCGGCCATGCTCACCGGCGTGTTGCGCGATTCGCTCAAGTTCAAGGGACTGGTGGTGACGGACGCGCTGCAGATGGGCGCGATCGTGGCGAAGTACGGCGCCGGCGAGGCGGCCGTCCGCGCGTTCGAAGCGGGCTCGGATCTCCTGCTCATGCCCGCCGATCCCGATTCAGCGATTGCGTCCATGCTGCAAGCCCTCGCAAGCGGGCGCATCACTCAGGCGCGCCTCGATGCGTCGGTGCGGCGCATGCTCGAGATCAAGCGCGGGCTCGGGCTGTTCGGGCGGCGGACTGTCCCGCTCGATTCGATCGCCCGCATCGTGGGTTCGAAAGTCTCCCAGGATGTCGCCGACGGCATTGCGCAACGCGCGGTGACGTTGGTGCGCGATACGACGGGCATTGTGTCCCGTCTCCGCGCCAACCGCAGCCGCATGGCCATCATCGCGTACGGCGACGAGCTCAACAGCTATGTGGGCCAGCGAATGCTCGAGCTGATGCGGGCCGGCGGCGACACGGTCGGGTTCTTCCGTCTCTGGCCGATGTCCGGTGCCGCGTCGTACGACTCGGCGCGGGTCGTGATCAACCGGGCACCGACAGTGGTCTTCGCGATGAACGTGCGACCGATCGCCGCGAAAGGGGCGATTGCGCTTCCCGATTCGCTCGCGCGGCTCATCACCGTGACTGATTCGCTCAAGCCTGCGGTACTGGTCTCGCTCGGCAGTCCGTATCTGCTGAACCAGACGCCGACGGTGAAATCGTATCTGATCGCGTGGAGTGGGGTACGGCCCGCCGAGCGCGCCGCGGCCCGCGCGCTCCTTGGGTGGTCGCCGATCCGGGGCAAGCTGCCGATCCGGATTCCGCCCGCCTATCCAATCGGTGCGGGCCTGGTCGTCTCCGATTCGACGTTGCCGCCGCTGAAGCCGCCGGCGCGAGTGATCATTCCATGAAAAACGGCGGCCAGCGGCGTCACAGGGCGGCAGAGGTGCTGACAATAATCGGGTTGGCAACGGCTTGTGCGCACCCGCGACCCGTTCCACCGATCACGGTGCAACAACGGCCGTACGGCCGGTTCCAGCCGGTCGTCGATTATCTGCAAACGCAGGTCGATAGCGCGTTCCCCGGCGCGACGGTCGCGGTCGGGTACCGCGATAGCGTCGTCCTCCTGGCGGCGGTGGGCCACTACGCCGCCACCGACAAGCGGCCGGTGACGACCGAGACGATTTACGATCTCGCGTCGCTGACAAAGGTCATCGCGCTGACGACCGAATGCATTCTCCTCGTGAATCGAGGGAAGCTCGACCTCGACGCGCCGGTGCAACGCTATCTGCCCGAGTTCCGCGGTCCCATGAAGGACCAGGTGACGATCCGGTACCTGCTCACGCACTCGGCGGGACTCGTAGCGGACTTGCCGCTGTGGGACTCGACGCGGACGCGGGAGGGGGCGCTCGCGATGGTGGACACCTCGCCCCTCGTGTCGCCGCCTGGGACGCGGTTCGTCTATTCGGACTTGAGCGCGATCGTCCTGATGCAGGTGGTCGAGCGCATCACCGGCCGGCCGTTTGACCAGCTCCTCGCGGACGACGTCTTCACACCCCTCGCGATGACGGCGACGGGCTTCGCACCGCCCAAGACCTGGCGCGACCGCATCGCGCCCACCGAGATGGACACGTTCTTCCGCCATCGCCTGCTGATTGGTGAAGTGCACGACGAGAGCGCAGCGCGCCTGGGCGGCGTGTCGGGGAATGCGGGGCTGTTCAGCACGGCACCCGACTTGGCGACGTTCGCGCGCTGGCTTTTGAGGATGCGACGCACGGACTCGCTGCACGTGCGGGAATTCACGCAACGCCAGAACATCCCACCGGGCTCATCCCGGGCGCTTGGTTGGGACACGCCGTCGGAAAACTCGAGCGCTGGAACAAAGATGGGGCCGAACGCATTCGGGCATACCGGCTATACCGGCACGTCCATCTGGTTCGACCCCGACCGAGACCTCTTCATTATCCTGCTGACCAACCGTGTCAACCCCACACGGGCCAACACCAAGATCTTTCAGGTGCGCCGGCGCGTCGCCGATCTCGTCAACGACATCCTCACTCCACAACCGTAGCCCATCCGCGCCGCGACAGATCCAGGTAAATCACCACGCCGCCAACAGCGGCGAGGGCGAGCAGTAACAGGCCGGTCCCGGTCGCGCCCAGCAGCAGTTTGCCGACGCCGAACAACGCGCCATAGACCAGCGTGCATCCGGCGATCCAGTCGAGCAGATTCGACAGGCCGCCGGTCGAGGCTTTGACGTCAGGCGCCAGCGCGGCGACCGGCGCCCAGCCGGTCCGTGAGGGCCGCGTGCGCCGGTAGAAGGCGACGAGCGTCTCCTGCGGCTCGGGTTTCGTGAGGTAGGTGACCGCCAGCCAGACGATCGTGGTGATCGCCACGGTCGCGATCATGACCAGCGCAAACTGCTTCGGCTGGTCGGTGTTGTATCCGAATCCGACCTGCAGCCCGATCGACACGACCGCCGCGCAAATCATCGCGGCGACTTCGCTCCACGCGTTGATGCGCCACCAGTACCAGCGCAGCAGCAACACGCCGCCGGTTCCCGCCCCCGTGACGATCAGGACTTTCCAGGCGCCGCCGATGGAGCCCATGAAGAACGTGACGACGGCAGACAACAGCGTGAGTATCACGGTCGCGATCTGCGAGGCGCGCACGTAATACTCGTCGGGCGCATCGCGTCTCACAAATCGCCGCCAGAAATCGTTGATCAGGTAGCTCGCGCCCCAGTTGAGCTGCGTCGCGATCGTGGACATGTACGCGGCGGCAAAGGCGGCGATCATCAAGCCGCGCAGCGACGCCGGCAGATAGTCGATCAGCACGCGGATGTAGCCGGTTTCGGGATCGGCGAGACCCGGGAACAGAATCAGCGAAGCCAGTGCCGTGAGAATCCAGGGCCAGGGCCGGATCGCGTAGTGCGCGATGTTGAACCAGAGCGTCGCGAGCATCGAATGGCGCTCATCCTTGGCGCTGAACATCCGCTGCGCGACGTACCCACCCCCGCCCGGCTCGGCGCCTGGATACCAGGTCGCCCACCAGTTGAGGGAGATGTAAACCAGGAACGTGATCATCGGCATCCAGGCCGAATTCAGGTCGGGGATGAGGTTCAGCGCCTCCCCGCGGCCGCTCGAGACGAGCTTCTCCTTCATCATCCCCATGCCGCCCACGGCGTGGACGGCAAACACCGCGAGCACGATCACCATCCCCATCTTGATCACGAACTGGACCATGTCGGTGACCAGCACACCCCACAGTCCCGACAAGGTCGAGATGAACGACGTGAGCCCGATCAGGCCGAGCACAACGAGGATCGCCTCGAGCTTCGTGATACCGAAGATCAAGCCGAGGATTTTCACCATCGCGAGGTTGACCCAGCCGAGGATGATGCAGTTGATGATCACGCCCAGATACACCGACCGGAACCCGCGCAGGAACGCGGCCGGCTTCCCCGAATAGCGGATCTCCGCGAACTCGATGTCGGTCATCACGCCGGCCCGCCGCCACAGCCGCGCGTAGAAGAACACGGTGAGCATCCCGCTCATCAGGAAGCTCCACCAGATCCAGTTGCCGGCGATCCCGTTGCGCGCGACCAATCCGGTGACCACGAGCGGCGTGTCGGCGGCGAATGTCGTGGCCACCATCGACGTGCCGGCGAGCCACCACGGAACGTTGCGGCCCGAGAGGAAGAACTCGCTGACGCTCTTGCTCGCGCGGGATTTGTAGTAGAAGCCGATGCCGATGTTGAGCGCGAAGTACGCGCCGATGACGAGCCAGTCGATGATGGTCAGTCGCATGGGGCACCAATTGGGGGCGCGACCGGGAGTTAGGCAAGCGTGTTCACACCCTGAAGGGTGTGCTCGGCCGGCTTTGCCCTTAAGGGCAGCGTTCGCCGAGCGCACGCTTTAGCGTGTCGAATCGAAGGACCGTTGACAGGTTCAGGGTGACCTTCTAAGTTGCTGCCAGAATGGAGGATATGATGGGGACGACACAGAAATCGGTTACCCTGACGTTGACCGAGCGGGCGGGCGAAGAGGTCAAGAAATTCCTCGCCGAGGAGAAGGTGTCGCAGGAGTCGGCCGGCCTGCGGGTCGCCGTGCTGCCGGGCGGCTGCTCGGGCTTTCGCTATAGCCTGAACATCGAAGAGCAACCGGCGGCGGACGACGTCGTGATCGAAAGCGCCGGCGTGCGGCTGTTTGTCGACGAATTCAGCTCGCAGTATCTCAACGGCACGGTCATCGACTACAAGAGCAACTTCCAGGAATCCGGATTCGCGTTCGAGAACCCGAACGCGTCCGGCGGCTGCGGCTGCGGGTCGTCGTTCACGGTCTGA
>Ga0066652_100002376_pt1 | contig 10285 bp, 8 predicted proteins | sample GraSoiAngelo_101_FD_71413 | JGI IMG/M metagenome (GOLD analysis project Ga0066652, IMG submission 71413) | Grasslands soil microbial communities from the Angelo Coastal Reserve, California, USA - 14_0903_02_30cm | ecosystem: Environmental > Terrestrial > Soil > Grasslands | place: USA... | reverse complement strand
CGTAATATCGGTAATGACTCCGCCCCCAACACCTACCAGTGTTGTTTTCCTGTCTGCTTCGAAATCGATCAACTGCTCTATGATGGTATCAATCGTTAATTGTACTTTGAACTCTTCTCCCGGTTTTATAACGATCATATTCCATCCTTTGAACCGGCTGGTATGAGCGGCATAAACATTTTCATCGGTAATAAGAATAGAATGATCCTGGTCGACAATCTTTCCAAGGTCCGAAAAGCTGCTATTGAAATAGTAGTCAGTTGAAGAATTGGAGAATCTGTAATTAATACCCCCAACTCCAGAAAGCGAGTTTGACGATTTTTTTTTCATCCGAAAATAAATTATCCGATTGCTCTGCGAATTAGCGATTATGTGACCCGCCGGAAACACGATACCTCTTGCTGAGCGTTGAACAGAACGATGAACGGAGTCCGCCAATTGGCGGGACAACTAAGTTGATAGTGGTAATGGAGGGCTCATCACCTGCCTACCGGCAGGCAGGCTCACGAATCCATTACTTTCTTCTGGTGATTGATACTTTCCATATGCACCGCGTCAAAATACTTCATGATAAACTCCTTGCTCAAGCCGTTCTTCTCTCCTTTCGCAAATGCTTTTTCAATAATCTCGTTCCACCGGTTTGTTTGCAGGATCGTGATATTATTTTCTTTTTTATACTGCCCGATCTGTTCCGCGATCTTCATACGCTGGCTGAGTATTTGCATCAGCTCGTCATCGAGATGGTTGATCTGTTGTCTTAGCTTTTCCAGCGCCGCATGGTATTCTTCCGAATTGATATCTTCTTTTCTCCAGATAATTTTGTCCAGCATTTCTTTCAACTGCTCCGGTGTCACCTGTTGCTTGGCGTCACTCCATGCCTTGTCAGGATCAATATGACTTTCAACCATCAAACCGTCGTAGTCGAGGTCCACCGCTTTCTGCATAATTTCAAGAAGTATATCACGACGCCCGCAGATATGCGAGGGATCATTGATCATGGGCATACCAGGATATTTCAATTTCATATCAATTGCGATGTGCCACATCGGCGCGTTACGATATTCGGTATTGCCATAAGACGAAAACCCACGGTGGATCAGACCAATTTGCTTGATACCTGCTCTTGCTACCCTTTCTACGGCGCCACTCCACAATTCCATATCGGGATTAACCGGGTTCTTTATCATTACCGGCACATCTATCCCTCGCAGTGCATCGGCCACTTCCTGTACACTAAAGGGGTTCACAGTTGTTCTTGCACCAATCCATAATACGTCCACATCAAAGGTGAGCGCATCCTGAACTTGTTTGCCGGTAGCCACTTCGACGGTTGTGGGAAGACCGGTGAGTTTCTTTGCTTGTTGCAACCAGGGCAACCCTTTTGCACCGATACCTTCAAACATGCCGGGTTTTGTACGAGGCTTCCAAATGCCTGCCCGCAGCATATCGATTTTGCCGGTAGCAGCCAGACGTTGTGCTGTCTGTACCACCTGTTCTTCCGTTTCGGCACTACAGGGCCCGCTGATAATAAGCGGACGCTTATGCCATGCCTTTTGAACTGCTTCCTTTGCTGTTTCTTCGATTGTTTGCATAGTATAAATTGGTTTGTAAAGTTACGCCCCTGCTCTCAGGAGGCAATTATTTTTGTCATTTATTTACCCATCGCTTGCACTACTTCCCTTGCGACGCTCCGTTTATCGTTCCGTTCTCTATTCAACACATTTCGGCTCTTGCAGGACATGCGTCTTATTTCGTTCACAACCATCGAACGATGAAAATCATCTGCTACCGATATTATGTCCCTCCGGACAATGCATCGTTCAATATTCTTGCAATTGACGATTTGCCTGCTCGCTTTGTTTCGTTCACAACCATCGAACGATGAAAATCATCTGCTACCGATATTGCGTCCCTCCGGGACGATGATATATCTTGTATTGCCGGTGTCTTTACCTCTCACCTCTCACGTCTCACACAGGACACCTATTTAATTATTCTCCTGATCTTATTCGCATCCTCAATCAATTCTTTCAAGCCCTCTTTATTCCCTTTTTCAATGGTCTCTCTAAACTTCTTTAGCTGTTCAATATGTTCATTTAGCACATCCAGTACATTTTCCTTATTCTGCATAAAGATGGGAACCCACATGGCAGGGTTACTTTTGGCCAGGCGAACCGTGCTTTCAAAACCCGCAGAAGCCAGTTCGAAAATGGCCTGTTGCTCTTTTTCTTTTTCCAATACCGTATTCGCCAGCGCAAACGAAGTAATATGCGAGATATGGCTCACATACGCCGCATGCAGGTCATGCGCCTTTGCTTCCATCTCAAGCAACCGCATTCCAATCTTTTTATACATGGCTTTTGTCCATTCCAGCGCATCGGCATCGCTTTCGTCCGCATTACAAATAATAACGGCTTTGTTTTCATAAGCGCCACGCACGGCTGCCTGGGGACCGCTGTATTCGGTACCCCACATCGGGTGCGTGGCCACATATCTCCCCCTCTTGGGATGATCTTTTACTGCATTGATCGATTGTGATTTGGTGGAACCCAGGTCGATAACGATCTGTTTATCCACTTTATTCAATACCCCGGGCAAAAGTTTTACTAATGTATCTACCGGTATAGCCAGTATTATTACATCGGAAGAAGCAATAGCGTTTTCCAGCTCCATTATCTCATCAACCAACTCCCGATCCATAGCCTGTTGCTGGTGTATTTTGCTGGAATCAACACCGATCAATCGCGATGAGATCTTTTTTTCATGCAATTGAATGGCGAGTGACCCACCTATCAAACCGACACCTACTATTGCTATTTTCTTTCTCTCCATCTTCTGATATTATGAATTATGAATTGAGACTCTGCCGGGCATCCTGCATCCAGAATCAATTCTAAAATCTAAACTCTTAACTCTAAACCTGCCTACTGCGCCTTCGCGTATCAAGGCCGGCAGGCAGGCTTTCAACTCTTTTAATCGATTCTTCCAACTTCTCCAGCCTCGCACACAAACTCACTCTTATGAATTTCTTTCCTGCGCTACCGAATATTCCGCCCGGAGTAATGAAAACGTTCGAATTATATAACACGTCATCACTTAGTTCATAACCATCTTTATATTTTGCCGGTACCCTGGCCCATACAAACAGGCCGGCCTGTTGCTTTGAAAAGGTGCAACGCAGCTGGTTTAACAGTTCGAATACTTTATCTCTTCTTTCACGGTATGTTTTATTGACTTCATCATGCCAGTCTTTCCCGAGGCTCAATGCTTTGGCCGCAGCCAGCTGAACAGGCAGGAACATACCACTATCCATATTGCTTTTAAAACGTAATACTTCATCTATTCGCTCTTTTGCCCCGCAAACCATCCCCACCCTCCAGCCAGCCATATTGTGTGATTTACTCAACGAATTCAGCTCGATCACCCAGTCCTTTGCTCCTTCCACACTTAGGAGGCTCATGGGGTTTTCATTCAAAATAAAACTATAAGGGTTATCATGAATGATCAATATCTTGTGTTTCCGTCCAAACGCAACGATCTTTTCAAATAATTCTTTTGAAGGCAACTGTCCTGTCGGCATCTGCGGATAGTTGACAAACATCAGTTTCACTTTCTTCAATTTTCTTTTTTCCAGCTTGTCAAAATCCGGTTCGTAGCGATGACTCTCTTTCAATTTATAATCCACGCATTTGCCCCCGGCCAGTTTCACTGCGCTTCGATAAGTCGGATAGCCGGGATCAGGCACTAACACTTCATCCCCTTTATCAAGATAAGTCATGCATATGTGCATGATACCTTCCTTGCTCCCGATCAGTGGTAATACTTCAGCATCTGCGTCCAGTTGCACATCATACCATTTTTTGTACCAGTCGCTAACTGCTTTTCTCAAAACAGGAGATCCTTTGTATGACTGGTAAGCATGCACATTTGGCTTTGCACTTTCCTCCTGCAACGTTTTGATCACCTCGGGATGCGGCGGCTGATCAGGACTACCGATCCCCAGATTGATAATATTTTTTCCCTGCCTGTTCAATTCGTCGATCTCCCGCAGTTTCTGTGAGAAATAATATTCGCCTATGCCTTCTAGTCTTTTCGCTGTCTGAATCATGATCTCTTGTTTATTCTGTCGTTTTTTCCTTTAGTATGTTTATTTAACTGTCAGTATTATTCGCTGGTACCTTGTCAATGCCGGCACTCCATTATCTATTGCCTCGACAATGATATGAATGGTGTCACCTCTTTTCACCGAGGAAGGAATCGTCACCGTGGCTTTTCCGCTGATGGCCTTGATATTTACTTTTTCCCTCGAGCTTCCGGCTTCTACATATTGCCAGAAAGAAAAATTCACGTTGTCTCCATCAGGATCGGTTGCAATAGCCTCGATATCTATCGTCTGCCCCGGTGCCACAAATAAATTCTCTTTCTTTACCAGTACTTTCGGTGCATGATTGGCCTGCCTGAAATCTTTGACGCACCAGTCGGCGCGGGCAGCAAAATCCATTTGAATAGCTTCCAGCCATCGCACCTGCGCATAGGCTGCATCCATTTTATTAGTTATAGGATTGTAATCGGCGGTTTCCTGTCCATCTTCCCAGCGATTCGGATTAGCCTTTGATTGTTTTAATCGTCCTCCCCACCCGCCATATTCGGGATGCTGAAGATTGTCTAATCCCACATTGATCAAATGAAGGAAGGCAGGTGAATCTCCTTCTGAAATAAAATCGTATTGATCAAAGCTTCCCCATTGCCCGTTTTTTATCCGGGTGATATCACCATGTACATGCTCGCTGTCTCCCGCCTGCTTTTGACCGTCGCCATAACTGTAATACATTTTTGTCAATGGGCCGTGGTTATTAATAATGTTCGCGCTCATAAATTTTCCCTCGAACAATGGATATAAACTTTTATCCATCGCTCTTTTCCATCCATATGCCAGGCACCAGAACTGGCTGGCGTTATAATAAATCCTGACATCTTTCCAGTGTATTGAAATATAATTTCTGTAGGTGGCGTCCTGGTCGAGGATAGCATAAATAATTGCTTTGTCGCATACTTTTTTATAGATCCTTTGCCATTCGCCGGTATTTTTATATTGATCTTCGATAGACTTCAATGCTCTCGCAATGGTATTAGTTCCACCCCAGACCTGTAAATAAATGGGCGACCTGGTATTATCCAGCAGTTTCTTTTTTATAAAATCTGAACCTTCTGTATCGTGATCCATTTCACCTTCAAAATCTATATTACCCACCTTGACAAGAGTTCGCAAATAAGCCGCCGTTGGAAAACCTTTAGCATGCGTGCTTAGTTTAGGATATACTTTTTCATAAGCATTTATCAGATCGCTCATCCAGGAAGTGCCCGGCCAGCGCAAGCTTGTTTTTTCGCCATACATTCTTTTTGTCATTTCCATTTCGGAAATAAACTTGGTTCCCCTGTCATCTCCTTTGTAATGCCACATCGAACTGCTATAGACCAAACCCTCGATCGTAAATTCATTTGAATACAACAACATTCTTATAAATGAATCGACATCATCGATCTCCCCGTCTGTCGTAATGATGGTCCGTGGCTTTTCTGCCGGTTGTTGCTGGCACAAACCGGGGATGGTGAGAAGGAAAAACAATATGGCTGTTACTGGCTTCATTGATAAGTCATTTATTCATTATTTCCACACTCCTCTTTTATAGACACCATAAATTTTGATTTCTTCCGTCAGTGGTCTTATTACTTCCATCACTTTTTCAAACTGCCCAATACTATCGAATTCCATATCCGCATGAAAGCTGTATTTAAAATCGCTTCCGGGAATGGGAAAGCTTTGTAGTTTGCTTAAATTAATTCCGCCTTCGGCGATTTTCATCAGCACTTTTGCCAGGCTGCCGCGCGAATGGTCGGTATGAAAATTCACCGAAGCCTTGTTGGCATCATTCACCGGTCGTGCCATATCCTGCCGCTGCACTACGAGGAAACGGGTATAATTATTCTTCAAAGTTTGAATATTGGGGGCCAGGACGTCCAACTCATATAATTCAGCAGCAAGCCTGCTTGCGATGGCGGCAATATGTTTGCTTTTGTGCTGATGAATATGTTTTGCACTCAGGGCCGTGTCTTCTGTCTCGACCAGCTTCCATTTGTGTTTATCTAAAAAACCATAACATTGCTGTAATGCCATCGTATGTGAATGTACTTCGCGTATATCTGCCAACTTTACCCCGGGATTGACCAACAGGTTTTGTCTTATTTGCAGGTAAATTTCACCAATGATCTTCAGGTTTGATTTTTGTAACAGGTTATAGTTCGCCAGTATGCTTCCTGCAATCGAATTTTCGATCGCCATTATACCACCCCCGCTTTCTTTTTTATTTTCTGCCAGCTTCACTACTTCCCTGAATGTATCGCAGGGAATCACCTGTACATTTTTACCATAGAACAATTGAGCCGCAACCTGATGAAAGCTGCCTTGATAGCCTTGTATGGCGATACCCGCTCGTCCCGGCCCCCCCGGCCCCCCTACCCCCCAAGGAGGGGTCTTAGAACCCGCACCTATGTCGCCTCCAACTGACTCGAACTGTTTTGAATAATCTTTCATGTCATGATTTTATCTTCATCACAAGTTTAAACGACCTTCTAGCTTTCCGGATTCCAAAGCCCCTCCTTCGGAGGGGTGGGGAGGCCGTAAAACACGAATCCCGGCTTTTGGCCGGGACTCTTTATGTTGATTTTAGTTACTCTATTTTGTTTTCAACAAAAGCATACCCGGCTTCTTTCCAAAAAAGAAGTAATAAAAGTAAAAGCTAAAGTATGTCTTTGTGATTGTCATAAAACAAATATAACCCGAACGGTTATATCAAACAATTTTTACTGCTATTATTTTTAACTACCGCGCTCAGCAGGGTTCATCCTTATTTTCCGGCCCTTGAAATTCTTTCCGTCAATTGATTTCATCATTTTCTTTGCAGCACCCGGTTCAATTTCGATCCAGCTGTTCATTTCCTTCATATCAATACGACCCAGTACCTCCTTTTTCAGTTCACTCATATCCAGTATAAATTGAAGGAAACTGGCTTTATAAAAGCCATCTTTTGTTCCAAGATTTACAAACAATCGTTGGTAATTTCCGTTTGCCCCGCTAGTACGACCTCCAAAGGTTCTGCCCTGGGTATCTTTATGTACTGATTTCTGGGTGCGCTCTGTCCTTTTTTCTTCCCGGAGATTGAAATCAGCTGCATTCTCATAATATTTCAGGAAGCGGTCAAACTCCAGTGCAGCCACGCGTTGTAATATTTCTTCTTTTTCAACAGACGCAAACTTTTCTCTCAATACAGGCAGGTATGTTTCATATTCTCCGTGACTGATATCGGCCAGCAGCATTTTGTCGATAAAATGGAAGAATTGTTTCCGGCAAACATCTTTGCCAGTCGGAATATCCAGCTTATGAAAACGGTTATTGATCAGTCGTTCTATCTGCCTCAGGCGAAAAACTTCTCTTGGCGTGATGATAGAAATGGAAACGCCACTTTTTCCAGCCCTCCCCGTTCTTCCACTCCTGTGTGTATACACTTCCATATCGTCAGGCAGTTCGTAATTAATAACATGCGTGATACCCTGTACATCGATGCCCCTTGCTGCCACATCGGTAGCAATCAATAACTGGAGATTCTTTTCCCGGAATCGGCTCATTACTTTGTCCCGTTGCTGCTGGTTAAGATCGCCATGTAAAGCATCGATATCATATCCTTCCCGGATCAGGGATTCAGTTATTTCCTGCGCGTTGGCTTTTGTTCTGGTAAATATTATTCCGTACAGGCCGGGATTAAAATCGATGATGCGTTTAAGAGTTTCATACCGGTTTACCTGCTGGGTAATATAATATTGATGATCGATAGTAGAAGCTCCGGCGTTCACTTTCCCGATGGTGATTTCAAAGGGCTGCTTCATATACCGTTTGCTTACCTGTCTTATTTCGGCAGGCATGGTGGCGCTGAACAACCAGGTGCTTTGTCTTTCGGGTGTATTCTTTAAAATAAATTCAATATCATCCTTGAATCCCATGTTGAGCATTTCATCGGCTTCATCCAGCACCACGTAATGGATGCGTGTGAGGTCAATGGCCTTTCTTTCGATAAGATCGATCAGTCGGCCGGGAGTGGCCACCACGATATGAGTACCTCTTTTCAGCTCTCTGATCTGCATGGTGATCGAAGTACCACCGTATACTGCGGTCACCGCCACATTTTCTTTTTTGTTTTTAAATGAACCCAGGTCCTTGGCGATTTGCAGGCACAATTCTCTCGTTGGGCAAATGATCAATGCCTGCGGAAAGCGATCGGCTTTATTGATAAGCTGGAGAAGCGGTAGTCCAAACGCCGCGGTTTTACCCGTGCCTGTTTGAGCCAACCCTATGAAATCTTTCGTTCCCTGCAAGAGAACGGGAATAGCTTTTTCCTGAATGGCGGTAGGCTGGGTAAATCCCAGGGCCTGGATAGAATGTAACAGTCCTTCTTCAATTCCTAATTCGTCAAATGTGGTCACCGGCTTATGTATTTAATTATTGTAGCGATTTGGGCGCAAAGGTAGCACGGATTGGGCTGATTTCCCTGAAAAACAGCCACTGGATGCTAGATACGAGATGCTGGATGATGGATGATAAAGCGGGATCTGACGACAGTAGTTCGCAACCCACGATTTTCTGTGAAGGGTGTCGCCATCGCCTCTCTCTTTCGGAGAGGGGTTCGGGGATGAGGCTGGCCTAAAAAAAACTATCCCGAAAAAGATCGGGATAGTTCCTTTAACGATTGCTTGCCATCAAAAGCTTATATGCTCTCCAGGCAATCAAAAACCTGGTAGATTAGTGCTTAGTAGTATCAACATGAAGAGTATCCTTCATAATTGTTGTATCAGTCATCGGCTTCAGAGCGTCCAGAGAATCCTGGGTGTGCTTCTGTGCGATGCTGTCGTCAATTCTTTTTTGTTCTTCAGAAGAAGTAGAATTGTTACAAGCAGCGAAGCCTAAACTGGCAACTGCTAACACGACGAAAAGCTTTTTCATTTTGTGATTTTTTGAGTTTTGTGAAATATTTCGCTGGTTTATACCCGAATGGGAAAAAGGTAACCCCAATCTTTAAACTTTTTTTTCCAGATGGCTGAGGGTTACTATTTTTAAAAAAATGTATTAAATACCGGAAGAGTGAAACAAGAAGGCAACGAGAAAGCTTTGCTATTGGGACTGGCACGAAACGAAAGAAAAGCCGTAGAGACGATCTATAAGGAGAACTATAATATGGTTCAGAGCCTGATAATCAACAACAACGGCTCGACGGATGACGCAAAAGACATCTTCCAGGAGGCAATGATAGTTCTTTATGAAAAGGCTCGTTCAGGCAGTTTTGAGCTGAATTGCCAGATCAAAACCTACGTTTATTCGGTTTGCCGGCGTTTATGGCTGAAAAGACTGCAGCAGGCTAACCGGTTTATGGAAATTGCCAATATTGAGACCGTAGTGCCTGTAGATGAGGATATGGAAGGGCATGAAAAAAGGAACAGGGAGTTTGGGATGATGGAAAAAGCCATCGACAGCCTGGGAGAACCCTGTAAAAGTTTGCTCGAAGCCTACTACCTGCAAAAAAGAAATATGCAGGAAATCGCATTCCAGTTTGGATATACGAATGCTGAGAACGCCAAGAACCAGAAATACAAATGCCTGGTGCGGTTAAAGAAAATATTTTTTACTCACTATAAAAACGGAGACAGTGATGAATGAAAAGAACGACATAATGATCCTGGATGCTGTTGAACGTTATATCCGTGGTGAAATGAACCCGGATGAAAGGCTGCATTTTGAGAATCTTCGCAAAACCAATTCTGAAATCGATCAGTTGGTGGTGGAGCATACCCTGTTTTTGCAGCAGATGAACCGTTTTGGTGAGTGGCAGAAGTTTAGAACGGCATTGAACGAAGTACATACTGATCTCGCTGAACAGGGTAAGATCAATTCAGATCAGTTGAAGGGTAAGGCGAAAGTGGTTTATCTCTGGAAGCGTTACAGGAAAGTGGCTGCTATCGCCGCCTCTATCGCTGGCATCACCGCAATTTCCATTTCTACACTGGTATGGTCCATATCACCCCAACCTTCCGACGATAAACTTAAAATGTTGGACAGAAAAGTGTTAGCCCAGGAAGTAGCAACGAATAAGATCCAGAAAGATCTTAATAACGTAAAAAATAATGTAGAGAAAAAAGCAGATGCGCCGGCTTTTGTTCCAAAGACTGCCGCAACAGGTTT
>Ga0066652_100002374_pt1 | contig 10287 bp, 6 predicted proteins | sample GraSoiAngelo_101_FD_71413 | JGI IMG/M metagenome (GOLD analysis project Ga0066652, IMG submission 71413) | Grasslands soil microbial communities from the Angelo Coastal Reserve, California, USA - 14_0903_02_30cm | ecosystem: Environmental > Terrestrial > Soil > Grasslands | place: USA... | reverse complement strand
CAACAGGAGTTGGTGAGACTTCAGAACCAACTTAAGACCGAGATCGACAACCAGTTTGCCGCGAATGCTCTAGCCGGGAAACAACAACTCGATTCACAACAAAAACAGATCGATTCGCAACGATCCGAGTTGAAAGCTCAACGCGCTGAACTGCTGAGGGAAATTAAAGCTCGGGGCATGCAACTCGATCAGCAGCAGGCATCACTAAATTCGCAGCAAGTCGAATTCAAGAAACTACAATCCCAGCTAAACGTCCGCCTGACAGAACTTGATACGCAACAAACGAAGATCGCAGCGCAACTCGACGAGTTAAAAGCTCAGCAGTTAGTAGAAAAGGAAGACGCCCGACTGCGGGTCGATCAGGCACTTGAGTCGCAACAAGCCGCGGCCCAGTCGCAATTAGCACTACTCGTTAAGGAATTTCGGGAACGCGATGAACGATTGCTTGACGAGCAACGCGTGTGTTTCAAGCAACTGTCGCTGGAACTTAGTGAGTCGCACGTTTTACAGGATCGAGCGCGCAGAGAAATCGAATCACAGCTCAGAAAGCTCGAAGAAAAAGACTGAACACTCGACTCTCGATCTGGAATCTCCATGCCCTCGCCGCCCAAAGAAAATTACTATCGACGTTCAGGGATAGACGACGTTCGCGAGTTTTATCGAACAAAGTTTGTTTCTGATGAAGTACTCGATCCGCGTTACTTCAATCCGCTCGATCGCTTCGACATGCGTTTCGCCCGCACGATGTGGGTCTACGACAACGTGCGTTCCGGCAGTGCTGTACTTGACCTCGGCTGTGGAGCAGGGATGCTGGCACTGTTGAAGCGCAAACAGGTTTCACTCGTCGGCGTCGATCTATCAAGTGAGTGTGCGCTTGCGGCCAGGCGGAACGGTTATGACGCCACATTTATTGCTTCTCTATCTCAACTTCCCTTTCCCGATGACAGTTTCGACTACGTGGTGAGCCTCGACGTCCTGGGCCATGTAGCATTTGAAGATAAAGACGCTGTGCTTTCGGAAATCAAGCGGGTCCTCCGTCCAGGCGGCGTCACGATGCATGGAATCGAATGCACTGACGTGAATGGCCGGCGTCGGTTCGAGGAGATGACCGAAGTAGAACTGCGACGTTTTGTCGAGATCGACGGGCACGTCGGACTTGAAGAGGAGCAAGAGCACGGCGAACGATTTCAACAGTTGTTCGCTCATGTAGCCTGGGAGCCGCGTTACGCGCTGTGCCTGAGTAGCGAAGAATTCATCAAGCAATCAGACAAGTACGGTCTACCCTTCGAAGACGACTTTATCGAGTATCTTCGCGACCTGTCATTCAAGGAACGTCGCGCTTTCGACATGGCGATGGGATACGTCTTCGGTAAAGTTTCTGATCTGCACATCAGTCTGCCGAAGTCAGGGCTGTATGTTTTGCTCAAGGCGTCGGATCAACCACTAGGGCCTTTCTACAACGAACATCGTGATCGGCAGCTACTCTTTTCGAATTGCGCCCAGGTGTCGACTGAATGTGTTGCCTCCTGTTTAGATCGCCGCGGTGACGCAGTGTTTGATAGTGGGTGGTTTGAACCCAACACACTTCCGCCCGTAGCTCGCTGGATGGGAAGTCGCGGTCGAATAAGTTTTCAACAAGACCGGCTAGAAGTAATTCGCATGGACATGACCACGCACATGCCCGATCTCAAGAGTCAGCCTCTTGAAGTTGAACTCTGGTTGAATGGCGAGCGCCTAAGCTCATTCTCAGTTCTTCGAAATGGCTGGTTCGAGTTTAGTGCAGCTGTCCCAGAGACTCTGGTCGATCATGAGCAATTCGAACTTGAGTTGCGAGCGAGTCGAACCTGGCAACCCAGAAGCGTCACAGAAGTTCGTGAAGAACGAGACGATCGGGAACTCTCGATCGCCGTCTGCAACATAGAAGTTTCCTAATGTCCGATAAACTTCAGTTTGTCGTGCGATATCGGCTAAGACTTTGGGTGGCTCACGTCACGACAAGCGGAAGCATATCGGACAACTGCGCATGATTCGCAACGTACTCATCTGTACTACTCAAGTCCCTTTCACTACAGGCGGTGGTGAGTCGCACGTCGAAGGACTGCGGCGTGCGCTTATCGAAGCCGGGTACAACGCGGAAGTAACTGCTTTGCCATTCAAGTGGTACCCACCAACCGAAATAATGCGTGGAGCATTGGCCTGGCGGATGTTGGACCTCAGTGCCGCAAACGGAAAGTCGATCGACCTCGTGATCGGAATGAAGTTTCCTGCTTACCTCGTCGAGCACGATCGAAAAGTCCTGTGGGTCATGCATCAGTATCGTTCTGCTTATAATCTTTGGGGCACTCAGTTTGACGATCTGTCGACTTACCCGGAGGGCCCGCGCATCAGAGAGTGGATTCACTATTGCGACGGTCAATTTATCCCAAAGGCAAAAAAGGTATTTGCAAACTCGAAACACGTCGCAGCGCGCCTGCTGAGTTTCAACAAGATAAAGAGTGAGACTCTGTATCACCCGCCACCTCGAGCAGAAAGTCTATTTCAAGGTGAACAGGGCGACTACGTTTTCTACCCGAGTCGACTCGAGCCCCAAAAACGGCAGGAGTTGTTAATTGAAGCGGCAAAATATTGTCGTACACCAGTCAAGATTGTCCTTGCCGGCAATTCGGCCCGGCTGGACGACTACCGAGCGTTGATCAGGCAACATGGTGTTGCCGATAAGGTTGAGTTGACGGGGTTTGTCGACGAATCAAAACTCATTGAGCTTTACGCAAATGCTCTGGCTGTTTGTTATCTGCCCTTTGACGAAGACTATGGTTACGTCACACTGGAAGGGATGCTTTGTGGCAAACCGGTGATTGTTCCAACTGACGGTGGTGGCGCGACGGAGTTTGTTGAAGATGGATCTGAAGGCTTTGTGGTGGCACCGGAACCGCAGACGCTGGCAGCCGCGCTGGATCGAATTTACGAGGATAAGCAAAAAGCGCGAAGTATGGGTGAACGCGGTCGTGAGAAACTACTCGCGATGAACATCACCTGGCAACACGTTGTCGATAAGATTATCTCGTCGGCCAATTAGCTGACTGAATATGGCAGCTCGGATTTCTTTTATTCATTCACCTGATCGATTCCTCGCCGAAACTCAGCAGTACGGCGCGATGTTTATGCCTGTTTGGGCTTACACCCTCGCCGCGTACATCGACGAACCTGAAAAGTACAACCTGCAACTCTTTGATACTCGATTCGAAGCTGTCGAACGAGTTCCGGAATCTGACCTGTTCGTTTTCAGTGGGATTAATCAAGACTACGAAACAATCGTTGAGACACATTCAAAACTGAAAGCTCAATTCCCTGCTTCAACTTTTGTCATTGGAGGTCCGATCAGCTGGTCCCTCAACGAAGCCGGAGAAATAGCTAAGCTCGAAATGTTTGACCACGTGTTCATCGGCGATGGTGAAGAAACGTTTCCCCAGTTTCTCAAGACGATGAATGAAGGCAGCGCGCCGCGCGTGATCTCAGCCTCAAAGAGATTTGATGTATCGCAGGCCCGGCCGTTCTATCGACCTTTTTTGAATGAGAGCTACAGCCGGTACTACGGAGCGGTGTTAGAGGTTTCTCGTGGTTGCCCGTTTCTCTGTGAGTTCTGTGATATTCGAGTTCTTCCAGACAACAATCGACCTCATAATTTTCCAGTCGCCCACATCATCGCTGAACTCGATCACTTTTCAAGCCTGGGAATCAAACAAGTCTTGCTATCGGCCGACAACTTCATCGGCGATCCGCGTTGGGCAGACGAATTACTCGACGCAATTGTCGATTGGCAGAACAGAACTGAGTCGTCGGTTGCTCTGTACACCTGGCTAACTATTAATCTCGCGCGACATCCTGAGTTACTTCGAAAGTTTCGCGAAGCGAATTTCGACATGCTTTTCATCGGAGTCGAGAGCTTCAGCAATAACTCGTTGCTGGAAACTGCCAAAGTTCAAAACAGCGCGATCAACATGGTCCAGGCGATCCAGGAAATCCAGTCGTACGGATTCCCGGTCGTAGCCGGACTGATCTTCGGCTTTGATTCCGACACTCCCGGCTCTTTTGACCAGACGATTGAAGGAATGGCCCAGGCCGGATTAATTTCCGGTGACCCATCACTATTGACTGCGTTGCCAGGCACTCCGTTGTTTCGGCGCATGAAACTCTCCGGTCGCCTGCGAAATAACAAGAACAGTCTCGGTGGCTACAAGTACTGCACAAATATTCGCTACCTGATGACTGCAGCCGAAATCACTCACGGCTACCGTCGATTTGTTGAGCGCTTTTGCGAAGGACGCTATCAGTACCTACGGCTGGAAAGCTTTTTGGACAACCTGGACCGCGGCAACTACATTCCACTGCGGTCAAGTGGATACGGAAGCCTTGGTAAATACTTATCCATGGTCTTGAAGAGTCCGCGGGCAATCAGAATGTTTTTGCAGCGCATGTGGCAGATCGTTTCGCGGCCCTCGGTTGCCTGGTACACATTGCGCGGTGTCCTACTTGTAACGAGTCGCTCGTTCAGGCACCCGAAGCTGTTCGGCATTTTCCAGTTCTGGCTATTCAACTGGACCAACGCGATGCTCAAGTATCAAGGCCTTTCTGAAAGAGACTTCGACATCGAATCTGTTCCCGAGAATTTTGATCGTTCACTAATCCTGCCCGAACACTACGCGGATACAGCCAATGAGCAGATTCCCTCGGTAAAGATCATCGCGCAACAGCGAATCACGGTTGGTCAACTCCGCCGTCTTACCGTACCGCAGGAACCTGGCACCGAGAAAATGTCCGATATGCTTTAGAGAGCCTCTTGCAAAACTTTGCTTAAGAACCTCTCGCAAACCTCTCATTCTCCCCGCGCTTTAGCTCGGGGTTACAGGTGCCGCTTAAATCCAGGGAACCGTTTCAGCGGTTTGACATTCTTGGCCACTGACGTGAAGCGCGACAGGATGAAAGGTTCGAAATGCTAGGTAAAACGAGGCAACGAACTGGAGCCCGTACCTGAGATCGGTCTCAGACGGCAAACCGTTGAAACGGTTACTTCACTGTATGAGCTCTGCCGCACCCCGAGCTGAAGCACGGGGAGAATGAGAGTTTTACAAGAGCCTCTTTAGCTTGTCGTGAGATCGATTAGGAGATCTCCACACGGGTTCTAACGAGAGTCACGACAAGCTGAAGCATATCGGACATTGGCTGAAGATGACGCTCGGACAACTATTGAAAATCTTTCGATCGCGATTGGAGTTTGGCGACCTCCTTTTGACGATCTACTTTCTCGTTGTAGTTCGTCAGTGGTTCAATTTCCTGCCAAACAGTGTGGCCTGGCCGATCACGATTGGTGCGGGCGTAGCCATCTGGTACTTTTACGTATTCAACAAAGAACCGGCTGAACCTCGAACATCACTCTGGTTATGGCTCATTGTTGGCCCACCGCTGCTTTTCGCCTTTCTATTGCGCGCCCCGATTCCTGATTCATCGTTTGATGTCTGGAGTCTTCGCCTCTTCCACGGGGAGCGCGCGTTGCGCGGTTATCTCTACTGGCCCGGCGAATTCTTTCCTACGGCGGCTCCGTTCAATCCCACTCCCGATATGATCACGGGAATTTTTCGGCATGCCTTTGGTTACCGTCTGGGAACCATTGTGAACCTGCTTGTACTCCTTTGGATTGCGACTGTTGTCGACAAACTCCTGCGCTCTTACCTAGCAAACGACAAACTGCGGGCGGCCGCAGTCCTGCTTGTCGTCGGCGCCGAGCAAGTGATTTTTGAAATCAACAATTACATGCCCGACCTGCTCGCCCTGCCTTTGTTGTTGGAAGCGACACGGCTCACTCTGAACTCCAATACTTTCGAGAAACGAAAGGTGCTACACGTGGCGCTACTGCTCGGTCTGGCAGTTGGCCTAAAACTTTCCAACGGCGCTGTCGCAATGCCCATTGTGATTGTCTGGCTCTGGCGGATCTTTACAACCAAACCTTTCAGGACGAAAGAGGTAGTTCTAACTGGATTATTTTCCAGCCTGCTCTTTTTCGCACCCTTTTTTCCTTTTCTGGTCTGGGTTTACCGAATGACTGGAAACCCAATCTTCCCGCTCTACAACAAAGTCTTTCAGTCGCCGCTCTATCCGCCCTTCAATGGATGGGACAATCGCTGGGGTGGATATGGAATCTGGGAAATCGTCGCCTGGCCCTTGCTCATGTTCTTTGAACCGGTCAGGACATCAGAACTTCCCGTCTATTCCGGACGACTCTCACTGGCGTTTGTAGTCAGCCTTGCCTGCTTGTTCTTTGTTCGCAAACTCGAAGGCCCGATTAGAACAATGGTATTTGTCCTGCTGTTCGGTTCCTGGGCCTGGAGTTTGACGATGGGTTACATCCGCTATGGTTTGTACCTTGAGTTGCTCTCGGGAATTCTGCTAATCGCGCTCGTCTCACATCTTTGGTCCAACGCGGCACGCACGCATTGGCGTTCCATCATGGCCGGCAGCTTGACCTTTATCATGGTTGCTCAACTCACGATGGCTGCGGTTTATGTATCGCGAACAGAGTGGAGCATTCGACCGACAGTCTTCGACGACTTCAAAGGATACCAGCGCGAAACAAAGTATCTTTTCACCGACCAATCAATCCGGACACTTCTCAGACCGGATGATCGTAATACCCTGGATGAAGTCGATGTATGGATCGTCAGTGGAGTGAAGACTTCGGGACTCTTGCCGTTCCTAAACGAACGCGCTTCTTGCATTAGTGTTCGATTCGCCGGACTACTGCTGGCCCAGGCTAACCGCGAAGCTTTAGCAAAGTCGTTGGAGCAGGTTCAAGGGAAAAGGTTGTGGTCTTTGGCGATAAAGTCTGACTACAACGATTCACTGTTTGCCCTGCGGGGAGCCGGGCTAAAGGTGAGCAAGGTTCGGGAATTTGATCTGCCATTCTTCTCGCCTGAAGACATCGTGCCAACTTACTTGTTTCAGGTCGTTAAGGACGAAACAACTTACTCAACTCCGGAACGAACTACTGCCAAAGGACCACTTGCGGAAAATATTATCCACGCAACATTAGAAGCACCAGACGCGCCCCGTACCTTCAAACATGATCGAACCCTGACGCTCTTTGTTCGGACGACAAACAGGAGCGGCGTTGTTTGGCCATCACTTGGAGCTGAAAAGGGTGAACATCAGCTAGCAATTACTGCTCGTTGGCTCAAAGACAACAAGCCGAGAATGAGCGGCGACGTAACTCTTCCTTATGATCTTGCGCCCGGTGAGTCTACGATTCTGCCTCTTTCACTGAGTGCACCCTCTGTGGCAGGCAAGTACACTCTGCAAGTTGATTTGGTCCAGGGTCGCGTGAATTCGTTTGCCGACAAACCGTTAGTGATTGAGATAATCATCGAGCCTTAAAAAATCACTTCGTGTTTTTCTCTGTGCTGACTCGGTGGCTCTGAGCCTCTGTAGCTAAAGCGGAAGATGTCCTTTATCAGGCACAAGCTGCCCCGCTTGGCTTGAGGCAGGCATATAACGAGATGAAACTTTCAAAGCCGGTTCACTCCGGTAGGAGTGACATGTCTATAGCACTGATCGAGCACAAGCCTCGGGCGCGGTTCGGCGGGCCGGAACGAAGTTGAGTGGTTAAGAACTAGTTGCGCTCCGGCCCGCCGAACCGCGCCTCGGGACAGCGATGGTCTCACTATAAACATGCCACTCCTACCGGAGTGAAGACCGACTCCCGACGCTACCTAACGATCGAGTTTCTAAGAAGACACAGAGTCACCGAGAATGCGCAGAGAGAAATGAATTTTCTTGCTCATGGGAGAAGCTGCAAATAAACTGCGCTGACCAAAACCTGCATGTATAAAAACCAACGCATCGCAGTTGTAGTGCCCGCTCACAACGAAGCGCGACACATTGGCGGTGTAGTTACCGGCCTGCCTCAGTTCGTTGACCACATCATTGTCGTCGACGATTTCAGTTCCGATGAGACTCAAGCGACATTAAAAGACGCGATCGACAGTCGCGTGATCGTGCTTAACACCGAGAAGAACCTGGGAGTTGGCGGGGCAACAATGCTTGGCTACTCGAAGTCGCTGGAACTTAAGGCCGACATAGCGGTGAAGATGGATGGCGACGGTCAGATGTCTCCCGACCACCTGGGCCAACTGCTCGATTCGCTCACTGACCTCGGCTACGACTACGCTAAAGGCAATCGTTTTCTCGCGGGAGACTCACTTCAGTCGATGCCCCGTCACCGCCTCTTCGGCAATATTGTTCTCACTTTCGTTAACAAAGCAGCCTCGGGCTACTGGCACATCTTCGATCCACAGAACGGCTATACGGCAATACGAACCGAGACCTTGCGGAAACTCGATTTGCAGAGCATTCACAAACGCTACTTCTTTGAAAACGACATGCTCATTGCCCTGAATTTACTGAATGCGCGCGTGCGTGATGTTGCTATCCCGGCCCGTTACCAGGGTGAACAGTCTGAACTTAGTCCATTTAGAGCCGGCATTACTTTTCCGATTCTTTTTATTCCACGCTTCTGGCGACGTATCTACCAGAAGTACGTGTTGCGCGACTTCTCGCCGATCGCCCTGTTTTTGTTTTTGGGAATGCTCTTAGTTGGTTGGGGTGTGGCCTTCGGTGCGTATCACTGGGTCTTGAGTATTCTCACTCAGCACGTCGCAACAACGGGCACGGTGATGCTTTCGGTGCTGCCGCTAATTCTCGGCTTTCAATTAATCCTGCAAGCAATCGTGCTCGACATCCACGAGTCCCCCAAGTAGCAAGAACTAATCGCGTGTGGTGCGCTTGTTTGAATTTTCTCTGTGCTTCCTCTGTGCACTCTGTGTCTCTGTGGTGAAATCGATTCCAGGAACTTACTCAACCACAGAGACACAGAATGCACAGAGGAAGCACAGAGATTCAAAATTGAGTCAGTACCAAATAGCGGATGATTAAACTACGGGCGGTAAGGTAACACCTGCAACAGAGTCAGCATTTCGCAGCGGTCTTCGCTCAAGTTGCGGCACTTCACGAAATGATGAGCGCAAGCTGCAAAACAGGTTGAAGCGAAAAATCAACCAGAGCGCCATCACTCCATCCAGCAGCCCGATCTTTTTACCCTCTTCGTACGTGCGACCGTAGTAACTAATCGGCACTTCATAGACCGCACACTCCAACTTTGCGACCTTCGCAGTAACCTCGACCTCGAAACCAAAGCCTGAAGAGACGATGATCATGTTTCGAATGATCTCGCCGCGAAATGCTTTGTATCCAGTTTCAATGTCGGTCATGTTCAGATTCGTCAAGGCGTTTGATAAGAACGTCAGCAGTTTGTTCGCGAGATAGTGGTAGAAATAGAGCACTCGAGTTGCGCGCCGAACGAGGAAGCGTGAGCCATAAACAACGTCGGCGTGTCCGTCAATAATTGGACGAATGATTTCCGGAATGTCGGTCGGCGAGTACTCGAGATCCGCATCCTGCACAATTACAACTTCACCAAGGGTCAAACCAAATCCGGTTTTTAGTGCAGCAGTTTTCCCCGAATTTTTTGCATGGCGAAAAGTTTTAACTTGAGCGGACATTTCGGCGAGTTGTTGAATGACATTGGGTGTGTCGTCAGTTGAGCAATCATCAACGATTACCACCTCGAGCAACCCGGGAAGCGCGACGACCTTGCGAACCACCTCCATAAGAGTGTCCGCTTCGTTATAGACCGGGATAACTACAGACAGTGATTTCCAGCCCTTGTCACTGTTGTCGTTCAGCATCATGTTTCTCTTGCAAGTGTAAATACTCGCCCGATTTCTGGAATGCAACAGCTATTTTCGATGGATCGTGATTGCGCTCGAGATCCTCAACCCAAAAGTTGAATCCACGCAGGTCACCATCAGGTGGATCTTCAGGATTGCGACGAAGGTAAGCGAAGTAATGCAATACCACCAGTGACGGAAACTCTTCTTTGTTAATAAACTGTGGGTCGTCGACAATCATCGTTAACAAGTCTGCACGACTTTTTCCGCCGCTTGAGAGCTCTGTGATTAATTGTAATCTTGCATCTGGCTCAATTCTGACGCCAGAGTTCTTCAGCAACTGATCTACAAACTGTTCACTATCGTTACCTGCTGACTTCATGAAACCCTCTCGTTTCATCCACTCGTGCAGGAACTGATTGAAGTTCTCCGCGAATCGCGCCTCTTGTTCTTCAGATCCTACGACAACACCTCGACCAAGCTTCTCCAGATCCGGCAAGAAATCTTTGTA
>Ga0066652_100002373_pt1 | contig 10289 bp, 13 predicted proteins | sample GraSoiAngelo_101_FD_71413 | JGI IMG/M metagenome (GOLD analysis project Ga0066652, IMG submission 71413) | Grasslands soil microbial communities from the Angelo Coastal Reserve, California, USA - 14_0903_02_30cm | ecosystem: Environmental > Terrestrial > Soil > Grasslands | place: USA... | reverse complement strand
CTCATCGCGTACTGCAGATGGTGGTACGTCCAGTGCGGCGAGTCGTGTGCAACCGGGAACTCGCTCGGGAAACGCGCGTGGTCGGCCGCGCGCTCCATGAAGAGCTTCCAGATCGTCGCCGGAAACGTCGGTCCGGAGACGGCAATCCCGTGCACGGAGGTCATGGGGATCTCGCCGCGCGGATAGCCGATCCAGACCGTCGCCTCGAGTGCGGGAATGAACCCGGAGAACCATGCGTCGGCATAGCTGTCGGTCGTGCCGGTCTTGCCCGCGGAGAGATGGCCGAAGTAGGCGCCGACGCCGGTGCCCTGCGTCATGTTCTCCTCGAGGATCCGCGTCACCTCGGCGGCAACCCAGTCGGCGATCACGCGCTTGCGCTTCGGCTTGCCCCATCCCGCTTCGGCGTCGACCTTGCCGCCCGGCAGGACGACCTTGCGGATCGCCATCGGCTTCGAGTAGATCCCGCCCGCAGCGAGCGTGGTGTACACGGAGGCCATGTCGAGTGGTGTCACGGCGATCGCGCCGAGCCCCATCGCCGGGACGTACGCGCCGTGCACGTCGAGGGGTGAGCGGTGCGGGTCGATCCCGAGCCGGTACGCCATTCGCGCGATGTTCTCGGGCCCCACGTCGAGGCTCAGCCGCGCGTACACGGTGTTGTCCGAGCGCAGAGTCCCGCGCTCGATCGACGTCGCACCGATGTAGGTGTGGTCGTACGTCTGCGGGCACCAGGCCGTCGGCGGGTTGGCGCTGCAGGAGCCGATCCCCGTCGGGTTGTACTCGAACGGCGCGGACAGGTAGGAGGTCGACGGGCTGATTCCTTGCGAGATCGCCGTCGTCAGCACGATCGTCTTGAAGGTCGAGCCCGGCTGCCGGTGCGCAGACGACAGGAAGTTGACCTGGTTCTTCGCGTCCCCGGGCGTCACCTCCGTCATCGCGCGAATCGCACCCGTGGACGGATTGATCGACACGATCGCGGCCGCCGGATCGCTCCTGTAGTAGAGCGTGTCCTTGATCGCCTGCGTCGCATAGCGCTGCAGCCGCCGATCGATCGTCGTGTACACCTTGAGCCCGCCCGAACGCACCGTGTTCGATCCGTACTGCTTCTGCAGCTGCGCCTCGACGTAGGAGAAGAAGTACGGCTCGCGGATCCGGGTGTAGACGCGTCCGGGGCGCAGGTGGAGCTTGCGATCGGCGATCGCGGCCGAGTACTGCGTCGCCGTGATGTCCCCGTTCGTGAGCATCGCCGAGAGAACCTCATCGCGCCGCGCGAGCGCCTCCGCGGGTCGGTGGAACGGGTCGTAGTCGGTCGGCGCCTGGGGGAGCCCCGCGAGGAGCGCCGCCTGCCGGAGCGTCAGCTTCCGCGCCTTCCGCGAGAAGTAGGTCTGCGCGGCCGCCTCGATCCCGTAGGCGTGGTTCCCGTAGAACACCTGGTTCGTGTACGCCGTGAGGATCCACCGCTTCGACTTCTCGCGCGCGAGCTTGATCGCGAGGCAGGCCTCGGTCGTCTTGCGCCCGAACGTCTGCGAAGGCTTCTTGATGTAGAGGTTGCGCGCGAGCTGCTGCGTGATCGTGGAGCCGCCCTGCACGACGTGACCCGCGCGGATGTCAGCGAAGAACGCCCGGACGATGCCCGGGTAGTCGAGCGCGCCGTGCGCCCAGAAGCGCCGGTCCTCGATTGCGATCGTCGCCTTCGGGACCCACGGGCTCATCTGGTTGAGCCGGACCGGCTCGCGGTTCTTCTCCGCCGGAATCGAGCCGAGGAGCGAGCCGTCCGCCGCGTAGATGAAGGAGTTCTGGCCGACCTCGACCGGCCGCAACGTGTTCAGGTTGCAGCTCGACATCCAGATCGCCGCGCCGGTGAAGCCGCTCGCCACCAGGACGACGATGAACCCGATGATCCCGCCGACGACGAGGTGGGTGAAGCGCTTGTGCCGGGCCTTCCTGCGCTCGCGTCGACGCTTGCGCAGGCGGAGCTCGAGGATCGGATCAGGCGCCGGCTTGCGACCCCGGCCGCGGCTCGATGGGCTCACGCGAGCAGGCCTTCCGCCCGCAGCGCCCCCTGCGCGCGCAGGCGGAGCTCGGGCTCGAGCCGCTCGGCCTCCTCCTCGCTCTCCGTCTGACGGCGCACGACGACGCTCGCATTGTCGGCGAGATCCGCGACGAACACCTCGCCGTCGGTGGCCTTGCGAAGGTGGTCCACGATGGCGGCGAGGTCAGAGGTGAGGGGAACCTGCACGGTGATCTCGGCGACCTTCTCTCGGCTTCGGATCGTGGCGTTGCGGATGGTATCCGAGGCGAGCTTCTCGTTCGGGATGACGAGCCGGTCGCCGTTTTCCAGTTTGACGAACGTGTAGATCAGCCCGATCTCCTCGACGACGCCCCGGCTGTCCTCGATCGTGACGATGTCCCCGAGCCGCACCGGCTGCGTGAATGCGATCAGGAGACCGGCGACGAAGTTCCCGAGCGTCCGCTGCGACGCGAACCCGACGACGATCCCGATCACGGCCGAGGACGCGAGCAGGCCGCCGGCGACGGCGCGCACCTGCGGGATCACGAGGAGCGCGGACAGGATCCCGACGACGAGGATCGCGGTGGTGATGCTCCGGCGCAGGACGCGGTAGCGGGTCATCGCTTCGCGCGAGAGCTCACGGCGGGCGATGCGCCGGTCGATCAGGCGCGCGACGACGGCCGTGGCGACGAGGACGACGCCGACGACGACGAGACGGTGCCAGAACGGCATGCGCCTCTATTCGACGGGCGGAGCCGCGTCCTTTGCAGCCACGGCCGGGGACTGTCCCCTGGCATGTCCCGACGGGTCAGTCCAGCGGCAGGGGCTTGCGGCCGGCGAAACCCTCCTCGAGGCCGTGCCAGTAGCCCACCTCCGGCTCGCCGACCTTCCAGCAGAGGAGCACGTCCTCGCCGCGCCGTTTGGCCGGGAAGTCCACGAGACCCTCGCGAAAGTCCTTCACCTGCACACCGAGCTCGTTGAGCGCACGCACGCACTCCGCGATCGCGTCGGCCTCGCGCGCGACGTCTTCAGCGGCGTCGCGCACCTCACCGGGTGAGAGATCGCCGCCGTTGCCCGCGATCCGCGTCACGAGTGCCGCCTGACGCGACTGCGCCTGCACGAGCGCGTCATGGCGTTCGACCATCCGCTCCGCCAGCGGACGCACCTCGGCGAGCGCGGCGTTCGCCTCGTCTGCGGTGAAAACACGGGCCAAGCCGCAACTATGATCACGGCGCCGTGGGCGTCGGTCAAAGGCTTCGGGAGCACCACGCGGCCCGGCGAGACCTGCCCGTCACCGACAAGCGCAGCCCCGCGCTCGAGATCTTCCTCTGGAGCCGTGCGCTGATCTGGCTGGCCGCGGTCTTCTCGTTTCTCTGGTTCGAGCCGAACCGGCACCCGCAGGCCGCGCGCTGGGATTCGCCGCTCATGCACCAGCTCGGCTACGGCTTCGACGTCTGGGCCCGCTGGGACAGCGCCTTCTTCCTCCGCATCGCGGAGCACGGGTACGACCGGACGTCGGCGGCGTTCGCGCCGTTGTACCCGGCACTCGTGTGGCTGCTTGGACACGTCTTCTTCGGGCAATACGTGCTAGCCGGAATCGTCATCTCGCTGGCCGCAGCGGCCGGTGCGTTCGTCCTCCTGCACCGGCTCGCCGAGGAGCGGCTCGGCGTCGACGGCGCGCGCCGCACGGTGCTGTACGTCGCGTTGTTCCCGATGGCGTTGTTCCTGCAGGCCGTCTACAGCGAGTCGCTCTTCCTGCTGCTGACGCTTGCCGCGTTCGTCCTTGCTGAACGCCGGCGCTTCGCCCTCGCCGGCGTCGTCGCCGGCCTCGCGATCCTGACCCGTCCCGTCGGCGTCGCGTTGCTGCCCGCGCTCGCCCTGCTCGCGTGGCGGGAACGGCGGCGTCTGCGCGCGCTCGCCGGGATCTCGCTCGCGCTGCCGATCGCGGCGGTGTACCCGATCGTGCTGTGGCGGCAACTCGATGACCCGTGGGCGTTCGCGCACGCCCAGGACCAGTGGCATCGCCACGTCTCCCGCGCCGGCCCGCTCGGAGGGATCTGGGACGCGGTCGTGCACTGGACGCCCTCGGGCGCCGGCGCCCAGCACGCCGTCGCTGTCAATGCGGAGGGTCTCGTCTGCCTCGTCCTCTTCGCAACGCTGACGGTGATCGCCTGGCGCCGCTTCGGGGCGCCGTACGGTCTCTACGCCGTGCTCAGCCTCGCGATCCCGCTCAGCTACCCGAGCTCGCGGTGGCCTCTGCTGTCGCTGCCGCGCTTCGGGCTCGTGATCTTTCCGCTGTTCCTTGCGCTTGCAGTCGTGGGGCGCCGGCCGCGCGTGCACACGGTGATCGTCGCCTCGAGCGCGGTCTTCCTCGGGATCGCGGTCACACAGTGGGCGTTGTGGCAATGGGTCGCTTGAGGGCGGCCCTCGCGCTCTGGACGACGTTCGTCCTCGCCTTCGCCGCGTTGAGCTATGCCGACCGGGCCGCGGGAGGCAAACCGCCGAAGGACGTGCTCTACAAGTGGAGCACGCTCGCCGCGTACCTCACGCAGTACCTCGTGATCGGTCTGATCGTCTGGGCCATCGCCGGCCTCGGATCGCGGTGGGAGCTGTTCGCGCTGCGGCGACCGACGTCCTGGTCGCTCGCGGCGAAGATCGGCGCAGGCGTGGTCGTCGGGATGATCGTCCTCACCGGGATCGTCACGCCGATCCTCGAGCCCGGCCGCGAACAGGGGCTGACGCCCACGCGCTGGGAGCCCGCGCACGCCGGCGCGTACATCGCCAACGGCATCGCGATCGCGGTCTTCGCGCCGCTGATCGAGGAGCTGACGTTCCGCGGCCTCGGCTTCTCGTTGCTACGGCGCTACGGCGAGTGGACAGCGATCGTCGTGACCGCGCTCGCGTTCGGGCTCGCGCACGGCCTCGTCGAGGCCCTGCCGCTTCTCGTCGCGTTCGGGCTCGGGCTCGGGTATCTGCGCAGCCGCGTCGACAGCATCTACCCGGGCATCGCCGTGCACGGCACGTTCAACGCCGCGGCGCTGATCTTCGCGGTGGCGCACTAGCGAACTATTCTGCGGTCCGTGCGGCGCGGCATCGCCTTCGCGGTCGTTTTCCTCGGCTTCGTCCCGGCGGCTGCGGCCGCCCCGCGCGACGTCACGCTCGAGGCGACCCCGACGGACGGGACGGCGCCTCTCAGCGTCGCGTTCAACGCGTCCGGAGACGCCGCCTCCGCGCACTGGGACTTCGGCGACGGCGCGAGCGCCGACGGCGCGTCGGTGCAGCACACCTACCAGGCGGGCCGCTGGACGGCGACGCTGACGGCCCGGACGGCGGCCGGCGACACGATCACCAAGACGGTCGCGATCACCGCGCACGGGATTACGCTGGCAGGCCCTCGGCACGTCCGGTACGGCCGCCGCGGCGCGTTCCATGGGGCGGTTGTTCCGCCCGAGAAAGGCGTCGCCGTCACCGTCGACGGCGGGCCCGGGCTTCGCAGGACGACCCGGACGCGCGGGAACGGAAGCTACGCCGTCAAGCTCCGGTTCGTCCGTCCCGCGAACCTCGTTGCGCATCGTGACGTCGCGGCTTCGGCGCCGGTTGCGATCGCGCTCGTTCCGCAGCTGCGGACGCGGCTCGTGGGCGCCGGGACGAAGAACGGCCGCTTCTTCTTTTCCGCCGCCGTCCGCCCGAGAGACTCCGGCGAGCTCGCGATCACGATCGCGCGGGGCGGCAAGACGATCGTCGACAACACGTTCCACGGACCGGTCCGCTTCAAGCTCGACACGCGGAAGCTGACGACGTACCGCATCCACGTCATCCTCCATCCGAACGCCGGCTTCACCGGCGCCGCGCGCCTCGTGCGCGCGGCCGTGGTCCTTCCGAGGCTCGCGTACGGCGCGCGTGGTTCTGCTGTCGTCCAACTCGGGCAGCGGCTGCGCTCGCTGCACTATGCGGCTCCGTATACCGCCGTGTTCGACTCGCGGCTGCTGGACGCGGTGTACGCGTTCCAGAAGGTGCAAGGCCTCGCGCGAACCGGGGCCGTCGACGCGACGTTCTGGCGCCGCCTCGCCTCGCCCCGGGTCCCCGCGCCGCGGTACTCGCAGCCGGCGAGCCACCTCGAGATCGACAAGCCGCACCAGGTGCTCTACCTCGTCCGGAGCGGGCGGATCGCGCTGATCGTCCCGGTTTCGACCGCCGGCCTGCCGGGACGGTTCACACCCGTCGGCCGCTTCTCGATCTACCGGAAGGTGGTCGGCTTCGACTCCAGCCCGCTCGGCACCCTCTACGACCCGATGTACTTCACGGGCGGCTATGCAATCCACGGCAACCCCTCCGTCCCCCCGTACCCGGCGAGCCACGGCTGCGTTCGCGTGCCGATGTGGCTGGCCGGGCAGCTGTTCGCGACGAACGCGTACGGCGAGACGGTTTACGTCTATTAGCGCAGCGCTCGCCCTCGTCTTCCTGCTGAGCGGGTGCGACGTCGACCGACAGGTGCCGTTCGTCGACATCAGCTCGGAGCTGCACGGATTCCAGCCGCCGCGGCTCATTCGCGAGGAGTTCTCGACCCGCGAGGCCTTCGCGACCTATCTCCGGAACAGTTCGCCCGGTGCGAACATCGCCGTTCCCCGGATCGACTGGTCGCACCGGGAGGCCGTGCTCGTCGCATCGGGACCGAGATCGAGCACCGGCTACAACCTTCGCGTCGTGAACGTGCGCGAGACCGCGCATCATGTCGTCGTCACCGTGCACGAGGACACTCCCGACCTCGGCCAACCCGTTCAGGCGCGCGTCACGTATCCGTTTCGCTTGATCACGATTCCGCGTATCGGCAAACCGCTCCACCTCCACTGGCCGGGGCGTCCGTGAGCGACCCTCTGATTCAACGGCTCCGCGCGCAGATCGCGCAACAGGACCGGACGATCCTCACGGCGATCAACGAGCGGCTTCGCCTCGTCGCGGAGCTCAAGCGACACAAGGAGGCAGAGGGTCTTCCCTTCGCCGACCCCGACCAGGAGGAGCGACTGCTCCACGCCCTCGACGACGCCAACGCCGGCCCGCTCTCGCGCGAGGGCCTCCGGCGCCTGTTTGCGGAGATCCTGGCGCTGACGAAGCGCGAGACGAGCTAGTCCGACTCGTCCTCGGCGCCGTTCGCGAACTCGTCCGGCGTCACGTGATCGAGGAACTGCTTGAACTTCGAGACCTCGCGCTCGAGATCCTCCTGGTTGATCTCGTCGCCCTCGAACTCGATCGCCGACTCTTCGATCACCTCGTCCGCCGCGAAGATCGGCGCGTCGGCGCGGATCGCAAGTGCGATCGCGTCCGAAGGGCGTGAGTCGATCTCGACCTCCGAGCCGTCCTGCTGCACGGTGATCTGCGCGTAGAAGGTGTTCTCGCGCAGCTCGGTCACGGTGATGCGCGTCACCGTCGCGCCGAGCTGCTCGAGCATGTCGGTGACCAGGTCGTGGGTCATCGGACGCGGCGTCGCCGCGCTCTGCAACTTCATCAAGATGGCGGCCGCCTCGGGATGACCGATCCAGATCGGCAGGAACTTGTTCCCTTCGGCGGTCTTCAGGAGCACGATCGGCTGCTTACCGACGAGATCGAAGCTCACGCCGTAGATATGCATCTCTTGCATGCGCGAGGTGGCCTCGATTTGATGTTAGCTCAGGGCCTCAGGCTGAAACCTCAGCCGACCGCGCCGGAGTCGACCAGGTCGGCAAGCGGAACGAAAACGGCGTCGCCCGTCTCTGCATCCACGACCTCGGCGCGCCGATCGGGCACGCTCATAGGCTCGAGCCCGCGCAGCACGTAGCTCTTGCCGTCGTAGATGACGAGGTCTCCAATCTCCATGTACCGCAGTCCGAGGACCGATCTCCGCATCCCGTCACATCGGCCGCGCATGCGGCGTCGGCGATCCCTCTAACGAGACGTTTCCGACGGCTCCTTGAGACGCCACTCGGCGACGTCGCGAATACTGACGATGCCGATCGCCCGCTCGTCGGCGACGACGGGAATGTGGCGAAAGCCACGCTCGATCATCGTGTTACCCGCGTCCTCGACGGACATCTCCTGCGTCATCGTCACGGGGTCCGGCGTCATCCATTCGCGAACCCGGGCCTCGCTCGAGTGGACGCGTCCGGCGACGGCCCTCATCACGTCGCGCTCGGTGAAGATCCCGATCATCCGGCCGAAGTCCGACACGACGACAGCACCGACGCCGCGCTCGGTCATCTTCTGCGCAGCCTCACCGATCGTGTCCTCGGGCGCGACCGTGAGAACGTCCGGAGTCATCACCTGGCCGAGCGTCGCCACCGCGCGAGCATAGGCGAAAGGTGCGGCTACAATCCACCTCCCGGCGGGCGATTAGCTCAGTTGGTTAGAGCGCCGCTCTGATAAGGCGGAGGTCCGTGGTTCGAATCCACGATCGCCCATCGCGAAAGGCGCCCCCGCGTTTGTGAACAAGGAGAGACCATGAGCGCACTCGAGAACCGGCCGAACACCGCACTCCTCGTCGTCGACGTGCAGAACGGTCCCGTCGAGGGGGCCCACAAGCGCGATGCGGTCGTCGCGAACATCGGCAGACTCGTCGAGAAGGCGCGGCAGGAGCGTGTCCCCGTTGTCTGGGTCCAGCATTCAGACGAAGGGCTCAGGAGGGAGAGCGACGAGTGGCGGATCGTCCCCGAGCTGAGTCCGGGCGACGCCGAGCCGCTCGTCGAGAAGCACTACGGCGACTCGTTCGCGGACACCACCCTCGAGACCGTGCTGTCGGAGCTCGAAGTCGGCCGACTCGTCGTCGTCGGCGCACAGACCGATGCGTGCATCCGCTCGACCCTCCACGGCGCGCTCGTCAGGGGATACGACGCGACCCTCGTCAGCGACGCCCACACGACGGAGGATCAGACGGCGTGGGGGGCGCCGCCGCCGGACCAGGTGATCGCGCACACGAACCTGTACTGGACCTACGAGACCGCACCGGGGCGGGCGGGCGGAACGGCCGAGACAGAGGACGTCGACTTCAGCCGCGCCTCCTAAGCCGATGGCTTAGTGCAGGCGCTCGGTGCGGTGGAGGTAGTCCTCGACGGCGAGCAGGAACGTGTTGTCCTTCGCCAGCTCCCGCAGCGTCCCCTTCGTCTCGTCGTCGAGATCGTCGTCGCGGGCCACCTCGGTGAGGAACGACGTCATCTCGCCGCGCTGGGACATGGCGGCCATGCGCAGGAAGATCTGCTTCGCCTCGTGATCCTGCGATATAGCCTCGAGCGACTCAAGGTCCTGGAGCCAGTCTCCGAGCATGACACCCGTTCAACGGCACGGGCGTGAACCCAGATACGGCTAGGTCGCGGCCCGTTCGAGCGCCTCGACGAGCTCGGCCAGCTCGGTCTCGTCGGCGAACGCGATCTCCAGTTTGCCCCGGGAGACACGGCTCGAGAATCCCGTGATGCGGTCGGCCGCACCCTTCGCCCGCGCGACGAGCTCCGGGTCGAGCTTTGCCGCCTGTCGCCGCGGCTTGGTCTTCGCACCCGCCCAGCGCGCCGCGCGCTCGGCTGCGCGAACCGAGAGCCCCTTTTGCACGATCGTCCGCGCGAGCTTCCTCCGGCCCTCGTGATCCGGCACGGCGAGAACGGCGCGGGCATGTCCCTCCGTGAGCTGACGGCGCTCCACCATCGCGAGCACGTCCTCCGGAAGCTCGAGCAGGCGAACGGCGTTCGACACGGCCGGCTTCGACTTCCCGACCTTCTCCGCGACCTCGTTCAGCGGTAGCGAGAACTCGTCGAGCAGGACGGCATAGGCACGGGCCTGCTCGACCGGCGACAGGTTCTCGCGCGCGACGTTCTCGACGAGACCGAGCAGCAACGTCTCGCGGTCGTCCGCCTCGCGGATCACCGCCGGCACGGTCTTCAACCCGGTCGCGCGGGCCGCCCGCCAGCGTCGTTCGCCGGCGATCAGCTCCCAGCCGCCGGCAGCCCGCGAGCGCACGAGCACCGGCTGCACGACGCCCTGTGCGCGAACCGATTCCGCGAGCCCGTTCTGCGCGTCGGACTCGAAGCGCTTGCGCGGCTGGCGCGGGTTCGGGTGGATCGCGTCGACCGCGAGCTCGGCCAGCTCGCCCGGTGACGCGCCGCCGAGGAGAACCTCGAGGCCGCGGCCCAAGCCTCGTCTGTCAGGCACGCTCGACAAGTTCCATCGCCACCTTCCAGTAGGCGTCGGCGCCGCGGGAGCGGCGGTCGTACGCGATCGCGGGGAGCCCGTGGCTCGGGGCCTCGGCGAGCCGGACCGAGCGCGG
>Ga0066652_100002372_pt1 | contig 10294 bp, 4 predicted proteins | sample GraSoiAngelo_101_FD_71413 | JGI IMG/M metagenome (GOLD analysis project Ga0066652, IMG submission 71413) | Grasslands soil microbial communities from the Angelo Coastal Reserve, California, USA - 14_0903_02_30cm | ecosystem: Environmental > Terrestrial > Soil > Grasslands | place: USA... | reverse complement strand
CCGGCCGCGGGCGTCATCCCCGACGATCCCGCTCTTCCCGAGACGTGGAGCGAGACCGAGAACGTCGTCTGGAAGACGACCATCCCCGGCCTCGGGTGGAGTTCGCCGGTCGTGTGGGACGATCACATCTTCCTGACGTCGGCCGTCAGCTCGGGCTACGAGAAACCTCCCGTACCCGGACTTTACGACGAGCACGATCACGTCAAAGCCGCGGCGCCGCAGCGCTGGGTCGTCTACGACGTCGACTTCAAAACCGGAAAAATTCGCTGGGAGCGCGAGCTGTACAAGGCGCAGCCCCCGCTATTGAGGCACATCAAGAACAGCTACGCGTCGGAAACGGCTGTGACCGACGGCGAGCGGGTCTACGTGTACTTCGGCAGCATCGGGATCCTCGCGGCCTTCGATTTGAACGGCAAGAAAGCGTGGAGCAGGGAGCTCGGGGCGTTCAACACGCAGGTCGAGCTCGGCACGGGCGCGTCGCCGACGATCTACAAGGACCGTATCTACGTCGTCAACGACAACACCACGCAGTCGTTCCTGTCGGCTTTCGACAAGCGGACGGGCGCCGAACTCTGGCGGGTGAATCGCGACGAGCGCGGCAACTGGTCCACGCCGCTCGTCTGGGAGAACGAGCTGCGCACGGAAATCGTGACAGCGGGGACCGTCAAGGTCCGCTCGTACGATCTCGATGGCAAGCAGCTCTGGGAACTCAGGGGAATGACGACGCTGACGATCCCATCGCCGTTTGCGCGGAACGGGCTCGTCTACATCAGTTCAGGCTATCCAGGCGCCCTGCCGCGTCCCGTTTACGCCATTCGCCCTGGCGCATCAGGGGACATCTCGCTCAAGCCGGACGAAACGACCAACAATTACATCGCTTGGTACCATCCGCAACTGGGAACGTACAACACGTCCGCGCTCGTGTACGGCGGCTACTATTACACGCTGCTCGACCGTGGCTTTCTCCTCTGCCACGACGCCAAAACGGGCAAACAGATTTACGGCCGGCAGCGCATCTCGATCGACTCCACCGGTTTCACCTCGTCGCCGTGGGCGTATAACGGGAAGATTTTCGTTCTGAGCGAGGACGGCGACACCTACGTGATTCAGGCGGGTCCCGAGTTCAAAGTGATCGGCAAGAATTCGCTGGGCGACATGCCGTTGGCCACACCCGCTGCGCTGCGCGGCAGCCTCATCGTACGGACGCAGTCGAAGTTGTACCGAATTGCAGGGAACGCGAAGAAATGACACCGCGAACGACACGAGCTGCTGTCGCCGCGCTGCTCTGTTCGGCAGCCGTCTCCATCGCCGGCGCCGCGGGATTTGCCGCCGACAGCGTGACACTCGCTCCCGTCGGCACGATTCCCGGACCCGCCGATCTCGTGCAGGTCCAGGACACGCACGCGTATGTGGTCGCGGACAAGACGCTGACGATCGTCGACATCTCGAATCCGGCGTCCCCGATGCGGCGTGGCGCCTACACATTCCCCGAGAAAATCTGGGGATTCCGGGTCGTCGGGTCGCTGGTCTACGTGGCCGACGACTTCTTCGGCCTGGGGATCCTCGATGTCTCGAACGCCGCCGCGCCGGCGCTGCTTGGCTCGTTCAAGACACCCGGCCAGGCGAAGAACGTGGCGGTGTTCGGCACGAAGGCCGTCGTGGCCGACCACATGTCGGGCGTCGACTTCATCGACGTATCGAACCGGGCCAGACCGGTGTCGCTGGGCTCGTTCTTTGTCGACGGCTACGCGCGCGACGTGGTCGTGGCTGGCTCGCTGGCGTATGCCGTGGACGCGCCGGCAGGTCTTTACGTGTTCGACCTCTCGAAGCCGGGTCCTTTGGACGCCGTGAGCACGCAGCAATCCGCGACCGCGCCCGGGAGCATCGTCGTCTCGGAGGGGTCAGGGACTCAAGGCCCGAAGGTCGCGGTTCTCGTGGGCGGCGGGTCTCTTCAAGTGTACGACCTGTCCGCGCCGGCTGCGCCGGTGAGAGCGGCCACTCATCGTACGCCGAGCGGTCGTCCGCTGCGCGTCGCGTTGCACGATGCGCTGGCCTACGTGGCCGACGGCCGGGAGGGCGTGCAGGTGGTGGATCTCTCAACGCCATCGACGCCTCGCGTCGTCGGCGCATACAAGACCCCGAACCCGGCGCGCGATGTGGCGGTCGCCGGTTCGCTCGTGCTCGTCGTCGCCGGACCGCTGCCTCAGGGCAACGTGCCGTCAGGAGGCGGAGAGGTGCTTATTCTGCGGCGGACGCCTTGACCATACCGCTCGTCCTGAGCTTGCCGAAGGACGAGCCGACAAGACGGCTCGTGGTTCGACAAGCTCACCACGAGCGTGTATCGATACACCCCGCGGCCTGCGGCCCGTCTTCGGCGTGAGCGCCGGTCGGGCAAGCCGCGGCCGCACCAATCAGAAGTCGAACTGCGCGCCGACCTTGAACAGCCGCCCCTGCAGTACGCCGGTCGGCCGCATGAACTGGTTGCCGCCGGTCGTCGAGAACGTCGTGTTGATGGAGCTGACAAAGTCGCTGTTGAACACGTTATAGAGGTTGGCGTCGGCTCGGAAGCGATATCGACCCACGGTGAAGCGCTTCGACAACCGCAGATCGAGCTCGGTCAGGTCTTTGAGATACCGCGTCTCGGGCGCGATGATCTGAATGCTCTTGGTTGCCGTGGCGCCCGCCGACAGGCTGCGGCCGAGCGCCGGCGCGATAATCGAGTTCGGCGCGTTCCAGGTTGCAGTAATTTGGGGCCCCGGACTGTGCTGATACGTGCCGCTGATCACCACCGCGCCAGGGAGCGCCCTCGAGCCCGCGAGCTTGAAGTCGGGCCGATACGGGGTGACCTGATGACAGAACTGCGCCTCCGGGCTGTCCGCCTGATTGATCGTCGTGCCCGAAAGAATCGGGGCATTGCACGTGTCATACACGCGCCGCTGACCGTTCAAGCCGCCCTGAATGAAGGTACCGCCGCCGAAACGGGCTGTCACGCCGATGTCGAAGCCCTGGTACCGGTCGGTGATGCCGCCGAAGTCCCTGGCGAACGTCATGTTGTTCTGCACCAGACCGCGCTTGACCGCCTTGAGATCGTACAAGCCGCAGACGGGATAGCTGCCGCCGCCGGGCAGATTCGGGTCCGGCGGCGCGGTGATGCAAAACGGGCCGTCGAAGTCGGCGGACGTGAGAAGCGAATTGTCGGTGATCAGTTGGTTGCCGAGATACCGGAAGTAATACCCGGCGTTGAGCGCCACGACGCGCGTGAGCTGATGCTGCAGAATGGTTTGCCATTCGACGGTGGAACCGCGCGCGTTCCAGCCGTTGAGCGTCCTCGGATCGGTGGTCGTCGTGGACGGAATGAGCTTGCCGAAGTTCACGTTGCTCGTCGGACCGAGCTCAGCGAGCTGCACGGAGCCGTCAGGGTTGTAGATCGTGTAGTCGCCGTTGAGATCCCGCCACGTGCGGGTGTCGGTTCGTCCGATGGCGGTCTGTGGGTTGGTGGCCTGCGCGATGCCGTTGCTTTCCGGCGCGACGTAACGCGCGATGTTCCATTTGACGGCGGTCTTGCCGTTGCCGAACACATCGTAGGCGATGCCCACTCTCGGCGAGAGATCCTTCCAGTGCTCCACCTCGAAGCCCGGAAAGAACTGCGCCGGATTCCAGCGGCTGGGCGGCAGCGTCGAGTCGTTCACGTAGCCGACGAGATAGTCGTACCGCAGACCGCCGATCATCGTCGCCCGCTTGAACGTCCACCGATCCTGAACGAACAGTTGCCGATCGCCGTAGCCGTCGTCCTGATCGCGTGGAATGCGCAGGGAGACCGCCTGCGGAATGCCATTGTTGAACGTCATCGTCACGTCGCCGGAGTACCAGCTGCGCGCGCCGTTCGGGCCGTGGCCGCGGCTGGCCTCGACGCCGCTTTTGAAGACATGTGACCCCGTGACGTAGGTGCCCACGAACCGGCCGACCTCCATCGTGCCGCCGAACGCCTGATACCCGGCGATGGACGCGCCGAAGCTCTTGCCGTTCGCCTGGTCGGTGATCGCGTAGATGGGCGTGTTCTGGATCGTGGCGCGGTCGAAGGAAGGCGTCACCGACTCCCGATACCCGTTGTCGAAATAGGTGCGTCCCATCGCGACGCCGCCTTCGAGCAGCAGCTTGTTGGTATGGGTCCGCGACCATTTCAGCGTGATCGGCTGCGCGTAGCGGGTGCTCTGACGCCCGGCGCCGTCGGGCGTGACGCTGGAGCTGATGCCGTAGAACTCACGCGCCTTGTTCTGATTGGTGAACCAGAACTGCACCTTGTCCTTCCCGGTCACCTGCCACGTCACGCGAATCGATTCATTGGGAATCGTCCCCCGATCGTGGGCCGGCCGGCTGAAATCAGGCTCGTAGAGATACGGCGCAGGGTTCTTGTCGTAGTAGTCGTCCACCACGCTGGTGTCGACGACCTCGTATCGATAGGCGGCAAAGAACCACAGCTTGTCCCTGCGGATCGGGCCTCCAAATCCGGGATTGACGTCGGAGATGTGGTAAACCTTCACGACGTCGGTGATGCCTCCGGCCATCAGCGCCGGGCTGAGGTTGCTCGCCGACCACGGGCCGTACGTGAAGTCGCCGAAGACGACGCCGCTGAACCGGTTGCCGCCGTCCTTGGGGACCATGTCGATGTACAAGCCGGGGAACGCCATCTCCGCTGAATCAGCGCCCGACGAGTAGACCAGTTCCTGAGCGCCCGAATCGTTCACGTAAAAGCTGGTGCCGCCTCCCGTGTTCGCGCCCGCCAGGTTGCCGAGGTGAAAGCTGTCCCAGCGCTGGATATTGCTGCCGGTGCCGCGGAAGATGGTCCCCGGCTGCTGCAGCCTCGTGGTGCCACCGACGTCGCGGGCGGCGCCCGGCGTGGTCACGCCGGGAATGAGGACGGCCGCTCCCTGGATGCTGCGCGCCGCCGGCAGCACGTCGAGCACGTCGCGTGTGAACACCGTCTGCTTCGTGACGCTCTGCACGTCGACGAGCGGTGTCACGCCGGACACGGTAATCGTCTCTTCGAGCGTCCCGACCCTCATGTCGGCATTGACCGTCGCCGTGAAGTTTCCCGTCAACTCGATGCCTTCCCGCTTCACCGACGCGAAGCCGGCCAGCGCGAAGGTGACCGTGTAGATGCCCGGACTGAGGTTGACGATCCGGTATTGCCCGGCGCCGTCGCTCGCCGCCGACCGCACTTTCTCGATCAGCGCGGGACTGGCCGCTTCGACCGTCACGCCGGGCATCACGGCACCGGTCGCGTCTCTGACGGTACCCGCGATGGTTTGCGCCTGCCCGTTCGTCGCCGCCCCGAGGACGGCGGCAGCCGCAACGAAGATGATTTGTGTGAACCTTCTCACGCCTGCGCTCCTCTTACCGTGGCACGGTGCGATTGCCTTCTGGGGGATCTCTCCTTCCTGGTGTCCCGTAACTAGAATTGGAACTGCCCGCCGATTTTGAACAGCCGGCCCTGCAACACGTTGGTGGGCCGCATGAACTGATTGGCCGCCGTCGTCGAGAACGTCGTGTTGACCGAGTTGACGAAGTCGTTGTTGAACACGTTATAGAGGTTGGCATCGGCGCGGAAGCTGTACCGGCCAACCTTCAAGCCTTTGGACAACCGCAGATCGAGCTGGTTCAGATATCCCGCCCACAGCGTGCCGGGCTCGATCAACTGGACGCTCTTGGTTGCCGTCGCGCCCGCAGCCAAAGGGCGGCCGAGCGACGGCGCCACCAGCGGGCCCGGTGCGTTCCAGGTCGCCGTGATGTTCGGACCGGTGCTGAGTTGATAGGTGCCGCTGACCGTGACGTCGCGCGGGAAGGTATGGGAGCCGAGCACCTTGACGTCGGGACGGTACGGCGTGATCTGATGACAGAACTGCTTCTCCGGGCTGTCCACCTGATTGGTGGTCGCGCCCGACAGCGTGGCGGCATTGCAGATGTCATAGACGCGTCGCTGCGCGTTGAGGCCTCCCAGCGCGAACGTGCGGCTGCCGAAGCGCGCCGTCACACCCAGATCGAAGCCCATATAGTGGTCGGTGATGCCGCCGAAGTTCCGCGCGCGCGTCACCCGGTTTTGCACCAGGCCGAACTTCGAGGGCTTCAAATCGTACAGCCCGCACACCGGATACCCGCCGCCGCCCGGCAGATCGGGACTCGATGGTGCCGCGACACAGAACGGGCCGTCGTAGTCGGCGGGCGTGATGAGCGTGTTGTCGGTGGCGGTCTGGTTGCCGAGGTATCGGAAGTAATAGCCGGCGTTCATCGCGACCCGCGGCGCCAGCTGGTGCTGCACGACTCCCTGCCACTCCACCGTGGAGATGCGCGCGTTGAAGCCGTTCAGCGTCGCCGGGTCGGTGGTCGTCGTCGACGGGATGACCTTGCCGAAGTTGGCGTTGGTGCTCGGCCCGAGCTCGTCGAACTGCACCGATCCATCGGGGTTGTAGATCGTGTAGTCGCCGCTCAGATCGCGCCAGGTCCGCGTGTCCGTCCGGCCGATGGTGAGCTGCGGGTCGCTCGCCGCCGCAATCCCGGTCGCTTCCGGCTGCACGTAGCGGGCGAAGCTCGCCTTGATGGCCGTCTTGCCCGTCCCGAACACATCGTAGGCGATGCCCACGCGCGGTGAGAAATCTTTCCAGTGCTGCACCTCGAAGCCCGTGAACGACTGCGCCGGATTCCATCGGCTCGACGGCAACGTGGAGTCGCCCACGTAGCCGACGAAATAGTCGTACCGCAGGCCGCCGGTAATGGTCGCGCGATTCACGGCCCATCGGTCCTGCAGATAGAGCTGCAGGTCCGGCGAGTAGCCATCCACTCTATCGTTCGGAATCCGCAGCGTGACCGACTGCGGGACGCCGCTGGTGAAGGTCATCGTCAAATCGCCGGTGTACCAGCTCGGCGCCGGCGTCTTCCCCGTCACGACCTCGACGCCGCCCTTGATCGCGTGCGAGCCGGTGACGTAGGTCGCCGCAAAGCGGCCCACTCGCTGATCCGCGATGACAGCGCTGTAGCCGCCGATGGCGGCGCCGAAGCTCTTCCCGTTCGCCTGGTCCGTGATGGCGTAGATGGGCGTCGCCTCGATGATCGCCCGGTCGTACGAAGTGGTCACGGTCGACTGATAGCCATTGTCGAAGTAGACGCGCGCCCGCGCGATACCGCCTTCGAACAGCAGCTTGTTGGTCTCGGTCCGGGTCCACTTGAGCGTCATCGGCTGCCCGTACCGTGTCCGCTGACTGCCCGCCGCATCGGGTGTGACGCTCGCCGTGACGCCGTACACAGGTCGGTACTTGTTCTGATTGGTGAACCACCCCTGAATCTTGTCGCTCGATGTCGCCTGCCACGTCACGCGGATCGACTCGTTGGGGATTTTTCCGTTGTCGTGGGCGGGCCGGCCCGGATCCGGCGTATACAGGTACGGGGCGGGGTTCGCGTCGTAGTAGCTGTCCACAACGCTCGTGTCCACAGCCTGATAGCGATAGGCGGCGTAGAACCACAACTTGTTCTTGCGGATCGGACCGCCCAGGCCCGGATTGAAGTCCGAGATGTGGTACACGCGAGCGACGCTGGTGATGCCTCGCTCCTGCAATGCCGGGGTCAGGTTGCCCGCCGACCACGGCAGGTGCGTGAGGTCGGCGAACAAGTACCCGTTGAACCTGTTGCCACCCTCCTTGGGGACCAGATCGACGTACAGGCCGGGAAACTGCATGTCGGCCGAATCGGCTCCCGACGAGTACACGATTTCCTGCGCGCTCGCCGAATTCACGTAAAAGCTGGTGCCGCCTCCAGCGCCGTTCACGGTCAGGTTGCTCAGGTGAAAGCCGTCCCATCGGGTGATGCTGAAGTTGGTGCCGCGGAAGACGAGCGATGGCTGCTGCAGGCCCGAGGTGCCGCCGACATCGCGTCCGTTGTTCCCGACGAGCCCCGAGCCGGTCACCCCGGGGGTCATGACCCCGGCGCCCTCGATACTATGTGCGGCCGGCAGCGCGTCGAGCACCTCGCGCGTGAACACGCTCTGTTTGGTCAGGCTCTGCACGTCCACGAGAGGCGTCGCGCCGGCCACGGTGATCGTCTCCTCGAGCGATCCCACCTTCAGCTCCACGTTGACACTTGCCGTGAAGTCCCCCATCAATTCGATGCCTTCCCGCTTCACCGTGGTGAAACCGGGAAGCGTGAAGGTGACGGTGTAGACGCCCGGAGTGAGGCTGACGATCTTGTACTGGCCCGACCCGTCGCTGACGACCGTGCGCATCCGCTCGATGAGGGCGGGACTCGCCGCTTCCACTGTCACGCCAGGCATTACGGCGCCGCTCGTGTCCCTGACGGTCCCGGCGATGGTCTGCGCCTGCGCCGCCGTCGCGACGAGCACGGCGCCGGTCGCGACAGCTGTCAATCGTGTCAATCTGCTCACGACGGAGCTCCTCTCGCGGTTACCGACTCGAATGGCGACCAGCCGTTCGTGCGGGCGGCGACGCATTCCTGGATCCGGCGAGCAGCGACCGGGCGCGTCCGGCCGCGCTCGTGATGTCCGCGTCGAGGGAGAGATGAGACCGGTTATAGTCATTTATAGGTGGTCGCCGGCGGCTGTCAAGCGGCGCGAGCGGCTGGTAGTCGTCTAGTTTGCTGCGCGCCGATATCGGTTCCCACGCTCGTGGTGAGCCTGTCGAACCACGAGCATCCCACGGCTCGTCCTTCGACAAGCTCAGGACGAGCGGATTTGTCTGCCCACGGGCCGAAGCGAGACCACTGCCGAGCGGCTAGCAGCCCGTGGTGAAAGTCTGGCGTCGCACCGAGACGGGCGAGGCGCCCCCGGGCCCCGCCGGCAAGGCGCGACGACCGAGAACCGGGGCCCCCGCCGCGCGTCGTTTGCGCGGTGGGGTGGCGATACCGGGAGGATTCGAGCGAGGAGGTACCGACGTGAATCGCGCGCTGATGGTCACCGGCGGGTTGATGCTGCTGGCGCTGGCGCGTGTCTCCGCGACCGATCAGTGGCCTCGGTTCCGTGGCCCACAATCCGGTGTCGTCGCCGACGATCCCACGCTCCCCGATGCGTGGAGCGAGGCCGGCAACGTTGTCTGGAAAGCAAGCATCCCTGGTCTTGGCTGGAGCTCGCCGATCGTGTGGGACGATCACATTTTCCTGACGTCCGCGATCAGCTCGAGCGAGGAGCCGGCTCCGGTCAAGGGTCTGTACGACCCCGGTGACGAGCACGGAAAAACCAAGGCGACAGCGGCGCAGCGGTGGATGGTGTACGACGTTGATTTCAGGACTGGAGCCATCCGCTGGGAGCGCGAGCTCCGCCGCGTGCTGCCGCTCGTCACGCGCCACATCAAGAACAGCTTTGCATCGGAAACCGCCGTGACCGACGGCGAACGTGTGTATGTGTATTTCGGCAGCCTCGGCCTGCTCACCGCGCTCGATCTGAATGGGAAATCCGTCTGGTCCAGGGAAGTCGGCGCATTCGACGGCCGCCAGGGGTTCGGGATGGCGGCCTCACCGGTCCTCCACAAAGAGCGCGTCTACATCGTCAACGACAACCTCACGCACTCCTTCATTGCGGCGTTCGACAAGAAGACCGGCGCCGAGATCTGGACGGTCAATCGCGAAGAGGTCGAGAACTGGTCCACGCCGTACGTGTGGGAGAACGAGCTGCGGACCGAGATCGTCACAACCGGCATGAACAAAGTGCGGTCCTATGGGCTCGACGGCAAGCTGCTGTGGGAATTGAAGGGCATGACGGTGAACACCGTCCCGTCGCCCTTCGCCAGCAACGGGCTCATCTACATCAACTCGGGCTACCCGGGCGGCAACCCGCGGCCGGTCTATGCAATCCGGCCCGGCGCGACCGGCGACATCTCACTCAAGCCCGATCAAACGAGCAACGAGTACATCGCGTGGTATCAGCCGCTTCTCGGCACCTACAACACGTCCTCAATGGTATACGGTGGCTACTATTACACACTGCTGGACCGCGGCTTCCTGCTCTGTCACGACGCGAAGACGGGCAGGCAGGTGTACGGCCGGCAGCGGATTGCACCCGATGCGAGCGGCTTCACGGCGTCGCCGTGGGCGTACAACGGCAAGATTTTCCTGCTGAGCGAGGATGGCGACACATATGTCGTTCAGGCGGGTCCGGAGTTCAAGCTGCTCGGCAAGAATTCGCTCAACGACATGTCGCTTGCCACGCCGGCGGTCGTGCGCGGCAGCCTGATCGTCCGCACTCAATCCAGGCTGTATCGGATCGCGAAGCAGGCGCAGCCGTAAGGAGGGCGCCAGG
>Ga0066652_100002371_pt1 | contig 10294 bp, 10 predicted proteins | sample GraSoiAngelo_101_FD_71413 | JGI IMG/M metagenome (GOLD analysis project Ga0066652, IMG submission 71413) | Grasslands soil microbial communities from the Angelo Coastal Reserve, California, USA - 14_0903_02_30cm | ecosystem: Environmental > Terrestrial > Soil > Grasslands | place: USA... | reverse complement strand
TCTCAGAGCGCCGTCTCTCGGGCCGAGCTCGGCAGGGTCGGCGGGCTATCTGTCTCGGCGCTTAAGACCCTCGCCGACGCGCTGGGCGCCCAGGTCGACGTTCGGCTTCGATGGCAAGGCGAGAGGCTCGATCGGCTTCTCGATCGGGAGCATGCGGCGCTCGTCGAGCAATTCGTCAGACGGTTGCGCCAGCATCAGTGGGAGGTCGCCCCGGAGGCATCCTTTTCGATCTTCGGCGAGCGTGGCTCCGTGGACGTGTTGGCGGCACACCGCCCGACTGGAGCTCTGCTCGTCGTCGAGGTCAAGTCGGTCATCCCGGACGTCCAGGCAATGCTCGTGGCTCTGGACCGCAAGACCCGACTCGCGCCGGCGATTGCGAAGGATCGCGGCTGGCCTTCGACCACGGTCTCGAAGCTGCTGATCGTGCGGGAAGCCCGGACCGCACGGCGACGGCTCGCGCAACACGACGCTACCTTCCGGTTGGTCCTCCCGATCCGCGGACGGTCCATCGAAGCGTGGTTGCGACGCCCGCGTGGAGTGCTCGCCGGACTCCTATTCCTGTCGCCGACCAGTCACCCGGGTGGCGGGCGCCGAACTCGACCCGAGAGCGTCGGCTTGCGCTCCAACTCACGCTCGGGTTGACGCTCGGCACCCCCGATCGAGCCGGATTGGCAGGCCCGGCACCCGCGTGGTGAGTAGCAGACACGTGAGCGCACGGGAGCCGGAACGCGGCGGCCCTGCACCGGCCCGGCACCCGCGTGGTGAATAAGACAAATCAGAGCGGGGAGCCGGAATGCGGCGGCCCGGCACCCGAAACGAGCCGGCCCGGCACCCGCGTGGTGAATAGCAGACACGTGAGGGCGCGGCACCCGAAACGGGCCGGCCCGGCACCCGAAACGAGCCGGCCCGGCACCCGGGTGGTGCGTGGATGACGGTCAGACTGCGAGCCGGGACGACCACGACCTGCGACGGCCCCCTCAGCTGAGCGTCTCGCCCGGTTTCAGCTCGTGGACGGTCACGCCCTGAACGCCGCGTGACGACAGCTCTTCGCGGAGCTGTGCCGGGGTTCCGGCGAGGATCGGGAACGTCCCGTAGTGGATCGGCAGGACGTCGCTGACGCCCAGCAGCTCCACGGCGAGGGCGGCCTCACGCGGTCCCATCGTGTAGTGGCCGCCGATGGGCAGCAGTGCCATCTCGGGCGCGTAGAGCTCGCGGATGTAGCGCATGTCGCCGAACACCTGCGTGTCGCCGGCGAAGTAGAACCGGAAGCCGTTCTCCAGCTCCACGACGAAGCCAACCGGGTCGCCCAGGTAGAGCGTCGTGTTGCCATCGCCGTTCCAGTCACCGGCCGAGTGGATCGCGGGGACCATCGTGACCTTGATGCCGGCCGCCTCGACCGTGCCGCCTGCGTTCATCCCGATGACCTGGTCGCGGCCGCCGCCAAGGTTTCGCGCGAGCCACAGACTGAGCTCGTGGATACACGGCCAAGTCGGCTGCAGCCGGCTGCCAATCCCCACGGCATCGCCCTGGCCCATGTGGTCGAAGTGGCCATGGCTGACGAGGAGCACGTCGCATCGGTCGACGGACGAGGCGCTCTTCGGGCTGTTGGGGTTCGAGAACCACGGATCGAACAGAACCGTCTTGCCGCCGGGTGTCACGAGCTCGATGCACGAGTGCCCGTACCAGGTGAACCGGGAATCACGACCGAGTGGCATCTGCGACACCTCCAGCTGGGCCTCCCCGCGCCATCGTAGCCCCGACCCGGCGGACCGACCGCGGAGCCCTCGCTACACTCGGCGCGTGCCTGCCGAGCAGCGGATCGCCGAGAATCTCGCGTTCATCAACTGGACCGTGCTGACGGGCCTCGCGGTCGGGGCGTTCGGCGCCGTCGTGCTGGGCCGTCTCCGCACCGACGCGACGCGCGGCTTCCTGGTGTTCACGGCCTTTTGTGCGTCGGTCTTCGGTCTCCTCGCCTACCTGTCGGATACCGCCTTGCCGGCCACCGTGCCCGGCTCGGCGATCGTCCCCGATCCCGCCTTCGACCAGCCCCGGCGGCTCGCCCTCATCCTCTTCACGGTCCTCGCGTTCGCCTACGGGGTGGCCATCGCCCGCCGTTCCCGCGCCCCGGCGATCGGCATAGGTGGCCTCATCGCAGGAGTGGCCGCCCTCATTGCCGGCGCGCTCGGTTGGGGCGGCGGTCTGCCGTCGGCCGTGCCGGTCCTCCTGCAGCTCCTCGTATTGACCGCGGCCACCGGCGGCGTCTTCGCCGCAATGATCCTCGGCCACTGGTATCTCGTGACGCCGAAGCTCCCTGAAGCTCCATTGGTGCTGTTCGCGCGGCTGCTGCTGTGGATCGTCGGTCTGCAGCTGGCGCTGTTCGTGGCCTGGGTGGCGACGGGTTCGGGCACGGGCGGCCGGCCGTTCGCCAGTCTCACGGGCCCATGGGCGCTGTTCGTCTGGCTCCGCCTGCTGGTCGGCCTGCTTTTCCCGCTGGTCGTGTCGTGGGCCGCGGTGCAGACCGCCCGCACGCGCTCGATGGAATCGGCGACCGGGCTGCTCTACATCAACGTCGGGACGATCGCCGCGGGGACGATCCTCGCGGCCGGTTTGTACTTCGGCGCCGGAATGCTCGTGTGACCGCGGAGGCCAGCTGAACGTGGCACGGCGTGAGCGGACGCACCAGGTTGGGCGCGTTGACCGCGACTACGTCGAGGCAACCTCGCCCGCGCTCCACCCGGCCCTTGCGGCAATCGAGGAGGCCGCCGAGCCCGACGGGATCCCGATCCTCGATCGCGAGAGCGGCCGCGTCCTCGCGGCGCTGGCGGCGAACCGGCGCCGCATCCTGGAGATCGGGACAGCGATCGGTTTCTCGACGCTCTGGATGGCGCTCGCGCAGCCGGCCGGAGGCACGATCGTGACGATCGACCCGGACCGGAGCCGGACGGACAGGGCGCGCAGCTGGTGGCGCCAGGCGGGCGTGCCGGACGAGCAGATCACCGTCGTTACCGCTCGAGCGTTGGAGGCCTTCGAGCGCCGGGAGCCAGCCCTGGACGGCCCGTTCGATCTCGTCTTCATCGACGCGATCAAGACCGAGTACCCGGCGTATGCCGCCGCCGTTATCCCGCGCCTCTCACCAGGGGCTCTGATCGTGGCCGACAACGTGCTGTGGAGCGGTCGCGTGGCGGACATGGAACAGCTCGATCCCACGGAGGACACGCTTGCCTTGCGCCAGTTCAACGGCGGGATGCTGTCCGATCCGCGGTTCGTCGCCTCCATCCTGCCCGTCGGGGATGGCCTGCTCGTCGCGACGTACCGGGCATGACTCAGGAGGCGGTCGCGGGACGGATCCACGTCCGCGTTCGGCTGTTCGCCATCCAGCGCGAGCTCGCTGGTATGCGTGAGGCCGGACTCGAGTTGCCGGCCGGGGCAAGCGTCGACGACGCCTGGGCTTCGCTGGTCGCCCAGTTTCCGGTCCTTGCCCCGGGCCGCCCCGCCGTGCGGTTCGCGCGGAACGGCGAATACGTTGAGGCCGCGGAGCCGCTTGCGGACGGCGATGAGCTGGCAGTGATCCCGCCCGTCAGCGGCGGGGGCGATCGCGGCGAGGAAGCCATGCGCATCCTGGAGCTGCGAGCCGAGCCGTTCGACCTGGGGATCCTGGCCGAGCTCGGTGAGCGTCTGGCCACGCCGGCAGACGGCGCCGTGGTCGGGTTCGTCGGTCGCACCCGGGAGACACCGGGGATGCCGGCGCCCGGCCAGGAGGACGAGGCCGCGCGCCATGCCGGACGCTCGGTCGAAGGGCTCGAATACGAAGCCCACGAGTCGATGGCCCGCTCGGTGCTCGAGTTGGTCGCCGACGAGATCGAGAGCCGGTTCGGCGTCCGCCGCCTGGCGATCGTCCACCGCACGGGTGAGGTGCCGCTGGGGGAAGCGAGCGTGGCGGTGGTCGTGGTGGCTCCTCATCGCGATGCGGCGTTCCTCGCCGCCCGTTATGCGATCGACGAGACGAAGTCCCGCGCGCCAATCTGGAAGGCCGAGCGCTTCGAGGACGGCCACGTCTGGATCGGCGAGCCTGCTCGAACGGCGCCACGCACCAGCGGGGCCGGCCGGTGAGGGTCTACCTCTCGGTCGACTTGGAAGGGATCGCAGGCGTCAGCCATCCGAACCCGACGGCGCGAACCGACAGCGGCTACGCGGATGCCGTCCGGCTCATGGTTGGCGAGACGAACGCGGCGGTCGACGGCGCGCTTGCCGCCGGTGCAACCGACGTGCTCGTCAACGACAGCCACGGCGGGATGTACAACCTGACGCCGGCCGATATCCACCCGCAGGCTCGGCTGCTGCAAGGGCAGAAGGCGTGGTCGATGGTCGCCGGCGCGGAGCGGCCCACTGATGGCCGCGACTGGGAGCCCTTCGACGTCGCGCTGTTCGTCGGCTACCACGCGCGCGCCGGGCACGGCACCGGCACGATTGCGCACACCTTCTCCGGCCGGCCGGTCGAGACCCGGCTCAACGGTCGGCCGACCGGCGAGTACGGCCTCAACGGAGCGGCACTCGGGTCGTGGGGAATCCCGGTTGGCATGGTGACCGGTGACGACGCCCTCGCGGCCGAGGTCGCCGAGTGGCTGCCATGGGCCGAGCGGGTCGTGGTGAAGCAGGGCCACGGGACGAATGCCGCCGCATCGCTGCACCCGGAACGGGCGAGGGCGCTGATCGGCGAGGCTGCCGAGCGGGCCGTCCGCAGGGCGGCGGCCGGCGAGCTCAAGCCGCTTCGGCTGGATCCGCCGGTTGTCATCGAGGTGGAGTACCGGCGGGGCGTCGAGGCGGACTTCGCGGCGATCGTGCCCGGCGCGGAACGGGTCGGAGACCGAGGGGTTCGCTTCGAGGCGCCCGATGCCGTGACGGCCTACCGCGGGTTCCTAGCCGGAGTTCGCCTCGCCAGCACGACCGACTGACCGCATACTGCCGCCGATGGCCGACTGGGAGGGACCGTCGCTCGACCGGCTCGTCGGGCGGGCCGATACGCTCGCGGGGTCGTGGGCCGCGCGGGCGAGGCTGTCCACGACCCTCGGCCAGGAGCGGGCAATCCTGAGGCTGTTCGGCGTGCACGGTCTCGACGCGTCCGGGCAGCCGCTCGCCGGGCAGGTCGTTGACCGCTACATGGGAAGCGGTCGCCGGCGGCTCGCATCGGGGATCGCGCTTCCGTTCGCCATGGCGCTGCTCGAGTACGACCTGGGGCCGCAGGAGCTGGCGCTCGATGTGGCGAGCGGGGCGATCGACCTGGGCATGGAAGCCGAGCTCCTGCTGGAATCCGACCGCCGCGCGACGGCGGAGCAGGAGGCCGGACGGCTGGCCGAAGCGGCGATCGACCGGATCGACGCCAACCGGACGGCGCGCCGCGAACTGATCGCGCTCATCGGAGATACGCCAAGGCCGTGGGTCGGCGGCTCGCTTTCCGAGACGGCCGTGGACGCGGCACTGCGAGAGGCGGCGGCGCTGGTCGGGGCCAGTGCCGACCTGGTTCGCGTTCGCGTGCCGGTCGGCCGCGAGCTCGCGGACCGGCTCCAGAGCGCTGGTGTCGAGCTCGGCAGCAAGCAGGCGCGGGCAATCAGCGATCCCACCCCGATCGGGAGCCAGCGCGGCCTGGCCCAGCTGCGCGAAGCACTCGACGAGGCCGCCGCGGAACGGCGTGGCTATGTCCGGCTGACGACCGCGTCACCCGCCCTGTCGGCACCCGAGCAGGCCGTGGTGGCGGCATTTGAACGCGTGGACATCGTGGAGGCGGATCCGGTCGGCGAGATCGTCGAGCAGGGCGTCGATCCTGATCGCGCCATCGCTGACCACACGTTCGCGCACTGGCTCGTCCAGCGCTCGGGAGCACAACTGCTCGTGGGGGCGGGGCCGCTCGTCGTGGCGCCCGACCTCGCGCGCGGCTTCCCGTCCGATCCGGCCACTCGCTGCGGCCGCGCGCTCGCGATGCAGCTGCTGGCCGTCATGCTTGCGCGCCGGTCCGGCTTGGCTGACGAGCAGGTGATCGTCGATTCGCTGCCGTCGTGGATCTGGGATGAGCCGAACCCGACGGTGCAGGCTATCGCGGCGGTTGCCGTGCGACGGGCCGCCCTGCCGGGCCATCACCTGGCGTTTCGCGAGCCCGAACAGGCGGGGCACGAAACGTCGGTCCTGTGGCCCCTCGTCCTGGCAGCCTCGCTTCCCTTCGCGACGATCGGAGAAAGCCGGGCGGTCGGGAGCGCGCTCGTGCTGCGCCGCTACTCCGCCGAGATGCGCGATCGAGTCCTGGCCGGACACGGTTCAGCTCGAGCGTCCGCCGAAGTCGCCGCGGCGACCGAACCGCCCGCCTTGCGCGGTGCCGCGCGCGACCATGTCCAAGCGATCGTCCGCGCAGCCGAGACGACCCTGCAGCGTCTCGCCGACCAGGGCTGGACGGCCGTGCTTGGCGAGCCCTTTGGGCGGTCGGACCGGACCAGGCTCGGGGCGGACGCGGTTGTCGAGCGCTCGGAGTCGTTCGATCCATTCGATCGGGGCGTCGGAGTGACGGCGGGGCGCTGAGCCGTCGTGTTTCGACCCCTCGTGGTGTGCCATCCTCTCGTGGGAGAACGAGGGAGTAGTGCATGACCGAGCAGCCGCCACCTGACGAAACCCAACCGATGGGCTCGGGCCAACCCGCCGCGACCAGCGCCGGGGAGCCGCTGGTCGAATGGGCGATCCCGGAGACGCGGCCTGTTCCGGGTCGCAGGCAGATCGTCTACGCCGACACCCCGAACCGCGTAATCGCCTATATCGTCGATCTGATCGCGGTAGGGATCATCGCGATCGGCGCGGGGTTGGTACTCGTGCTCGCATTCGCGGCCGGGACCGGCTCTGCGAATGTGTCATCACCGCTCTTCAGCCTGATCTTCAACGTCGTCACGGCGCTCATCCTGCTCGCGTATTTTTTGAACGGCTGGACATCGCGCCGCGCGACCATCGGGATGCGCTGGCTCGGCCTCCAGATCGGAAATGCCACAGACGGGGCGACGCTCACTGTTGAACAGGGCATCCGCCGGTACGCTGCGTTGTTTGGACCGAGCGTCGTGTACGAGTTCCTGTCTCCACTTGGCGCCGGGGTGGCCGTGCTACTGGGGTTGCTCTCGTTCGTCTGGGTCGTCTACCTACTGATCGATACCGCTCGCAGCCCGACGAAGCAGGGCTTCCACGATCGCTTCGCGAATTCACTGGTCGTCAAGGTGACGCGCGCGCCAACCTGAGCCGCCTGCTTCAGCTCCGCCTGAGCCTGCGCCGTCAGCCTCCCGCCACGGCCGGAATGACGTGGACGACCGACGCGTCCGAAACCGAGGCATCGATGCCGGCCGGCTGACCGTCCACGAAGAGGTTGATGTGTTCGCGGATCGCGGGACCGGGCTGGCAAAGCCGGTCGCGTATGCCAGGCCAGCGAGCATCAAGGCCGTCGATCACCTCGCCGACCGTTGATCCGGGCACCGTCGCCCGGTGCTCGGCGGCCGGAAAGAGCGCGATCAGGGATCTGGGCAGGATGACGGTCGCCATCGAGGGGGTCAGCGCCGCCCGGTCAGCACCGCCTGGTCAGCCCTTCGCCGTGGTCGCCTCGACCGACCAGATCGAGGGCAGGTTGTCGGCGATCAGCGACCAGGTGGCGCCTTCGTCGGCGCTGCCATACAGCTGCCCGGTGCTGGTCCCGAAGTAGACGCCCACAGGGTCGAGCGAGTCGACCGCCATGGCTTCGCGCAGGACGCCAACGAAGGCGTTCTCCTGCGGGAGACCGTCGCCCGAGCGAACCCAGGTGGCGCCGCCATCCCGCGTGCGCCAAACGCCGGCCGAGCCATCCGGCATGAAGCGACCTCGATCGTCTCCATTGAGCGGGATCGTCCATACCGTCTGGGGATCGCGCGGGTGGGCGGCCATCGGGAAGCCGAACTGCGAGGGCAGACCGGCGGTGATCTCCTGCCACGTTCGTCCGTCGTCGTCCGTCCGGTAGACGCCGCAGTGGTTCTGCTGGTAGAGGCGGCCCGACTCGCCGCCCGCCATCGTCAGCTTGTGCACGCACTGCCCGAACTCCGGCGGCGGACCGGGAACGAAGTCGGCGCGAACGCCCTGGTTGCGGGTCTCCCACGTCGCACCGCCGTCTTCGGTCGCAAACGTGCCGACGGCCGAGATCCCGACCCACATCCGTCGTGCGTCGTCCGGGTCGCTGACGATCGAGTGGAGGATCAGGCCGCCGGCGCCCGGCTGCCACTGTGCGCGCGACGGGTGGTCGCGCAGCCCCGAAACGTGCGACCAGGTCTTCCCGCCGTCATCGCTCCGGAACAGTCCCGCAGGCTCGACACCCGCGAAAACCGCGCCGTGACCGAACCCGACGTTCCAGACCGTGGCGATCTTCGGCGCCTCGGCGTCGTCGCCGTAGGTCAGCCCATCGGACGACTGGCTCCAGGTCGTCCCCTGGTCGTCGCTTCTGAAGACCGTGGCGCCGTACCACGGGCTGCCGCCACCCGCGAAGAGGGCGCCGCTCTCTGGTTCGACCGCGATGTCATGGATGGGCCAGCCCTCGCACGTAGGCCCGTCGACCTGCCAGCCGCCGCCGTTGCGATTTCCCTGGACGATGAACGCACCCTTCCTGGTGCCGATCAGCAGCCGGACGTCATCAGCCACGCGGCTCTCCTCCGATTCCGTGCTGTTTCCCGATTGCCTACCGTTGCTCAGACTCCTTGGCGGTGGCGGGGAGGCTACCGCCAGTCTGCGGCAGCCCTCCGGCGCCGGGAACGTGCTCCCGCTCGGGCGTTCCAGCCTGGTGGGCGGGCGACGTGATGCTGACGCGCGGTGCAATCCAGACAGGCGCTGAGGTTGCCCAGTAGCTGGCAAGGAACTCGAGGCGGGAGGCGTAGATCGTGCGGGCTCGCTCGAACGAGCGCCAGGCCGTCTCCGCCGGCTCGAGGGAGTAGCCGGCGGCCGCAAGTCGAGCGTAAGCCACGTCGAACTGCGACTCGTCGACAATCGAGCCGTCGGTGCCCTTGTAGCCGAAGTAGTTGCTGAGGTCCTCGACGAAGTGGGCCCCGACGCGTTTCATCAGCTCGGCCTGGCCGCGTGGCACGTCACGCACCGTCGTCAGCACGAGGGCGGCTGCGTCCAGCATGGCCCCGAGAGCGCTGACCCAGGACAGGTTGTCGTGGCTCGAGCGGAAGTACCCGAGCAGCGGGTATGCGACGTGGGAGTCGAGCACCTCGGCCGACCATCGTTCCCACTCTGCGAAGAGCGCAGGGAGCTGGTCGACGAGACCGAGCCGGACGTAGTTCTCGAGCAGCGTCACGGCTGATGGCGGCGATTTCGCCCTGGCAGAGAGGGCGACGACGAGCCGCTCCCGCCGCTGATACGAGCCGAACAGCGAAAACAGGAAGGTGATCACGAGCGCAACAAGCCCCAGGCCGGTCGCCGCACCGGCGAGCGCGAGGAATCGCGCGGCCGGGCCCACGGGGATGACGTCCCCGTAGCCGACCGTCAGGACGGACGCCGCCGCGAAGTAGAGGACCGTGCCGAAATTGGTGGGGACGGGATAGAGCTGGTCGCGAATGGCGTACAGGATCAGCCCGTAGCCAACGATCAGCAGGAAGATCCACGCCGCGAGCAGGAGGACCGCAGCAAACGGGGCGTAGAGCCCGTAGAAGAGGTCACGACCGAGGCCAGTCCGTGCGCGCTCCCCGAGCCACCGCCAGGCGCGCCAGGTCCATGGCACGAGATGACGGCCAAGGCGCAGCTGGCTGGGCGTTGGACGCGGGACAACGATCGTTTCGAACACGTCCCAGAGCACCAGCCCCAGGCAGACAACGCCGGCAAGGAATGCGGCGATCTCCATCGGGAGATCATCCCACGCCAGGTGCGATCGGGCACGTGGCGGCGTCGGCGCGAATGAGGCCAGGCCTGCTACGGAGATTGGCTGATTTCGGGCACCCGACGGGCCGCTATCGTTGCGCCGCCCAGGTCCGACAGGGGTCCGTCTCAAATGACATACCCGCGCGTCGCCTCGCGATGCCAAGCCGTGCCAGGCCGGCTGGTTGCCCAAACTCGTTCGGTTCCCTGGCTCCGTGCCGCCTAGATCGTCGGACGGTTCGTCCAGCGACCCGACCGGCGACCCGTCCAACTGGTTGGCTCCAGGCGATCTCCCCGGCCATCCCGGCGTCGATCCTCACCTCGGGGCCGCGACACTGGAATCCGAAGCCTTCGGCCCGGGGCCGGGCAGCGCCGGTCACGGCGGGCACACGATCCTCGTCGT
>Ga0066652_100002370_pt1 | contig 10295 bp, 9 predicted proteins | sample GraSoiAngelo_101_FD_71413 | JGI IMG/M metagenome (GOLD analysis project Ga0066652, IMG submission 71413) | Grasslands soil microbial communities from the Angelo Coastal Reserve, California, USA - 14_0903_02_30cm | ecosystem: Environmental > Terrestrial > Soil > Grasslands | place: USA... | reverse complement strand
TTTTCGGCGGCAATGGCTGGCAGGACAAACCCATTCCACCGAACGTTAAATACCTCGGTCATGTTTATACGCGCGACCACAACGCGTTCAATTGCACCCCGCTCACGGTGCTGAATGTGAATCGCGACAGCATGGCGCGTTTTGGTTTTTCGCCCCCGACGCGCGTGTTTGAAGCCGCCGGCGCCGGCGCTTGCTTAATCTCCGATCAGTGGCAAGGCATCGAGCAGTTCCTTGAACCGGAGAAAGAAGTGCTCATCGTGAGCAGCGGTTACGAAGTAGTTGCTCAACTTGAGGAACTCACGCCCGAACGCGCGCGCGAAATCGGCGAGGCCGCCATGCGCCGTGTCCTGGCTGAGCACACCTACGCCCATCGCGCCGAACAGGTTGAACAGGCGCTGTCAATCCATCCAGGTTGGAGAAGACGTGAGGCGTCTCTGACTTTTGATGAGAGCACTCGTCACCTTGTCTCCCACAGCAGTGGAATGATATGAACTCGCATCTGGAGATCGTCATCATCGGCCTTTCAATCACGTCGTCGTGGGGCAATGGCCACGCGACGACCTATCGCAGCCTCGTTCGCGAACTCTCCGGCCGCGGCCACAATGTCCTTTTCCTTGAGCGCGATGCTCCATGGTATGCCGCCAATCGCGACATGCCGAAACCGCGCTTCGGTCGCACCGCCCTCTATCGCAGCTTTCCTGAACTCCGTCGCCGCTTCGCTTCCGCCATCCGCACCGCCGATGTCGTCATCGTCGGCAGCTACGTGCCTGAAGGCGCCGCCATTGGCGACTGGGTAACGGAAACCGCCGGTGGTGTCACTGCCTTTTATGACATTGACACCCCGGTGACTCTGGCCCGGCTCGAAAAAGAAAATCTGGATTATTTAACTCGCGAGTTGATCCCGCGGTATCAACTTTATCTTTCGTTCACGGGCGGCCCCACACTGCGCCGACTCGAACGCGAATTAGGTTCGCCGATGGCGCGCCCGCTGTATTGCTCGGTTGATCCCGCGCTCTATCATCCGGAGGCTGCCCGTCTCGCTTGGGATCTCGGTTACATGGGCACTTACAGCGACGATCGACAACCTGTTCTCGACAAGCTCCTGGTCGAACCCGCGCGGCAATATTCGGAAGGCCGGTTCGTCGTCGCCGGTCCGCAATATCCGCGCAACATCCGTTGGCCGCGGAACGTCCGCCGTCGCGTTCATCTCGCGCCAGCGAAGCATCGCGCCTTCTACAACGCGCAGCGGTTCACATTGAACATCACGCGCGCAAACATGGTGCGCGCCGGTTGGTCGCCGAGCGTGCGGCTCTTCGAAGCCGCGGCGTGCGGGACGCCAATCATCAGCGATCCATGGAATGGACTGGACGAGTTCTTCACGCCCGGAAGCGAAATTCTTATCGCTAATTCGCCGGAAGAGACGCTCCATTACTTGCAGCACATTCCCGAGGAACAGCGGCAGCTCATCGGGCAGCGTGCGCGCCAACGTGTTCTCGCGGAACACACTTCGCACCATCGTGCGCTCGATCTCGAATCGCACATCAACGAAGCGCTCTCGCGCCGAAAGCTCGCGAGGACGTTCGCTCTCCCAAAACGCGCTGCCGCCTGACGTATGAAAATCGTGATCTTTGGCCTCACTGTCACTTCCTCATGGGGAAACGGTCATGCCACGATCTGGCGCGGTCTGCTGCGGGCGCTGATTCGGCGTGGTCATACGATCGTCTTCTTCGAACGGGATGTCCCCTATTATGCGGCACATCGCGATCTCCACGAGATTCCTGGTGGCACGTTGCAACTCTACCGCGATTGGGATGAAGTCCGGCCGGCTGCCGAACGCCACCTCGCCGACGCTGATGTCGCAATGGTGACGTCTTATTGCCCCGATGGCATTGCCGCTTCGGACCTGGTGCTCAACTCACCAGCAGCACTGCGCACCTTCTACGACCTCGACACTCCCGTGACGCTTTCGCAACTCCGGGCTGGGCGCACTCTCGCATACATAGGCCCACGCGGATTGCAGGACTTCGACCTCGTCTTCAGCTACACTGGTGGACGCGCGCTCGACGCGCTGCGTGATGAACTCGGCGCGCGCAACGTCGCGCCGCTTTACGGAAGCGTCGATCCCGACGTGCACAAACCCGTGCCGCCGATGGACGACTTTCGGGCCGATCTTTCGTATTTAGGCACCTATGCCGAAGATCGCCAGCAGGCGCTCGAACGGCTCTTTATCGAACCCGCCCGCCAACTTCCGCATCTCCGTTTCCTGATTGGCGGCGCGCAATACCCGCAGGACTTTCCCTGGACGCCGAACATCCATTTCGTTTGGCATATTCCCCCGCCGATGCACCCCGCGTTTTATTGTTCGTCGCGTCTCACGCTGAACGTCACTCGCGGAGCGATGGCGGAGATGGGGTATTGTCCTTCCGGTCGCTTGTTTGAAGCGGCGGCATGCGGTGTTCCGGTCCTGAGCGATTGGTGGGAACGGCTTGACGAATTCTTCACCCCGGACGAAGAAATTCTGGTCGCGCACTCCGCCGCTGATTCAGTGCGCGCGTTACAAAGGAGCGATGAGGAACTCAAACAAATCGCCGGGGCTGCTCGCGAGCGCGCGCTATCGCAACACACGGCTGAACATCGCGCCAGCGAATTCGAAGCCGCCGTCGAACGCGTGCCATATGTAACGATGAAACTGATTTAACCTTTAATCAATTATGTGGGGTATAATTCCAGCAGCAGGGGCCGGCAGCCGAATCCAACCGCTCGCGTTTTCCAAGGAACTCCTGCCGGTCGGCAGCCGCATGGAAGGCAACATCGAACGGCCGCGCGCCGTCAGCGAATATCTGGTTGAACGCATGGTAATCGGCGGCGCGAACAACATTTGCTTCGTCATTTCGCCCGGCAAATCAGACATCATGGAGTATTACGGCGGCAGCCTCGGCTCGACGTTTCTATCGTACGTCGTCCAACCGCGCCCGGCTGGTTTGTGCGACGCGCTTTTCCGGGCCGTGCCTCTGATCGGCCCCAACGATCCGGTTCTCATCGGCCTGCCAGATACGATTTGGTTTCCGGAGGATGGCTTTTGTGCGCTGCCGAACGATCGCCTCTCATTTCTTCTCTTTCCCGTTGGACATCCTGAGGTATTCGATGCCGTGGTCACGGACGACAACGGCAACGTCCGTGAAATCCAGGTGAAACAACCCCATCCGGCTTCCTCCTGGATTTGGGGCGCATTCAAGATGCCGGGTGCGGTTTTCCACGATCTCTATCAGCTTTGGATTGACCGCGAACGGCGCGACGAATACATCGGCACGCTCGTCAACGCATGGCTCGCCCGCGGCAACAACGCCATCGGCGTGCGCGCCGGCGAATCCTACGTCGATGTCGGCACGCTCCACGGCTATCGCGAAGCCATTCAACTCCTGTCGAATCAATTTCAACTCGTATGATCGCCGAAGCCACCGAATCCATCGAACGGCGTGTCCGCGAACTCGGCCGCTGGTTCCACAATCTCAACCTCAACGGCGTCCAGACCGCGCCCGACCATTTCCTCGGCGATTATCCCGCCACGAAATGGCGCTCGTTTGCCTTCGCGTTGCCGGAAGACCTTTCCGGCCGAACTGTTTTGGACATCGGTTGCAACGCCGGTTACTACTCCATCGAAATGAAACGCCGCGGAGCTGACCGTGTCATCGGCGTCGATTTCGACGAGACTTATCTCGCTCAGGCCCGCTTCGCCGCCGAAGTGCTCGGCGCAGACATCGAGTTTCGCCAACTCTCCGTTTACGATGTCGCGAAGCTCGGCGAAAAGTTCGATCTCGTCCTCTTCATGGGCGTGTTCTATCACTTGCGCCATCCGCTACTCGCGCTCGACTTGATTCACGAACACGTTTGCCGCGACCTCTTCGTTTTCCAATCGATGCAACGTGGCAGCAACGAAGTCGCGCACTGGGACAACGATTACCATTTCTGGCAGCAGGACATGTTCGAAGATCCCGCTTTCCCGCGCATGTCCTTCATCGAGAAAAAATACTGCGGCGATCCCACGAACTGGTGGGTACCCAATCGCGCCTGTTCCGAAGCCATGTTGCGCAGCGCCGGCTTCAAGATACTCGTTCATCCCGAGGAGGAAGTATTCATCTGCCGCTGGCAGCGGATCGAGGATTGCCACGCCGTTTACCCCGAAAAAGCATGGGCGCCCGCCTCGCCATCCTGAACGTCGCTTATCCGCGCGCGCCCGTCGGTCCGGACGTAGTCGGAGGTGCGGAGCAAGTGCTCACGCATATCGATCACGCGCTTGTGGCCGCTGGACACCGCTCGATTATTCTCGCCTGCGAAGGATCAATCTCAGCCGGGGAATTGCTCATATCCGCGCCGGATGATTACCCCGAAGCCATTCGCAAGATTCCCGCAGACCTCATTCATCTGCACGGCGTCGACTTCCACAAATACATCCCGAGCCCAGGCGTTCCCACCTTGGCAACACTGCATCTGCCTGTCTCGTGGTACCCAAGCGACATTTTCCAACTCGCCCGCCGAAATACTTACCTGCACTGCGTCTCAAATAGCCAGCGGCGCGATTGCCCGCCATCGCCGCTCCTGGTCGATACGGTCGAAAATGGCGTCCCAGAAGGGCGGGTGTCCCCGCGCGCCAAACGCAATTTCGTCATGGCGCTGGGCCGCATCTGCCCCGAGAAGGGCTTTCATCTCGCCATCGAAGCGGCCCTGCGTGCCCGCGTCCCGCTCTTCATCGCCGGCCAGGTCTTTCCGTACGAAGCGCACCTGCAATATTTCAACAACCAGATTGCGCCGCGTCTCTCCGCCCCGAACCGTTTCCTCGGTCCGCTCGGCCGTCAGCGCAAGCAACGCTTTCTCGCAGCCGCGCGCTGCGTCCTGGTGCCGAGCCTCGTTGCCGAGACCAGTTCGCTCGTCGCCATGGAAGCGCTCAGTTGCGGCACACCCGTGGTCGCATTTCGTTGGGGCGCGCTCACCGAGATCGTCGAGGATGGCAAAACCGGTTATCTCGTCGATCACGAAAAAGAAATGGCCGACGCGATTCACGCCACGAACGCCATCGATCCCGAGACTTGCCGCAAAACCGCGCGCGAGCGTTTTAGTGTCGCTCGCATGACCGCCCAGTACCTTGCGCTCTACCACAAGTTGCTTAATCACGTCGCCGCAACAATTGCGTGACATCGCGCCGGTGTGGGAAGCCCTTTGGCGCAGTTGCCCGACCGCCACGCCATTCCAAACGCCCGCGTGGTTGCTGTCATGGTGGGAATATTTTCATCCCGGCGACTTGAACGGCTATATCATCGAAAGCAAAGGCCAACTTGTCGCCTTCGCCCCATTCTACCGCGAAGGCAACCTTCTCAAGCTTATGGGTATCGGCATCTCTGACTATCTCGACGGCCTCTGTCGGCCTGAATTCGCGCACGCCCTCCTGTCATGTGTCGATCAGCCCGCTGAATTTCGGCAACTGCGCCGATGTTCGCCGTTCTTCGCCGACAATTCAGAGCCGGACCAACCATGCCCCTTGCTCGAATTTTCAGCCATCCCGAAGCGCATGACCCAGAACATCCATTACTATACCCGGCGCGCAGAGCGCGAAGGATCAGTAACATGGGAGAGCGTTGATTACCACAACTTGCGCGAACTTCTCGAGGGGTTGATCGATCTGCACACCGCTGAGTGGCAAACGCGCGGCCGTTCTGGCGTTCTTTCTGATTCCGACCTGCGGGCATTCCATCGCGCCGCCGCACCGCGGCTCCTCGAAGCTGGCGTGCTGCGTATGTACGGCCTCCGGCTCAACGGCCGTATCATCGGCGTATTCTACGGGTTCTTTCACAATGGCCGTCTTTATTGTTATCTCAGCGGGTTTTCCCCGGACCACCAGCACGTCAGCCCCGGCACGCTCCTTGTAGCCCACGCAATTCAATGCGCCCGCAGCGAAGGCGCAACCACCCTCGACTTCCTGCGCGGCGAAGAGCCCTACAAATTCCTTTGGGGCGCCCAATCCCAGGCCACTTACCGGCGCATTATTGACCAGCCCGCTTCTTAATATTTTTTATTTTCTGGAACTCGGGCCTGGCGCTGTAGTGTTTGTCCAGAGGATAGCAGCCACTGATCATGCCGTTGCGCGGACCCGTCGTGCAGTCGCTGAAGGTGCGGCAGATGAACTTGTTCGATATCGCCCCGCTTTGGAACGCATCAGCAAACAAATTAGGGTACGATAGCACCATGCGTCCAATGCCAACCATGTCCGTCCAGCGCTGTCGGACGACGGCTTGCGCCACATGCGGCAGATATTCCTGCAAATAACTGTATGCCGAGCCGACGATGACAATGGTCGGCGGCGCTGCTGCTTTGAGTTGGCGCACGACCTCGATTTGCCGCGCGACACCAATGAGCGGGTCTTCGGGCGGCGGATACCCGTCTGAAGGCGGGTAGGCCGCTGGACGTTGAATGTGCGGATTGTAATACGGCGAACCGGCACTGAGATTAACGATCTTCACCCCCAATTCCCCGCAAAGCCGGATGAATTGAATTGGCTCCGCGCGATCGTATTCCAGCGGGTTGTTTGGATTGGTCCCGAAGCCTGCGCGATAGGGCGTAGAATACTCCTCAGGTACTCCGGGTTGTTTGAAGGGCACAAAATCAAACGCGCTAAGCCGCACCGCAATATCGATTCTCTTGCCAATCCCCGACACAATCTCGCGCAAGATGCGCGTGCGATTTTTGAACGAGCCCCCGTACTTTCCCGGCCGGCTGAATGCGCTCAGGAATTCGTGCAGCAGATAACCATGGCAATGCTTGATATCGACAAAGTCCGCGCCAATGTCCGCCGCAAGGTGCGCGGCCTCAATATATTTATGGATCAGTTGCTCAATCTCGCTGTCCGTAAAAACCTGCGCGTCTGAAGTCACATTGAATCTGTGGTCCAGAATCGGATGTCGGTATGCCACGCGCGGCTCCATCCGAAACTTGTCATTCGGTTTGCAGAAACGGCCCGAGTGCGTGAGTTGAAAACCGATCACAAGATCGGCCGCGCTGCCTTTGTGCGCCGCAATCAGAATCTCCCGCAGTTCCGCAATGTCCTTTTTGTTCTCCGGCGCGATAATCAATTGGTTCGGATTTGCGCGTCCATCGGCGCGCACCGCCATGGCTTCGCCGCCGTAAATCAGCTTCGCGCCGCTCTCGCCGAATCGCCGCCAACGCCGCCGCGTTTCATCGGTCGCGCCTCCAGTGCTCGTGCCGTCCCAACCTTCCATCGGCTGGATGGCGATGCGATTTCCGATGCGTTTGCCATTGATCTGAATGTGCGAGATCGGTTGGGCGAGTGGCGACGTCTCTGCCGTCGCGATCGCGTCATCACACGGAATGTTCAGGCCGAGCGAGGTGGCGTACTCGCGAAATTCGGCGGGGCTTTTTAATGTCGGAATCCGCCTCACGCCTTCAGGAACAGGTTCACATTCTCCTGTGTGACGGTGTACGTGCCGGTATTGTAATTGATCGGAATCGGCAGCACGCCGGCTTTCCTGTCGTCAGACGTAAACTTTAGCGGCGAATGATTCATTTCAAACAGCGCCTTTACGCCCATATATGTAAAAAGCTCGCGCTTCTGTCCGATTCCTGCAGTGAGGACATTTTCTTTTATCAATCGCAGGTGCTGCTCCTCGGCCTCAACACACGTCGCGATGATTTTGCCCGCTTTCCCAGCTTCCTTGATCGCCTGTCCCATTCCCGGGCCGCTCTCAGAATCAAACCCAGCCATCCCAAGCAGATCCTGACTCTGCAAAATCGCCGCAGCAACGCGTGTCGCCTCCACCTGGTTGCCTTTGTCCTGCTGGGGATCTAGACAAGTCAGGCCAGCCTTCTCCGCGACTGACCGAAATCCCGCAAACGCATCTTGATCGATCTTCTGTTCAATGAGCCCGAGCAGCGCGACCTTTCCTTTTCGTCCGCCAGCCGCTTTCACCATCGCTTCGGCCTGGCGCACGCCCAGATCGAACCAATCCGTCCCGATAAACGCCAACCGCTTGCTCGCGGGGACATCCGCGTCGACGCACACCACAGGAATGCCGCTCTCAATTGCCTTATTGATCGGCGCAACCAGCGCGGACGGATCCCAACCCACCACCATCATGCCCGCCGGCTTCCGTGCAATGGTCTGTTCGATCGCTGCAATGAAACCCGGGATATCGATACTGTTCGGTCCCGCGACCGTCACCTTCACGCCCAGTTCTTCGCCGACCAACCGCAGCGCCGGATGATCGTGTGCGGTGAACAGCGGCAGATTCGCATTTGCCGAAAGCCATACATATTCTTCGTCGGCAGAGGCTCGCGAGGACTCTCGCCCTCCCCGTGGGGAACCTTGCTTCTCGCAACCGGCCAGTAGAACAGAAACTCCAGCCGCCTTAAGTGCAGTTCGTCGGCTGATCATATTCTTTCGAAATATCTTTGCCGTTCCCAATCAGTCACCGAGTTATTCCACGCCTTTTGCTCCAACCGTGCGGTATGTGCATAGTAATCCACCACGGCGTCACCCAATGTTTGCCGCGCGAGTTTGCTGCCGTTCAACAATGCGCTCGCCTCCCGCAACGATTCCGGCAACGCCGGCAGTTTCTCGTCCACGTACGCGTTGCCCTCGTAAATCTCGCCGCAATCCAGTTGCTCCTGGATCCCCGCCATGCCCGCGATCAACGTCGCCGTGAACGCCAGATATGGATTCGCGTCTGCGCCGGGCATGCGGTTCTCGATGCGAAACGAGCTGCCGTGGCCGACGACGCGAAAGCCAACCGTGCGGTTATCGTGCGCCCACGCGAGCTTCGTCGGCGCCCAGCTGCCCGCCTGATAACGCTTATAGGCGTTGATCGTCGGTGCAAAAAAATAACACAGCTCACGTGAATACTTCATCAGCCCGCCGAGGAAATGCCGGAACATCTTCGAGCCAGTCTTGCGTTGATTGTCCCAGAAAAGGTTCTTCCCCGCCGACCACAAGCTCGTGTGAATGTGGCAACTGCTGCCCGGCTCGGTCATGCATGGCTTCGCCATGAACGTCACCGCTTTGCCGTGCTGCGCCACTAACTCCTTCACGCCCTGCTTGAAGACCACGTGCATGTCCGCCATTTCGATCGGTTCGGCGTACGTGAAGTTCACTTCGTGCTGTCCGCGTCCCCATTCGCCCTTGCTCGATTCAATCGGCACACCTGCTTCGATCATCATCTGCCGAATCGCGCGAAACAGCGTCTCATCCCGCGCCGGTTGCATCGTGTGATAATCGATCCGGTAATCACTCGACGCCGGCAGGTTGCGGTAATTCGCCTTGAACGCGTCCGAATAGGTCGTGTTGAACAGGAAAAATTCCAGCTCGCTGGCGATGTTGCATGTGAGTCGCTTCTTCGCCAGGGTTGCGATCTGGTTCTGCAACAACGATCGCGGCGCTTCGTCCACCAGTTTTCCGTGATGATCTCGCAAATCGCATAGGACGAGCACGGCGCCGGGCTGCCAGGGAATATCACGGAGAGTTCGGAGATCGGGTCGCATCTCAAAATCCCCGAAGCCCTTTTCCCAATTCGCGAGTTGAAACCCCTCCATCGGCTCCATCTCGATGTCCACCGTCAGCAGATAATTGCATCCGTGCGTCCCGCCTTTGGCCACCTGCTCCAAAAAAAACGGCGCGGTGAATCGCTTTCCGACCAGCCGCCCGAACACATCGGGAAAGGCCACAATCACTGTATCGATCTCTTTACGTTTGATCCGCGCCTGCAAGGCAGCCAAAGTCATGCGCCGCATTGTAGATTCGCGCCCGCGCGAATCAGCAATAAAATTATCGACGAAGTTTTTTGATTTCCGGATCGAGCCTGGCGGCTTCCTCGAAATGAAACGCGGCTGCGTCTTTCCGGCCGGCGGCCGCAAGCGCCTGCCCCAACAGCATCTGAAATGAGGCTACGTGCGGGAACATTTGCCTGATCGCCTCCAGATGTTCAACCGCGCCCCCGAGCTGGCCAAGCGCCTGGTACAATCGCGCGCAATTATATTGCAAGAACCAATCGTCCGGCCGCCGCTTCACGGCCGCGAGCGAAATCTGGAGCGCAGCCTCGACCTGTGGCACCGTGAGTTGCGCCATCCGCTCGCGTGCGAGCTTTTCCGCGTCGGCCTGCCGTTCACGGTAATTCAACTGATCGTGGTAGGGCGGGCGCGAAGTCAGATCCGCCATCGCAAGTTGGATTTGCGCGTCGTGCCATTCGGTGTAGGCGAGCATCCTTTTGCATTCGTCGATCGGAATGAAGGTTGTG
>Ga0066652_100002369_pt1 | contig 10297 bp, 9 predicted proteins | sample GraSoiAngelo_101_FD_71413 | JGI IMG/M metagenome (GOLD analysis project Ga0066652, IMG submission 71413) | Grasslands soil microbial communities from the Angelo Coastal Reserve, California, USA - 14_0903_02_30cm | ecosystem: Environmental > Terrestrial > Soil > Grasslands | place: USA... | reverse complement strand
CGACTTCCAGCCAACCCTCTCGTACGACGGGCGAACGCTGATCTTCGCGTCCGCTCGGCCCGGGGGTTTGGGTGGCAGCGACATCTGGATGTCCACCCGCACACCGAGCGGGCACTAAGGAGCCACCATGAGAACCGCTGCAATCCCCGCACTGGTGTCGGCGGCCCTGGTGATCGCGTGCGAACCGGAGTCCGCTCCGGTCGAGGTGAACCTCCAGGCCATGTCCTTCGCCAACTCGGAGTGGTCCGCGCCGGTGAACCTGGGGGCGCCGATCAACACGGCCGCCAACGAGCAAGGCCCCAGCCTGGCGAACGACGGGCTCAGCCTCTACTTCGGATCGGACGGCCCTGGCGGATCCGGTTCCTTCGACCTGTGGGTCGCGCACCGCGCGTGTCTGGACTGCCCCTGGGAAGCGCCTGTCAACCTCGGCGCGGTGGTGAACACCGCTGCCAGCGAAACCGGGCCGAGCCTGTCCGCCGACGGCCACCTGCTGTTCTTCACGAGCACCCGAGCGGGAGGACAGGGCTTGAGCGACCTATACCTGTCACACCGCGCCAACCCCAACGACGACCTGGGGTGGGAGCCACCGGTCGCACTCGGCCCCGGGGTCAACACCCCGGCGAGCGAGGCGGGGGCCGAATACCTGCAGGACGCGGACGCGGGGACGGTGAACCTCTACTTCAATCGAGCGCCCGCAGGCGGTACGGCGGACATCTATGCGGCGTCGCTCACGCGCGACGGTGAGACCCTCGGCCCCGCCACTGCGGTCGTCGAGCTCAACCACCCGACGGCAACCGATCAGGGCGTGAGCCTGCGCAAGGATAGTCGGGAGATCTTCTTCTTTTCGACCCGCCCCGGGGGATCCGGGGGCAACGACCTCTGGACCTCCACGCGTCAAAGCGCGCACGACGCATGGTCGACGCCGACCAACCTCGGGACGCCGCTCAACTCGTCTGCGGCCGATCAGCAGCCGAGCCTGTCGTTCGATGGCCGAACGCTGCTGTTCGCCTCGAATCGCGCCGGCGGGTTCGGCGGCACCGACATCTGGATGTCGACCCGCACTCCCAGCGGGCACTAACGGAGGATCTCTCATGAAACCCGCACCCAGTCACAGCTTGCTTGTCCTCGCCCTCATCCTCGCCGCGTGCCGCCGCGAATCGACCGGCGTGCCCCCCGAGACGCTCGCCATCGCTCCGCTCGCATCCATGGCGGCTGAAGATGCGCCCCGCTACTCCGACTGGTCGGCCCCCGTCAACCTCGGCGCACCGGTGAACACCAGCTTCATCGACCAGGGTGCGGACATCTCCAGGGACGGCTTGAGCCTGTACTACTTCTGCGGCAACTGCCCCGACACGTTCGGGAACGCCGACATCTGGGTCGCGCACCGCGCCAGCATCGACGCCGCCTGGGGAACGCCGCAGCGCCTCGGAGCCAATGTCAACTCGCCCAGCAATGAGACTGCCGCCCGCCTGTCCATCGACGGCCACCGCCTGTACTTCACAAGCGATCGCAGCGGCGGGTTCGGCGGCACCGACATCTACGTCTCGCGCCGCCGCGACAAGCGTGACGACCAAGGCTGGGAGCCGGCCGTGAACCTCGGCAGCGGCGTCAACACGAGCGCCGGCGAGGCCCAGCCGGCACCCTTCGAGGACGAAGCGACCGGGACGACGCTTCTTTACTTCGCCTCGAACCGCGCCGGCGGCCCGGGCATGAACGACATCTACGTCAGCACGCTCCAGGCGGACGGAACCTTCGGCTCCGCGGCGGCGGTGGCCGAGCTGAACACCCCCTCGCAGGATCAGCAGCCGGCGATCCGGCGCGACGGCCTGGAGCTGTTCCTCGGATCCGATCGGACGGGAACGGTGGGGTCGATCGACCTGTGGGTCTCGACACGGGCGAGCACGACAGATCCGTGGTCGCCGCCGGTGAACCTGGGGACGGTCGTCAACAGCACGGTGCAGGACGGTCGTCCGGCGCTCTCGTTCGACGGCACGCAGCTCTACTTCCAATCGCCGCGGCCGGGTGGGTTGGGAAGCTTCGATCTCTACGTAACGACGCGGACCAAACTGCAAGGGCCGAACTAGCTCGCCTCCAAGAACGTCCCCCCTCTCCCGGCAGTGCCTGCCCCGAGCGCAGCGAGGGGGAGAGGGGGTCAGGGGGAGAAGTACGAAGCGAGCGTCAGGGCGTCCGTCCCCGCCCCAGGCGGAGCGCCCCGCGCACCGTCAGCGCCGACACTTGCTCGAGCCGCTGGGTCATCGCCTTCGCGGGGAAGTTGTAGCGCTCCAGGGAATACACGATGCCGATGGCGCCCTGACCCAGCTGGTACTCGATCCCGGTCCCGATCGTGTAGGCGGTCTTGGGGTGGTCCAGGCCGTTGACGGCTACCACGGGCAGGAACGCGCCGCGCGCCACCGCTTGCATCGCCCCGCCCAGGAACGGCAGGCGGCCCTCGACACCCAGCTGCAGCGTATTCCAGCGCTGCCGCGCGAGCTCGGTGGAGTACACGCGGCGGCTCGCGCCGGCCGAGAAACTCAACTCGGTACCGGCGCGTACCCGCCCTTCCGCGCTCAACTCCCCGACGTCGCGATTGAGCCCACCCGGCGTGCGCGCTGTCAGCGACCCATCCCCTACCCTCACGGCGAGCGCCCAACGACCGCTGACCTGCAGCGTGGCCTCGCCGCCGATCATCGGCCCGGAGAAGCGCTCGACGCCCGACCCGGGGTCGACGCGCAATTCGACGGCCGCGACGAACGCCGCGGCCTCGATGCGCCGCTGCGCGGCGGCCGGCGTCGTCACCGCACTGCACGCCAGGACGATCAGCGCCCGCTTCAGGGGGGGGACCCGATCCCGGCGGCCGGCGCGATCACCAGCACCGTGCGCGCGATCCGCTCCTGGTTGCGACGCAGGATCGCGTCGTTCCGGGCGAGGCGCTCCGCGCGGCGCCGGGCATTCTCAGCGACGTTTTCCGGCAGGTCGCGATGGCGGCGCCGGTAGACAAGGGAGATGCCGCCGGTCACGACGGCGACCCCGGCGAGCGCGCGGGACGCCGACGGCATCCCGCGACCCAGGTCACGGCTCGTGAGGTGGTCCGAGATCACTACCGCCGCCGCCGCGACCCCCAACGCCTTCAAGAGATCGGCGCGCGCCGCAGCATCCGTCACCTGCTCGGACAAGAGCTGCCCGGGCCCGAGCGCCGGCAGCGTGTCTTCCAGCGGCTCCCGGTCGTAGGCGAGGTCGAAGTAGGTCCGCGCCGTGTCCCGCGTCGAGCGCAGGCGGCTCTGACCCACTACGAGCAGCTCGTAGCGTCCCGGCGGCGCCAGGCGTCCGTCGGCGAGCAGGCCGTTCCAGTCGATTTCCCGCAACCCCTCGCTCACCGCCGAGAACAGGGTGACGCCGACGGGCGCCAGCACTCCGACCGACGACAGCCGTACGTCGAGCGTCGCCGAGTGCGTGGCGACGACCGTGAAGGGGACGCGCTCGGTGCGGGGATCGACCCGCCGGTCAGCAACTGGACGGGCCGCCACGGCGAACGTCAGGCGGCGCGCCTGCGCGAACATCCCGAGCTGGACCGGCGTGAACGTGGCCGGGTCGAGATCGGTAAACGCGTCCCGCTCCAAGGCGGCCCGGAAGTACAGCACGGCAGAGTCGCCTTGGCCGCGGAGGGCCAGGGCCGCCCCCAGGTACTTATAGGCGTCCACGCGCTGCTCGGCGGTCACTTCGAACGGCCAGCTCGGCGACACCACCTGCCGCAGCAACAGCAGGGCCCGCTCGATGTCCACTTGCTCGTAAGACTGGTGCGCCTGCTGCAGGAGCTCGGCGGTGCTGTTCTGGGCCGTCGCGGGACCGGCGATGAGCGCGGCGAGCGCGAGGCCCAGCGTCGATCGCCTCACGTCCCGGGGCCCCGCCCGCGCAGCGTGATGCGCCCCAGGGACACGGTGCTGTCGGCGGGGACGAGGATGAGGGTGTCGAACGTCTGATATCCCGCCGCCTGGACGCGCAATCGCCGCGCGCCAGCCGCCACGGCCCGGTCCACGACGCTACCGACGCCGATGCGCCGGCCGTCAATCAGGATCTCGGCGTCCGTCGGGCTCGTCAACAGCCGCAGCTTGCCCGTGACCGCCGGCGCCACCGGTCGCACCAGGAGGGTGCGGCCGGACGATTCACCACTTGCGCCCCGGTCCGGCGTGGAGTCCGCGAGGCGCGCCACGTCCGCCGTGAGCTGCGTCGCGGGATGCGGCCGGCCGATCCACCAGGAGACCCCGAGAAGCACCGCCGCCGCCGCCGCGATCCTGGCAGTGCGGGCCCGAGCGCCGCGGCGCTTCGCGTGCCTTGGCACGGGGATCGGCGACGTCGGAGCTTCGGGAAGTGGCGGCATCGGCCGGGCGGCGACGGGCCCGATCGTCTCGCCGCGGGCCAGGGCCTGGAGCGACCGCTCGCTCGCCAACCGGTCCCCTTCCGAAAAGGGAATCGCCTCGATGGCCGCCGACATGGCGCGGGTCGTCTCGAAGCGTTCCTCCGGGCTCTTCGCGAGGGCACGGTCGAGGGCATCGCAGAGGGCGTCCGGCACGTCGTCGCGCACGAGCCGCAGGTCCGGCACGGACGTGAAGAAATGATGCTGCATCAGGCCGGCGAGCGTGTCCGAGTGAAAGGGCAGGTCGCCGGTGAGCATGTGAAATCCCACGATGCCGAGGGAGTATTGATCGCTCTGTGGCTCCGCACGCCGGCCGGCGCACTGCTCGGGGCTCATATACGCGGGCGTGCCGATCACGGTGCCGTCGACGGTGAGCTCCACGTCGGACGCCCGCAGCGCGACGCCGAAATCGGAGACAAGTACGCGGCCATCGCGGTCGATCAGGATGTTGGCCGCCTTGATGTCCCGGTGCACGATGTCGCGCTCGTGCGCGTAGGCCATGGCGCGGCTGACGCCGCGCAGCACGTACACCACGACGGGGATCGGCAACGCCCCCTGGGCGGCGATGATCGCATCGAGCGAGCGGCCTTCGACGAACTTCATCGCGATGTGCAGCACCCCACCCACCTGCCCGACCCGATACACGGGGACGATGTTGGGGTGATCGAGCTCGGCCACGGTGCGCGCCTCCCGCTTGAAGCGCGCCACGGCGCGGCCGGTGAGGCCAAAGTCAGGGGACAGAACTTTGAGCGCGACCGTTCGCTGCAGCCCCACCTCCGTGGCCCGGAAGACGATGCCCATGCCGCCCCGGGCCAGCTCCTCCTGAACCTCGTATTCCCCGGACAGGCTCATGCGCACACGCCGCAGCAACTGGTCATCCGCTTCCGGGGGAAGAACGAGCGTGGATTCGTGGGGGTCGGCGACGGACGTACCACAACTGGCACAGAACCGCGCCGGCGGGGCCACCTCGGCCCCGCAGTTGAAGCACTTCACGGCCGCACGCGGATGGCCTGGCGAATCGTCGGCGCCGAGTCGGTGAAGATCGAGCTCACCAGCCGGATCGTCAGCGTGTCCCACCCGATCGAGACTCCGCGGAGCGAGTCTTGCCCCACGGTGACGACGAGGATGGCGGTATCGATCGAGATGACGCTTAACGACGGCGTCGGCTGTAGGGCTCCGCCGACTCGCACGGTGACCGTAAATGGGATGGTCGCACCTGGAGCGACGACCGAGTCGCCCTCGTAAGCGACCACTATGGACTTCAGCCCGGCGGGGGAGAACACGTCGGTCAGACCACAGCCTACCGCGGTGACTCCGCCCAGGGCTATCAAGGCGAGCAGCGTCACCACGCGCGCGTGCGGCATAAGCGCCTAACGACAGGGGGCGCCTACTTATACGCCAGCGGCACGGGGACTGCAATAGCCGCGGCTACAGCCCCCTCAAAAACCGCACGATCGCCGCCCGCTCTCCCGCCGGCAGTCCCGCGAAGCGGTCGCGCGACGCCTGCGCCTCCCCGCCGTGGAAATCGATCGCTTGCTCGACGGTCGTCGCCCGGCCGTCGTGCAGGAACGCCGACTTGAACCGCAGCCCCATCAGCGGCTCGGTGCGGAACTCCGCCGGCAGCGCCTGGCCGAGACAAATGTCCGCGAGCGTGGGGCCCATGTCGTGGAGCAGCAGGTCGGTGAACGCCGGCACACTCTGATTGCTCAGCACCTTGACCGGATTGGGGCCGGTCGTGAGCGCCGGGACGTGGCAGCCCGCGCACCCGATCTGCGTGAACAGCTGTCGGCTCGCAGCCCGCTCGACCGTGATGCCGGGCGGCGCCGGCGGGGCGAGGAAGCGCACGAAGGCGTCCGCGGCGTCGAGGTCCGCTTGGGAGAGCTCGGGCTCGGGCGTCGGATCGACGCCCGCGGGCAACGGATTGCCGCCGACCGTCTGCTCGACCGCCGACTCCGGATTGGTGATCCCCATTTCCATGACGAACGCCGCCGCGGTGAACTCGCGCAGCGTGGCGACCTGCGCCTTGCGGCCGAAGCGACCCACGTGCCCGTCCGCCGTCATATTGGGACGGCCCGAAATGCCGTCGCCATTCACGTCGTTGGGATCGGCCCGCGCCAGAATCTCCGCCTCCGGGACCGCGTCGAGAAGGCCGAACCCCAGGATCGAGGGCGTTGTTCGCATCGCGGTCGCAGTGGCCAGGGCGGGCACGGGCTCCTTGTCGATCCCGAGTGCGTTGTGCAACGCGGGCGTGACGAGCTGCTGAATGACCGGCCCGCCGACGGCGCTCAAGTCGCTGCACACCGCGCCCTGGAACGACGTCGCGTGTACCTCCACCTCGTCGCCCACGGCGCCCGCCACGGGATCCTCGTGGCATTCCGCGCAGCTCGCGGCGTTGAACAGCGGGCCCAGACCTGTCTCAGGTGTGAACACCGTGGCGAATACGGCGCTGCCGCGGTCGAACAACTGTCGCTCGTCGGTCTTGAGCCCCGTCAACGACCGGCCGAGGCTGCTGCCGCCGGCTTTGGCGAGGAGCCCGCCCGTGGGGAGCTGCCGCTCGCAGGCAGCGAGCCCGAGGGTGATCACGGCGATGGGCAGAAAAATGCGCCCTGACATGACTGCCTCCTATGAGGAGTTTCAGGGCGCGAAGCACCACGCAGGGCGGTAAAGCAGGATGGCTCCCCGAACTCGCGAGTAGCCGTGACGGAGACCACCAGGCCCTCGGTCGCGCGCTCACGGGTTCTGTTCGGGACACGCCTGCTTGCGGTGCTCGGCGGCAACGGCTTAGAATCTCCCCATCCGCAGCGGAGAGCTTCGCATGCGCAGTCTGCGTTCTCACCTCGTCACGCTCGTCGCCGCCCTCGCCGCCGCGGCGCCGGCCACCGCCCAGCAGACGACGACGATCCAGGAGTGGAATGTCCCCTGGGCCAACACGCGCCCGCGCGATCCGTACCTCGACCGCCAGGGCCGCGTCTGGTTCGTGGGACAGGTCGGCGATTACGTCGGCATGCTCGACCCCCGCTCCGGCGAGTTCAAGAAGTTCGACCTCGCGCCGCACACCGGGCCGCACAACCTGATCCTCGATACGACCGGGATCGTGTGGTACTCGGGGAACGCCTCGGCGCACATCGGCCGGCTCGATCCCAAGGACGGCGGCATCAAGAGGTTCTCCCTCCCGGACTCGGCGGCGCGCGACCCGCACACCATGATCTGGGACCGCCACGGCGACATCTGGTTCACGGTCCAGGGCGGCAACTTCGTGGGCAAGCTCGCGGTCGCCACCGGCCAGGTGCGGCTCGTGCCGATGCAGACGCCGCGCGCCCGCCCCTACGGCATCGCGCTCGACCAGTCGGGGCGCCCATGGTTCGTGGAGTTCGGCACCAACAAGATCGGCACCGTGGATCCGGAGACGTTCCAGCTCACCGAATACCCCCTGCCCCGCGCCGAGGCGCGGCCGCGGCGCATGGCGATCACGTCCGATGGGGCGGTCTGGTACGGCGACTACGCGGGCGGGATGCTAGGGCGCTTCGACACCAGGACCAAGCACGTGGACGAGTGGCCGCTGCCGGGCGGCGCCACGTCCCGGCCTTACGCGGTCACCGTGGACGACCAGGACCGCATCTGGGTGGTCGAGACGGGCGTGCAACCCAACCGCTTCGTCGGCTTCGACACCCGGACACACCGCTTCCTCCCGGCGACCGACGTGCCGAGCGGCGGCGGCACCATCCGCAACATGGTGTTCGACCCGCGCGAGCACGTGATCTGGTTCGGGAGCGACAACAACACCATCGGCCGGGCGACGCTGCCGAGTGTTACCACGAGCGTTCCCTAGTCTCGGCGGCCTGATAGTTCTGGCCTTCGGGCTTTTCAAGAACGGACCGCCCCCGGCCCACACCGGGGGGTTTGGCGAGCCCACGTGCCGGGAGTGCCACTTTGACGCCGACTTGAACCAGCCCGGCGGCGCGGTCGCGATCACCGGCGCGCCGGACCGCTATACCGAGGGCCGGACCTACGAGCTGGCGGTGACGCTGCGACGTGCCGGGATGCTGCGCGGCGGCTTCCAGCTGGCGGCACGCTTCGCCGATGGCGACTCGCTGGGCCGACCGGCCGGCAGCGTGGCGCGCATCGACGCACGCACCGCCGTGGTGTGGGACACCATCACTCACGTCGGCTACATCGAGCACACCGCGCTCGGCTCGGGCGTCAGCAACGCCACTGCCCGCTGGACGATCCGCTGGACCGCCCCCGCCGATCCGCGCGGCGCCGTGGTGTTCCACGTGGCCGCCAACGCCGCCAACGATGATGAATCCCCGCTTGGCGACTTCATCTACACGACATCCCTGCAGGTGCCCGCGGCGCGGCGGTGAGCCGCCCCCCCCCCGCGCTTCAGGGCGTCCCCACCACCACGTTCCCGATGTTCTTCTGCTTGAGCAGCGCGTTGAACTGCGCCAGGTCCTGCGCGACGAGCTGATCGAAGCGCGTGCGCGACGTGCGCAGCTGCTGGCCGAGCAGCTGGCGCACCTCCAGCTGCTGGCGCGTGGGCGCGAAGTCGCCGCTCGCGATCCCTCCAGCGAGATAACTGATCTGCGCCGCGAGCTTCCCCGGCCAGCGCACGTCGTCCTGCCCCCGGCCCGTGAGCCGCAGCTGGTGCAGGTCTTCCTCCACCGCGATGAACTTCTTCTCGAGTGAATCCGTCGCGGTCTGCACGTCGCCCGCCGTGCGATCCGCCGCGAGCACCGTCCGCAGGGCGGCCAGCTGGCTGCGCACCAGCTCGATCTGGTTAATCAGCCCCACGGTCGCCGTGAAATCGTTCTGGAGATCGAGGAGCACCGAGTCTTGCGTCCCGATCTCCGCCTCACTGCCGCCCGAGTTCGGGTCTTTGCGTACGACCAGCGGCTGCGTGAACTCCTGGCCGCCGACCGACAGCTTCACGGTGTAGTTCCCTGGCGGCATCAGCACCAGGATCGCCCCGATCCCCGGCGCCGGCCGCCACCCCTCCGCACCCAGCCGCACGTCGGGCGCGTACAGCGGCGGAGTGCGCAGCCGCGCCGCCGGCGTGGAATCGTTGCGCAGGTCCCACCACACGCGGTTGAGCCCCGCGTTCTTCGTGCCCTTGAGCGTCCGGATCGTCTTGCCCCCCGCGTCTTGGATCGTGAGTGTCACGTCGCCCGTGGGCGCGCTCTTCAGCCAGTAGTTGATCGTCGCGCCGTACGGCGGGTTCTGGCCGGCGGTGGGATCGTCGGTCATCGCGTTCGGGGCGGTGATCTGGCGGAACCGGTAGGCGGGCCGCGGCTTGAGCAGCGCCGCCGCCTGGCCGCGCACATCCGCCGTGAGCTGCTGCAACGGCGTGACGTCGTCGAGGATCCAGAAGCCGCGCCCGTAGGTCGACACCACCAGGTCGTTGAACTGCTCCTGGATCACGAGCCAGTACACCGGCGCGTGGGGGAGATTCGTCTGCAGCGGCTGCCAGCTCTCGCCGTCGTCGAACGACACATACAGCGCGCTCTCGGTACCGAGGTACAAGAGCCCGCGGCGCACCGGGTCCTCGCGAACCACGTGGGCGTAGCTCGCGGGGCCCTTCGCGACGCCAGCGACGATCAGCCGCCAGCTCTTCCCATAGTCGGTGGTCTTGTAGACGAACGGGTCGCGGTTGTTGGCCTGGTGTCCGTCCACGGTGAGATACGCCGTGCCGGTGTCGTAGCGCGACGGCTCGATGTTCGACACCGTCCCCCACACGGGCATGCCAGGGAGGTTGGCGGTGACGTTCGTCCAGTTCTTCCCGCCGTCGCGCGTGACCTGCACCACGCCGTCGTTCGTACCCGCCCACAGCAGCCCCGCTTTGAGCGGCGACTCGGCGATCGCGAACACCACGTCGCCGTACTCGACGCC
>Ga0066652_100002368_pt1 | contig 10297 bp, 11 predicted proteins | sample GraSoiAngelo_101_FD_71413 | JGI IMG/M metagenome (GOLD analysis project Ga0066652, IMG submission 71413) | Grasslands soil microbial communities from the Angelo Coastal Reserve, California, USA - 14_0903_02_30cm | ecosystem: Environmental > Terrestrial > Soil > Grasslands | place: USA... | reverse complement strand
CGCCGACGCGAAGAACGCCATGTCGGTCGCCGCGATGGCGCTCGCGCAGACCACCGGATTCACGCAGAAGACGCTGTGGTACTCGGCCTACGGCACCTATCCCAAATCTGAAGGTGGAACGGAAACCAGGATCGTGCTCACTTATGCCTTTACGCCGGAGGCGAAGGAGCTGATCGCGAAGGCGGCCAAGTTCCTGCTCGAGATCAAGAGCATTAAGGCGGATATCCGCCCCGACGCTGTCGTGCCAACCTTCGCCGAGGAGATCCTCAAGAAGCGCAATCTGCAGGCGCCGGTCGGCGAAGTGAGAGCGCTGCCCGACTCCGCCTATTCCGGGAGCTGAAGGCGCCGGGCCCGTTTCGGCTCGTTGTCTGACGAGGCAGCCAGGCGCCGATCGAGAGGACTGCGTGAAGGAGTCTGCATTTGCAGGTGACATGAACGTTGCCCTGGCTCAGGGGCCCACGGCCGTACTGGCAAAGCCGGAGCGTGGGCCCGGGCGCCTCGAAAGCTCCGCCTATCGGATGGCGCAATGGCTGCGCAGCCCGCGGCCCTATCTGATGCTGATCGGCTTCGCGCTGTTTCTCGGCTTCTGGTACCTGACGGTGGAAGTTTGGAAGCTCCCCCGGTTCTCGCAGATGCCGGGGCCGACCGCGGTCATCACGGAGTGGATCAACCCGGATCCAATCTACGGCCTCTCTCTCTACTCGCCAGAATACTACCAGCACATCTGGGTCAGCACGCGCCGCGTGTTGATCGCATTCCTACTTGCGACCGCGACCGGTGTGCCCCTCGGGCTGCTTCTCGGCTGGTCACTGCGGTTCAAGGAATATGTTTTCCCAGTATTCGAGCTGTTGCGCCCGATTCCGCCGCTCGCCTGGGTACCGCTGGCAATCATCATGTTTCATGGATCCGAGACCCCGATCATATTCCTGACCTTCCTGGCATCGTTCTACGCGACCACGCTCAACACGATGCTTGGGGTCGAATCAATCGATGTGTCCTTCGTTCGTGCTGCCTATTGCCTCGGCGCCAAACGCCGCCAGGTGTTCTGGCACGTGATCGTGCCCGGCGCGATGCCGTTCATCTTCACCGGCCTGCAGATTTCCGTGGGCGTCGCCTGGTTTTCCCTGGTCGCGGGCGAGATGGTGTCGGGACAATATGGGCTCGGCTATCTAATCAACACCTCCTACACTATGGTGCAGTACCCGACGATGGTGATCGGCATGATCACCCTCGGCATCGTCGGCTACGTGACCAGCGCCGCCGTACGCGTCCTCGGCAATTACCTGATGCAATGGCGGGCGCGCGAGCTCGCGATGGGGGCCGAAGCGTGAACTACGAGCCGCCGCGCGGAAGCCCGATCGCCGATGCGAGAGCGCCGGCGCTGGCAGCGCAGGGAGGGTGCAAAGGCGCAATCAGAATCGCCAACGTCGTGAAGATCTACGGCTCCGAAGGAGCCGGCGTCCGCGCCGTCGATGATTGCACGTTCCACGTTCCGGCCGGCAAGATCACCGTGGTGGTGGGGCCGTCCGGATGCGGCAAGACCACGCTGCTCAATGCCATTGCCGGCTTTCACAGCATCACGTCGGGAACCATCCATCTCGACGATGCGCTGCTCTGCGGACCCGGCCGTCCGAAGGCCGATCCGGGGCCCGATCGAATCGTGGTGTTCCAGAACGGCGCGCTGTTTCCGTGGAAGACCATCGTCGAGAACGTCGCCTTTGGTCCGATCGTGCAGGGCCGCCTCTCCCGCAAGGCGGCGTTCGAAAAGGCCCGAATGATGCTGGCCGAAACCGGGCTGCACAACCTCGAGACCAACTATCCGGGCGAGATCTCTTCGGGGATGCGCCGGCGCGTCGAAATCGCGCGCGCGCTGATGAACGATCCGAAGGTGCTGTTGCTCGACGAGCCGTACCGGGCCCTCGACTCGCTGACCAAGTCGGTCATGCACGAGGCGCTGCTCGAGACCTTCGACCGCAACCGGGTCACCATTTTCTTCATCACGCACGACCTCGAGGAGGCGATCTTTCTAGGGCACCACGTCGTGATCATGACCACGCGGCCCTGTCGGCCGAAGAAGATTCTCACGGTCGATATTCCTCATCCCCGCGATTACAGCGTGCTGACCGCCAAGCGCTTTCGCGAGTACCTCGATGAGACGGTCGAGGCCGTCCACGAGGAAGCGCTCAAGGCCTTTGCCGCCGGCGAAAGGGAGCGCTGAATGCAGGGAGCGGTCGGATTCGCTGAACGGGCGGGCCACATCCTGCTGAGCGCCAGGTTCTGGCGCGGCACGCTCGCCACCGCGGTCTTTCTCCTAGTTTGGGAGGCCGTCGCGCGCGCGGGCCTCGTGCGCGTACCGGCACCGAGCTCCGCGCTGGTAACATTTAACGATCTGATGCGCGATCCGAGCTTCTGGTTCAGCTGGTACCTGAGCACGCGGCGTGTTTTTGCCGGCTTTCTTGCCGCGATGTTGGTTGGCATTCCACTCGGGCTCGGCATGGCGGTGAGCCGTATCCTGTACGGCATCGTGTTTCCGGTTTTCGAAGTGCTGCGGCCGATCCCGCCGCTGGCGTGGGTCCCGGCCGCGATCATCTTCTGGCCGACGCAGGAATTGTCGATCATGTTCGTCACGTTCCTGGGCGCGTTCTACACCGTGGTGATCAACGTGATCGACGGCGCGCAGACCATCGACCTGCGCTACTATCAGGCGGCGCGTTCCATGGGCTCGTCGAGCTGGGACATCTTTAGGCGCATCATTCTGCCCGGCACCGTGCCCTCAATCGTGGTTGGCGCCACCGTCGGCATCGGAATTGCCTGGGCGGTGGTGGTCGCCGCCGAGATGATCTCCGGGGGCGGCAGCGTTGGATCCATGGGCGGTGCCTCGGGCGGCGGGCTCGGCTTCTTCATCTGGAACTCGTATGTCGGCGGGTCATACAACCAAATCGTCGTGGGCATGATCAGCATCGGCATTGCCGGTTACATATCGAGCGCGCTCTTGCGCAAGCTCGGCGAGCTAGTGACGCCCTGGCTGCACGAGCAGTAATGCATTGAGCGGAGCACTCGGATGACTGTTGTTTCCACGCCGCAGCTTTCCGCCCGCCCGAGTGCGGGATCGCTGGAGCGTCCCCCGGCCGCCTCCGCCGGCGTGATCGAGGCCCGCGACGTCAGCAAATCCTACGGCAGCGCCAGGTTTGCGAAGACCGTGATCCGGGACTGCTCGTTTACGATCGCGAGCGGCAAGCTCACCGTCATGATCGGCCCCTCGGGGTGCGGGAAAAGCACGCTGATCCGTCTGCTGGCGGGTTTCGAGCGGCCGAACTCGGGGACGATCAGCATCGGCGGTAAGTCGGTGACGGAGCCCGGGCGCGATCGCTTGGTGCTTTTTCAGGAATCCGCCCTGTTCCCGTGGATGACCACTTACGACAACATCATGTTCGGGCCGCGCGCCCGCGCCGAGCGCGGCGTCGAACCGCGCCGACGCGCGGAGTTCCTGCTCGACAAGGTCGGGCTCGGCGCATTTCGTCGCAGATATCCGACCCAGCTTTCAGGCGGGATGCAGCGGCGAGCGGAGCTCGCCCGCGCAATGATCAACGAGCCAAGGGTTATGATCCTCGACGAGCCGTTTCGCGGGCTCGATGCCATGACCAAGAAGCTGATGCAGGAGTATTATGCGAACCTTTATGAGGAGACGCGCCGCACCACATTCTTCGTCACCACGGATATTGACGAGGCGATCTTCCTTGCCGATCAGATTCTGGTGATGACCAACGTGCCCACCAAGGTGCGCGCCGTGATCGATGTCAATCTGCCGCGGCCGCGCCGCCTGGAGGACGTGATCGAGAACGACGACGCCAACCAAATCAAGATGCAAGTCCTCTCCCTTCTGCACGAGGAGGCGATGAAGTCCTTCGCCCACGGCAGCAAGGCGGCGGCGGATTTCATCGACGCCTATTCGAAGCGCGTGCGCAAGCCGAGCTGACATGCCGAGCGGATCGACCAGATGCGCCCGCAGGGGCTCTTTCGCGGCCCGGCCGCGCGGATTTTTCGCATGAGCGACCGCCAGGACATCGTCGTCTCCGCCCCGCGGCCGATGCCGAGACGGGCAGCGCTGGTCGAGGCCCGCTCTAAGCTCGCGAGCGCGAGTTTTCATGCCGAGCCGCATGAGCCGCTCCTCTACGCGGCGCTACGCGCGGGCGTGGCGGTCCCGTACGAATGCGCGACAGGCACCTGCGGGACGTGCAAGGCGAGACGCCTCGCCGGCGTGACCGTGGGCGACTGGGGAGAAGCGCCCGGCAAGGCCTTCCTGCGTGCCGATCGGGACGAGGTGCTTCTGTGTCAGACCCGCGCGCTCAGCGAAGCGAGCTTCGAGATTCCGGGCAGCGTGAATTTGGCTTCGATCGATCGGGTCCGGCCGTATTTCGGCCGGGCGACGGTGAGCCGCATCGACGTCCTTACGCCGGACATGCTCGAGCTCATCATCGAGCTTGATCCTCCGCTCGATTTCGACGCCGGCCAGTTCGCGGTGCTGCGGGCTCCGCACATCACGGGTTATCGCGGCTATTCGATGGTTAATCACCCCGGACGAGCGAAGCAGGCAACCTTCGTGGTGAAGCGCAAGCCTGACGGCGCACTCACCGATTGGCTGTTCTCGCGCGCGCGCCCTGGCGACCCGATCGAATGGTTCGGTCCTCTCGGGCGGGCCATTTTCACGCCCCAGGAGCAGCGCACCATCGTCTGCATCGGCGGTGGCTCTGGGATCGCTTCGATCATATCAATCCTCGAGATCGGCTGCTCCTCGCGCCATTTCGAGCATTTCGAGGCGGCGGTTTTCTTCGGCATCCGTACCGGCGCCGATGCGTTCTATCTCGACCGGCTGGAACGCTTCGCGCAGGCCTTCCCCAAGACGTTGACGGTCACGGTTGCGCTCTCCCACGATGAGCCGCGGCCGGATCTCAGCCAGCGCTATCCGGGGCTGAAGTTCGAGTCAGGGTTCCCGCACGAGATCGCCGCGCGCGATCTCGCCGGCAGGTTTGCGGGCCGCGTCGCTTATCTCGCCGGGCCGCCGGTTCTGGTCGATGTCGGGATCCGGATGCTAATCACGCAGGGCCGGCTTCCGGTGCGCGACATCCGCTACGACCGGTTCAGCTAACCCGGGAGCGAACCTTGGGGAAGAGCATGATTGTAGCTGGGATCGAATCCGACAGCCTCGAGGCGCTCCGCGCGACCGAGATCCTCCGCGGCGTTGCCGAGGCCACGCTGAAGGCAATCGCCGCGGTCGCCGTGCGGAAGAAGCTCGAGGAAGGCGAGACCCTCTATGCCGTCGGCGATCCCGTGCGCAGCGCCTACGTGGTCGCTGCCGGGCGGCTGCGGTTCATTCTCGGCGGCGACGGCCGGCCGGCGGCGCGCGGCACGGTGATTCCGGCGGGCGACATCCTCGGCTGGGCTGCGCTGCTTGGCGACCAGCCACGGCGCATCGCGACGGTGATCGCGCTCGAGGACTGCCGGCTGCTCGAGATCGAGGGCGAGGCGCTGCTCGGCGTCCTCGAGCGCGATCCGCACGCCGGCTACCTGGTGATGCAGCGCCTCGCGCGCATGATCACGCAGAGCTTCCTCGAGCAGAGCGCCCTGCTCAAGGGCGCGACGTAGGCTCCGGCAACCCGTCATTCCGGGGCGCTGCGAAGCGGCGAGCCCGGAATTCAGAGAATCGCAGTCGGTGATTACTCGATCCGGGTGCTCGGCTTCGCCGTCTCCCCGGAATGACACCCCGGAATCGCGGGTCGGGCGCAGCGTCAATCGTCGTAGTCGTAAGTGAGCTCGCGCTCGAAATCGATCCACACGTCGCCGTCTTGCAGCCGGACCGGATAGTACAGCAGCGGCTTCTCGGCCTCCCCGCGCGGCTCGCCGCTTTGCAGCTCCCACTGCCAGATGTGCTTGGTGCAGGTCAGCATGCCGTCGGCGCAGACGCCGGAGATTTCGAGCGGCTCCGCCATGTGCGGGCAGAGCGGAGGGAAGGCCACGAAGGTGTCGCCGACCCGGGTGACCAGCACCTTCACACCCTGGATCTCGATACCGGTGAGCCCGCCGGTCGCAACCTCCTGCGCAGAGCAAAGTCTCTGCCAACCCAATTGCCAGCTCCTTGCAGTTCTTTGGCGCCGCAACGAGGGCGGCTTCAGATCGGGTAGTGGGATCCCTTGTCGAGCCGGCGTGTATCGAGGAAGACGTTGCGCTCGATAAAGTGCGGACCGTGCTCGTCGATCCGGAACCGGTCGTAATATTTCCCGATCAGGAACAATTGCGTCTCGCCGGAGTCGATGTGCGAGTTGATGCCGTCGAGCATGGTCCGATAGCAGGCAAACGAGGACGTGGCCTTCGCCTCGCCACGCGCGGGATCGCTGTCTACGGCATAGACCGTCACGTGCCTGGTGAGCCGGCCATGATCGGTATTGTGCTTGGGCAGCATCTCGATCATGCCCTTGAGCCCGGCCACATCCTGCTCGTACCAGGTCATCGGCCGGCGGATTTCGGGACTGTACGTCGTGATGCGATAGCTGAAGTCCGGCGCGCACAACGCGAGCCATTCCATGAACTTCTCGTCGTCGAGCAGCAGGCAGGCGCGATAGATGGTCTCGCGGATCGTATCGTCCAGGGATTTCAGCTCGGGCTTCGCCACGACGTTCATGACCGACCTCCCGCTCTCCTGCCGCTCAGCTATTCGGCTGCGGTCTGCGTCTCCGGGAACGGATCGTTGGGCGAGCGGCCGATTCGGCGCTCCCACTCTTTATAGAAGTGCCGCATGCCGATCTCGTCGTGGATGGTGTTGTTCTCCCGGCGGCCGTGCAGGATGCGGCGCGGTGTCGAGCCCGGCTGCATGCCGACGCCCTGCCCCGTGATCCCTAGCAGATCCTCGTGCAGGTTGCGCCCGAAGGGGCCCCAGATGGTGTTGTGGTCGCGGACGCGCTGGGCCTGCTCATCCGGCGTGTCGCGCTTGAGGCCGAGGCCGCGGAACTCGATCATCACGCGGTCGGGCCCGAGCGGGGTCATGGTGTCGACGCGCAGCGACGACCCGCGAATGTTGTAGGTCGCGCCCGGAAACAGATCCACCATCTTCCAGCCGTTGCGCGGCATGCCCGGGAACGAGAGCACGCGATCCTGAGCCCCCTGGTAGGCGTCGTATTTGACCTCCATCGAGCCGACGGTGCAGTGCCCGTTGGGGAACGCCGTGTATTGCCGCTCGAAGTAGCCTTTCTGCTGCATGCTGGTGGCGCGGTTAAAGTAGTGCATGTAATCGTGATAGAACTCGCTGTTGGTGTCGTGCCAGAGCTTGTAGTTACTGGGGATGATCGCCTTGTGATAGTGAAAGATCGTGAGCGGCTCGGTGTCGAGTTCCTCGCGCATGATGTCGAAAGCCGGTCCGATATACTCCGAGAGAGGCCCCACCTTGGTGTTGAGCGAGACCCAGACGAACCCGCCATGGGCGACCTCGCAGGGCAGCTGTTTGAGCGCGATATCCTCCTTGCGGAGGCGATCCTGATACCCTGCTTTCGCGCGCGGTATGTCAACGCATCGGCCGAAGCAATCGAATTGCCAGGCGTGGAACATGCAGGTCATGTGGTTGGCATTGCCCGACGGCTCCCCCACGGTCAGGCTACCCGACGGTTGCCGCAGGATCAGATTGCCGCGATGCGGGCAGACGTTGAGGAACGCGCGCAGCTTGCTGTCCGAGCCGCGCACGATCACGATCGGCTCGCGCGCCAGCGTCATGGTGCGGAAATCGAGCGGCTCGGGCAGCTCCGACTCGTGCACGGCTACGAGCCACACTTTCTTCCAGATCTTCTCGACCTCTTCCTCGAAGATGCCGCGATCGCTGTAGATACGGCTGTCGACATACGGTATCGCCTCACCGTTATCGTAGCTCATGCGTTCAATCAGCATCGTCATGGCAAGCTCCATTGCGTGGCCGTTGCACGCGAAGGTCTGCGGCCGGTTGCGAACGCGCATGCCGCCTTCGGCCGAGCACCTGCGACAGTATAGCCGCTCACGGTCTGATGGCGAAAATTCATTAGCTGCATACCGCAATAGGTCGGGTCTATCGGATTGCGCTGCGTTGCACGCACCCCTTCGGCGGGGCGCAGCATTTGCAGCAATATCCGCAGTCTATCAGGCAATTCGAGCAGGCGCAGTTGAAGCGGCGTGCCGTGCACGATAAACGTTCTGAACAGACGTTGTCAGAGAGTTTCAGTATGTGCAATGGCAGCACGCGAGTTCCTTGCGAGCTTCGGCCGAGCGCCGCACGGCCCCAATCGTGCGTCGCGTGGCGGAGCCGCATCGCCCGGCGTGCCACGGAGCCGGACCAAGGGCACGACGTGGTACATGTGCGCCCGCCGGTCCGGCATCAAGAGGGGCATTTCGCCAACCGTGGCATTCGGTACATCGAGGGTAACCGCAAGTGTTCGCCGACGCGGCTCACCGCAGGACGCGGTACAAGGCAGAAAAGCAATGCATGCGCGGCCCGGCCCCCCGTAGCCCGCGGAAGGCTGGCAGTTTGGACGCTCAAGAACTGAAGACTCATCGGGGAGACGCTTGCCAATGTTCACCAGCAATCCGTTCGCTGAGCTTTCGGCGTCCGTACCACCCACCGTCATGCAGACCTACGTCGTCGTCATGGCGCTCTTGGTTGCGGGTGGCACGCTGTTCGACATCATGCATAAGAAGAGCGCCAGGTTCTTCTTTAGCAATTGGCGCAAATCCAAGACTAAAGCGACGCGGCAAGTCAGCGACGGAAGGATGGTATCCATAGCGGTCCAGACCGCGGTGGTTGACGTCATGGCCTCAGGTGAATTCTGCAACATGCGGCGCAGAATCGCCCATCTCCTGACAATGTACGGCTTTGTGATTTATGTCGTCACCACCGCTATCATGGTTTTCGCGTACCCGACGCCCGCCACCCCTGCGCCCGCTAGTCTACCGACATTGTGGTACATCGGGGCGTTGATGGTTTGCCTCGGCGGCTACTGGTTCTGGTTTTTCATACGCGTCGACGTTGCTGCAGAGGGGAATTCACCGTTCCGTTTTGTGCGCGCTGACCTATTTATTGTTGCACTTGTCTTGAGCGCGACCTTTGGCTTGATGTGGGCGTACGCGCAGACGAGGGGTAACCCTACTTGGGCAACCGTGTTTCTGGCTCTGTATGTCATCTCAACGACGGTGTTATTCGGATCAATTCCGTGGTCCAAGTTCTCACACATGTTCTTCAAGCCCGCTGCAGCTCTGCAGAAACGCGTGGCCGAGGCGAATGGCACGAGGGCCAACCTGCCGCCTCCCGCCGAGGCACCCAAAATTTACGGCCGCGTCCTCGGCCAGCCCCGACATTATTAGTCTGCCCACCTCGATCTTCGACAAGGGAGCAAGAAGATCATGCCCACGTTTGTCTACATGACGAGTTGCGACGGCTGCGGACACTGCGTCGATATCTGCCCGTCCGACATCATGCACATCGACAGCATTTACCGCCGCGCCTACAACATCGAGCCCAACATGTGCTGGGAGTGTTACTCGTGCGTCAAGGCATGCCCGCAAAATGCGATCGACTGCCGCGGCTATGCAGACTTCGCCCCTTTAGGCCACAGCGTTCGAGTGCTCAGGGAGCCTGAGAAGGCAACCATTTCCTGGAAGATCAAGTTCCGTGATGGCCGCGAAAAGGATTTTGTTTCCCCGATCCGGACCACGGCATGGGGATCGATTAAGTCTCCAGCTGATTACGCGTCGCCCACCCCGGCCGCCATGAATTCCCAGGAACTCGCGCACGAACCTGAGGCACTTAAGATCGATGCGCTGCCGGCGCTCAGTCGGGACCGGCTCAAGCAGGGATTGATTTGATGGGCCTGTTCACACGTCGAAAAACCGTCTTCGTGGATTCGGATATCCTCGTCATCGGCGGCGGCATGGGGGGATGTGGCGCCACGTACGAATCCAGGTACTGGGGGCGTGACCTGAAGATCGTCTGCGTCGAGAAAGCGAACATCGAGCGCAGCGGCGCGGTGGCGCAAGGCCTGTATGCAATCAACTGTTATATGGGCATGCAGTGGAAAGAAAATCAGCCCGAAGACCATGTCCGCTACGCACGCAACGACCTCATGGGTCTGGTGCGGGAGGATCTGGGCTACGATATCGCGCGGCACGTCGACTCCACGGTGCACAAGTTTGAGGAGTGGGGTCTCCCCATCATGAGGGATCCGGAGACCGGCAGATACCAGCGCGAAGGCAAATGGCAGATCATGATCCACGGCGAGAGCTATAAGCC
>Ga0066652_100002367_pt1 | contig 10298 bp, 8 predicted proteins | sample GraSoiAngelo_101_FD_71413 | JGI IMG/M metagenome (GOLD analysis project Ga0066652, IMG submission 71413) | Grasslands soil microbial communities from the Angelo Coastal Reserve, California, USA - 14_0903_02_30cm | ecosystem: Environmental > Terrestrial > Soil > Grasslands | place: USA... | reverse complement strand
CTGCGGGCCACCCAGAGGAGAAAGAGGTAGAGCACAGCCAGGAAGCCGAACTTCAACGCGACCGCGAGCGGCTCGTCCAGTGCAAGGCTAGTCAAGCTCGAAGGTCAGTTCGGTCAGTCCGAGCGTGATTCGGTCGCCCGGCTCGAGCTGGGCGCGGTCCACCCGCCGCCCGTTCACCTTGATGCCGTTGGTCGAGCCGAGGTCCGCGATGACCCAGCGCCCTCCGTCGCGGCGCAGCTCGGCGTGGCGGCGGGAGACGTTGGGGTCGGAGATGACGACCTCGCACTCGCGGCTTCTCCCCAGCAGCATGTGGTCCCCGGACAGGACGCTGCGGCGCCCATCCCCGACGAGCAGGGCGCGCGCTCCGTCGCGTGCTCCGCGCTCCTCGTCGAGCACGCGCGCCGCCCGGTCCGGCGAATAGACCATCGTGTGGCCGAAGTCACCGGCCGACGGCGCCGCCTGCGGCCCCGCCGAGACCTCCTCCTCCTCGGGCGGCTCGAGCATCTGGGCCTGGATGCCGAACTCGCCGACGTCGAGCCGCTCGTCGCTCATCAGCTCGATCTGCGGCCGGCTCGTCAGCGCGAGGCCCTCCTGCCTGGCGTGCTCCAGCAGGTAGTCCGACAGCTCCTTCCGCAGGCCGTTCTCGTAGCTCGAGAACTGCTCCCGGTCCTGCGGCGAGAGGAAGACGCGATAGTGGTTCGGCACGTAGACCCGGGAGACGGAGACCACCTGGTTCTCCTCCATCTCCTTGGCGAGCTTGTGCGCCAGCTCGACCGGCTGGACGCTCGTCTTGAAGGCGCGCCCGAACGCGCCCTCGACTAAGCCTCCCAGCTTGGCCTCGAGGTTGCGAAGCATGCTCATGGGGACCCCTCAGGGTATCCCGCGACCGGCCGTCGCGGGCTCCTGCGTCCCCCGGAAGGAGGCCGGGGCGGCCACTGCCACCGCCAGCACCACCGCGGCCGCGAGGATCGGGCCCACCGACCCGCCGCGCGGCTGGTCCAGCGCGGTGACCGGCGCGAGCGGCTCGGCCACGGCGGCCTGGGCCACCACCAGGGCCGCCGCCCACGCTCCGGCCGCGACCACGTCGAGCGCCAGGAAGCGGCCGCGAACCACCAGCGCGAGCACCGGCGCCAGCGCCGCCCACACGAGCGCGGGCGCCAGGGCCGGCGAGGACAGGAGCGGTCCTACGGCGTGCGACGCCGCCTCGCCGACCGACGCCTGCCAGTAGTCGCGCGGGAGCACGCCGTCGGGGATTCCGAAGAGCAGCGACTTGCCGGTCAAGACCTCGGCAGCGGCGAGCCAGACGAAGCCGAGCGCCGCCAGCGCCGCCCTGCGCAGGCTGCCGCGCACGAGAGCGGCAACTCCGACGAACGCCGGCGCCAGGCCGACGGCGCCCAGCAGCGGCGCCAGCGCCGGCAGGGACCACAGGTGTCCCGCGCGGGGCAGGAGCAACGGAACCGGCACGAGCACCGCCGCCAGCAGCAGGGCCGTGCCCTGTCGCCCCGCCTCCGGCGAGGCCAGCCAGGCGCACACCCCCAGCGCGGCGGCGATCCAGCCGACGCGCGGCAACAGGGCCGTGACGAGGGCGGCCACCAGCGCCGCCGCGGCGGCCGAGAACGGCGGCTGGGGGCCGAGGCCGACCAGGGCGGCGAGGACGAGGGCGCCCAGGCCCGCGCCCGCCGCCGGCCGCGTCAGCCGCTCGCCGCCGGGCAGCGGCAGCAGCCGCCGGGCGGATGCCAGGCCGAGGCGCTCGAGCGTCTCCGGCTCGACCAGGCCGCCCTCGCTCGACAGCTCCGGCTCGGAGGCGCGCAGCTCCGCGGCGAGCTCGCGCGGCGACGGCCGCAGGCCGGGGTCGGGCTCGACGGCGTCGTCGATCATGTCGCACAGCTCCGGGGGCAGGTCGCGCCGGCGGGAGGCGAGCGACGGGAGCGGGCGGCCCAGCTTGCGCGCCGTGGCCGCCGGGCCCTTGCCTCGGACGGGGTTGATTCCGGTCCACGCCTCGTAGAGCGTCAGGGCCAGGGCGTAGACGTCGGCGGCCGGCGTGACCTCGCCGCCCTCGGCCTGCTCCGGCGCCATGTACTCGAGCGTCCCCACGACGTCGCCCGTGTGCGTCACCCGGTCGGCGCTGGCCACGTGGGCCACGCCGAAGTCGGTCAGCTTCGCGAAGCCCGACCCGGCCGCCGGCTCGGCGACCACCATCACGTTCTGCGGCTTCACGTCGCGGTGGATCACCCCGCGCGCGTGCGCGTGGACGAGCGCGTCGCAGAGGGCGACGCCGATCCGGGCGACGTCGCGGTCGGAGAGTGCCTTCGCCCGTTCCAGCTCGGCCAGGGTTCGGCCCTGAACCAGTTCCGAGACGAGGTAGAGCTGGTCGTCGTCCGCGGCCAGCTCGTAGAGCCCGACGATCCCGGGGTGATTGAGGCGGGCGGCCGCCCGGGCCTCGCGGACGATGCGGGCGTCTCCCCCGTCGCGCTGGATGACCTTCACGGCCACCTCGCGCTCCAGCTTCTCGTCCCAGGCCGACCAGACGACCCCGAAGCCGCCGCTCCCGAGCCGCTGTTCGAGCCTGTAGCGGCCCAGGACCGGCTCCTGGCCGGCCGGAATGCGCGCCGTGCTGGTCGCGGGCTGTCCCACCTCGGCTTCTGCTTCGGCCTCGGAAGTCCTCTCCCTGCCCCGGAAAGGCATGGCAACCGGCCCTCTGGTCATACTCCCCGCAAGCTGCCCGGCCGCTTAGGAGCCCGACCCTGTCTTTCCTCGACGAACCGGACGAGCCAGTTCGCCGCCCCAGACGGCCGCCTCCGAGAGGCCCGTCTGTAGACCGTCAGACCCTCTTGGTCCGCCGCGGCATCGCGGCGGGCGCGGGCCTGCTCGTGCTGATCCTGCTCGTCCTCGGCGTACGCGGCTGCCTCAACGCACGCAAGAAGGACTCGATCAAGACCTACGTGCGCGACACCGGCGCCCTGCTCCAGGAGTCCGACCAGCAGAGCAGCGACCTGTTCAAGCTGCTGAGCGGCTCAAGCGGCGGCCGCGAGCAGGCGGTCGACATCCAGAACCAGCTCAACACCTACCGCGTCGATTCGCAGAAGCTGGTCGACCGCGCCAGGGGGACCTCCCACCCCGGCGACCTCGACAAGGCGCAGCGCTACCTGCTCGAGACGCTCGAGTTCCGTCGCGACGGGCTGGGGCAGATCGCCGACGCGTTACCCCAGGCGCTCGGCGACCAGGGCCGCAGGCAGAGCACCGACAAGGTCACCGCCAACATGCAGGACTTCCTGACGAGCGACGTCGTCTACAGCCAGCGCTTCGTGCCGAACCTCGAGTCGGTGCTGAAGGACGAGAACCTCACCGGCGAGGTCGACGTGCCGAAGAGCCAGTTCCTGCCGGACATCCAGTGGCTCCAACCGTCGTTCGTGTCCGACCACGTCAGCCGCATCCGGACCGGCGGCAGCAGCGGGCCGGCGAGCCCCGGCCTCCACGGCACCGGGCTCGGCAGCGTCAGCCTCGGCGGTCAAGCGCTCAGCCCCGGCGGCTCGGCGAGCGTCACCCTGACCAAGGACCTGGCCTTCCAGGTCCAGGTCCTGAACCAGGGCGAGAACACCGAGACGGACGTCCAGGTGAAGGTCACCGTGGGCAACGGCGGCAACGCGATCGACCTCAGCGGCACCCTCGACACGATCGCCGCGGGCGAGACCAAGACGGTCAAGATCGCCCTCGACCAGACGCCGCCCACGGGCCAGAACGTCCCGATTACCGTCGAGATCGCGGCGGTGCCGGGCGAGAAGAAGACCGACAACAACAAGGGCACCTTCTCGGCGATCTTCACGAAGTAGCCGGGTGCGCTGGGGCCCGCGCTACCCTGCGGCTCCGTGGACGACCTCACCACGACGCAGGGCATCGTCGCCCTTGCCGCAGCGGGCGGCGCGCTGCTGGCCGTGCTCTGGGCGCTGGTCCTCTCGATCAAGCTGCGGCGGATGCGTGCGGCCCAGAGGGCCGTGCTCGGCGACGGCGACCAGCGCGACCTCGTGACCCACGCTGCCACCCTCGAGAGCGCCTTCGTGCAGCTGCGCGACTGGGTGGAGGAGACGGCCGCCGGGCTGGAGCGGCGCGCGAGCACAGCCGACCACCGGATCGACGGCTGCATCGCCTTCACCTCGCTCCTCCGCTACGACGCCTACGGCGAGATGTCGGGCCGCCAGTCGAGCACCATGGCCCTGCTCGACTCCCGCCGCACCGGCGTGGTCGTCTCCTCGATCCTCCATCGCGAGCAGGCGCGCGTCTACGTGAAGCAGATCCACGAGGGCGAATCCGAGCTCGAGCTCTCCCCCGAGGAGCAGGAGGCGATCGAGACGGCGATGGCGGGGACGGCCAGCGCACCTGCCGAGGCCTGAGCCGGTCCGATGCGGGTCGCCTACCTGGGTCCCGCCGGGACCTTCACCGAGGAGGCCTTGCGCGCCTCCGTGACCGAGCCGGTCGAGGAGGTGCCCTACCCGACCGTCTACGAGACCGTCATGGCCGTCCAGGAGGGCGAGGTCGACCATGCGGTCGTGCCGATCGAGAACTCGCTCGAGGGCGGCGTGGCGGCGACGCTCGACGCCCTCGCCGGTGAGGCCGATCGGGTCCGGATCGCCGCCGAGCTGGTGCATCCGATCCACCACTGCGTGGTCGCCCGGAGCGAGCTCGACCTCGGCGAGGTGACCCGCGTCGTCTCCCATCCCCAGGCGACCGCCCAATGCGCCCGCTTCCTCCGCGAGCGGCTCGGCCAGGCCGAGCGCGTGTCGGCAACCTCCACCTCCGACGCCGTCCGCCAGGTCCGCGACGCCGGCGAGCCCTGGGTGGCGCTCGGCTCGCGGCTGTCCGCGGAGCTCTACGACTGCCGGCTGCTGGCCACCGGCGTCGAGGACCACCCCGACAACGAGACCCGCTTCGTCTGGCTGACGCCGGCCGGCGGGGAGCCGGACCCGGGGCCCCGGGCCAAGACCTCGATCGTCTTCTGGGGCTTCAACGACGAGTCGCCCGGGGCGCTCGTCTCGGTCCTCAAGGAGCTCTCTGACCGGGGGATCAACCTGACGAAGATCGAGTCGCGGCCCCGCCGCGTGCGGCTGGGGCACTACATGTTCTTCGCCGACCTGGAGGGCGCCGTCGGCCGGCCCCCGGTCGACGAGGCGCTGGCCGCGCTGAGCGAGCGGGTGGAAACGATCCGGGTGCTCGGCTCGTATCCAGCTGCCTAGAACGGGCCATGCCCCCGCTACACTGGCCCGCACCGTGGCCGTGCGCGCGGAGACCCTTTCCTTCGAGGCTGGGGACACCGTCCCAGTCCCTGTACGCGCGCTGCCCGGTCGCCGGACCGAGCAGCGCGGGACTTCATCCGGCCGCGTGCTCGTGCTCAACGCGTCCTTTGAGCCGATCAACGTCTGCACCGTCCGCCGCGCGACGGTCCTGATCCTCAAGGACCGCGCCGAGATCCTCGAGCATGCCGACTGGGCGCTCCACGCCGAGTCGCTGACCCTGCCCCGTCCGATCGTGATCCGGCTCGTGACCTACGTGAAGATCCCGCGCGACGCCCACCGCCGCAAGATCACCCGCCGGGCGGTCTTCGCCCGCGACCGCTGGACCTGCCAGTACTGCGGCCACGAGCGCGGAAATCTGACGGTCGACCACGTCATCCCGCGCTCCAAGGGCGGCGACTCGAGCTGGGAGAACATCGTCACCTGCTGCGCGCCATGCAACCGGCGCAAGGGCGACCACCTACCGCGTCAGGTGGGCATGAAGCCCCGGCGCAAGCCCCGCGCACCGAGCCCGACGATCTTCATTCACGTCGCCTCGCCGAGCATCCCGGCGGCGTGGGAGCAGTACCTGCTGGCGGCCTAGCGCCCTGTCCTGAAACGGCGAAGGGCGCCCCACCGGGACGCCCCTCGCACGATTTGCTGGACCTGATCGGCTGCGCTTCCTCAGGCGCTCGCGCCCACTTGGGTGAGGCACTGCACCAGGGCCGGAGGGACCACTCCCGACCTACGCTGCCGACGGTGTCACGGCTGGACTCCGCTGGACGGGGCCCAGCTCCGGTCTAGCGGCCGGACACCTCCAGGGTCCCAAAACGTCTGTCACTCAAGTTCGGACCACCTCCTTTCCCTGGTAGCCCCAAAGCTACCAAGGTGGGCGGCGCTACCGCTTCCGCCTGGCGCTGAACCGGGCGTTGCCGCTCGAGCAGTCGGGCTCCCCGCCGATCCCGGTCTCGGAGAACGTGTACTCGATGCTCCCCTTGACCCTGGTGCCCCTCTTGTTGACGGTCCCGGTCGCAGCGATGTTGATCCCGTCCGAGGTGGTCCTGTCGAGCTCGAAGCCATAGGAGCGGTGACCACGCGGGCCGATCAGCCTGACCTTCCCCGACTTGAAGCTGCCGCCCTTCTCCCCGTGCGTGCCGCTGTCGGGGCAGGTGTAGTCGACCTTCGAGAACCTGAACGGCTTGACGGCCGTCGGGCGACGCACGCCGTGGCGCTTCTTGACCACGAGCCTCAGCGAGACGCGCGAGTTCGCGTCGCCCTTGACCCGCCCGCGGAGCCTGTTCGTGGCGGCGAGCGCGGTCGCCGCGGCGCACAGGAGCGTTACGAACGCAACCAGGGTGACCAGCCTGAGCCTCATCGGCGCGACCCTACACCGGGGCATGTCGCGTTAACCACCCATACGGTAGTGAACTCGACACGCCCTCCCGGGCCGGACCCCTACTCAGCCGCAGTTTCGTCGGGCCCGGCGCCGTCGCCGGAGGCCTCGGGCGGGTCCGGCGACTCGGCCGGCTCGGCCGACTCCACCAGCTCGGCGTCCACCTGCGCCGCCGTGTCGGCGGCCTCCTCCATCACGAGGGCCACCGCGCTGACCATGTCGTCCTCGCGGAGGTTCATCAGGCGCACGCCCTGCGCCGGGCGGCCCTGCTTCGAGATGCCCTTCACGCCGGTGCGCTGGACCATTCCGGTCTGGGAGATGAAGACCAGCTCGTGGTGCTCGCGCACGATCAGGCCGCCGGCCAGGGCGCCCTTCTTCTCCGTCAGCCCGATCGTCTTGACGCCCATCGTGCCGCGGCCCTTGACCGGGTACTCCTCGATGTCGGTCCGCTTGCCGTAGCCGTTCTCGGTCACGACCAGCAGGTCCGTGTCGGGCTGGACCACGTCCATGTCGAGGACCCAGTTGTCCCCGCGCGCGACGTTCATGCCCTTGACGCCGCTCGTGTCGCGGCCCATCGGCCGCACCTGGTCCTCGCTGAAGCGGGCGGCCTGGCCCGAGCGGGAGACCATGATGATGTCGTCGTCTCCGCTGGTCCGGCGGACGGCGACGAGCTCATCGTCGTCGCGGACCTTGATGGCGATGATCCCGTCGGCCTTGATCGGCGTGTTGTAGGCCTGGAACTCGGTCTTCTTGATCATCCCCTTGCGGCTGGCGAAGACCAGGTACTTGCCCTCGCTGAAGTCACGCGTGGCCTGGACGGCCTGGACACGCTCCCCCTCGCGCAGCGGCAGCACGTTCACCAGCGCCCGGCCCTTCGCGGTGCGCGAGGCCTCGGGCAGCTCGTAGACCTTCTGGCGATAGACCTTGCCGCGGTTCGTGAAGAACAGCAGGTAGTCGTGCGTCGAGCAGACGAAGAGGTGCTCGATGTAGTCCTCGTCCTTCATGTCCATGCCGGTGACGCCGATCCCCCCGCGCTTCTGGTTGCGGTAGGTGGAGAGCGGCAGCGACTTGATGTAGCCGGACTTGGTGATCGCGATGACCATCTGCTGGTCCGCGATCAGGTCCTCGATGTCGATGTCGTCCTCGGAGTGGGTGATCTCGGTGCGCCGCTCGTCCGCGTAGCGCTCCTTGATCTCGAGCAGCTCCTCCTTGATCAGGCTCCTGACCCTCTCCTCGTCGCCGAGCAGCTCGCGCAGCTCCTTGATCCGCTCGACGATGTCGGCGTGCTCCTTCTTGATCTTGTCGGCCTCGAGCGCGGTCAGCCGCTGGAGGCGCAGGTCGAGGATCGCCTGGGCCTGGATGCGCGAGAGCTCGAACCTCTTGATCAGACCGTCGCGAGCCATGTCCGGGTCGCGCGAGCCCCTGATCAGCTCGATCACGGCGTCGATGTCGGCGATCGCGACGAGCAGCCCCTCGAGGATGTGCAGCCGCGCCTCGCGCTCGCGCAGCTCGTGCTTGGTCCGGCGGACCACCACGTCGCGCTGGTGGTCGACGTAGTTCTTGATGATCGGGACGAGGCCCAGCGTGCGCGGCACGCCGTCGACCAGGGCGACCATGTTCACGCCGAAGGTGGTCTGCAGCGGTGAGTGCTTGTAGAGCTTGTTGAGAACGACCTTCGGGATCGCGTCTCGCTTGAGCTCGATGACGACCCGGACGCCGCTCTTGTCCGACTCGTCGCGGAGGTCCGAGATCTCCTTGAGCCTGCCGCCGTGGACGGCCTCGGCGATCTTCTTGATCAGCCCCGCGCCCTCGTTGCGCCCGTCGCCCTTGGCGACCTGGTAGGGCATCTCGGTGACGATGATCGCCTCCTTGCCCTGCCGCAGCGGCTCGATGTGGGCGCGTCCGCGGAGGACCACTCGGCCGCGGCCGGTCTCGTAGGCGTCCTTGATCCCCTGCCAGCCGACGATGATGCCGCCGGTCGGGAAGTCGGGGCCCTTGATGTGGCGCATGAGGCCGGCGACGTCGAGGTCCGGGTCGTCGATGTAGGCGACGGTCGCGTCGATCGCCTCGGCGAGGTTGTGCGGCGGGATGTTGGTCGCCATGCCGACCGCGATGCCGGCGGAGCCGTTGACCAGCAGGTTGGGGAACCGCGCCGGAAGGACGAGCGGCTCCTGGCGTGACTCGTCGTAGTTCGGCCGGAAGTCGACGGTGTCCGCGTCGATGTCGCGGAGCATCTCGGTGGCGAGCCGGGCCAGCCGCGCCTCGGTGTACCGGTAGGCGGCCGGCGGGTCGTTGTCGATCGAGCCGAAGTTGCCCTGCGGCTCCACGAGGGGGTAGCGCATCGCGAAGTCCTGCGCCAGCCGGACGAGCGTGTCGTAGATCGCAGAGTCGCCGTGCGGGTGGTAGCGGCCCATCACGTCCGCGACCGCGACCGCGGACTTCCTGAACGGCCGGTTGGGCTGCAGTCCGTTCTCGTACATCGTGTAGAGCACGCGCCGGTGGACCGGCTTGAGGCCGTCGCGCACGTCCGGCAGCGCCCGGCCCACGATCACGCTCATGGCGTAGTCGAGGTAGGAGGAGCGCATCTCCTCCTCGAGCCCGCGCGGCTCGACGTTGCCGCCTGTGAGCTGCTCGATCGACATCAGACGTCCAGCTCCGCCTCACGGGCGTACGTCTCGATGAACTCGCGCCGCGGCTCCACCTTGTCCCCCATCAGCATCGAGAAGATCTGGTCCGCGGCGCTCGCGTCGTCGATCGTCACCAGCTGGAGCGTGCGCCTCTCCGGGTCCATCGTGGTGTCGTAGAGCTGGTCCGAGTTCATCTCGCCGAGGCCCTTGAAGCGCTGGAGGGGCACGCCGTCGCGCGCCACCTCGAGCACCTTGCGGCGCAGCTCCTCGAAGGACAGCGCGGTGGCGTCCTTGCCGTTCAGGGCGACGTCGAACGGAGGCGTGCCGGCGAGCGACTCGAGGTCGCCGTGCACCCGGACGAAGCCCTTGTACTCGTCGGTGCCGAACATCTCCTTGCGCAGGCGGTACGTGCTTGCCGAGCCCGTCTTGCGCTCGACCACGCGCACCACCAGCTCCATCGGGTCCTCGTCGATCAGCTCGGTCTCGTAGGGCTCGCCCGCCAGGTCCTTGCCCTTGACGAGCTTCACGACCTCGTCCGGCTTGGTCAGGCCGGCATCGAGGATCTGCGACTCCTCGAGGAAGGTGATCGTGTCGTGGCCCCACTCGGCCCGCAGCGCCGATGCCCACCCCTCGTACTGCTTGAGCAGCCGCGCGTACTTCTGCCAGCGCGACGCGGTCATCTTGAATTGCTTGCCTTCGCGGTCGCTGACCATCATCTTCTCGAGCTTGTCGCGCAGCAGGACCTCCTCGAGCTCCGACTCCTTCTCGATGTAGACCTCGTGCTTGCCGTTCTTCATCTTGTAGAGCGGCGGCTTGGCGATGTAGACGTAGCCGGCGTCGATCAGCTCCGGCATCTCGCGGTAGAGGAAGGTGAGCACGAGGGTGCGGATGTGGGCGCCGTCCACGTCGGCGTCCGTCATGACGACGACCTTGTGGTAGCGGGCCCTCTCGAGATCGAACTCCTCCCGGATCCCGGTGCCGATCGCGGTGATCAGCGCCTGGATCTCCGTGTTC
>Ga0066652_100002366_pt1 | contig 10299 bp, 8 predicted proteins | sample GraSoiAngelo_101_FD_71413 | JGI IMG/M metagenome (GOLD analysis project Ga0066652, IMG submission 71413) | Grasslands soil microbial communities from the Angelo Coastal Reserve, California, USA - 14_0903_02_30cm | ecosystem: Environmental > Terrestrial > Soil > Grasslands | place: USA... | reverse complement strand
CGGTGCGGCCGCCGGCGTGCTCATCAGCGGCTTCGTGTTGGTCGAGGCGTTCGGTCTGCCCGGCACGCTGCGTGTTGCTGGCGCCATGAATCTCGCCATCGCCTTCGTGGTCGCCCTGCTCGCTCGACCACTGCACCACCAGCCTCTCGCCGGCGTGTCGGTGCGCGTACCCGGCATCGGCCTCCTCCTCGCGGTGGCGTTCTTCACCGGGCTGGCGTCGTTCGTCTACGAGATCAGCTGGATCCGCATGCTTTCGCTCGTGCTCGGCGCCTCGACGCATTCGTTCGAGCTGATGCTTGCCACCTTCATTCTCGGCCTCGCGCTCGGCGGCTTCGCCGTGCGCAAGCGCATCGACGCCACGCGCGAGCCGATGCGACTGCTCGCGATGGTGCAGATCGCGATGGGCCTAGCCGCGCTCGCCACGCTGCCGCTCTACGACGGCAGCTTCTCGCTGATGGAAGCGCTGATGAGAGGCCTCGCGCGCTCGGATGCGGGCTATCGCCTGTTCAACTTCGGCGGCGCGCTGATCTGCGCGCTCATCATGCTGCCGGCGACCTTCTGCGCTGGCATGACGCTGCCGCTCATCACGGCGGCACTGCTGCGCCGCGGCCGCGGCGAGGCGGCGATCGGCCAGGTGTACGCGGCGAACACGCTCGGCGCCATCGCCGGCGTGGTGCTCGCGGTGCACATCGGGCTGCCGGTGCTCGGCCTCAAGGGCTCGCTCATCGCCGGCGCGGCACTCGATGTGGCGCTCGGCCTCGTGCTATTGCGCTTCCTCGGCGTGCGTTTCGCCATCACGGCGGCGGCCTGCGCCATCGTCTTCGTCGCCATCGCGCTCGGCGCCCAACTCGACGCGAACAAGATGACCGCCGGCGTCTACCGCCACGGCGACCTCTCGGCCTCGCGCGACGCGCAGGTGCTCTTCAACCAGGATGGCAAGACCGCCACCGTGCACCTGGTGAAGTACGACGAGGCGACGAGCCTGCGCACCAACGGCAAATCCGACGGGTCGATCAACCTGGATGCAGCCGGCGAGCGCGGCTCTGACGAGATCACCATGGTGCTGACCGGGGCGCTGCCGCTCGCGCTCAAGCCGGAGACGAAAGCCGCCGCGGTGATCGGCATCGGCACCGGCCTCACCACGCACACGCTGCTGCAGAGCCTGGACATCGCGCGCGTGGAGACCATCGAGATCGAGCCGAAGATGGCCGAGGCCGCGCGCGGCTTCGCGCCGCGCAACATCGGCGCCTTCGCCGACCCGCGCGGGGCGATCGTGATCGACGACGCCAAGGGGTTTTTCTCCACGCACGCGCGGCGCTACGACCTCATCGTCTCCGAGCCGTCGAACCCCTGGGTGAGCGGCGTGGCGAGCCTGTTCACGCGCGAGTTCTACCGGCGCGTTCGGCGCCACCTCAACCCGGGCGGCATGCTGGTGCAGTGGTTCCAGCTCTACGAGATCGACGTCGCGCTCGTCTCCACCGTGCTGCGCGCGCTCGGCGGCGAGTTCCCGCACTATGCGATCTACGCCGCGAGCGACCACGATCTGCTGATCCTCGCGAGCGATGTGCCGCTACCGCGCGAGGCGCAAGCCCGCGTGTTCGAGCAGCCCGGCCTCGCCAAGGAACTGTGGACCATCCACGTCCTTTCGGTTGGCGACCTCGACGCGCGCTACATCGGCGCGCGGGCGACGCTCGAGCCGCTGGCCGAGAGCTACGGCCTGCCGGCGAACTCGGACTACTACCCGGTGCTCGACCTCAACGCCGCACGCCAACGCTTCATGGACATGAGTGCGGCGGAGCTCGCCGCCTTGGGCTCGCTTGGCCTGCCGGTGCTCGAGCTGCTCGAGCCCGGCCGCCCGCGGCGCCCGCCGAATCCGCTGTTCGAGGGCGCCTCGAGTTTCGGCCGGCTCGAGAACACGCGCCTTGCCTGGTATGCGCGCAACTTCCTGCTGGATGGCGCGCCGACGGAAGCCGATCCGGTGGTGACGCGCGCGCTGCAGAAGGACCTCGAGCTCTTCAAGCTGCGCCTCCTCGACTGCCGCGCGCCGCGCGAGCATGACGTGTGGCTGCACAGCGCGCTGCGCGTCGCGCAGACGGTCAATCCCTATCTGTCGTGGGACGACCTCGCGCCGGTATGGTCGCGCGTGCAGAGCGCGCCCTGCTTCGGCGGCCTGCAATCCTTCCAGCGCCGCTGGATCGCGCTGTTCCGCGCCGTCGCCGCACGCGATGCGCCGCGCATGGCCGAGCATGCCACGGCACTTCTCGCTTCAGAAAACGGCACTGAAGCGCAGGAATATCTGCTCGCCGCCGCGATGGCGGGTGACATCGCCGCTGGTAATCGCGACGCAGCGCTCGAGGTGTGGCGCACGCATGGTGAGCGCGCGCGTCGGGCGCCGACGGCCGCATTCCGGCTGCTGCGTTGCCACGCGCGCTTCACCGACTGCGCGCGCGAATTTCAGGCCGCGCGCTGAGCGAAACGCACGGCGCCGATCACCTCGCGTACGAACGCTTCGGGCTCGGCGTGTGCGAACTGCCCGTCGAGCAGGAGATGCGACAGGCCGTGCACGAGTGACCATGCCGCTGCTGCCGCGAGCTGCGGCCTGGGCAGATCCTTGAACGCTGAAACCAGTGCCTGATAGGCGCCATCGGCGGCCGACCTTAGTTCCGGGTACTTCGCCATTGGCAGCACGCCACCGAACATCAGGCGGAAGCGCTGCGGCTGCTCGAGCGCGAAGCGCACGTACGCCTCCCCCATCTCACGCCCGGTGTATGCCCGCAGGCGCTCGCCGAGCATGGCGAAGCCTTCGGCTGCCAGGGCGGCGAGCAGCGCCTCGCGATCGGGGAAGTGCCGATACGGCGCGTTGTGCGACACCCCGGCGCGCCGCGCCGCCTCGCGCAGGCTGAGCGCACCGATGCCCTTCTTTTCCAGCGTTTGACCCGCCGCCCGCAGCAGCGCAGCGGGTAAATCCCCATGGTGGTATGTTGACATCGTAAACATATGCTGGCACGCTTATGTTGCTCGTGTCAACACTGCTTTACTTCCATGCCGCTATCGCGGCGGCTGCGGTTGCCCTTGGCGGTGCCGTCCTCCTTCGGCAGAAGGGGACCGCCAGCCACAAGTGGATGGGGCGCATCTGGGCGGCATTGATGGCAGCGGTGGCGATCTCGTCCTTCTGGATCTTCGAGATCCGGCACGGGACGGGGCCCTCGCCGATTCACCTGCTGTCGGTCTGGACGCTGGTCTCGCTGGCGCTCGCCATCTGGTACATCCGCCATGGCAATGTGCGCGCCCACCGCCGCTTCATGCTCGGGAGCTTCATCGGGCTGGTGGCCGCCGGTGTATTTGCGCTGGCGCCGGGGCGCGCGCTCTATCGCCTCTTTTTCTTGGCGTAGGGATTGCGGCCAGTGCGGAATTCGATGGCGAGCGGAGTGCCGATGAGCTCGAACGCGCCGCGGAAGAAGCCCTCGAGGTAGCGCTTGTAGGACTCCGGCACGCGGTCGAGCGCGTTGCCATGGATGATGATGCGCGGCGGATTGATCCCGCCCTGGTGGGCATAGCGCAGCTTGGGACGGATGAGGCCGGTCCTCGGCGGCGCCTGCCGCTCGGTCGCGGCCTGCATCGCGCGCGTGACTTTGGGCGTCGAGAGCCGCGCCATCGCGGAGGCGTGCGCTGAATCGACTGAGCGCATTAGTGGCCCCAGCCCCTTGCCGTCGCGCGCGGAGATGAAATGCTGCTCGGCGAAGCCGAGGAAGCCGAGCTTCCAGCCGAGCTCGTTCTTCACTTTGGCGCGCGCTTCCTTGTTTGCGGCATCCCATTTGTTCACGGCTAGGACGACCGCTCGCCCACGCTCGAGGATGTAACCGGCGACGTGCGCATCCTGCTCGGTGATGCCGTCGGCGGCGTCGACCAGCAGGATCGCAACATTCGCCGCTTCGATGGCCTGCAAGGCCTTGACGATGGAAAAGTACTCCGGCGGCGTGCCCGTCTTGCCGCGCCGGCGCACCCCGGCGGTGTCGATGAGCGTGTAGCGGCGCCCGCCGCGCTCGAAGGGCACCTCGATCGGGTCGCGCGTGGTCCCGGGCTTATCGAAGGCGATCACGCGCTCCTCGCCGACCAGCGCGTTGATCAGCGTCGACTTGCCGACGTTCGGTCGGCCGACGATGGCGACGCGCGCATGGCGCTGCGCCTGCTCGTCCGGTTCGACATCCTCGGGGAACGGCGCGAGCGCGGCCTCGAGCAGCTCGCGCACACCCTCGCCGTGGGCGGCGGAGATAGGCGCCGGCGCGCCGATGCCGAGCTCGTGGAATTCGGCCACCGCCTGGTCGGGCGGCATGCCCTCGGTCTTGTTTACCGTGAGCCAGACGTGCTTGCGGCGCCGCAGCCGCTCGGCGATATCGCGGTCGGCGCCGGTGAGGCCGGCGCGGCCGTCGACGACGAAGATCACCGCGTCGGCTTCCGCGATCGCCTGCTCGGCCTGCCGCGCCATCTGCACCGGCAGGCCCTCTTCGGCACGCGGCTCGAAGCCGCCGGTATCGATGGCGATGAAGCGCCGATCGCCGGCCCGGCCTTCGCCGTACTGCCGGTCGCGCGTCACGCCCGGCAGGTCGTGCACGATGGCGTCGCGGCTCTTGGTGAGGCGATTAAAGAGGGTCGATTTGCCGACGTTCGGCCGCCCGACCACGGCGAGCACGGGCTTCACCGGCCCGCTTCACAATCCAAGGGCATGGAGCGAGCCGCTTTGTGTCTCGACGAGCAGGCCGCCGGGAATTGCTCGCGGCGCGGCGCGCACCGGACCGCTGCCCGTCGGGAAGCGGGCGACGAATGCGCCGGTGTCCCGCGCGAGGAAATGCACGTATCCCTCGAAGTCGCCCACGGCGACGAGCTCGCCGAACGGCACCGGGAGCGAGAGCTGGCGGTGCGCGAGCTTGTCCTGCTTCCACACCGAGCGGCCATTCGAGCGGTCGAACGCCTGCACCGCACCGCGCTCGTCGCTCACGAACGCATAGCGCGCATCCAGGCTGACGCCGGTGAGCGACGAGATGTCGCGCGCCCAAACCTGCCGGCCGTTGGCGACCTCGTAGCAGCCGACGCGGCCCTGGTAGGTCGCTGCGCACACCTCGCGCCCCTGCACTACTGGATCGCCCACCACGTCGGCGACGCGCTCGAGCTCGGTGCCGCCCTTCGGCAGGGCGACCGTCGCCTCCCAGCGCACACCGCCGTTGGAAAGCTGGATCGCCGCGAGCTTGCCGCCGGCGAAGCCGGCGAACGCGGTCTCGGCGTCGATGGTGATGCCAGCGGGCGTGCGGATGATGAGCGAGGAAGGCGCGCGCTGGTACACCCAGCGGCGTTTGCCGTCCTGATCGCCGAAGGCGAACACGCGGTTGTCGATGCTGCGCACGAGCACCAGGCCGGCGCCGACCGCGGGTGCGGCGATCACCTCGCTCGAGGCACGCGCGGTCCAGCGGCGCTTGCCGCTCTCCGCATCGAGCGCGATCACTTCGCCCTCCTCGTTCGCCACGACGACCGTGCGGCTGTCCGCGCCGACGCCGCCCGAGAGCCGCACGCCCGCCGCGACGCTCCAGATGGAGCGTCCGTTCGATGGGTCGAAACGCTTCACGGTGCCGTCGCGCGCAGCGGTATAGAGGCCGGTTTCCACCAGCGCCGGCGCGAAGACGTAGCGATCGCCGTCGCCCGCGCTCGCTGTCCATAGCACCTTGATCGGCTGCTCGTGCTCTAGCGCCGTGAGCTGCGCTGGCTTGGGCCCAGACTCGGTGGAACAGCCGAGAACAACGAGGGCCAGGGCAGCGGCCGCGTAGCGCAATTTCATCCGCCTGAATTTCATCCGCCTAGCGCCTCCAAGCGCATGCGCACGCTCTCGCGGAATGCGCTGTTCGACTGTCCCGCCTTTTCCAGCGCCATGCGATATGCGGCGCGGGCCGGCTCGGCCTGGTTCTTGGCCACCAGCACGTCGCCCCGCGCCGCGGCGTATTGCGCGTCGAAGGCAGCGCCGTGCTTCTCGTCGAGGAGCTTCAGCGCCTCGTCGTAGGCCTTCTCGTCCATCAGCACGGCGGCCAGGCGAAGGCGTGCGAGATCGCGGAACTCCTCGGTGCGACCGTTCTGCGTCACCCATTGCAGCTGCGCCTTGGCGCTCTTCAGGTCGCTGCGATCGAAGTAATAGCGCGCGGCCGCAAGCGCCCCCATCGAAGCGTAAAGCGTGCGCGGATAATTCTCGAGCAGCGCCCCGCTCGCGTCGCGCAGCGCCTTGGCATCGCCCGCCTGCACCGCGCGCGACAGCGTGTCGTAGAGCACGCCGGCGTGCGACGCCTGGCCGCGCTCGTACCAGCGACAGCCCTGCCAGCCGGCGAAAGCCACCGCCGCGGCGACGATGGCCGCCGTGATGAGCGAGCCGTACTGGGTCCACCACGCCTGGAGTTCGGCGACCTGTTCCTGTTCTTCGAGATCGAGCGCCATCAGTCAGCCTTGGAATTGAGGATCTGTTTCACCCGGCCGGGAAGCTCCCCGAGCGGGATGTCGGACTCTTTCTGCGCCGCGAGATCCTTCACCTTGACCGTGCCGCGGCCGAACTCGTCGGCGCCGGCGGTAATCGCGACGCGGAAGCCTTTCTTGTTGGCGTATTCGAACTGCTTGCCGATCTTCGTACGCTCCAGGTACACCTCGGTGTTGATGTTATGCGCGCGCAGGTCGGCAGCGATGCGCAGGTAGCGGCCGAGGGCTTCGGGATCGAGCGTGGTGACCAGCACTTCCGCCGGCGTCCTCGCCAGCGGCTGCAGCAGCTTCGCCTCGTTCAGCCGGGCGAACAGGCGGCTCAGACCAATGGAGATGCCGACGCCCGGCAAGCGCGTGTTAGTGAAGTAGCTCGCAAGGTCGTCATAGCGTCCGCCCGAGCAGATGCTGCCGATGTCGGGATGCTCGACGAGGGTCGTCTCGTAGATCGTGCCGGTGTAGTAATCGAGGCCGCGCACGACGGACAGATCGACGGCGAACGCCGCGTCCGGCACGCCGAAAAGGCGGATCGCCTCGACCATCTTGCGCAGCTCGTCCACGCCTTGCGTGTAGGCCTCATTGCCGCAAGCGAGATCGGCCAGCAGCGCCAGCGTTTCATGGGTCTCGCGCTTCGTGCCGATCACACGGTACAGCTCGCCTGCAGCCTTGGCGGCGAGGCCGTGGCGTCCGAGCTCGGCGAGGATCGCAGGCTCGGCTTCCTTGTCGATTTTGTCGAGCGCGCGCAGAACATCGCTCGCGCGCTCTTCGGCGACGTCGAAGTGGCGCAGGATCCCCTTCAGCACCTTGCGGTTGTTGATGCGGATGCGGAACTCGCCGATGGCCATCTCGCGGAATACGCTGTAGATGACGCCGGGAATCTCGGCCTCGGCAAGGTATGACAGCGTCTCCCGGCCGATGATGTCAATGTCGCACTGATAGAACTCACGGAAGCGGCCGCGCTTCACCTGCGGGTTCTCGCCGCGCCAGACGCGCTGGATCTGGTAGCGCCGGAAGGGAAAGGCGAGCTCGCGCTCGCGCATCGCCACGTAGCGCGCAAGCGGCACGGTCAGGTCGAAGCGCAGCGCGCCTTTCGCCGCCGCCTCGTCGTCGGCGTCGGCCGCGAGACGCGACAGGGCATAGATCTCCTTCTCCGTGCCACCCTTGGAAGTAAGCACCTCGATGCGCTCAGCCGACGGCGTTTCAATCGGCAGGAAGCCGAAGCGCTCGAAGTTCCGTCGGATCAGCTCGATCAGCGCGTTGAACTGCAGCTGCTCATGCGGCAGGAATTCCTGGTCGAAGCCCTTCAGCAGGGCCGGACGAACTTTTCGCATCGGGGCGGGGTCAGGCGGCCTTGGCGCCGTACTTTTCGCGCACGTACTGCTCTACCAGCGCCTGGAATTCCTCGGCGATGCGCTCGCCTTTGAGCGTCACCGTCTTCTTGCCGTCGACATAGACCGGCGCCACCGGCACCTCGTTGGTGCCGGGCAGGCTGATGCCGATGTTCGCATGCTTCGACTCGCCCGGGCCGTTCACCACGCAACCCATCACCGCGACGCGCATGTTCTCGGCGCCGGGATACACGGCGCGCCATGCCGGCATCTGGTTTCTCAAAAAAGCCTCAATTTTCTGCGCCAGCTCCTGGAAGTAGGTGCTGGTGGTACGACCGCAGCCCGGGCAGGCGCTCACCATGGGAGTGAAGGCGCGCAGGCCCATGGTCTGGAGCAGCTCCTGCGCCACCTGCACTTCGCGCGTGCGGCTGCCACCCGGCTCAGGGGTGAGCGAGACGCGGATCGTGTCGCCGATGCCTTCCTGCAGCAGCACGCCCATGGCGGCGGCGGAAGCGACGATGCCTTTGGTCCCCATCCCGGCCTCGGTCAGGCCGAGGTGCAGGGCGTAATCGCAGCGCTCGGCGAGCGCGCGGTAGACCGCGATCAGGTCCTGCACCTGGCTCATCTTGCAGGAGATGACGATGCGCTCGGCGGGCAGGCCCCACTCCTCGGCCTGGCGCGCGGAGTCGAGCGCGGAGCGGATCACCGCCTCGCGCATCACTTCGTCCGCATCGAGCGGCTCGGCGCGACTCGCGTTCTCGTCCATCAGGCGCGCGAGGAGCTCCGGATCGAGGCTGCCCCAGTTGACGCCGATGCGCACCGGCTTGCCGTGCTTGATCGCGCACTCGATCATGGTGGCGAACTGCTCGTCGCGCTTCGCACCCTTGCCGACGTTGCCCGGATTGATGCGGTACTTGGCGAGTGCGCGGGCGCAGTCCGGAAACTGCGTGAGGAGCTTGTGGCCATTGAAGTGGAAGTCGCCCACCAGCGGCACGCGACAGGAGATCATGTCCAGCCGCTCGCGGATGCGCGCCACCTGCGCCGCCGCTTCGGGCGAGTTGACCGTGATGCGCACGAGCTCGGAGCCGGCGCGCGCCAGCTCGGCGACCTGTTCGACCGTCGAGCGCAGGTCGGCCGTGTCGGTGTTGGTCATGGACTGCACCACCACCGGCGCGCCGCCGCCAATGACGACGCCGCCGACGCGGACCGCGCGCGACTGGCGCCTCCTCATGGCAGGGTGAAGCGGGCGATCGCGAGCTTGGTGTGCGGGGTGAGATCGATCGGGCGGTCGTTGTGCAGCACGCGCACATGCGCGGCGTTGCCGATGACGAGCGTCAGCGGGCCACGCGCTTGCACCACGCGCTCGGCGCCCTTCGGGTTGAGCGACGAGACGAGCATGCGCTCGTTCGCGTCCTTGACTTCGATCCAGGCCTCTTCTTCGCAGCGGATCACGAGGCGATGCACGCCGGAGGCGATCTTCGCCACCGCCAGCGGCGGCTTGGCGACGGCCGGGGTCGCCGCCTTGTCCGTCGCCGTCTTCTCCGCGGCCGGCGCGGACGCCGTGGCCACCTTGACCACGGCATCGGTGCGAGGAGATTCCTCTACGGTCTTGGGCTGCGCACGGGGCGCACTGGCCACGACCGTCGGCGCCGCAGGCGCTGCCGGAGCCGGCTTGGCGGCCGCCACGGCGCGTTTCTCGGGCGGACGCTTGGAGGCGAGCTGCGCGGACGTGTTGTGCTCGCGGTACCACTGCCAGGCGATGACGCCGCCCATGACCAGCACGGCGAGCGATACGCCCAGGTAGACGAAAGTCGAGCCGCGCGCGCTGTCCGAGAACGGCACCGGCTGGTTGTAGCGCGCGGCGAGCGTGTCGGCGTCCGGCGCCTGGAAGCGGCCGGAAATCGACTGCAGCAGCGGTTCGGGCTCGAGCTTGAGCAGCCGTGCGTAGCTGCGCACCATGCCGCGCACGACGGTGCCGCCGGGCAAGAGCTCGAAGCGCTCCTGCTCCAGCGCCTCGAGCTGCCGCGGAGCGAACTTCAGGCTTTGCGCGACTTCCGAGACGGAGAGGCCGCGCTCCTCGCGCGCCGCCTTGAGCGTTGCACCCACCGCTTCAGTCATATTGCCCCCGCTGCAGCGCCTGGAACTCGGGCGACCCCGGGAAACGCCGGCGCAGCTGGTTGGCGTAGCTCTGCTCGGCTACGCGCTCGCCCGAGCGGCGCTCTATCCGCACGGCAAGCCACAGCGATTCGGCGTTGGGCGACACGAGCTTGTTATAGCGCGAAACCAGCCGGCGCGCCTCGCCAATGTTGCCGTCGCGATAGCGGATTTCCGCGAGGCCCAGCAGCGCCGGCGGCTCATCGGGATCGAGCTTCAGCGCGCGCTGAAAGAACTCTTCAGCATCTTTGACATTCTTCATACGCGCGCTGCATATACCCGCGGCCGAGTAGCTGCGCCAGGGCGAGGCATA
>Ga0066652_100002362_pt1 | contig 10301 bp, 8 predicted proteins | sample GraSoiAngelo_101_FD_71413 | JGI IMG/M metagenome (GOLD analysis project Ga0066652, IMG submission 71413) | Grasslands soil microbial communities from the Angelo Coastal Reserve, California, USA - 14_0903_02_30cm | ecosystem: Environmental > Terrestrial > Soil > Grasslands | place: USA... | reverse complement strand
AGCATTCCGGAGCAAACACCTCTCATGCCGGCAAAGAACTAAGTTGCAACTCCGCGAAAAGGTGGTTGAATCAGCACTCGCGAATCTGAGGATTTGAATGGGCTCTCTTAAGAAAAGACGCAAAGCGAAAATTGCCAAGCACAAGCGCCGCAAGCGCATGAAAGCGCATCGGCATAAGAAACGGCTTCGGTATAAGGCGTAGCACTGGCTCATGCCCTAAATGGGTCATCCAAACGCAGTGGGGGAGCCCCAGTCACGAAAGTTACCGTGACACCTGGTACGCAACGTGATCAAAGCTGTGGAGATGCCATGCTCCGCTCGGAGTGACTTGCCGGGCTGTTTGCCGAACGCGGCGTGAAAAGATAAGTTTAGGAATGACGGAGCAGAAGGACCAAAGCGTTTCGCTGCGCCTGTGGTTGTTCATCGCGTTCGCGTTTCTCGTTAGTGCGAGCGCAGTAGTCGCGCGAACGCCGAAATCTGCATCCGTGCCACCCAAAAAGTCTAGTCGCCAGGACGATTCGCTATATTTAAAGCCGGCTGCCGATCTCGCATTACGTTCGCAAGGGGCACACAAGGCGGATGCGCTCACCCATTTCGTCGAGGGAATGTCGCTCGAAGAGAATGGCGAGATGGATCGCGCGCTGGAGGCGTATCGCAAAGTGCTAAATGTTGAGCCGGGTCAATCGCAACTCGCTTCCCGCGTAGCCGCGTTACTGATCGAGCAGGATGATTTTCCACAAGCGATTGATGTCTTGAAGGATGCTATCAAGGCAAACCCGAAGGATGCCGATCCATATCAACAACTCGCATTTATTTATGCCAAGTATCTTAAGAAAACCGATCAGGCTATCGATTATGCCAACCGGGCAATCGCCCTGAATCCCGGCGATATTGAAGCATACCAGCGCCTGGTGGAAATTGAAATTGCGGCGGGGCAGGAGAAAAAGGCGCTGGAAGTTTTGGATCGCGCCACAAACGTCCGCAGCGACGACGCCAACTTTTGGATACGGCTGGGAAAACTTTACGTAGCAATTCTTTTCAAGTCGGATTCACAGCCGAAGCCTGACGAACTCAAGAGAACCAATGAAATTTTCAAAAACGCAGCCGAACACGCCGGCGATGATCCTTCGATTCTGAAGGACGTAGCCGATTATTATGCAGCCTCTCAGCAACTGAAAGAGGCAATTCCGCTTTATTTGCGCGTTCTCGAGCTGCAACCAGATGATGCAAACGCGCGAGAGAAACTGGCAACAGGTTTTATCCTAACGAACCAGCGCGGTAAAGCAGTTGAGATGCTCGAGCAGATCATCAAGGAGCATCCTGAAAAGTACCAACCCTACGATTTACTGGCGCAGGTGTTGGATGATGAAGCGCGATCGCTCCAACGCGCAAAGAGAGTTGACGAAGCAAAGGCAACCTTTGCGAAAGTGGCCGCAAATTATGAGCAAAGCCTGTTGATTAATCCCAATCATGTGGGCACATATCTGCGTCTGGCTGAAGTGCTGCTCGGGCCCTTAAAAAATGCCGATCACGCGGTCAGACTGCTGACAGAAGCCCGAGGGCGATTTCTGGGAGCGCCGGAAATCGTTTACTACCTGGCCATTGCCCAAAGCGAGGCAAAGCAGACGCAGCAGGCCGTGGCGACTTTCGAGGAGGCGCTGCACGAAGCGCAACTCGACCAGGGTAATGACATGGTAAATGCCAAGTTCTATTTCAACTATGGCGCCGCAGCAGAGCAGGCAGGCCTCTACCAAAAGGCGGCTGATCTTCTTCGAAAATCAATCGCGCTCGATCCGGCGAACTCTGCGGAAGCCTGTAATTATCTCGGCTACATGTGGGCCGACCACGATATGAATCTGGACGAAGCTGAGATGATGATTAACCGCGCCCTTGAGATGGAACCAAATAACCCGTCCTACCTCGACAGCCTCGGGTGGGTAGAGTTCCGAAAAGGCAAATTTGATCAAGCTTTGGGCAACCTGCTCCGTGCTGCAAAAACTGCCGACCACGATGATCCGGTAATCTTCGAGCACATTGGCGACGCCTATTTCAAACTGAATCGTGTTTCAGAAGCGTTGGAATCCTGGCAAAAAGCGCTGGCGCTCGATCCAAAAAATAAGAACCTGGCGAACAAGATCGAAAGGACAAAGGCGCCAATGGAGAACAGTCCCCCAGCAAAAACGAATCCGACCGAGTGACCCCAGACGTTCTCGCGACGAACATGAGCGATTATCCCACCGCGTGGCAACGCAAAGTAATGTGGGCGGCGCTGACGGCGTTCTGTGTGGTTCTTCTCATCGTGATTATCGGCACCGCGATCTGGGCCGGCGCGAATGTCATTAGTTTCCTCCAACCGATCCTCATCCCGGTAGCTATCGCGGTGATTCTAACTTATCTACTGGATCCGCTGGTGACGAAAATGTCTCGCGGGACGCTCAGTCGCACCAAGGCTGTGGCTCTTCTTTTCGCCATTGCTTTTTTTGCTCTTGGTGGATTGGCCGCGTGGCTGGTCCCTACCATCTCAATACAAAGCGTGAATTTCGCGAAGCAGGTTCCTGCCTACACGGAACGAGCTCGCGACTATATCGTGGACACGATCTATCGATTCGATCAAACGTTTGGGTTTCTCGGCGGCGGACGCGGCAAGTCTGCTTCGACCAGTCTTACAAACTGGCTTATTGGAGCGGCGCCATCTGCCTCTCCTCACGCGCAGCCGACTGCCTCCCCCACTCCAAAGACTTCCGGGACCGCTCCGGAAACAATCGCGCCGATCCCACCGAAGCTAACTACGGCCGAACGCCAGCGCATTCAGGCGTACGTGGAAAAACAAATGCCTAATTTGCAGCAGGCTTTTCCAACGCTGCTGGAAAAATTCTGGGATATCGTCAAGAAAAGCATCGGCGGGTTTCTTGGTGTCACAGGGTTTTTGCTGAGCCTTATCCTTGTGCCGATTTATCTTTTCTTTCTGCTGAATGAAAGACCGCGCATTCAACAGCACTGGAGAGAGTACTTGCCATTGCGCGCATCGCCTCTCAGGGACGAAGTCGCGGAGCTTTTGTCGGAAATCAACAGCTACGTCACTGCTTATTTTCGGGGACAACTGCTGGTATGTCTGGTTGATGGCATACTCATCGGCACTGCGCTGACGCTCCTCGGTCTTAACTTTGCGCCTGTTATTGGTGCGCTTGTCGTTGTGCTGACCATGATCCCTTATATCGGCATCATTATCTGCTGGGTTCCAGCGGTTCTGATTGCAGCTTTCCAATGGGGCGATTGGGCGCACCCGATCTGGGTAACCGTAATTTTCATCGTGATACAAAACTTGGAAGGTATATTTTACGCCCCACGGATTGTTGGCAATTATGTTGGCTTGCATCCGATGACGGTCATCGTATCGATCTTTGCCTGGGGGTTGATCATTGGCGGGATAATCGGTCCTCTTCTGGCCGTACCACTTACGGCCACCGTAAAGGTGTTGTTGGGACGATATGTCTGGAGCAGGCGATTGAGGGAAAAGATCGAGAATTCGGTGAAATCAATTCCTGTCGTTGAAGAAGTAGAGGTAGCCACACATCCTTAGCTCGTTACTGGGCACCGGTGTAAGGGAAAGGAATAGGCTGATCGTCGCGCCCCGACAAGCCGGATGAAAATCGCCGAACGAACTCAGGACACTGGATATGGAAGGATCCGGCAGTTGCTCTTTGGTCTGGAGTCCTTCTTCCAGCGACAGCTTTGGCCAGTTCGCGTCGCTCTGCTCGCTGCTGGATTGTTAATTGCTGTTGGATGTGGGGTGTTTTTTTTCCGGTACGGATTCAGACTATATGAAGAATGGCGCCAAACCCGCCTATTACAGCAAGCTGCTTCGATGTTGCAGCAGGGAAGGTTCAGCGAGGCGGGGCAGACGGCGCGAAAACTCCTGGTCCAAGATCCCGATTCTCTGCCGACCCTCTACATATTAGCCGAAGCAGCGGAGAAACAAAATATTCAAGAGGCGATTTTATGGCGTGAACACATCGCGCGCCTGCGCCCAAGTGATCCCGATAGTCAGCTTAATCTCGTATCCGCGGCACTGCGCTTTGGAAAGCTCGATCTTGCCCGAAAAACACTCGATCAGATTCCCACCGTTGATCGTGACAGAGCTGCCTTTCACGTTGTTGCAGGGTGGCTGGCGTCTGCCGAAGGCAATTTTGCCGAACAAGAAGAACAATTCGCTGCTGCCGCAAAGAAAGAACCTAAGAATGATCTGTACGTGTTCAATCTCGCAGCGCTGCAAATCCATTCCAACGACGCTCAAAAAAAAGGGAACGCCCGCGAAACTCTCGAGCGACTCAGCAAGCTCGCCCCTTACCGGACCGGCGCGCTGCGCGCGTTACTTAACGACGCTGTGGCACGCAATGATCTGTCAGCGGGAGATAGCTTCGCGCAGCAGCTTCAAATGTCGCAGGAGGTCACCTTCAGCGATTATCTTCTCTGTCTGAATTTTTATCGAAAACTCGATCAGAAAAAATTCCATCTGCTGCTGGAACGCGTAAAGCCTTTTGCCGCAAAGAATCCATCCGACCTGGCGGCACTTCTCGAATGGATGAACCGAAACGGTTTCACCGGAGACGTTGTCAAGTGGATCGAAAAGCTTCCGGCAGAGAAAGTGGCTGCCCCGCCCGCAGCAATTGCAGTGGCAGAGGCGTACGCGAATCCGAAGAATTGGACGCGTCTGAAGCGATGGACTCGCAAAGGAGCATGGGGCGACTCCGATTACTTGCGCCTCGCATATCAGGCAATTGCCACGCGTGAATCGCGACAAGGCAAAGCGGATGCAGAATTTGGTGCGCTTTGGCGCGCCGCAGACCAGTCGACGCACCAGCAGCCCGAGCGCGAACTGGTGCTCGCGCGTCTCGCTTCGAAATGGAATCTTCAGGAAGAGGCTGAACAAATGTGGCTGCGCGTCGCAGAAGATCCTCTCATGAGACGCGAGGCGCTGGATGCGCTTCGCCGTCTTTATCGCGAGGACAATGACACTGAAAAACTGTACGATGTTCTCCAGCGTCTACACGAGACTTCTCCCAACGAGGCGCCGATCGCGGCGGATCTCGCTCGATTAGGGCTCAATCTCGGACGAAATGTAGAACGCTCTCATGGGCTGGCCAAAGAGGCGCACGACCGCGCCCCGAATGAAGTCAACTGTGCTGTGACGTACGCCTTTTCCTTGCATCGCCTTGGACGAAATGCGGAGGCCCTTGCTATTCTCCAAGCAGTACCAGCAGATGAGTTGCGCGATCCGCACGCAGCAGTTTATGCAGCGCTATTGCTGGCCGGCGGAAACCAAATCGACGCAGCAAGAGGTTACATCAGCGGAGCGAGCGACGGACTTTACGCGGAAGAAAAGGTAGTGCTCGAGGAAGCGAAGGCAAAAATCGCCAGTGCATCCATAGCTCCGCCAAGAGCAGTGTCACCAGTTTTTCCCGAACCCACTCCGACGGCAACAGCGCCGCCACGTTGAATCGTTCGATTTCGAACCAGTGTTAAGTTTAAACCATCACACGAACTTGCCGTTCGACTTTTCTTCTTTTGGGATCGCCCGTGTCCAATGCGCAATATCCTTTGCATTCATGTGGACACGTTGCTGCAGCCTCGCGTCGCGAAATCCCCGCTCTTGAACGTCCGGCAGATATTGCTTTCGAGAAAGCAGCGTCCCGCGACAAATGCGATCAGTTGCGGCACTGCGCTTCTCGCTTTGCAACCGCCTAATCAGATCGTCCATGATAGCGGCAGGAACCTTATTGCGCTCGCCCGGATAAATATAACCGAACAAGACCAAATGGCTGAGCAACACGCGCCAGTCCGGACCAAACCGGCGAACGAGGTGCGGCCAATCCAGCTTCTGGCCGCAGCTTTGAAGGATATGCGCAACGTCTGCACCGTCAAACCGCTCGCGTTCCATGATGTACGCCTTCATCCAAATCATTTCCTCTGGCGCGCAAAGCTTCACTCGTAAATCAAGAAACTCGTAAGTACGCGCCCGCTCGAACCAAGAGTCATCTACTTCGCACAATCCGTTTCCGGCGCGAAAAATCAGGTCAACGTAATCGCGGCCGCGACCGGCTTTGGCGAGCCAATGCGGAAACGTTTTTTTTGTCTTGTATCCCGCATGCTTGAGTGCTTCGAGGGCCAGATCGACATGCTGCGGTCGCACGTACAGATCGAAATCCTTTGTCTGACGCGACACGCCTGCGTAAACCTCCACCCCGTAAGCGCCACCGATCAAAAATGGAATGTCCGCTTCCTGCAATGCGACCACCGATCTGTAATGAAGCCGATCGGTTTTATGTTTCTTTTTCTTGGCTGCTGCCCTCGTTCGCGTCATCCATCCATGATAACGCAATGAAGCCGCGCGGCGCGCGCATCCAGGGAGAACTTCCCGGGAGGCAGCGGACAAAATTGTCGCAAAGCTTCAGGCCTCGAAACGTCCACTGATGCAACAGATTACGTTTCCCAGAGAGAATGGCTAAGCGCGCGCTACGAATCGCCGCGACCGCGGACCTTCATTACGGCAAACACTCTCGGGGTACATTGCTTGAATCCTTTGCCGAGATCTCGAGCAGTGCTGATATCCTGCTACTTTGCGGCGACTTGACTGATTACGGACTTCCTGAAGAGGCTGAGGCACTCGTTGCCGACATTCGCGCTGCCGTAAAAATCCCGATGCTCGCCGTGCTCGGTAATCACGATTTTGAATCGGGACAATCACAAGCGGTCTGCAAAGTTCTCGACGACGCGGGAATCAACGTGCTGGACGGTGAAGCCATTGAACTGGCAGGAGTCGGCTTCGCGGGCATCGCCGGATTCGGAGGCGGTTTCGGCCGGCGAATGCTAAACGCATGGGGCGAACCACTGATTAAACAGTTCGTGCAAGAATCAATTAGTCACGCGGTTCGCTTGGAACAGGCCCTCGGCAAGCTGCAAACAGAACGGCGAATTGTAGTGCTACATTACTCTCCTATCCGCGCTACCCTGACAGGAGAAGATCCCGAAATTTTTGCTTTTCTCGGCTCCAGTAGACTGGAAGAGCCGATCAACCGGTTCCGGGTCGAGGCAGTTTTTCACGGTCATGCCCACAACGGGATTCTGGAGGGCAAAACGTCCACTGGTATCCCCGTTTACAACGTCTCTGCGCCTGTGCTTCGCAAAAGCGGCAAACCATACAGAATTGTCGAACTGTAACGCGTCTGTTTCAGACACCGGGCGATCCGATTGGTTTCTCGGCTAGAACGCGCCATGCTTCCACATCCACGCGGCTTTGTGTCGGCGAAATGCATCGGACAGCTTTCAATGAGTCAAATATCACCTCGGCAAATGGCATTTCAATCGAGCGCATAAGCAGGCGTCGATCCTGAATTGAGATCCGCTTGTAGAGCAGGCTCAAGTGCGGATCGAGCCGGTAACCAGACGAATCTTGCACCGAGGTACGAATGCTTTGGTTAAGCTGCTCCAGTTGTGTAGTCAGGGCGAACTGCACGAAGAGAGTTTTGATAAATTCGGATGAACCACTGACCCCGAGGATCTGGAGCAGCATTGGTTCGCACCGTTGTGCGGCTTTCGAAAGCACTCTGTCGAATGGATCTGGACAAGTCGCTCCGACGTGGATCGTAACGTGCGGCTCGAACACGGGAGCGTTATAACGCTGCGCAAGATCGTTAATGACACTCTGGAAAAACGTACGTGCCGATTCAGTTGGAGTAAGCCAGTAAGCAATAACAGTTCGTCTAGACACAACGCAGCTGCCCAATGTCTTGTAGCTGCAGCCGTCTCATCTGCAAAGACGAAACCTGACCCAGCCAGCGCGGAGCAGCTACAGCTAATGTCCGACTGAACAAACAGTCAAAGTTAGGCGCCGGCTTTTTCCTTCACGACATCTTTTGAATTGATGTCAATGGTGATCATGAAACCGTTCGTCCCCTTGAATTCGAACGGCTTGTCTCCAGCGCGATAAGCTTCGACTTCGTTCGGCATCATCAGAAAGCCGTCGTTGCGCGGCACACCCCAATATCTCAGGTTTTTAATCACGATCGGCTCATCGGTCATTCCTTTAAATTTATTCAGAGTTACCTGGGCTGTTGTTCCGTCGCCCAACTTAGCCTCCGCATGATCTCTGGTTGCCGCCCATGTCATCTTCGCGTCCTTGGCCATCGTGAACGAGTTCCATTTCACCGGATAGATGTGACCAAGGATGGCCTTGATTCCCTCGCGCTGCTCCGGGGTAACGGAAGGATCGAAAGTTAACGCCGCCCAATCCATTTGGCCTTTGGAGAAATCACCACCCAAATCGCCGGCAACCCAGAACTTCGCACCATCAAGTTTGGTATTGGCGTAACTGCCACGGTTAACTTTGTACGCGTTGTTGAACTTACAGAAATGCTCGCCGCCTTCTCCATGTGAATGGCCGACGTGCTCGCCATGCGCGGCAGGTTGCGCGTTGAAGTAACACTGACAGAACATCGGACAGCTGCACGCCTCGATAATGCTCGCATTCATCGACCAGTCGGCTGGGGCCGTTTCCGCTGAAATTGTTACCCGCACTGCTACAAAAAGAATAGAAAGAATAGCAGCACCTATTCGCATAAAAACCTCCGTTGATTATGACACGTTCTAAACTTGCGGGCCGCGCGAAGTCAAGCTAATCCGCTGGTGTGATTGTATCGAAACCCAAGGCCGTCGTTTTGCGCACGTGGTATATTCGGCATTGCCTTGCGTCTCACTACCCTTCTATCGAATAGGAACACGCTTTTATGCCGACGAATGTTCTCGGAACTGAATTGAAATGTTGCTGCCGGGATCCGATGACTGGATTTTACCGGGACGGATTTTGTCGAACGGGCCCTGAAGACGTTGGGCTTCATACGGTCTGCGTAAAAGTCACGCAGGAATTTCTCGATTTCTCGGTACTCGATGGAAACGATCTGATCACGCCGCATCCGGAATGGGGCTTCCCCGGTCTAAAGCCCGGCGATAAATGGTGCGTGTGTGTGATGCGCTGGAAAAGCGCCATGGATCATCATCGCGCGGCTCCGGTCGACCTTGAGGCGACCCATGCCTCCGTCCTCGAATTCGTCACGTTGAAAGAACTAAAGGCGCACGCGCTCTCATCGTAGCGTGCGTGGTTGAATTACACTCCTTTTGCCGCCACGCTAACGCGAATTGAAACTGCCGTTTAGTCTTTTTCTGGCCCTGCGCTACCTGAAACCGAAGCGCACTTTTCTCTCGATCATCACGTTGATCTCAATTCTCGGTGTGATGCTGGGCGTGACAGTGCTGATCCTGGTTATTTCCGTCATGACCGGCTTCGATCGTGAGCTGCGTCAGAAAGTCATCGATTTCGATGCTCACATTCTCGTGAGCACAGAGGACGTGTTGCGCGACTGGCGAACACTCAAACAGAAAATCGACAACACGCCGGGCGTGGTTGCGACGGCTCCCTACATCCAGGGACCGGTGATTGTCGAATTTCAAAACAAGCGAGTCGCTCCGATGATTCGAGGCGTCGACCCGGCAGAGGAAGAGAAGGTCATTCCTCTAAGTAAATTCATCAAATACGGCAGGCTCAATTTAGAAGGCGAATCGGCCGTACTTGGAGTTGAGCTCGCGCGAAAACTGCAGGCAAACGTAGGCGACAAAATCACCGTCTATTCGCCAGGAAATCTCGGACAGATTCTCGATGGCATTAAAAAATTGGAAAATGCGCAGGGAGAGGAAGAAAAAAAGGCGATCGATCAGTTGCGCGATGTCATCCTGCCTAAGGAACTGACTGTGACCGGCATTTTTGAGACCGGTCATTACTTGCACGATTCCGAGTTTCTGCTGGTGCCGGTCTATGTCGGACAGGAGTTGTACGGACTGGGAGACGGATTACATGGCATTACCGTCAGGACTGAGAACCCCTATGGCGCCGAGCGCGTTAAGCAACGAATCGAGCAATTCCTCGAGCCGCCTCAATACGCGCAAACCTGGATCGACATGAACAGCCAGTTTTTCGAAGCAGTGAGGCTTGAGCGCACCGTGATGTTTTTCCTGTTGTTCTTCATCGTGGTCGTTGCGGCGTTCGGAATCATGAGCACGCTCATCACGGTAACGGTTCAGAAGCGGCGGGAGATCGGAATCGTGAAAGCGCTCGGCGCCAACATTGGACAAATCATCTGGGTCTTCCTTGGCCAGGGAACAATTGTAGGGCTTTTTGGAACTGTAACAGGGCTAGGCCTTGGGATGACACTAATCCGTTACCGCAACGAGTTCAGTCACTGGCTCGCATC
>Ga0066652_100002361_pt1 | contig 10303 bp, 11 predicted proteins | sample GraSoiAngelo_101_FD_71413 | JGI IMG/M metagenome (GOLD analysis project Ga0066652, IMG submission 71413) | Grasslands soil microbial communities from the Angelo Coastal Reserve, California, USA - 14_0903_02_30cm | ecosystem: Environmental > Terrestrial > Soil > Grasslands | place: USA... | reverse complement strand
GTCCGCTCGGCGTCCGCCTCGTCAAGATGGCGCAGAAAGCACATAATCAGGCTCGCCTTGACGCCGAGCTTTCGCCCGGCATCGGCAATAGCGCGGCTCAAGCCGTCGAGCACGGTCGCGAAGGCCACGCCGCGCGAGGTGTGGGCCTGCGGATCGAAGAACATCTCGGCATGGCGCACATTGTCGGCGTACGCGCGCTCGAAATAGGCCCAGGCAAGGTCATAGAAATCCTGCTCGGTGACCAACACCGACATGCCCTGATAATAGAGGTTGAGAAAGTCCTGCAGGTTGCCGAACCGATACGCCTGCCGCACGGCTTCCACCGACGCGTAAGGCAGACGAATGCCGTTGCGCCGCGCCAGCGCAAACATCAGCTCCGGCTCGAGGCTGCCTTCGACATGGATGTGCAGCTCGCATTTGGGAAGTCGCGCGATCAGGGCATCCGTGTCCGGCATTTGCGTCATTCTCTCCGGCGCGAAGGGCGCATGCGCCGATCGAGTGCTTCTCACGACGGGCGCAGAAGGCGATCCGGTTGCTGGCTAGATCGGGATCTCTAATGGCGGCGCTTGGCTTTGCGTCGCTTGTGCGGAATGCTGATGCGCGCGCCGATTTTCTTCAGAAGGCTGCCCATGTCGAAAAAGACTGTTTCTCCCCACAGTCTTTTTCCTTTGAAATGCCATACCACCAAAGCTCGCACCCTGACGTACTTGCCGGTCGGCGCATAGCCGAGGAACTTGCCGCGATGCGTTCCGCTCCATTCGTTTTCGGTAACAACGGTGTTCTCTCCGACAGCAAGTAGCCGCTTAACGCGAACCTTGAAATCAGGAAAGCCTGCCCAATGGTTTCGGTAGCGCTCAGCAACTCGTTTCGGACCTCGAAACGGCTTCGGCACGGCAGCGATGTCATTGAAGCAATCTCTCGTCATGCCGGCGAGCAGCGCCTGCATATCATGTGAGCTTTCCGCCTTAATGTGCTCGTGAATTTCGGCAAGCCTCTCACTGCGTAGGGACATGTCTCCTCACCCTCTTAATTTCGCGGCGATGACTTTGGCGGCGCACTGCTCGGGTTCGGCCGCCCGGAGCAATGTTTAACGGAAGGGATGGGTTATTTGGACGCACCGTGCGGTTAGCCAATACAATTCTGACTTTCTTGTATTTGCAAAGTCCAATATCGTACACAACAGGTGGAGACAAGTTGGTCGATTCAATATTGCGTCAGTCCCGCAGAGCGGTCTAGGCAATCAAACGACCACACAAGTCGATAAACGCCCGCTGAAGAGGGAGGACATCAATGGCAAGGCGATTGCAGGCTTTCTTGCGTGCCGGCTCATGGGTTGTATTCGCAGCGGCTTTCGCCTGCTTGCCGTTCAAATCGGCATTGGCCGAGGATATCAAGATTGGAGTTCTGGAGCCGTTCACTGGACCATGGGCGAAGAACGGCAACGAATCCTACGTGGCGATGGAAATCGCCCGGGACATGATCAATGAAAAAGGCGGCATCAGAGGCGACAAAATCGCTTTCATCCGGGGTGACGCGCCTGATCCCAGCGCCGGGAAAAGCGAGGCCGAGCGCATCATCAGCCAGAACGGCGTCAAGCTGATCACCGGCACATACGCCTCGCCCCTCGGCATAGCGATCAGCGCAGAGGCGGAGCGGCAAGGCGTCGTCCATTGGGAGACGATCGCATCGGCCGACATCATCACCAAGCGCGGTTACAAACATGTTTTCCAGGTCGGACCGGCCGCGAGCCGTTACGGTAGCGCCGCGCTCGATTTCACCAAAGAGGAGCTCGCGAGCCGGCTCAACAAGAAATTTGAGGATTTGCGTATCGCGCTGCTCTGGGAAAACCGTGCTTTCGGTACCGCGGTTGGCAACGGTGTGCGTGCCCGCGCGAAAGTTCTCGGCGTCAACCTGGTCTTGGACGAGGGCTATGATCAATTCATGACCGACATGACGCCTCTCGTGCAGAAGCTCAAAGACGCGAAAGCTGACGTGCTGATCGTCATTTCCTTCATCAACGACACGGTTCTGTTACACCGGAAAGCCAAGGAGCTCGATTTCAATGCTCCGGCCGTGATCGGAGTGAGCGCCGGGCACTCGGTTCCAGACTTGAAGGACTCGATCGGCACCGCGGTCAACGGCCTGTTTGTCAGCGATCTGCCGGTACTGGTGAATCCGGCCGCCTTGCGGCCAGAGGTGCAAGCGGCCGCCGAGGAGTTCAACAAGCGCTACGAGAAGGTTCAACACCGGGTACCAGCCGGCCATGCAGTGGCCTCGTTCGCGGCGCTCTGGACGTTGTTCAACGACGTCCTGCCGAAGGCCAAATCGATTGCGCCCGACGACGTGCGGGCCGCCGCCTTGTCGATGGACCTTCCGCCCGGGAGCTTGATCAATGGCAGCGGTCTGAAATTCTCCAATTTCGATTTGTCGAACGATCCGAAGGATGCAGGTCAGAACATCCGCTCCTCGATTGGCGTTTGGCAATGGCAGAACCTGGCCGCTCGACAAGTCTATCCAAAGAATCTGGCCACCAACGAGATCGCAATGGTCCCGTTGCCGGATTGGTCGAAGCGCTAACCTTCGGCGCGAGGGTGAAAGGCCGACGGCGGGGGCGATGAGCACGATCCTGCAACTGCTCGTCTCCGGCATCATGCTGGGCGGCATCTACGCCGTCATGTCGATCGGCCTCACCCTGATCTTTGGCGTTCTGAAGATCGTCAATTTTGCCCATGGCGAGTTTCTCATGCTCGCCATGTACGCCGCATGGGCGGTCGTATCCGCCACGGGGATGACGACCTACACGGCCATGGCCGTGGTTACTCCTTTGCTGTTTTGCTTTGGCTTGCTTGTCTATCTCCTGATCGTTCGACCCGGGATCGAGAAGCCGCATTTGGTCGTGGTGTTCGCGACCATGGGGCTTTCCATCGCGATGCAGAACTTGGCGCTTGTTGCGATGACCGCCGACCTACGCGACGTGGCGCCCTTGTTCGGCGGTACTCCGATCAAATTTGGGCCACTCTACTTTCGAGTCGAGTTGCTGCTCGGCTTCTTGATCAGCATCGCCATCACACTGGCGTTGATGATGTTCGTGAAACGCACATATATCGGAAAAGCCATCCGCGCCACGGTGCAAGATCGTGACGCCGCGATGTTGATGGGCATCAATGTGCCTCGGCTATTTCTCCTCACATTTGCCGGCGGTTCGGCTCTGGTCGGTATCGCCGGCTGTATCATGCTGCCGCTTTATTCCACCTTTCCGACGGTCGGATTGAACTTTGTCTTGATCGCTTATGTCGTCGTCGTGCTGGGCGGCATGGGGAGCATGGAAGGGGCTTTCCTCGGCGGCATCTGCATAGGAATTGTTCAATCGTTGAGCGGCTACTACGTCGCTCCAGCCTACGGTCAAATGTTCTACTTCTTGATTTTCCTGCTCGTGATGATCTTCCGTCCGAATGGGTTGCTCGGCCAGCGCGGCGCCGCAATGGTTGGAATCAACGAGTGATGATTGCGGGCCGACTCTCTGCGGTTTCAGGGGTACAAGCCATATCGTTGTCGATCGCGCCTCGGCGCGGGGCCGTATCGCTCGTAGAAATAGCGGTCCTCGCCTCCTGTATCATTGCGGCGGCGGTGGTCAGCAACCGCTATGCCGTCGACATCATGATCCGGACCTTTCTCTGGGCGGGTTTGGCGCTCGCATGGAATATCGCCGGCGGCTACGCGGGGCTCATTTCATTCGGCCATGCGGCGTTCTTCGGGATTGGCGCCTACACGTCCACAATTCTGCTGTTGAATTTTGGCGTGCCGCCCTGGTTTGGAATGTTTGCGGGGGCGCTGATTGCAGCGTGCGCGGGCGCACTATTGACGCGGGTGTGCGCGCGTCTGCGCGGACCGTTTTTTATCCTCTCGACCTTGGCAGCCGGCGAAGTGGTTCGCATCGCGGCCCTCAATTGGCGCTCGCTCACGGGCGGCCCGGAGGGGCTCGAAATCCCGCCGGTGCCGAACGTCGTCGATATGGTCTTCAAAAGTCAGTGGCCCTACGTGGCGATCATAGTCGCGTACATGCTTGCCATGTTCGCCTTATCGGCCTGGATCGAGCAAACTCGATACGGCTATTATCTGTTTGCGACGCGTGACAATGAAGATGGCGCCTCAGCGATCGGCATCAACCCCAGCCACACGCGAACTGCAGCAATGGCGCTATCAGCCGCAACGACCGCGATCGGGGGAACGCTTTTCGCTCAATACTTTCTTTATCTCGATCCGACGCATGTCATCTCGCCCGATATTTCATTTCAGTTCGCCCTGATCTGCGCGGTCGGTGGCCTTGGGACGGCCAGCGGGCCGGTGTTCGGCGCGCTGATCATTGTGCCGTTATCGGAGCTGCTGCGCGGTCTGCTGTCCCAATCGACATCAGGCCTTCACCTCGTCATCTATGGCATCATTGTCATCGTCGTCATTCTCTACTTCCCGTCCGGCGTTTCCGGCGCGATCGGCCGCACGGTATCAAGATTCTTTCCGGCGGGCGGATTTGCCGCCCGCGTGCAAACTGAAAAATATGATGCTCAAGCTTGATGCCGTCGGCCGCCAATTCGGGTCGCTATGGGCCATACGCGACGTCAGCTTCACCGTAGAGGCTGGCGAGATCGTCGGCATCATCGGACCAAATGGGGCCGGGAAGAGTACCCTTTTCAATCTCATCGCCGGCGCCGTCGTCCCGACGACGGGCGCCATTCGATTTCTCGATCGAACCATCGATTACGGCAAGCCGTATCATGTCGCTCGCTGTGGGCTCGCACGGACATTCCAGATTCCGAAGCCGTTCAAGCAGCTGAGCGTGCGCGAAAACGTGATGCTCAGTGCTTTGCGGCGCCACCATACGCCTCGCCAGGCAAACTCTGTGGCCATGGCGATAATGGAATTCATCCGAATCGGCGAGCTTGCCGAAGCGTCAGTGGCCAGTCTCACCGTCGGTCAGCTCAAAAAGCTGGAGCTTGCCCGCGCGCTGGCTACCGAGCCGGTATTGCTCTTGCTCGACGAAGTCATGGCCGGCCTCACCCCGCCAGAGATCAAGGACATGATGACAGTAATCGCCTCCCTGCCAAGGCGCGGCGTCACCGTGGTCTGGGTCGAGCACGTGATGATGGCGATCATGAACGTCGCGGAAAGGATCGTCGTGATTCACCAGGGTCAGGTCATCGCCCAGGGCAAGCCCGCGGACGTTTCCAAAGACCCGGCGGTTGTCGGCGCTTATCTCGGCGAAAAATATGCCTATGCTGCGCGCTAACAAATTGTCCGCCTTCTATGACCGCACGCAGGTGCTGCACGAGATCGATCTGCGGATCGAAGAAGGCGAGATCGTCGGGCTGGTTGGCGCCAACGGCGCGGGCAAGAGCACGACCTTGCTGGGCATCATCGGCATCAACACGCGCACCGAAGGCGAAATCTGGCTCAACGAAGAGCGCATCGATGGTTTGCCAGCGTACGAGCGAGTTCGGCGGGCGATCGTGCTGATCCCAGAACGACGACGGCTGTTTCCGTTCATGAGCGTGCTGGAAAATCTGGAACTGGGGGCCTATCTGCCCGGGCCGCGCGGCAATCGCGACGCCAGCCTCGAAATGGTTTTCGATCTGCTGCCCGTCCTTGCCGAGCGGCGTTACCAGATCGCGGGGTCGCTCAGCGGCGGAGAGCAGCAGATGTGCGCCATCGGCCGGGCGCTGATGAGTCGCCCGCGCCTCCTCATGCTCGATGAACCGACCGAAGGGCTCGCACCGCTTTATGTCGAGCGCCTATTCGACCTGATCGTGCGGCTGCGGGACGATGGCATCACCATTCTTCTCGTCGAACAGAATGTTGAGCATGTCTTGAAAGTAGCCGATCGCGGTTATGTGCTGGAGAACGGACGGATCGTCCTGCAAAACTCCGGACAGGCTCTGTTGGCAGACCCGCGGCTAAAAACCGCCTACCTCGGGCTTTGAGGCTGTGGACCATGATCACCGACATTCACGTCCACCACGTACCCGAGCCATTCGCGCGGTTTGTTGAAAAGGCCGCATCTTATCGCATGCATCGCGAGGCGGCATCCGGCGAGACTGTCGCCCTCAACGTCGCGGAGTTGAAGTATGGGCTCAACCGCACGTTCTTTGACCCAGAGCGCTTGATAAAACGCATGCAGGAAATGGGCGTGGACCATGCGGCCCTTTCGCTCGCTACTCCATTTGTGAAGTTTGACGTCCCTGCAAGCCTCGGGATCGAGGCGGCGCAACTCTACAACGATGAAATCGCGAGAATGCACAGGGCGGCGCCGGACAAATTCGACGGATGGGCGTTCCTGCCGATGCAGGACCCGGACGCGGCGGCCAATGAATTGCGACGGGCAGTGCGCAAGCTTGACTTGATCGGCGGATATTTGCCGTCGAACGTCAAAGGCCGGTATCTGGATTCGGAAGAATTTGCGTCAATCTTCGAAGCAGCGGCCGAGCTCGACGTTCCGCTCATGGTCCATCCATCCAATCCGCCCGGGCGCGAGCGGATGGGCGATTACGAATTGGCTGTCGTCAGCGGCTACCTTTTCGATACCACGCTCAATATCTTCCACATGATTTTCGGGGGGTTATTGGACCGACACCCGAATCTGCGGCTCTGCTGCACGCATCTCGGCGGTTTTGCTCCATTCCTGCGCGCGCGTATGCAACGGGAGCTCGATACCAATCCTGTGCTGGCCGCGCGCCTGAAGCGTCCGCTGGGCACCTATCTGCGATCGATCTATTACGACACGATCGCATTCGATCCGGTGTATTTGCGCGCCGCCATTAACTCGGACGGGGTCGACCCGGCACACCTCGTTCTCGGCAGCGACACACCATTCCCGCTGGGAGAGCCGGATCCTGTCGGCTTCATCCGACGGTCGTTTCACGGCCAGCTATCTGAAACGGGTGAGGCCATCCTTCACCGGAACGCGAGTCATCTGTTCGCGCGTCGTACCAGCGGAGTAACGCAATGAACCTGCGCAAACTGAGTTTGACCAAGGAGACGATCTTCGCCGACGCAGGCCGGCCGGTGAAGCAACCCATTTGTCGGGCGTTCGCGGTGGCCGTCGTCGAAAATCCGTTTGCCGATCGGTTCATTGACGATCTATCGCCGCTATTTGCAGACGGGGCCGAGCTCGGCCAACGCGTCATGCCTGAACTGGCTCGCCTCCTTTCGCGCCCGGCTGTCGCGTACGGGAAAGCCGCGATTGTCGGGGTTGCCGGCGAGATCGAGCATGGAGCGGCTGTGATCCACCCGCGCCTCGGCCAGCCGATGCGGGAGGCAGTCGGCGGCGGCGAGGCGATCATTTCGTCCAATGTGAAGATCGGTGGACCTGGCACCTCTATCGACGTGCCATTAGCGCATAAGGACAATATTTGGTCGTTTGATCATCTCGCCACGATGACGATTTCGAGCGACGATGCGCCGCGTCCCGACGAAATTGTCGTGATCATGGCGATTTCTGATGGCGGGCGACCACACCCCCGCGTTGGCAAAGGACGTGTCTGAATCTCGGAGAGTAGCGCTATGCAGCGGCCGCAGCGAAGACTTTGCGCGATTCGACTTCGATGAGCTGCGCAATGTCGCGACGGTAACGGTTGAATGCATCCGACGTCGAATCGCGAGGTCGCGGCAGGTCGATCGGCACGATTGCCTTTACCAGGCCGGGCCGCGCCGTCATCACGGTCACGCGATCGGCGAGGTAGATAGCCTCGTCCACGCTGTGCGTTACGAAAACCACTGTCTTAAGTGTTTGCATCCATAGGCGCTGCAGTTCCTCCTGCAGGATGATGCGCGTCTGCGCGTCGACGGCGGCGAAGGGCTCATCCATCAACAAAATTTCCGGATCGATCGCCAAGACCCGAACCAGTGCGACGCGCTGGCGCATACCGCCGGATAGCTCGTGCGGAAAGCGGCGCTCGAACCCGCTGAGGCCGACCATCGCGAGGAAGCGTCGCGCGATGGGACTGCTCTCGGCCTTGTTCATGCCCTTCTCGCGCAAGCCGTATTCCACATTCTGCTGGATGTTGAGCCAGGGAAACAGCGCATAATCCTGGAACACGACGCCGCGGTCGGGCCCCGGGCGTTGGATGGGAACGCCGTTGAGCAGAACCTTGCCACCATCGGGCCTTTCAAACCCGGCGAGGATGTTCAACAACGTCGACTTGCCGCAACCGCTCGGCCCGAGCAGTGTCAGAAATTCGCGTGCCTCGATGTCCAGCGTAAGCCCGTCGAGCGCGACGATCTCGGTGCCATCGGCCGCGTCACGATATGTCTTGCGCACGGATCGGCATTCGATCCGCCCCGCTGCACCGCGGCCTAACGCGCCCTCAGTCCCGTATTCCACCGCAGAAGCCTCCGACTGAGCAAAAGGAGAAGCCGGTCACTGACAAGGCCCAGAAGACCCATCGTGAACATTGCCGCAATGATGAGATCGATCCGTACGAATTGATACGCCGTCCACATCGCGTAGCCGATGCCGCCTTTCACCGCCAGCATTTCCGACACGATCACCAGCACCCAGGCTATTCCCAGCCCGACGCGAAGTCCGTTGAAGACGTAAGGCAGCGCTGCTGGCAGCACGATCCGCACAAGCAACTTGCGCGGGGGCGTGCCGAGCATCAAGGCGGCACGGACCAGATTCTTCGGCGTCTGCTCGGCCCCGATCGTGCAACTCACTGCAATTGGAAAAAACGAGCCCATGGCGATGAGGAAGACGGCCGCGCCCTCGCGGATGCCGAAAATGAAGGTGGCGAACGGCAGCCAAGCAGTCATTGGAATGGGCCGCAGTCCTTGCACGATGGGGTCGAGCATGTCGCGAACCAGCTCGAACCAGCCGATCAGCACTCCGACAGTGACGCCGACAGCGGACGCGATCGCAAAGCCGACCAACACGCGCCAGCTGCTGAGATATACGTAATTCAGCCACGTGCCCGAGTACCACGCGAGTTCCGATCGCGGCCCAAAAATCCATTGCCACCACGACGTAACCACACTGATCGGGGAAGGCACGAAGCTCGGATCAAAAAGACCGGCGGTCGAGGCGTACTGCCATATCGCCAGCAACAGCAACGGCACCAAGGCGCGGCGCCCCATCCGCTCCCAACCGATCTTGCTGTGGGCGTGCGCAAGCGCGAGGCGCCACTTGCCCGGCCGGGCAATGACCGGTTCGGGTACTGCGTCCTGACCACTCAACTGGCGCGCCTAACGTCCATAGGAGCCGAGTTGCTCGACCGACTGGCCGGTAGCTTCGGCAAGATAGCTAAGGTCGAAGTAATCGGCCACCTTGCCGCTCATGTCGGCCTTGGTGAAGCCGAATTTCGGGCCTTCTTTCGCAACGTTGATCGCATTCTGCACATTGACCCGGTACGTCCATCGGGAATGCTTCATGGCCTGATCCAGGATGGCTGGGCTACCTCCCGTATATTCCGCCACGAGCGCCACCGTCTTCTCGGGATTTTTGCCGTAGAAATCCATGGATTCGACGTAGGCTTTCAGGAACGTGACCGCCAGCTTGCGATCCTTGAGGAAGTCGGTGTTGGCGGCAAGGAGCTGGTTGCCCGCACCGAATTCTTTGGTCGCGCCGATATCGCAGCATGCCGGATAATATCCGTAGCCTTCGATCACCGCCCGATCGATAATCGGCGACCACAGTATGAAACCGTCGAGGTCGCCGTTTTTGAGCGCCTGCAGCTCGGGCGGGCCGGCCGGCGTGGTGTTGACGAGATTTACTTTCGATAGATCGACGCCGTTTGCTTGCGCCGCCAGCGTGAACAGGACGCCGGCGTAGGTTCCGGGCGGACGGCCGATCTTCTTGCCTTCGATGTCCTTCCAACTTTTCAGCTCGACGCCCTTACGCATGATCAGGTTTTGTCCGCCGACATACATCCCGGCTATGATCTTCACATTCTGGATGTTCTGCTCGGCCATTCCCGCCGGCGATTGGTAACCGACGGACCCGATCTCGACGCCTCCGGTTTGGATGTTGCGCTGCTGATCGGCGTTGGTAATCGCGTCGAGCACCTGCACGCGCAGGCCGTATTTTTCGCCGACTGGATTGAATCCCCAGAGAAACGGCGCGGAAAGGCTGCGCGAAAGCGTCGCACGCACGAGTTTGAGATCGCCCTCCGCCGCGCGGCCGGGCGCATGCCATCCGGTGGTCAACGCGAAGGTAAGCGTGACGGCTATTGAGCCTGCCGCCATAGGACGGGCGATGTTCATTGCTTTCTCCCTCCCTACTTTCGCAGGCTGTCGAGCTGATTGATCGGCTTGCCGG
>Ga0066652_100002358_pt1 | contig 10306 bp, 8 predicted proteins | sample GraSoiAngelo_101_FD_71413 | JGI IMG/M metagenome (GOLD analysis project Ga0066652, IMG submission 71413) | Grasslands soil microbial communities from the Angelo Coastal Reserve, California, USA - 14_0903_02_30cm | ecosystem: Environmental > Terrestrial > Soil > Grasslands | place: USA... | reverse complement strand
GCGCCCAAGTCGATGACCGGCCGGCTCTACGCCGGCGGGGCGTCGCTCGACGTGGCCGCCGCGATGCTGTCCATGCGCGACGGCGTGATTCCGCCGACGATCAACCTCGACGACCCGGCGGAGGGCTGCGACGGCCTCGACTTCGTCACAGGATCGGCCCGGAAGGCTGAGGTGGGGACCGTCCTGGTCAACGCCCGCGGCTACGGCGGTTTCAACAGCGCGCTGGTCCTTCGGCGCGAGAGCTGAGGCCCTGATGCTGGACCTCGCGGACCTCGGGCAGGACTCCGCCGCAGTCGAAGAGCTGGCGGCCAGGCTCCCCGGCCACGGCGCCCGCGTGGCGATCGTCGCGCCCAACGAACCGGTGCTCCGAACGGGGCTGCTCGCCGCCTGGAGGGCGGGCGCGGTCCCCGTTCCCCTGAGCGCGCGGCTGCGCGAGTACGACCTCGGCCGGAGCCTGGCGGACGCCGATCCGGCGCTCGTCCTCTCGGTCGCGGAGCACCGGGGTTACTCGTTCGCCGATTTCGCGAGGGGAAGCGAGCTGCCGTGGCTCGTGCTCGGCCAGGACGGCATAGGACAGGCGGCAGAGGACACAGAGCCGTGTGATCCGGACGTCGGCGCGATCCTCTACACCTCCGGCACGACCGGCGAGCCCAAGGGCGCGCTGGTCACGCGGGCGGCGCTGGCCGACCAGGCGGAAGTGCTGGCCGGCGTCCTCGAGCTGAGCGAGGACGACGTGATCGCCCTTCCCGTGCCCGCCTCCCATGCCTTCGGCCTCGCCGCGCTGCTCGCCGGGCTTCACGCGGGTGCGCGCGTCCAGATGCTCGAGCCGGGTCTCGCCCTCGACGGCATCGACCCCGAGACGACGATCGTCCACGGCTCCCCCACGCTCTTCGCCGGCCTGCTGCGGGCGCTCCCTCCGCGGCTGCGAGGCGGCTTCGTCGCCGGGGCGGTCTGCCCCGCCGAGCTGCTCGGGCGCCTGGACGACGCCGGCGCCAGGATCCTCAACCTCTTCGGGATGACCGAGCTGGGCGCCGCGGCCAGCTGCCGGCCCGACGACCCGCCGGAGGTGCGCCACGGCTCGGTGGGCCGCCCGCTGCCCGGCTTCGAGTTCCGCGTCGAGCGCGAGGAGATCCAGGTGCGCGGCCCGGGCGTCACCCCCGGCTACTTCCGCAAGCCCGAGCTGACCGCCGAGGCCTTCGACGGCGACTGGTTCCGGACCGGCGACCTCGGCTCGATCGACGAGGACGGCAACGTCCACATCTCCGGGCGGGCCAAGGAGGTCGCGCACGTGGGCGGCTTCAACGTCTTCCCGGCCGAGGTTGAGGGCTGCCTGCTCACGCATCCAGACGTCCGCCAGGCGGCCGTCGTCGCCGTTCCCAACGAGCGCATGGGCGAGGCGCTCAAGGCCTTCGTCGTCACCGAGGCCGACCTGGCGCCGGCCGACCTGTTGCACTTCGCCCGCGAGCGGATCGCCGGCTACAAGCTGCCCTACGAGATCGAAATCGTGCCCGAGCTGCCGCTGCTGGCCTCGGGCAAGCCCGACCGCGCCGCCCTCCATGCCTGAGATCCCCACCGACCGGCTGATGTCCTCGATGTCGATGGCGGGCGCCCTGTCGCCGTTCGCCGCGCTCGAGCAGTGCACCCTCTTTGAGGGCCTGAACACCGACGCGCTCGCCCGGATCTCGGAGCGGATGCAGCCGGTCAGCTTCCCGCCCGGCGCCGAGATCTCGCGTGCCGGCAAGCGCGGCGAGACGATGTTCCTGATCGTCGAGGGAGTGGCGCAGGCGATGCCGGGGACCGGTGACCAGCGCGTGGTGTCCAAGCAGCGCCGTGGCGACGTGATCGGGGCGACGTCGCTCGTCACGGGCGACCGGCACACGGTCACGGTGGTGGCCAGCTCCTATGTGAGCGCGCTCGAGATGTCGCGCAAGGACTTCGAGCGGCTCATGGAGGAGCACCCGGGGATCGTCGTCAACTTCACGAAGATCATGCGGCGTCGCCTGCTGCGCGCCTACCAGGGCGCCACCGAGGAGGAGTCGAGCGGCGAGGCCGTCGGGCTGATCTTCAGCAGCTCCCTGGCCGACCTCGTCCCGCAGGTCGTGGAGGCTGCCGGCAAGGCCAGCCCGCGCAAGGTCGACTGGCTCGACACGCGCACGGGCTTCCACGAGGCCGTCGCGCGGATCGACCAGATGCTGGAGAGGCACGGCACGGTCGTGGTGGCGGCGCGGGCCGAGGGCCGCTCCGCTCAGCAGCTCGGGGAGCACACCGACCGGATCGTCGTTCTGGCCGACGGCGAGCCGGACGCCGCCAGCGTCGCGCAAATGGAGGAGCTCGAGGGTCGGCGCGTCGAGCTCGTGCTCGTCGAGGAGCAGCGCGGTCGCGAGCGCGGCCGCATGGTCGCCGGCCTGCCGGTGATCCGCTCGATCGGCAGGGACAACGGGTCGCTCCCGCCGGAGGACGTGGCCTGGCTCGGCCGCCATCTGGCCCGCACCAAGCTGGGTCTGGCGCTTGGCGCGGGCGGGGCGAAGGGCTACGCGCACGTGGGCTTGCTGCAGGGTCTCGAGCGCGAGGGCTACGTAGTCGACTACGTGGCCGGCAGCAGCATCGGCGCGATCGCCGGCGCCTACCTGGCGATGGGCATGGACTCGTCAGAGGTCGACCGCACCCTGCGCGAGGCGTTCAACCCCGACAACGTGGCTGAGCTGTTCACGCTCACCCTCGCGGGTGCGTCGAAGGGCCTGGAGACGATCGAGCAGGTGTTCCGCGACACCACGAACAACGGCACCTTCGACGACCTAGTGATCCCGCTGGTGGCCATGGCGGTCGACCTGACCGAGCGGCGCCCATCGCCGATCAGCGACGGCCCCCTGTGGGAGGCGCTGATGGCGGCCACTGCGCTGGCCGGCATGGCCCCCCCGTACGAGATGGAGGGCCATCGGCTCGTGGACGGGCTGGCGCTCGTCCCGGTGCCGAGCGGAGCGGCCTACGAGGCGGGCGCCGACGTGGTGGTCTCCATGAACCTGATGCCACGCGAGAGCCTGCCCGCCTGGCCGGGGCTGGAGCCGCCTCCGCCCCAGGAGGAGAAGAAGCAGGGCACGCGCATGCTCGAGACGATCCTCGAGGTCAACGACCTCTCCGCGCAGGAGGGCAGCATCAGGCACGCGGAGCTTGCGGACGTCGTGCTCCACCCCCGCTTCGGCCCTGGGAGCTGGCGCGACTTCCACCTCGCCGACCTCTTCCTGGCGGCCGGCCGGGAGGCGATCGAGGAGCAGCTACCGACTTTGAAGGCCCTGGCCAAGCCGCAACACCAAACCGGAGTCCCTACCTAAGGAGGCACGCCTATGTCAGTGGACCGGCAGTTCACCTTCGATGATCTCAAGCGGATCCTGGTGGAGCGCGTCGGGCTCCCGGAGGACAGCGTGACGAACGACCCCGAAGCCAGCTTCGAGGACATGGGCCTCGACTCGCTGGCGTTCGTCGAGATCCAGCTCGCCATGCAGCAGGACTACGGCTTCGAGATCCCGGACGAGGACGCCTCGGAGATCACGACCGTGGGACAGGCGATCGAGTACACCAACCGCCGGCTGGCGGAGAAGGAGTAGCCAATGGCCGCGCACACCGACAACGAGGTGGTCATCGAAGCCCCGCGCGACTTCGTGTGGGAGCGGATGATGGACATCGAGAGCTGGCCCAACCTCTTCAGCGAGTACGCGAAGGCGGAGGTGATCGAGGAGGAGGGCGAAAACAAGGTCAAGTTCCGGCTGACCACCCACCCGGACCCGGAGTACGACGGCCAGGTCTGGAGCTGGGTGTCCGAGCGCGAGGCCGACCCGGCGAACTACCAGTCGAAGTCACGCCGGATCGAGACCGGCCCCTTCGAGTACATGAACATCGAGTGGTACTTCGAGGAGGAGGACGGCTCCACCAAGATGCGCTGGGTCCAGGACTTCTCGATGAAGCCGGACGCCCCCGCGGACGATGCGACCGCCGAGGAGTACATGAACAAGAGCACCAAGGAGCAGATGGGCGTCATCAAGGAGCGCCTGGAGGAGGCCGCGAAGAATGGCTGACGGCGTCCAGCGAGGCTGCATCATCGCCCGCATCAAGCCGGGCTCGGAGGACGAGGTCGCCAAGCTGTTCGAGCAATCGGACGAGAGCGACCTGCCGGGGCTCGCCAAGGTGCGGCACCGGAGCCTCTTCGTGCTGGATGACATCTACGTCCACTACGTGGAAATGGACACCGAGTTCGGCGAGACGGTCGACGAGGTACGCAATCACCCCCTGTTCCAGGAGATCAGCCGCAAGCTCGACGCGTACATCACGCCGTACAACCCCGAGACGTGGAAGTCCCCGAAGGACGCCCAAGCGCGTGAGTTCTACAGTTGGGACGCATCCGACTCTGAGGGCTGAGCATGTTGAAGCTGATGGTTATCGAGGGGAACGCGTCGGGCCAGCAGATCCCGGTCGACGACGAGTTGATCATCGGCAGGACCGGCTCCGAGGACGGCCGCCTCGCCGACGATCCGGAGCTGTCACGTCAGCACGCGCGCTTCATACGCCAGGGCGACGCGTGGGTCATCGAGGACCTCGGCTCGATGAACGGCACGTTCGTCAACGGCAACAGGCTCGCCGCTCCGCACCGGCTCTCCGACGGTGACCAGATCGAGGTTGGCGGCACGCGCATGGTCACTCAGCTGTCGGCGCCGCCCCCCTCGCCCGAGCCGGAGGCATCCGGGCCGCCGGAGGGTCTGGGTGCGACGCGGATCGCCAGCGTCCCCGACTCGGTCCCCGAGCCGCCTGCCGAAGGGCCTTCGCCGACCCCGGACACGTTCGTGCCCCAGCCCGAGCCCACGGCGGAGATGCCCCCGGCGGACGCAGGCGCGCCGCCGCCGGCCGGACCGCAGGCGCCCGCGCCGCCGCCGCCGGGACCCCCGGGGCCGCCCCCCGCCGCGGCTCAGCCCGGCCCCGAGGCGCCCACCGACCTGCCGCCGCCGTCGGGCCCGCCCCAGGAAACAGTGACGCCGGCGCCCGTCCCGCCGGCCCCGCCGCCGAACGAGCCGGAGCCCGCGGACTTGCCTCCGCCCTCGGGGCCGCCCCAGGACACGGTCACGCCGGCGCCGGCGCCGGAGCCGGTGGAGGAGGCGCCCCGGGTCCAGGACACCGAGGTGCCGGGGCCCGAGGCCGCGCCCGAGCCCGAGCCGGAACCAGAGCCCGTGCCCGAACCAGAGCCCGAGCCGCGGCCGCCCGTCTCCCTGCGCGTTCAAATAGACGTGGATGCGGGCGAGGCGACGATCGAGCTGGACGAGGGCGGCGACCGGGTCACCCTGCGGCAGGAGGACGGCCGCTGGGTACTCGGGAGCTAGGCGGTAGGAGCCAGGGCTTCCCGCGAGTCCGCGTTCACCAGCTCGGCCTCGGGGTCGATCTGGCGCACCAGGCCGGTCAGCACCCGGCCGGGGCCGAGCTCCACGAAGGTATTCACGCCCGCCTGGCGCAGGGTCCGCACGCAGTCGACCCAGAGGACCGGGCTGGCGATCTGGGTGATCAGCGCCTCACGGACGCCGTCGCCGGTGGTGACGACCTCGCCCGAGCAGTTGGCAACCAGCGGGGTCTCGGGGTCCCGCCAGGTCAGGCCCTCCATCCTCGCGGCGAGCTTCTCCTGGACCGGCTTCATCAGCTCGCTGTGGAAGGCGGCTCCAACCTGGAGCCGCAGCGCCCGCTTCGCGCCGGCCTCCTCGGCGAGCTCGATCAGCTTCTCGATCCCGCCCTCCTCGCCCGATGCGACGATCTGGCTCTCGGAGTTGATGTTCGCGGGGGCGACCAACCCGGCCTCCGACGCCCGCGAGCAGAGCTCCTCGACCTGCTCGCGGCCCAGCCCGATGATCGCCGCCATCGCGCCCGGCCGCTCCGATTGGATCGCCGCCATCAGCCGGCCGCGCTCGCAGACGAGCGGCAAGGCGTCGTCGACGTCCAGCGCTCCCGAGACGGCGGCCGCCGTGTACTCGCCGAGGCTGTGGCCGGCGACGAAGTCGGCGCGCAGCCCCCGCTCGCGGGCCACCTCCACGACCGCCATCGAGATCGAGAAGAGCGCCGGCTGGGCGACGTCGGTCCGGGTGAGCATCTCCATCGGGCCCTCGTCGACGAACTGGCTCACGTCGAGGCCCGAGGCCTCGTCCGCGCGCTTCAGGTAGCCGTCGACCAGGTCGGCGTCGGTCTCACGCAGCTTGGCCGCCATCCCGACCTTCTGGGAGCCCTGGCCGGGCAGGAGGAACGCGGTCTTCGAATCGCCGCTCACGGCGCGCGAATCTCTCACACCGGAGTAATGGGGCGCAAGCGAGGAGCGCAGCCGGGGCGTTGGCCCGGCGAGCACCGCAGCATTCCTAGCCGTCGCCGGCTTCGGCCTGGGCGCCCGGGCCCGGCGGCGGCACCTTCGCGCGCGCTCCGCGGACCGACTTCCAGAGCACCCGATCGAGCAGCCGCTGGGAGATCTGGTCCGGGATCGTCAGGTCGTGGCGGTTCGCCTCGCGCGCGGCGGCCGAGCTGGGCGAGGCCGGATTCTCCTCGAGCAGCGGGTAGGTCGGCGGCTGGGCCGAGTAAGCGGCCGAGTTGTGCGGGCTCGGGTCGAAGACGTCGTACATCGGCGTCGCCTCGGCGTCGAGCAGGTTCATCGGCCGCAGCCCCAGGATCAGCTCCATCGAGCGGAGCGCGGACAGGAAGTCGTACGGGGTGTGGATGACGGCCCCCGGCTTGGCGTACGGGCTGGCGATCAGGGCCGGGATCCGGTGGGCGTCCTGGTGGTCGATGCCGTCCTGCGAGTCGTCCTCGACGACGAATACGGCCGAGCTCGCCCAGTACTTCGAGTGCGAGATGAGGTCGATCACCTGGCCGAGGCCGAGGTCGTTGTCGGCGAGCATCGCGCGCGGCGAATGGTGCTTCGGCGAGGCCCCGTTCGTGTGGTCGTTCGGGAGCGTCATGTAGACGAGCGAGGGCAGCGTGTTCGTGGCGGCCCACTTCTGGAACTTCAGCTTGAAGCAGTCGAAGCGCGAGAGCGACGGCTCGGGAGCGCCCTTCGGCTTCGACGAGTCGTACAGCCGGATCGGGACGCCGGCCGCGCTCGTCACGTCGTCGGTGCCGATGAACGGGTCGTAGCAGCCACCCGGCGTCAGCGCGCCCAGGTCCGACCCGGCGTAGCGGCGCAGCACCCCGAGCGTGTCCTGCGGACTGCGGTCGCGGTCCGGCAGCGGGGCCAGGTGGGCCACGCCCTCGCCGAGGTTGACCCATGGGACGCCCTGCTCGGAGGCGCGGTCGAAGATGAACCCGGTCTGCGGATAGGCGATCTGGAAGAACCAGGCGTCGCCGGGGTACTTGCGGCCGGCGTAGTTCTGCCGCCAGGTGCGGTGGACGTAGTCGGAGACGTCGCCGGCGGCCGTCCAGTAGTGGCCGTCGATGGACGCCTCGGAGTCGGCGTAGACGCGGTCCAGGAGCGGGAAGCGCCGGACGAGCGCGTGGATGTTGGGCGTCACGCGCTTGCCGAAGATCGCGTAGTCGGGGCGGCCGTCGCCGCGCGGCTCGTCGCCGAGGATCTGGTCGTAGGTGCGGTTCTCGCGTACCACGTAGAAGACGTGCTTGATCGGACCGCCGGGCCGGAGGGGCGTATTCGCCGGCGGCGGGCGGTGGGTCACCGGGACCAGCTGCGCGTCGGCGGCCTTCGTCTGCTGCTCCAGGCGGCCCCCGCTCGGGAGGCGGTCGATTCCGACGTATCCGGTCACGAGGCCCTTGGTCGTGGTCCGGGCGGGCACTCCGAAGTACTGGCTCGTCGGCGGCTGGCCGGGGTTGGGCCCGAGCCCGAAGCCCTTCGCCGCCGCCCAGAGCAGGGTCGGGTTGCCGGAGCCCACGGCGCGCGCGTCGGTGGGGTAGTCGGCGGTCGGGATGCGGCCGAGCAGCCTGAAGTCGGGGATGCTGAAGACGGCGATCTCGTCCGCCGCCGACTCCGCCACCAGCAGCCGCTTGCCGTCCGGCGTCACCGAGGCGTCGACCGGAGCCGTGCCCTTGCCCTGGCTGCGGGCGGTCGACAGCCGCCGCTCGAGCGTCAGCGTCCGCGTGTCGATGACCGCCACCCCGTCGTCGTTGGCCAGCGGGACGTAGGCGTGGGTGCCGCTCGGGTCGAGCTCGATCGTCTCCGGGTGCGAGAGGTGCGGGCCCGCCTGGATGTCCTTGAGCTTCTTGCCGCTCTGGAGGTCGATCACCGAGACCGTGCCCGGGCCCCGGTTCGACACGAGGCCCGTCTTGCCGTCGGGCAGGATGGCCGCGCCGTAGGGATGGCTGCCCGTCGCGACGTAGCGCACGGCCTTGGTCCGCGTGTCGACGATCGCGGCCGCGTCCGCCAGGCCGAGGGCGACGAGCAGCGTCCGGCCGTCGCGCGAGACCGCCAGCCGCTCCGGCCAGGAGCGCTTCTCGGGCGGCACGCTCGGGGGGAACGAGTCCGTGTTCGGCGCGTTCGACGGCGGCGGCACCGGGATGGCGCCGCCGTAGGTCGCCTGGCCCGTCGTCTTGCTCCAGTGGAAGACGTGGATGACGTCGCCGTCCTTGCCGGGCATGTCCTTGGGCGCCTGGACCTCCTTGATGTCGCTCTCGGGCTCGCCGGAGATGTAGGCAACGCCGCGATCGCCGTCCAGCGCGACCCCGCCGCTCGCGCCGGGCACCTGGAGCGTCTGGACCACGCGCGCGTCGCGCGTGGAGACGATCTGCGCGCCGTTCTCCGTGTAGCCGGCCGAGATCGTCCAGTAGAAGCGCCCGTCGGGCGTGACCGCCGCGCCGCCCGGGAAGTTGCCGACCCTGACCAGGCGGCCGCTCGGCTGCAGCTTCCGCAGCGTCGCGATCACATGGCGCTGCGGGCTGACGACCGGCGGCGGGGAGGCGGCCAGCGCGAAGCCGCCGACGCCCGCCAGCACGGCGATCACCAACAAGGCCGCCCCTGCTCGGCCCCTCACGGCCGGGCATCATGCCACCAAGCGGAGGCCGCTTGTTGCAGTCGTGTGATTCCTGAGGACCGGGGGCTAGACGACTTCGCGCTCTACCGCGATCGAGAAGCCCTCGGCGCGGGCGGCGTCGACTATCTCCCGGCCGTGCTGGTGACCGCGCGTCTGGAGCACCAGCTTGATCGCGGTCTCGCGGACGTGCAGCTCGATCCCGTCGCGCAGGTGCTCGACGTCGACGACGTTGGCGCCGTGCTCGGCCACCAGCTTCAGCAGCCTGGCCAGGGCCCCCGGCCGGTCGGGGACCACGGTGGCGATGACCATGCGGCGGCCGGCGGCCGTCTCGCCCATGCGGATGCACTCCGAGAGCAGCGAGGCGTCGACGTTGCCTCCGGAGAGAACGGCGCAGACGGCCCCCTCAGCCGGCGGCTTGACCCGGCCGTGCATGAGCGCCGCGACCGCCGCGGCGCCCGCGCCCTCCACGACCAGCTTCGAGCGCTCGAGAAGCAGCACCATCGCCTCGGCCACCTCGTCGTCGGAGACCGTGACGACGTCGGCCAGATGGCGTTCCACGAGCGGCAGCGTGAAGTCCCCGGGGCGCTTCACGGCGATCCCGTCGCAGATCGTGTTGGCCGAGCGGGCGCCGACCGGCTCGTGCGCCTCGATCGAGGCCGGGTAGGGGGCGCAGGCCTCGGCCTGGACCCCGACCACACGCGCTCGTCCGGCCATCGCGATCGCGATGCCGCTGGCCAGGCCGCCGCCGCCGAGGGGCACGACAACGAGCCCGACGTCGGGCTCCTGGCGGGCGATCTCGAGCCCCACCGTGCCCTGGCCGGCCACGACGCTCGCCTGGTCGAACGCGTGCACGAGCGTGCGGCCGTCCTCCTCGGCCGCTCGGCGGGCCTCGATGCCCGCCTCGTCGTAGGAGCCCTCGACCGGGCGCACCTCGCCGCCGTACTCGCGCACGGCCGCGACCTTCGCGAGCGGCGCCTCCGCCGGCATGTAGAGGTAGGCCCTGGCGCCGACCTCGCGCGCGGCGTACGCGACGGCCTGGGCGTGATTGCCGGCGCTGGCCGCGACGACTCCGGCCTCGAGCTCGGCGGGGCCGAGCGCGGAGATCGTGTTGATGGCGCCCCTGACCTTGAATGAGCCGGTCAGCTGCAGGCTCTCGGCCTTGAGGAGCGTCCGCGCGCCCACCCGGCGTGACAGCTCCCCGGCGGGGAGCAGCGGGGTCTCGCGCACGCGGCCGGCCAGGACACCGGCCGCGTCCTCGACGTCCCGTTCGGTGACGGTCGAGCCGGCAACTGCCATGCCATGCAAGATTATGCGCCGTA
>Ga0066652_100002357_pt1 | contig 10309 bp, 11 predicted proteins | sample GraSoiAngelo_101_FD_71413 | JGI IMG/M metagenome (GOLD analysis project Ga0066652, IMG submission 71413) | Grasslands soil microbial communities from the Angelo Coastal Reserve, California, USA - 14_0903_02_30cm | ecosystem: Environmental > Terrestrial > Soil > Grasslands | place: USA... | reverse complement strand
TCGCGCGGCTCGCCGAAGTCGCGCGTGCTGCTCTTCGCCACCGCATACGGAACGATCTCGAGGCGGCGCGGGGTCGGCAGTCCGACGATGCCGCTCAGCGAGCCCGCCTGCGACACGTAGCCGTTCTTCTTGCGGCTCATGAGCGGCCACGAGATGCGCTCCGCGGTGCGCGCGACGTCGCGGCCGATGAGCAGCCCGAACGTGTGCTCGGCGCCCGGCGCGAAGCGGATCTGGCTGAACGGGATCCGGAACTCGGCGACCCAGCCGACTGAATCGATCCTCGTCGCGACGTCCCAGACACCGTCCCACGACGCGTCTTCGTTGTTGTCGTTGGACACGGAGAAGTCGCGCTTCACGCCGGCCGGGTTCACGATGAACTCGTAGCCGGTCTTGTCGTCGTTGTAGGAATCGATCACGATCTTCACCTGCTCCGACGCCGTGCGAACGTCACGCCGCGAGAGCAGCGAGATGATGCTGTCGGGCGCGGGGTCGTACATGCGCGCCAGCACGTAGAGGTTGCGGTCGTCGTACGTGACGCGCGCCTCGGTGCGGAACCGGCTCTCTGTCCCCTCGTTCGGCTCGTACTGGAGGAACTGGTCGATGATCTGCGCGTTCTGCCACGCGGCGTCGTCGGTTCGGCCGTCGAGCGTCGGCGCCACCGTGGCGCGCGTCGCCACCGCGGCGGTGGCGGTGGCCCGCTCGGCGTGGGCGGACGAGGGCTCGGTCGGACGGCCGGCGAGTGCGACGGTGGACCCGGCGGATTGGCTATGCCCGGTCGACGCGGCACCAAGGAGCATCGCGAGCGCCAGCATGGCGCTCCGCCGGAGAGCGGAGTGGATGGGTGACAGCATGAATGGCTCGAGTGGGCGCACACCAGCGGGCGACAGTCGAGCAGCGCCCCGGTGCACGGTGCACCCTCTGAGACAGCGGGTGCGTCGGAAGGGTTGAAAGGCCCTATGCGGGCCGTCGATCGGAAGTGTCGACCGGCTCCGGTCGGATCAGGAGCTTGCGGGTCGGATCCGGTTCTGATCGTCGACGAGCACGACCCGCGGGGCGAATCGATCGTCGATCTCGTCCTCCTCGTACTCCCCGTACGTCATGAGGATGACGACGTCCCCCGGTGCGCCGAGGCGTGCGCCCGCGCCATTGAGCTGGACCACTCCGGATCCCGGCTCGCCCGGGATGAGGTAGGTCTCGAGCCGCGCGCCGTTGTTGACGTTGACCACCTGCACGCGCTCGTACGGCAGCATGTCCGCGGCGTCCATGAGCGCACGATCGAGTGTGAGGCTGCCCTCGTAGCTCAGGTCAGCCCCGGTGATCGTCGCGCGGTGGATCTTGGATTTGCAGAGGGTGCGGCGCATGCGCGAAAGATAGTGCGCGGGTGCGCGGGGGCGTGGGTGCGCCACCCAGGGCGCACTGGAGCTCATGGCCAATGCGAGACGACGCCACGCACTAACGCACCTTCGGCAACCGCAGCTCGAACGTCGAGCCCGCGCCTTCGACGCTCGCCGCCGTGAGATCGCCGCCCATCGCGCGCGCCAGCTCGCGGCTGATTGCCAGTCCGAGCCCGATTCCCTCCTGCTCCCGCTTGAAGCGGCGGTCGACCTGCACGAATGGCTCGAAGATGCTGGCGAGCTTCTCGAGCGCGATGCCGCGCCCGGTGTCCTGCACCGTCACCGACACCGTGTCGTCGTGCTCCGCGCAGAGCAGCGTGATCTGGCCTCCGCTCGGTGTGAACTTCAGCGCGTTCGACAGCAGGTTCAGGAGAATCTGCTGCACCTTCTCCCGATCGGCGTGCACGCGGACCGACGGCTCGCACAGTCGCGTCGAGAACGCGAGCCCGCGCTCCAGCAGCTGCGGGCGCACGAAGTCGCTCGTCCCGTTGGCCAGCTCGTTCACCGACACATCCTCGAGATCGACCGTGAGATGGCCGCTCTCGATCTTCGCGAAGTTGAGCACGTCGTTGATCAGCGACAGCAGATACGTCTGGCTGCGCTGGATGCGCTCGAGATCGAGCCGCTGCTGGTCGGTGATCGGGCCGCGGATTCCGAGCTCGAGGATCTGCGCGTAGCCACCGATCGCGTTGAGCGGCGTGCGCAGCTCGTGCGACATCACGGCGAGGAACTCGCTCTTCGCCTTGTTCGCCGCCTCGGCTTCGAGTCGCGCCTGCTCGGCCATCGCCAGCAGGGATTCGCGCTCCTGCGCCGCGGCCACTCGCTCGCTGACATCCTCCATGACGCACACCCGCCGGCCGGAATTGCCGTCGAGCTCCACGGCGGTCGTCGTGACCTCGTAGGCGCGGTCGTCCAGCCGGAAGAGCGTCTTCGGCAGCGGCTCGCCCGACTCCAGCCGATCGGCGAGCGGCGCCGCGGCATCGCCGAACCGGCTGAGCAGCGCTGCACGCACCGGCTGCCCGATGAAAGGAGTGCCGGTACGCTCGAACAGCGCGCGTGCCGTGCGGTTCGCTCGAGTGACGACCGTCCGGGGCCCGAGCAGCAGCACGGCATCCGTGAGCGCGTCGAACGTGGCCTGCCAGTCGCGCGCCGCCTCGCGGGTGCGCCGGTCTGCCGTGCTCGCCCGGATGAGCGCGCGCACCGTCGCCACGAACACCGTGGGATCGATCGGATGCGTGAGATAGGCGTCGGCCCCCTGATCGAGTCCGCGTGCGCGGTCGGCGTTCGACGTGAAGCTCGCCGAGAGATGCAGCACCGGGATCGACGCGAGCTCCGGACTTCGACGCAGCCGCTCGACGACCTCGAAGCCGGTCATGTCGGGAAGGTTCACGTCGAGCACGATCAGATCGGGGTGCCGCTGGACCGCGGCCAGCGCCTCGCTCCCCGTCGTCGATTCGTCGACCTCGAAGCCCGCCGCACGCAGCAGGCGCGACGTGGCGTAGCGATTCCCTTCCGTGTCGTCGACGACGAGCACCCGCGGCGTGCGCGCCGGCGTCATCGCGTCGACTCCACGCCCGGATGCACGCGCGGGACGACGAGCGAGAAGCGCGAGCCCTCGCCGAGCCGGCTCTCGAGCCGGACTTCGCCACCGAGCAACGCGGCCAGCTTCCGCGTGAGCGGCAGACCGAGCCCGGTGCCGCGCACGCGCTTCTGAATCGGACCGTCCACCTGGGCGAAGTCCTCGAAGATCCGCGCCTGGTCCTCCGGCGCGATGCCTGCCCCGGTGTCCGCGACCTCGAGGATCACCACGTCGCCGTCGGCGACACGCGCCGAGACGCGCACCTCCCCTTCCGTGGTGAACTTGAGCGCGTTCGACACGAAGTTGCGCAGCACCTGCGCCACCCGCTGCGCGTCCGTCGTCAACACGATCGGCTCGTCCGGATCCTCGAACACGAGCGCGACGCCCTCGTTCGTCGCGAGCGGCCGAAACATGCCGCGCAAACCCGCGAGGACCTCGGCGATGCTCACCTCCTCGAGCCGGAGATCGACCTTGCGGGCCTCGATCTTCGAGATGTCGAGCAGGTCGTCCACCATCTCGCTCAGCGATTCGGCGGAGCGCTGGATCAGCGTGACCTGATAGACCTGCTCGGCCGTGAGCGGGCCGTCGGCGCGTGCGAGCAGCAGTCGCGTGAGGTTGATCATCGACGCGAGTGGTGCGCGGAGCTCGTGACTCATGTCGGACAGGAAGCGCGTCTTCGTCTCGGACATCTGGCCGAGCGCCTGCGCGCGATCGTCCAGCTCGGCATAGAGTGCCAGCACGCCGCGGTTCGTCTCGGCCAGCTCCTGGGAGAGACGATCGATCTCTGCCTCGCGCGCGCGCAGGCGCTCGTGCAGCTCGTGCATCTCGTGCAGCTCGTGCAGCTCCACCCCCCGCTCGGCCGCGCTCATCGGCTCCCTCCCGAGTGCAGGCGGAAGGCGAGCACGGTGGCGTCGTCTCGTCCGCGCATGTGGTCCCGCTGCAGCGCGGCCGCGAGGATCGCCGGATCGCGCACGAGGATGCCGCGATAGGCATCGGCGCGCCACCGAGTCGTGATGCCATCGGTGTGCATCACGAGCATCGTGCCCGCCGTCCACGGCTGGGTGAACTCCTGCATCGAGCGCACTTGAAGGCCTGCGGTGCCATTCATCGACGGCAACGCATGGCGCGCGCCCTCGCTCACCAGCGCCGCCACGGTGTTCCCCACGCCGCAGAAGCGGACGGTCGCTCCCTCCCCCGTAGCCGTGACGGCGGCCACGCCGAGCGCCGCGCCGCGCGTCGCACGCAGCGCTTCGTGTACGGCGGTCACGATCTCGCTCGGCGAGCGGACGACGTGCGTGCGGAACGTCGCGATCGCCACGTCTGCCGCCTCGGCGGCGCTCACCCCGTGACCCAACCCGTCGACGAGGAGGACCACTGCGCGCTCGGCCGTCTGCACCACCGCCCACCCATCCCCGCACGCCGTCTCGCCGCCGACCGGCAGGCACACCGCGCCCACGTCGACGAGCACGTCGCGTGCGGCGCCGCGCACGGGCGGCTGCGCGAACACGCGCGCGAGCACGATCGTCCCCTGCCCGGGTACGGTGTACACATCCAACTCGTCCGCCTGTCGGCGGATCGCACCGAGACCCGTACCCTGCGTGCCGCCCGTGGAGAACCCGTCGCTGAACGCGCGATCGAGGTCGTGCATCCCCGGCCCCGCGTCGACCGCGATGAGCTCTACCCCGGCCACTCCGCAGTGCGACGTGCTCTGCGTGAGGAACGCACCCGCGCGCGCGTGGCGCGCGAGATTGGTCGCGGCTTCCGTGGCGACGATCCCGACGATTCCACGACGTGTGTCGTCGAGCTCGCAGGCACGCGCGACGGCGTCGGCGGCGCGCCGCGCCGAGCCCACCTGACTCAGATCGTCGATCACGATGCGCTCGGTCACGGGGCCACCGCGCGCACTGGGCGAGGTGAAGCTCGGCATCACCGGCTTCTCCACTTCGTGATCGTGACGCGCGTGCCGACGCCAGGCGTGGACGCGATGTCGAACTCGTCGACGAGCCGCTTCGTGCCGCCCAGCCCGAGTCCCATCCCCGACCCCGACGAGTAGCCGTCGGTCATCGCGCGGTCGATGTCGACGATTCCCGGACCCTGATCCTCGAACACGAGCCGCACGCCCAGACGCAGACCGTCGCGCAGCTCCTCGATCTGGAGCGTGCCTCCACCACCGTACACCACGGTGTTGCGCGCGATCTCGCTCGCCGCGGTCACGAGCTTCGTGAGATCGACGAGGCCGAGGCCGACCGCGAGGCTCCAGCTCCGCACCATCTGTCGCACGCTCACGATGTCGTGCTGCTCGCGCACGGCGATCTGCTCAGTCCGTGCCGTCAGCATCGTCCATGACGTGGAGCACCGCATCGCGCTCGGCCACCGCGGCCTGGAGCAGCGCCATCCCCTTCTCGATGTTCAGCGCGGTGCGCACCCCCTCGAGCGAGAGTCCGAGCTCGACGAGCGTGATCGCCACCGCGGGCTGCATGCCGACGACGACCGTGGCGGCGTCGAGCACGCGAGCGATCCCGGCGATGTTCGCCAGCATGCGGCCCATGAACGAATCCACGACGCCGAGCGCGCTGATGTCGATCAGCACGCCCTTCGACCCGTTCGCCGTGATCGCGTCGCTCAGGTCTTCCTGCAGCGTGAGGGCGAGCCGATCGTGCATGTCCACCTGGATCGAGACCAGCAGCACTGGTCCCATCCGGAGAATCGGGATGCTGTCCACCCGCTCCTCAGTCCCTGGCGGCCGGCGCCGCCCCGAGCGCCGGTGCCCCCGCCGGGCGCACGCGCCCGACGGAGAGCCCGATTCGCGACAGTGCGAGCTTGAACGCATCGGCGAGCGTCGCCTTCGTGACGACGTCGCCGAGATCGACGCCGAGCTGCACGATGGTCTGCGCGATCTGCGGCCTGATCCCGCTGATGATGCACTCGGCGCCCATGAGGCGCGCGGCGGTCACCGTCTTCAGCAGGTGCTGCGCGGTGAGCGTATCGACCGTCGGCACGCCGGTGATGTCGAGGATGGCGACGTCGGACCCCGTCTCGACGATGCGCTGCAGCAGGCTCTCCATCACGATCTGGGTACGTGAGCTGTCGAGCGTGCCGATCATCGGCAGCGCGAGCACGCCGTCCCACAATTTCACGACGGGCGTCGAGAGCTCGAGCATGTCTTCCTGCTGGCGCGTGATCAGCGCCTCGCGCGAGCGCAGGTACGTCTCGGTCGTGAACAGCGCGAGCTGGTCGAGCAGGTCGGTGACCGTCCAGATGTCGGCGGCGAGCGTGTCGGCGTCGTCCGACGCGCGACGCAGCGCGTCGAAGAGCGGACGCTTCAGCGAGAGCACGAACATCGCCGTCTCGCTTGACGGGAATCCCTGCTGCGCGCGCTGGCTCGAGACGCGCCCGAGAAGATCGCGTGCCGCCGCCCACGACTGGCCGTCGATGCGCGTCGATGCACCGGCGGCCAGCGCCCGGCGAATGGCCTGGAGTAGCTCGCTGCACTGGGCGCGCATGTCGCTCTCCGAGATCTGCCCCCGCCGGACGACCTGCAACTGCTCGGCGGTCCAGGCGGCGAGCAGCTCATCGAACCTTTGATCGAGGAGCGTAGCGAGGCGGGAGGCGTTGAGCTCTGGCACGGGGAGATCGAAGCGTTACAGGGAAATTGCCGTCGGCGAGCGCACTCTGGCGGTGCTGCAGGCGGCCGACGGGTGCAAGTCCCGGACCTGTGACCGGGCTCGAGCGTGCGTGAGTGCGCGCCCGTTGCTCGACCGATTACCTTCGCCTCATGCCGACGACATCACTCCGTCCAGCCCTCGCCGCGCTCGCGGCGGCACCGAGTGCCACGACCGTCCGGAAGCTGTGGAAGGCGCTCACCAGCGAGGAGCGGACGGCCGCCATCACGGCCGCGATGGTCGACGACGAGAACGGCTGGGTGAAGGCGACGACTCGCACGGCGGTCGCGGGCGCGATCAAGTTCCGGCCGCAGACGGTGGCCACCTGGCCGAAGCAGAAGCTCGTCGCCGAGGCGGCCCGCGTGCCGATCGAGGACGTGCAGCTCCTCAGCGCGTTCCTCGTCGACCTGCACCTGGGAACACGCCGGCCGATGATGGCGGCGTTCCTCGACGGCGTAGGCGTGAAGCACGACGACGGGCGGATCGACACCGAAGCGACGGGCCCGATCGAGGTGACGTCGGAGAGGCTGCGCGCCGCGGCCGACGATCTGGCCAGCCGCTTTCCGCTCGACGAGGTGGTCACCTACTTCCTCACGCTCCTGCTCCAGGATGCACAGACCTGGAGCGGCGTGATCGGCTGGCTCGAGTCGGTCGGCGCCTAGCGGCGCGAGCTGCGGCTACCGCCGCACGTACGGCGAGAATCCGATCCCGTCCGGACCCGTCCCCACCGATCCGAACGCCATCACTTTCCGGCTCTGCAGGTCGATGGCGACCACCTGGTTCGTGCCGTGGAGCGTGACGTAGGCGTAGTCCGCGATCGGATCGAAGGTGATCCCCTCCGGGCCCGCCTGGGCTGCCGGCGTGCCGATTCCCTTCTGACCGGCGAGATCGATCCGCGCCAACTCCTTCCGCGTCCCCACGTCGTAGATCAGGATCCGGTTCGACGGTGGATCGCTCACCACGGCGACGCGACCGGTGCGAGACACGCCGACACGATAGGGCTGCCCGAAGCCGTTGATCGTCCCGAGGATCGCGGCGTCTGCGCCGTTCACGATCGTCACCGTCTTGGCGGAGTTGCTCCCCACCCAGACCTGCACACCGCCAGGCGTCGCCGAAATCCCCTCGACATTCGGGGCGACGTTGAACGTCCGCTTCGTCGTGCGCATGTCGACGTCGTACTCGGTCACCGTGCCGTCGCCCAGGTTGCTCGTCCACGCGCGACGTCCGTCGCGCTGCACGGTGACCATGTGCGAGCCGCGGCCGTTCGTCGCCATCGCGGTGTCGATCCGGCCACTGACGAAATCGACGAGCAGCAGTCGCTGTGCGACCTCGCTCGTCACGAGGAGCTTCGTTCCCGACTTCACGAACGCGGCGCCGTGCGGTCGCTGGCCCGGTCCGAGGTCGATCGTACGCACGACGGCCGGCGTCTCCGCCGCGAGGTCGATCACGCTCAGCGTGCTGCCGGCCGCGCCCTGCAGGCCGTAGTTGGTCACGACGGCCCAGCGCCCGTCGGTCGAGATCGCGATCTCGTGCGGGCCCTGGCCCACCGGAACGGTCGCGACCGTCTGTAGCGTTGCCGCGTCGAGGACCGTCGCGCTCGCCCCCTGCTGATTGGCCACGACCAGCAATCCGGCGCGCGCGCTGACGTCGGGTCGGTTGTTCTCGATCACCGTGTTGCGGCGGAACATCGAGTCGCGTACCTGCGGGCGTCCGCTGCGAGAGTCGGACGGCGAGCTCTCGGTGCTCGGCGGCGGGTTGGACGACCCGCACGCGACGGCGAGAGCGAGCGAAACGAGTGCGGCGAGCGAGAAGTGACGCGGCGTCGGCATCAGAAGAGAGGTGCGGTTGTCGAGGGAGTACGCTCTGGCAGGGCAAAATCTGGGCGGCGACGGCACGCCCGCGCCAGCGTCCGATGGTACACCGACGACACGGGGGAGTGTCGGGACCCTATGGACGATCCCTCGCTATGCACGAAAGGCGGAAGGGACGACGATCGACTCTCGCCGAGGATCGCCATCCCTTCCGCCCCGCCGACCGGCGACTTTCCGCGGGTTCCGACGCGCCTAGTACGTGTGGTTCGGTGCCATGAGCCGCTTTGCGACCCACACGACGAGCGCGATCGGCAGGACGACCATGAGCGCGAACTTCAGCGCCGTGATGATCAGCCCGAGGATGCCGAATCCGACGCCGACGACGACACCGAAGATCGACATCCCCGCCACGAAGAGCACGAACGCGAGCGGAAGGCCAACGAACAGGATCAGAGCCGAGTAGAAGACGAGCTTGAGCATCTTGCGCATGGTGGCACGAGCTCCGACTGGAGGGTCGTGCATCCTTACGCGTTCAGGCTCGCCCGGTTTCGCGCACTCTGGCGCGGCGGCGCGCGATCAGTCTGCCTGCCCGAGCCGCAGCAGCGATTCGGCATCGAGCGCACGCCAATCGTTCGGATACGACCAGACGCGTCTCACGCACTCTCTCGAGTTGAGGACGAGGCAGCGCGGCGCGCGCGCCCACGTCTGCGGCGTGGCCAGTTCGCGTATCGTCCACTCCACGCCGTCACGATCCACGACGACGCGCGACGGATCCCTATCGGCCGTCTCCCGGTGATCGGCGAAGACGTGGCCGTATGCATCGACACTCCAGGACACCAGGATACCTGCGACTGCGCTGGTGAGTCCGGCGGCCTGCCTGCCGCCGCTAGCAAAACGTCTGAAGTTGGTAGGAAGGTTCGTGCCGCGTGCACGTTAGACGGACTGGAGTGACGCGAGCGTGCTCGTCGGTGCGGCCGTCCGCCTGCTGCGTCTACATCCCGCCGAGCAGGTTGTCGATCCGCTTCTGTCCCGCATCCATCGCGCGGCCCTCGAGGATCGACCGCATGAGGTCGTCCACCTCCAGCTCGAAGTCGCCAGGGAACTTACGGTTCTCGGGGAACCGCAGCACGGCGCCGATCACGAGCGGGAAATGGGGCTCGGCGTCGTCATCATCGTCGTCGTCCTCGTCGTCGTCGTCGTCCTCACCGACGGCCTCTTCGTACGACGTGCCGCCGAACGTGGCCGACGCGGCCCAGGGCTCGGCGTCATCCTCGTCGTCCTCCTCCGGCGACACGGTGTCCTGAATCGCGCGCATCGTCCGCTCGGGGAGCAGCGCGGAGAGCTCGCCGCGGACACCCCCATCTTCCTCCCAGGCGGCACCGACGACGATCACCGGCTCGCCGAACGCATCGCTGGCGAAGAACGCATCGACGAGCGGCGCCGGGTACGCGTTCACCGCGAGCAGCACCTCGTCCGGACCGGCGCGGGTGAACGCAACCGGTTGCTCGCCCGGCTGCGCGCCCGGCCGCTCGACGCGCTCGATCCGGAGCAGAATCGGCTCCGGCACGAGGAAGGTCAGCGGGTTCTCGCGGGTGTAGGGACCGTGCGGCTCCGGTGGCGTCTCGTCGGAGGGCTCGTCGTTCGCCTCGTCAGGCGGTTCGGGCGGTGTCCAGCTCATACCACAAGTTAGTGTCCCACCCTCCGGCAATCGACCGCAGCCCGATCAGCTCGGCACCACCGCGGCTATCGCGTCGCAGAGGGCGTCGATCGTGTACGGCTTCGTGAGAAAGGCCGTTCGGTCGTCGAGCGGGAGATCCTGCTCCTCGGCCGTGTAGCCGGAGACGAACACGACGGGCAGATCGG
>Ga0066652_100002352_pt1 | contig 10317 bp, 12 predicted proteins | sample GraSoiAngelo_101_FD_71413 | JGI IMG/M metagenome (GOLD analysis project Ga0066652, IMG submission 71413) | Grasslands soil microbial communities from the Angelo Coastal Reserve, California, USA - 14_0903_02_30cm | ecosystem: Environmental > Terrestrial > Soil > Grasslands | place: USA... | reverse complement strand
TATTTTATTTCTCCAAAGGAGTCCCTTCGGACAGGTGATATTCTTTTTTAATTAGATCCATGAGTCTTACCGCACGCCCCTGCAGTTCCTTATATCTCTCTATTTCCTGCCGTGCATAAGCTTTTTCTAACATCATAAAATTTAATTGCTCATTTAATTCAGTTGTATTAATTTTTATGATTAATGAATCAGGAATATTTGATATGATCGCAGGACTTGTGTTGGAAATGTATAATCGCAGCAGGTCGCTTGCATTAAATAGCTTTTCAAATTGCCGGTTACCAACTTCCGAATTCACCGTATAAAAATCATTATATAAAGTTGTTACCTCGCAACGCTGATCATATGATGAAATTGAATCCGAAACTTGTTTATTGCGTATCAATCGCATTCCTCCTGCATTTTTCAATTGGTTAATCGTAATAGCATTGCGAATGAACCTGGCATCGAAATTTGTTCTTCTTATTGTTCTGAACAGTTGTCCTGAAATTGTTTTTGCATCTGGATGTTCGTTAAAAAATAAAAATACCGAATCAATAGCGCTGATCCTTTTAAGTTTTAGCGGAATGCCATTAACCAGTACGGTTGTATCTGCAACCAGGTCACTTAACAGGGATCCCATATATTGTTTTTCCCGTTGATGCTCTACCATATGCTCCCGTTGGTTTTCTGCTAAAAAACCACAGAACACAGCAAGAAATAACATTAAAAACTCCCAGAGATAATGAGTCCATTTTTTTCGGGCGGTATGTGTGTGAGCATGTACTTCCATAAATTACTATTTGAGTTTATAGTCTATGCGCAATTCTTCAAGTAACCGGGTATTTAATTTTTGATAGTCAGCATACTGCTTTATTGAAGTGCCCCAACACCTCAGTTGATACATCCCCGTAAGATTCACAGATTCTGTTTTATCAAAATCATCTGGCTTATTAAAATGGAAAGGAAACACCTCACTGCTCTTTTCATATGCTGACAGTGCATACACAAGTAATATTTTGTACCGGTTGCTTATATTATCATAAAATTCGATGTCGTTGTGTTTTACCAGGTACGGCGTCAAATACAAATCAAGAAAGTCGGATTCAAATTTATTTCGTGTTCTTATGTTGGCAATTGCTACAGAAAGGTCACCAGTTAATTTTTGTAATTCCGTGTTTTTAAAATAGCGTAATGAACCGGAATTTTTTAATTGATCTAGTATGGCATCTTTTGGTTCAAAAATATTAGAGCCGAACACGATGAAAGCATAATTAAAATTAATGGAAAACGATTTTGAACAATTAGTGATGGATCTGTCCCGGAAATACTTCTTCAAATAGGTAAACGATGAGTCTCTTTTAAGCCTGTTCATTTGAACGGTTTGCATTGTAACAGAATCCCTCTTCAGTTCATCATAAAAACTAATAGCCAATTCTTTTGCTCTTTGCTGTTCTACTTTATGTTCCCTGAAGTTCTCTGCCAGGAAACCGCAGAACACAGCAAGGAACAACATGAGAAACTCCCACAGGTAATGGGTCCATTTTTTTCTTGGGGTATGGGTATGTGCATGTACTTCCATAAAAATTTATTTCAGGTGATATTCTTCTTTTAATGAACTTATCAGTTCTCCTGCATCTTTAATGGCCATTGGATAAACACGTTTCATAACGAGGTCAAGTACTCTTCTTCGATTTTCAAAACTATTGGCAAATTCATTTAGCAGGTTTGCATCATTGGTTTGAACAGGGAACAATTTGTTCATTAAAGTATCGGGCAAGTGTAACCAGTCATCCGTTGAATAAGTAGAGAACCTTCCGTATTCATAATTATTCAATACGCGACTTCTTATCTCCATTGATCTATCTCTTACGCCTCTATCATTCGCATTCAGAAGTTTTACATAACTGATCTGGGAAAAATAATAACTGATCTTGTTGACCAATTCGGGGTTTGTAAAATAACGCAGATTACCCGATTGAGTTATTTGGATGATCGTTGCATCATTCCAGGAAACAGAAGGAGCACTGGCAACCACATTAGTGTAATAATAAAAAGCGCCGGGAGCCATGTAATTTTTTATACCCCGATGAATGATCGACCTGGCGCTGTCAAAACAAGCCAGTATGATCCTATTTTCACGCATTACATCACGTATCTCAATCGTATCTTTTTCCAGGTCTCTGACCAATGCCTTTGCATATTGGGTTGCCCGTTCACGTTCTACGACATGTTCCCGTTGATTCTCCACAAAAAACCCAAGTGTTACAGCAAGAAATAACATTAGAAAATCCCAGAAATAATGTGTCCATTTTTTTCTTGTGGTGTGAGGGTGATGGTGTACTTCCATAATTCTTGATTTATTCAACCCGATATTCTTTTCTTAACATGTTCATTAATTGATTCGCATTATTTTCAATGTAACTAAGAAAAAGTAAGGATACATCATTAGTCCACTTCTTATTCGCAATAAATAAATAATATTGATTAATAATTTGTTTGTCCTGAGTGAGCAATGGCGGGTTGCCTTCCGGTACTTTTGCATTATCTCATATATTCGGCTTGACAATTAAATTGTCCATAAGAATACGGCTATCGAATATTTTTGATAAAAGTTCTTCTGGATACAAAAGCTGGTTTTCCTGCTCCATTTCCCTATCAAGATAAAAACTACACATTTTATAGTATTGAGAAATACTGTTATATAATTCTCCGTCCTTAAAATATCGTAAGCTCCCTGAACTCCGCAACTGTTGCATAGTAGCATCCTGCGCATAGAACTTATGATTAAAGTTTAAAAACAGAGTGTAGTAATAGGCACGGGCCGATTGTTTCTGCATGTCAACCGATGTTAAGATAGATTTAAGGCTGTCCAATTTATTACCTTTCCACAATTTGACGGACTTAATAAAACTCACCCGGGCGGTATCTAATTTTAGGTCACTGTAAAGTGATTGGGCATATTTTTTTTCCCGTTGGTCTTCAATAAAGTGCTCCCGCTGATTCTCTACAAAAAAACCAAGCGTAACTGCAAGGAAAAGCATAAAGAATTCCCAGAAATAATGAAACCATTTTTTTCTTGGAGTATGTGTGTGTGCATGTACTTCCATAAAATTTATTTAAGATGGTACTCCTTTTTTAAAAATTCGATCGTGTTCCTTGCCTTTTCGTTTAATCGCTCAAGCCTGGTTCTGATGATTATATTACTTCCTTTGAGTAGGTTAATAGAGTAAGCCAGATCCAACTGATCAGATACGTCATAAGACCTTAACGGTGGATTATTAACTGGCTTATTTATATTATTATATTCATCCAACATTTTATCAAATACAAAGGGATTAAAAATGCGGGCAAGTATTGGATCTACTGCTCTTCTTTCAAGACGTTCATCATCTATATTTTGCAAGATATAGTCCACTAATTTTTGATAGGAAATGATGCTGTCTGCTGCATTTTCATTTCTTATCAACCGCAATGAGCCAGAAAATTTTAATTGAGTAATTGTCCTGTCGTTGCTTTGAAAACGGGTTGTTCTTACCAGGATCCTTCCCAGGTAGTAAAGTTCATTTTCGTATCCTTTTATTTTTTGCTCACGCAATAAATAAGTTAAGGAGTCCAATTGAGTCCTTCTTCTCTTTTGAAAAAGTAAATTCGCATTGATCGAGGCCGTATCAATTTTCAGATCTTCAATAAATGTTTGAATAAATTTTTTCTCCCGGTCTCTTTCTATCATATGTTCCAACTGATACTCCGCCAAAAATCCACAGAACACCGCAAGAAATAGCATAAGAAACTCCCAGAGATAATGCGTCCATTTTTTCCTTGGTGTATGAGTGTGGCTATGTACTTCCATAAAATTTATTTAAGATGGTACTCTTTCTTTAAGAAAAGAATAATCCCAATTGCTCTTTCTTTTAATTGCTTTAAACGAACCGCATTCAATGCATCACTGCCTTTTAACTGGTGAATAGCATAAATAAAATCAAGAATAAATTCTTTATTTACTGTTCGCAAAGCCGGGTTTCCCGATGGTGGATGAATAACATCTCCATAAACCATTGTTTCCAGCACATTCGGATCCATTAATTTTCCCATCATTGGTCTTATTGTAATGATCTCATTTTCCTGCCTGCTTTGTGTAAGCAATATTCTGTCGATCGCCTGGTCGTATGCCATGATGCTGTCAGAAGCCTGTTGGTTTTTTATTAATCGCAGTCCGCCGGAGTTCTTTAATTGCTTGATAGTTCCGTCAGCAGGAAAAAAATTAGAAGTACGGGTTAACTGACGGGCTAAAAGATAAATTCTTTGGCCATATTGGTTTGGATTTGGTGAGTTAAGGTACCATATCAATGAGTCATGATCTTGTCTTTTCTGGATCTTGACCTTTACATACTGGGTAATAAAAGCTGTATCAGCTTTAAGATCTTCAATAAACGATCCGATATATTTTTTCTCCCGCTGGTTTTCTATAATATGCTCTAACTGGTACTCTGCAAGGAAACCGCAGAATACAGCGAGAAACAACATGAGAAATTCCCAGAAATAATGTGTCCATTTTTTTCTTTCGGTGTGGGTGTGCGCATGTACTTCCATATTTATTTTATTGCAGGTGATATTCTTTTTTAAAAAGAGCAATTAATCCTTCGGCAACGGTAATAGCTGTTTCAATTGTTTTATTTGTAAGACGATAGGAAGTTTTTATGTAGATCACTTTAATAACAAATTCATTGATATCCCCTGGCGTGGTGGCAAGCGGAGGCGGATCACCTTTATAACGGGATATTATACCCTTATCATCTACCATTTCATTCCATACATATCCATCGAGCACTTTACCAATACTTGTATAGTAAATGTCAAGCCTGACATTATTTTCACGTTCCTGTTGATTTAAAACTTCCTTTATGACCTCATTATCATAAATAACAATACTATCAGCAACTTTTTTGTTCCGGATAAGTCTTAAACTTCCTGAACTCTTTAATTGTTGAATCGTCCTGTCATGATATTTAAACTCATCCATTCTCCCAAGAAACCTTGCATAATAATAAATATCATTTAATGTGTTTTTATCATTTTGTTTCAGTAAAAACACAAGTGAATCATAATAATTGATATACCTTTTGCGGACGCCAAGTGACAGTTTTAGTGAGGCTATATCCAACTCCACATCTTTTATCAGGGAGCTTATGTATTCCTTTTCCCGCTGGTGTTCTATCATGTGCTCCCGCTGATTTTCTGCCAGGAATCCACAAAACACAGCGAGGAATAACATTAAAAACTCCCAGAGATAATGGGTCCATTTTTTTCTTGAAGTGTGTGTATGTGCATGTACTTCCATAAAAAATTATTCCAGGTGATATTCTTTTTTTAAAAATAAAATCAAACCCGATGCTATCTTCCTTGTTGATATAATCGATTGAATATAAAAAACGTCTGTTGCTTTTGTACTTATATAAGTATTATAAACAGCCTGGAGAGCGGCCCTGTCATTGGTAAATAATTTTTTATCGTAATCCGATTCATTACTTGCGGTAGTATCTGCAAATACATCATTTATAAACCGGTTGAAATTTGTAAAATCAAAAATAGTTTCAACAGCATGGATCAATCTTTTATTCCCTTCAATTACATATTCAACCTGGTTTTTATAAGCGCCGTTGATGCGGGAGTCATAATATACTATACTGTCAATAATAGTTTGCTTATGTATTAACCGTAAATTTCCCGAACCTTTCAACTGTTCAAGGGTAGAATTTGCCGGCGAATAAAATTGTTCAAGATTGGTTTTAATATAAAACCTGAATGGCAGGCTGTTATTATACAACAAAGGATTTTTCAAAAAAGAAAGAACCGAATCGTAATATGGTATTTTCTGTTGAAGCCTTGTGATCGTTTTCCCAAACCGGAGTGTATCAAACTCCAGGTCTTTCAACAATGATCCTATATATTGTTTTTCTCTTTTCTTTTCTATCATGTGTTCCAGTTGGTACTCTGCAAGGAATCCGCAGAACACAGCAAGGAACAACATAAAGAACTCCCAGAAATAATGATTCCATTTTTTTCTTTCTGTATGAGTCTCGCCTGAGGCGAGATGAGAATGGTGGTGTACTTCCATGTTCGGTTGAGTATAGTTTTGGTTGCTGTAAAAGCGGCGGTTCGGCTACAGCTTTAAAGTTAGCACTTGCAAATTACCAGATGGATTTTTTAATTCCCATTCTGGCTTGCAAACCAAACAGACATTCTCCTTATTTTCGTATTCTTTTTTTTTATGCGACAACTGGCAGCAATAATGTTTGTGGATATGGCAGGATACACAGCCCTGATGCAGGAAAATGAGCAATTGGCAAAAGCCAAGCAAAAACACCTTAAAGAAGTGCTGGATACAACCATAAAAAATTATAATGGGAAGATCCTTCAATTTAATGGCGATGGAGCTCTCAGTATTTTTTCCAGTGCTATTGATGCAGTGAACAGCGCTATTGAAATTCAAAAACAATTGAAGCAGGAACCAACAGTTGATCTGCGAATTGGTTTGCACACGGGTGATGTTTCAATAGAGGATGAAACAATTTATGGCGACGGTGTAAATCTTGCTTCAAGAATCGAATCGCTTGCGGTACCCGCCAGCATTTTCATTTCTGAGAAAGTGGCTGATGAAGTAAAAAATCAGAACGACATTTCGCTCCAGGAACTAGGATATTTTGAATTAAAAAATGTAAAACTACCAGTTCGCCTATTTGCCGTAGCAAATAAAGGTTTAGTAATACCCTCCCGTGATGAATTAAAAGGAAAAACAAAACCACCTGAAAATCGTTTGGCTGTTTTACCATTTGTAAATCTTAGCGGCGATCCGGAAAATGAATATTTCAGCGATGGCATTACAGAAGAGTTACTGAACTCGCTGACGAAAGTGGAAGGATTGCAAGTCACTTCCCGTACTTCAGCATTTGCATTCAAGGGCAAACTGGATGATGTTCGTGAGATAGCCGTTAAATTGAACGTAGATAAAATCCTGGAAGGCAGTGTTCGCAAAGCATCAAACAGGGTCCGCATAACTGCACAATTAATAAATGCAGCCGATGGTTATAATGTATGGAGTGAAAACTATGACCGTGATCTTTCCGATATTTTCCAGGTGCAGGATGAGATCAGTAATATAATTGCTAATCGTCTTCGTGAAAATTTATCATTGGCTGGAAAAAAAGAACATCTTGTAAAAACTTCCACCAAAAACATAAATGCTTATACACTTTACTTAAAAGGATTGCATTACTGGAATAAACTTACGCCGGTTGACACGTACAAGGCAATTGAATGTTTTCAGCAGGCAATTGAATTAGAAGCGGGCTATGCACAAGCTTATGCAATGATGGCGGTCGCTTATTCAAACCTTGGTGCAACTGGCCAATTAAAGCCCGATAAGGCATTCGGATTTGCCGATCAATACAGCGATAAAGCATTGAAGCTTGATGATAGCATTGCAGAAAGTCATATTGCCAAAGCGAGGGTCCATTTGTTTTATGAAAAGAAATGGCAGGCAGCTTATGATTCATTGCAAAAAGCACTGCAACTGAATCCAGCTTATACAGAGACCTATAGATTACTTGGTTATTATTATATAGTAACCGGAAAAAAAGAGGAAGCAGTAAAAGTTTTGGAAAAAGCCCTGGAGATCGACCCTCTTTCTCCCGTTATCAATAATTATTTAGGTGAAGCTTATGCAATGGCGGAGTATTATGATAAAGCTTATCATATTGCAGAAAAACAATTGGAGATAAATCCAAAAATGAGACTTGCTATTGAAATGAAAGGCTGGTGTGTGGGAATGCAAGGTGATTGGAAAAAAGCGCTGGAGTTTTTCCAGGAAGTACATCAGCTGGCTAATCATCCGCTCAAAAGTTTGGCGCCGCTTGGTTATGCATATGCTAAGCTTGGACAAAAAGAAAAAGCATTGGAATATATCAGTAAACTTGAACAGCGGCAAAGAGAAGAACCGGAACTGGCAATGGACGGTGACCTGCTAATGGTTTGGTGGGCATTAGGCGATAAGGAAAAAACTTTTCAATATATAAGTAGTTGCATCAATAAAAATTTAAATACGATCTATTATTATTTAGAATACCCAATGATGATCGGGATAAAAGATGATCCAAAAGTTTTGGAATTAGTTCAAAGGACCACTTCATTAAAAACAGCGTCAGGCTAAGTTCTGCTTAATCCAGGTGATAGTTTTTTTGGATCACCTTTATCAGTTCATTAATTAATTTCTGTAAATGATTATAGCCCCAGGTCATGTTGGACGCATAATCTCTTTTGAGAGCTATTAATGAATTCCGGAATTCAAACATTTGCGAAGTTTGAATATCAACCGGCAATGGTATATTGTTTTTTTTGATCATGCTGTCTATCCATGGATTTGCCGAATAAGGCGCCGGTGTGTTTTTGTATACTTTATATATTTCTGTAATTATATTTTCTGCTAAAACCTTGCTTCGCAGGGGAGTCGCATTTTCATAAAATTTAGAATGAAATAAGAAGATGTTCTTAACAGCATCGTTATTGAACTGATCATAAGCAATTATTTTTCCGGCAACTTCCTTATTCCGTATCATGCGAAAACCCCCCGAGTTTTTAAGCTGGGTGATAGTTCTGTCATTGTAAGTAAAGCTCCAAACATTCAGGGCTTCATTGATATGCCGGTAAACTTTTAAAAGATCCGTTCCTGTGATCGGAAGTGAAATGGCATCGGTAACGGAGTCAATACTTTTGTGTACCTCATTCCAATCTTTTATTGTTGAATCAAGTAAAGGAATATCTGCTTTCAGATCTTCCAGCATGGTGATCATATATTCTTTTTCCCGCTGATGTTCTACCATATGCTCCCGTTGGTTCTCTGCTAAGAATCCACAGAAGACTGCAAGGAATAACATTAGGAACTCCCAGAAATAATGCGTCCATTTTTTTCTTTCAGTATGAGCATGTGCATGTACTTCCATAAATATTTATTTCAGATCATACTCTTTTTGAATAAGCGTCAATAGTCTTCCTGCTTCATCTCTTCTTGCTTTTAACTGATCAATATAATAAAGATTGGTGGACTTAACTGTTATATATAGATTGTATATTTCCTTTATATGTACCTTGTCCGTTAGCATTAAAATGAGGCTATAATCGTCTGAGCTGTCTATTTTGCCCTGGTAACGGTCATCCAGGTAACGATTGAAATTGGTATTGTCGAAATATTTCTCTTTTGTCTGCAACTGCCGCTTATAGAACTCCAACACATAATTGGTTTGTAGCAGATAGCTGCCGTTAATATGACTTTCATACACGAGCATACTGTCTAACACTTTTTTATTTGATAACAGCCTGAAATTGCCGGAGGATTTTAATTGCTGAAGTGTTGGTTCAGCAGGTATATAAGTTGCGGAAATTAATTCTGTTTGCTTCCAGTATTTATAAGGCAGCTTATTGTTGAATTTTTCGGGGTTATTAAAAAATACAAACAAGGAATCAAAGAATGGAAATTTTTCTTCAAACTGCCGGGTTTTTAAATTGAATTGTGACGTATCATATTTCAGATCAGCGATCAAAGAAGAAAGGTATTCTTTCTCTTTCTTATGTTCTACCATATGTTCCCGTTGATTCTCCGCTAAAAAACCACAGAAAACAGCAAGGAATAACATTAAAAACTCCCAGAGATAATGTGTCCATTTTTTTCTTTCACTATGTGAGTGGGCATGTACTTCCATAAAATTCTATTGCAGGTTATATTCTTTTTTCAGAGCATCGATAACTTCATGTGCTTTTGCCCTCATCGTTGCAATATCTTTTACAATTACCCTGTAATTCCTGGAAGAATTATAAGCCCAGTTCTTTAATTCAAACAAAATATTTTTATCATACGTGAATAAGGGATAACTCTTATTTAAAAAACTATCGAGCTGTTGACTGCCCCTCATAAAATTTTTAAAAGTAGAATCTCTTGTCAAAGCAGGGTCTTTATCAAGGATATTAAAGTATCCTGGTAAAATACTTTTTGCACCAGCTCCCAGTTTTCCGCTTTCTCAGGTTCATATTTATTTTGGAGCATATAAATCACACGGATCGATTCTTCATAACCAAGGATCTTTCGGATCAATTCAGTATTGCCCAGGTAGCGTAGTGCCCCGGAATTTTTTAATTGTTGCAGTGTAGCGTCTCTTGAAATAATACTCCAGCGCCAGCCTGACCAATATTCATAATAATATAATTTCCCGCCTGGAATTTTTCGGGCATCATTGTCGCTCAAAAGCAATGCAAGGCTATCGCCGGCAGTGATGATATGATCTAATA
>Ga0066652_100002350_pt1 | contig 10318 bp, 7 predicted proteins | sample GraSoiAngelo_101_FD_71413 | JGI IMG/M metagenome (GOLD analysis project Ga0066652, IMG submission 71413) | Grasslands soil microbial communities from the Angelo Coastal Reserve, California, USA - 14_0903_02_30cm | ecosystem: Environmental > Terrestrial > Soil > Grasslands | place: USA... | reverse complement strand
CACTGCCGGTGCCGGACGACCGCATCGGCGAGCTCCTCGGGACTCGCCGCGCGCGTGCTGCGCACCGTGGACATGATCCCGCCGCCGCGCGCGTGCAGTTCTTCGTACGTCGCACCTGCCGCGCGCAGCGCGAACTCGTTGACACGATTGCCCGCGAAGCACGCATGCGTGTGGCAGTCGACGAGCCCTGGGATGGCGCAGAGCCCGCGCCCGTCGAGCTCGACGACGTCGCCCTCCAGGCTGCCGAGCTCGCGCATGGCGCCGACGCGCGCGATGAGGCCGTCCTCGCACAGGACGAACGCCTCCTCGATCGCCTCGACGCGTCCGAGGTCCGGGCCGCGGAGCGGCGCGCCCTGACCTGTCGGGGTGGCGAGCTGCGCGAGGTCGCGGACCAGGAGGCGGCGCCCCCCGCCCTCGCGGCTCATTCCTCCGCGGCGAGGCGCCGCATCGGCAGGTCGAGATCGCCGCGGGCGGCCGCGTCCAGTGCGTCCGCGTACCCCGCATCGGCGTGACGGAGAACGCCGAGCCCGGGATCGGTCGTGAGGACACGCTCGAGGCGTTCGGCCATCTCGTCCGTGCCGTCGGCGACCACGACCATGCCCGCGTGGATTGCGTTGCCGATCCCCACGCCGCCGCCGTGGTGCACGCTGACCCACGTGGCACCCGCCGCGACGTTCGTCAGTGCGTTGAGGATCGGCCAGTCCGCGATCGCGTCCGAGCCGTCACGCATCGCCTCGGTCTCGCGGAACGGCGACGCGACCGAGCCGCTGTCCAGATGGTCGCGGCCGATCACCACGGGCGCCTTGACTTCGCCCGAGCGGACGAGCTCGTTGATGGCGAGGCCCGCCTTCGCACGATCGCCGTACCCGAGCCAGCAGATCCGCGCCGGCAGGCCCTGGAAGGCGACCCGCTCTCGTGCGAGCTCGAGCCAGCGCTGGAGGAGCGCATCGTCGGGAAACTGATCCCTGAGCATCGCGTCGATGGCCGCGATGTCCGAGGGATCGCCCGACAGGGCCGCCCACCGAAACGGCCCCACTCCGCGACAGAAGAGCGGTCGAATATAGGCCGGGACGAAGCCCGGGTATGAGAAAGCCTGCGTCAGCCCACCTTCACGGGCCTCACCTCTGAGGTTGTTGCCATAATCGAAAACATAACTGCCGCGTCGGACGAACTCGAGCAACCCTTCGACGTGGCTAACGATCGATTCGCGCGCGCGACGGACGTACTCGTCGGGATCGGAATTGCGCAGCTTTGCCGCGTCCTCGATCGACAACCCGGACGGTACGTACCCGGTCAACGGATCGTGCGCCGCCGTCTGATCCGTCACGAGATCGAACTGCTCGCCCCGGCGCGCGAGCTCCGGCACGACGTCGGCCGCATTCGCGAGCAGCCCGACGGACAACGGACGTCCCTCCCCCGCAGCCGCGCGCACACGTGACAGCGCGTCGTCGACCGACTCGGTAGCGACGTCGAGGTAGCGCGTCGAGAGCCGCCGCTCGATGCGCGCGGGATCGACCTCGACGCAGAGAATTGCCGCGCCGGCCATCGTTCCCGCGAGCGGTTGCGCGCCGCCCATGCCGCCGAGGCCCGCAGTCAGGATCGTCCGCCCGCGTAGGTCGGGCGATCCGAAGTGCTTCTCGCCCGCCGCGGCAAACGTCTGGTACGTGCCCTGCAGAATCCCCTGCGAGCCGATGTAGATCCACGAGCCCGCGGTCATCTGCCCGAACATCGTCAGACCTGCTGCCTCGAGCCTGCGGAACTCGTCCCACGTGGCCCAGCGCGGAACGAGCAGCGAGTTCGCGATCAATACCCGCGGCGCACCGGTGTGCGTCCTGAAGACGCCGACGGGCTTGCCGCTCTGGACGAGCAGCGTCTCGTCGTCGCCGAGCTCGAGCAGAGACGCGACGATCGCGCGCAACGCCTCCTCGTTCCGCGCGGCCTTTCCCGAGCCGCCGTAGACGACGAGCTCCTCGGGACGCTCCGCAACCTCCGCGTCGAGATTGTTGAGCAGCATCCGCAGCGGCGCTTCCGTGGACCAGAAGCGCGCGTTCAGCTCGGTCCCGCGCGGCGCGCGGATGGAGCGCAGGTTTCCGCACAGCGCGTCGACGGTCGCGGCGAGGGAACGCGTCGCACTCACGCGAGCTCTCCCACCTCGGCCTCCACCGCAGCGACGAGCGATCCGTCGCGAATCGCAGCCGCAACGCTCTCGATGTCGCCGGCAAGCGGGCGATCGTCGGCGAGCCGCTGAGAGAGGGTCCGCACGTGTGCGCGCGTCGCCGCCACACCGGCACCGGGCTGCAAGGGTGCGTGGAACTCCACCGCCTGCGCACCGGCGAGCAGCTCGATCGCGAGCGCGCTTTCCGCGTTTGCGAGCACCTGCCAGGCCTTGAGCCCGGACGCATTGCCCATCGACACGTGATCCTCCTGCCCCGCGCTCGTCGGGATCGAGTCGACGCTCGCGGGATGACAGAGACTCTTGTTCTCGCTGACGAGCGACGCCGCGACGTACTGCGGAATCATGAAGCCGCTGTTCAGGCCTCCGTCCGTGGTGAGGAACGGCGGCAGTCCGTCCGACAGACTCGGATTCACGAGCCGCTCGACCCGGCGCTCCGAGATGTTCGCGAGCTCCGAGACTGCCATCGCGAGCGCGTCGAGCGCGAAGGCAAGTGGCTGCCCGTGGAAGTTTCCGTTCGAGACGAGCGTCTCTTCCTCGACGAGCACGAGCGGATTGTCCGTCGCGGCGTTCAACTCCACCGAGACCGTGTAGTCGACGTAGTCGAGGAGATCCCGTGCGGCTCCGTGCACCTGCGGCGCGCAACGGAGCGAGTAGGCGTCCTGCACCTTGTCGCACCACTTGTGGGCTTCGTTGATCGCGGATCCCTCGAGCAGGCGGAGGACGTTCGCCGCGGAATCCGCCTGTCCGCGCAGCGGTCGCAGCGTGTGGATCTGCGGGATGAAGCTCGTGCGGGACCCCTGTAACGCCTCGAGTGACTGCGCGCACGCGAGGTCGGCCGCCTGCGCGAGCCGGCGCCCACGCATCAGGCCGAGCGCGCCGAGCGCGGCCATGAACTGCGTCCCGTTGATCAGGGACAGACCTTCCTTCGCCGCGAGGCGGATCGGCTCGAGGCCCGCGGCGGCCAGTGCCTCGTCGCCGTCCAGAAGCTCGCCCTCGTGCCACGCCTTTCCCTCGCCGATGAGCGGCAGCGCGAGGTGCGCGAGCGGTGCGAGGTCGCCGCTCGCGCCGACCGAGCCGCGACTCGGCACGTACGGCAGCAAACCGGCGTTCAGACACGCCAGCAGCGCTTCGACGAGCTCGACCCGCGCGCCTGACGTTCCTTTCGCGAGCGCGTTCGCGCGCAGGAGCAGCGCCGCACGCACGATTTCGTCGGGATACGGCTCGCCCACGCCGCACGCGTGACTGCGCAGAAGCCTGACCTGCAGCTCCTCCGTGAGCTCCTCCGGAATCGATCGAGAGACGAACTTGCCGAAGCCGGTGTTGACGCCGTACGTGTGCTCGCGCGCTCCGTGGGCCGTCCGTTCGACGAGCTCACGCGCGGCGCGCATGCGGTCGCGCGAGGCGTCGCTCAGCTCTGCGGGCGTGCGATCGACGGCGCCCGTCCAGACGTCCGTGACGCGAAGGTCGTCTCCGGTCAGGCGGATCGCGGTCGCCTGGGCCATGTGCGGCCAGTCTAACTCCGCCCCTCGCGGGAACATCCGCTCATCGCCGATCCGATCCCGTCTCTCCCGCTCGAACCGGACGCCGACGTTCTGCCTGCGCGCAACGGCGCGCTAGCGCTGCTCCGCAGGCCCGACTTTCGGCGCACGAACGCTGCGATCGCGGTCGCCTCGTCGGCGCGGTCACCGCTCGAGCAGTCGCAGCTCGAGGAGACGCGACGGGGCGAAGCCGTCGATCCTGAGCATCGCGCCCGCAGCGGCGGCCGCAGCGGCAGCCGGCATCAGGCCCACGAGCTCCGACCCCGAGACCTCCGCCCCGCGTGCCGCCGCCTCGGCCTCGACCCGGGCGAGGATCTCGTGCAGGGCAGCCGCCTCGTAGTCCTCGACGTTCATGCTCACCTGCGCGTGACGCGCGCGCGGCAGCGCAAGCCCGAGGGCGCGCACGCCGGGGAACCCGCCACCTTTCTCGCGTACGACCGCGGCGATCGCACGCGCGACGTCCACGTCATCGGTCGCGAGGTTGACATTGAAGGCGATCAGCGGCCGCCGCGCGCCGACGATGACTCCTCCCGCGCGCGGATCGAGCTGTGCCGGACCGTGATCCGGCGCGAGCTCGCCGGCGTCGATGCGACGCTGGAGCTCTGCCGGTCCACCGCGGCGAAAGAACGCGGGACCGCGGTCCGGCGCGAGCTCCCCGTAGAGGAAGACGGGAAGCGCGAGCTGGTCGCCGATTCGCTCCGCGACACGACGAGCGGCGGCCTGCGCTCGTTCGCGATCGTTCGGACGCAGCGGGACGACCGGCACGACGTCCGCCGCACCGATGCACGGATGAGCTCCCTCGTGACGTTGCAGATCGATCCGGTCGCGCGCACAGGCAACACCGGCGACCAGTGCCTCGACGATCCCGTCGTCGTCCCCGACGAGCGTGAACACAGAGCGGTTGTGATCCTCGTCCGCGTGGATGTCGAGAACGTCTGCGTGGCCCGCAAGCGCTGCTCCCAGTGCATCGATCGTGTTGCGGTCACGTCCCTCGGAGAAGTTCGGAACCGACTCGAGCGGCAGCTGCACGGCCGTACTCTAGGAGGCCCGTGACGCGCCGCCGCTCGTCGTATCGGTCGCTCGCCTCTTTGCAACGTGATCTTCGGGTTTGCCGCGCGTGCGTCGAGGCCGATTTTCCGCTCGAATCGTGGCCCGTCCGCAACGATCGGTTCGAACAGCCGGCCTACTTGTACGGCCAGGCGCCGGGGATCGTCGAGGGTGAAGAGCGGCGTCCCTGGCGCGGGCGCGCAGGCAGCACGCTTCGGCGCTGGCTCGAGCTAGAGGAGAACGAGTTCTACGCGACCTTCTACTGCGCGTCGGTCACCCGGTGTTATCCCGGTCGCACGGCGTCGGGTCGCGGCGACCGCACGCCGACACCTCGCGAGCAGGAGCTCTGCTCGTTCTGGCGTGAGTGGGAGCTTCGGCTCTTACGCCCTCGGCTGATCGTGCCCGTGGGAGGACTGGCCATCCGGCGGTTGCTCGGGATCAGCGGCCTTGCCTCGTGCATCGGCTGCCGCTACGAGCTCGACGACGTCCCGGTGATCCCCCTCCCCCACCCGTCCGGTGCGAGCGGCTGGCTGAACTCACCGACGAATCGCGGGCTGACGGCAAAGGCCGCAGCGCTCGTGCGCGCGGAGCTCGGCCAACTGGGCCGCGGCTAGATTTCGAGAGTGAGCGCGGCGGTCCCGTATCGCAACACCTTCGTACGGCTACTCGGCTTCCTGAGGCCGTACAAGCTCTCGCTCGCGATTTCGATCGTCCTCGCCGTCGCCTCGCAGGCCGCGCAGATCGCGGTCGTCTGGGTCACGAAGAACGTCATCGACGACGCGCTCCGCCCGCAGGACGCGCACAAGCTCTGGCTCTTCGTGTGGGCGATCGTCGGCCTCGGCCTCGCGCGTGCGGTGCTGATGTCGGGACGCCGACTCATCTCCGGAAAACAGGCGCTCGCCGTCGAGATGGACATGCGCCAGGGCCTGTACGCGCATCTCGTCCGACTCTCGTTCGGTTTCTACGACCGTCATCAGACGGGTCAGCTGATGTCGCGTGCGACGGTCGACCTGCAGGGCGTCCGGTTCTTCCTCGGGTACGGGTTGATCTTCTTCTTCCAGAACGCGCTCACAGTGTTGTCGGTCACGGCCGTGCTCTTCGTCTTCGAATGGAAGCTCGCGCTGATCGCGCTCGCGATCACGCCGGTGCTCGTCGTCGTCGCGTATCGCTACAGCCATGTCGCGCACCCCACGCTGCGCGACGTCCAGCAGAAGCTTGCCGACGTCGCGACCGTGGCGGAGGAAAACATCGTCGGCGTCCACGTCGTCAAGTCGTTCGCGCAGGAGGCGCAGGAGGAGACGAAGTTCGAGGCGCGGTCGGAGGCGGTGTTCGGGCAGACGATCAAGGCGAACCGTCAGCGCGCGCTCTACGTTCCGCTGATCTCGTGGATTCCGATGCTCGCTCAGGCCGCAGTCCTACTCGTGGGCGCGCGCATGGTCATCAACGGCGACCTCTCCGTCGGCGGCTTCGTTGCGTTCAACCTCTACCTCAGCATGCTCGTCATGCCGCTGCGGTCGCTCGGCATGTGGGTCGGACAGGCCCAGCGGGCCACTGCGTCCGGCGAACGGATCTTCCAGGTCATGGACGAGCCCGAGGAGATCGCGGACAGGCCGTCCGCCGTCGACCTTCCTGCGGGCGGCGGAGAGTTGCGGCTCGAGGGTGTGAGCTTCGAATACATCCCGGGCCGGCCGGTTCTCTCGCACATCGACCTCGACGTCTCGGCCGGTCGGACGATCGCGCTGATCGGGCACACCGGGTCCGGGAAGACCACGCTGACGTCCCTCGTGCCGCGCTTCTACGACGCGACGGTAGGACGCGTTCTGCTCGACGGCGTGGACGTTCGCGACGTGAATCTGACGTCTCTTCGGCGCGCGATCGGCGTCATCTCGCAGGATCCCTTCCTCTTCTCGGCGACGGTACGCGAGAACATCACCTTCGGCGCGCCCGAGGCGACGGACGAGGAGGTCGAGTATGTCGCGCGGCTCGCCCAGGCACACGAGTTCGTCGAGCGATTGCCTCAGGGGTACGACACGGTGATCGGGGAACGGGGCATCACGCTCTCCGGCGGCCAGCGGCAGCGGCTCGCGATCGCCCGGGCGCTCGCCGTCGATCCGCGGATCCTCGTGCTCGACGATGCGACCGCATCCGTGGATGCAACGACCGAGGCGCGCATTCGGCTCGGCCTGCGCGAAGCGATGAAGGGCCGAACCACGCTGATCATCGCGCACCGGCTTTCGACGATTGCGCTTGCGGACGAGATCGTCGTCCTCGACGAGGGGCGGATCGCCGCCCGCGGGACGCACGAGGAGCTGTCGCAGACGAGCGCCGTGTACCGCGACATCTACGAGCACGGGCTGCTCGAGCGGCAGTTCGCAGACGCGGTCGAGGCGCGCGGCGCGAGCGAGGCACTCGAGGCGGCGTCGTGATGCGCGAATTCGGCACGGAGTTGGCACAGACATGCGCGACGTTGTCGGGTATCGTCGATTCCGGGTGGCGGGTGGCGGCTCTCCCCACCCGGGTGGGGACGCGCGCGCGTGTACCTAGGAAAGAGTGCGCAAGCGCTCCGGAGGGGTCGCGATGAGGGTCTGGCAGCCCGGAGGCCACTTGATGAGCGAGCGGGGCGCAAAGGTCGACGACTGGTCCTGGGCGCGCACGCGGCGGCGCGTCGCGACGCTCGCGCGGCTCACCGTTCCCTACAAGTGGCGGACGACTCTCTCCATCGTCTCGCTCCTCGCTGCGACCGCCACCGCGCTCGCGCCGCCCTTCCTCGCGAAATACGCCCTCGACGACGCGGTCCAGCAGCAGGACCTGACGAAGCTCTGGTGGATCGTCGGGGCCTTCCTCGCCGCAGGGCTCGCGAACTGGGGCATGAGCTACTTGCAGACGTACCTCACGGGCTGGGTCGGCGAGCGCATCCTCGCCGATCTGCGCAACAAGCTCTTCCGCCACCTCCAGCGGCTCTCGCTCGGTTTCTTCGAACGGACGCGCGCAGGCGTGATCATCAGCCGCCTCACGAACGACGTCGAGGCCCTCGACCAGCTCGTCACGGACGGTGTCACGAGCCTCGTCCAGAACTCGCTCACGCTCGGCGGGACGGCGATCCTCCTCTTCGTCCTCGACTGGCGGCTCGCGCTCGCGACGCTGACCGTGATCCCGGCGATGAGCGTCGCGACGGCGATCTTCCGCAAACGCTCGGCGCGTGCATACCGCGACGTCCGCGAACGGCTCGGGCTCGTCACCGCCACGCTCGCGGAGGACATCGCGGGCATGCGGGTCGTGCAGGCGTTCACGCGTGAGCGCCGCAACATCCAGAACTTTCGCAACGTCGCCGAGCGGTACCGCGAATCGAACCAACAGACCGTCGTCCTCAACGGGCTGTACTTCCCGTTCGTCGACCTCCTCTCGTCGATCGCCCTCGCCGTCCTCCTCGGCTACGGCGGCCATCTCTACTTCGACGGGAAGGTCACGATCGGGACGCTGTTCGCCTTCATGCTCTACGTGCAGAACTTCTTCGATCCAATCCAGCAGCTTTCGCAGCTCTACAACACGTTCCTCTCCGCGACCGCGGCGCTCGACAAGATCATGGACGTCATGGACGAGGAGCCCGAAGTCGTCGACGAGCCGGACGCGCGCCTACTCCCGCAGGTCGACGGTCATGTTGCGTTCGAACGAGTGCGGTTCGGCTACGGCCGCGGCCCCGAGGTGCTGCACGGGCTCGATCTGGACGTTCCGGCCGGAACGACCGTCGCTCTCGTCGGCCACACCGGCGCGGGGAAGTCGACGATCGCCAAGCTCCTCGCACGCTTCTACGACCCAGTCGCGGGCCGGATCACGATCGACGGGATCGACCTGCGCACCGTGACACAGAAGTCCTTGCGCCGCCAGCTCGGGATCGTTCCGCAGGAGGGATTCCTCTTCGCCGGCACGGTGACGGAGAACATCGCGTTCGCGCGGCCCGACGCGTCGCCGGATCAGGTCGTCCGCGCCGCCCAGGCCGTCGGCGCACACGAGTTCATCCTCCGGCTCGAGGACGGGTACGAGACGCAGCTGCAGGAACGCGGCACACGGCTTTCCCTCGGCCAGCGCCAGCTCGTCGCACTCGCGCGCGCGCTCCTCGCCGATCCGCGCATCCTGATCCTCGACGAGGCCACGTCCTCCGTCGACATCGGGACGGAGCGGAAGATCGAGCAGGCACTGCGCCTGCTCCTCGCGGGCCGGACTGCGTTCATCATCGCGCACCGCCTCTCCACGATCCGTGACGCCGATCTGATCGTCGTGCTGGAGCACGGCCAGATAGTGGAGCAGGGGTCGCACGATGAACTGCTTGCGCGCCGCGGCCTCTACACCTCGCTCTACGGCGACTGGGCCGCCGACGTGGCGTAACCGCTCGGGGGATATGCGCGGTTCGCGGCGCCGTCGATACGCCGCTCGTGACCGAGGTTGGACCCACCAAGACGCTGGCGGTTGGCGATGTCCTCGAAGAGGCGTGGCGACTGTATCGCGCCTTCTTCGCACGGTCGGCCGCGCTGACGCTCGTCGTCTTCGGGGCCCTCGGGGCATTCGTCGTCCAGGGACGCGGCACACGGAACGACCTGGTCCTCTGGTTGATGTTCCTGGTGCCGGTGGTGGGTACCGCGGTCGTGCAGGGCGTGCTCGTCGAAGCGGTCGACGACGAACGGCATCAGGGCGGCGCGCATCTTCGCCGCGGCCGCCGGCTCGGTGCCCTGCTAGGTCTGTCCCTGCTCACGGGCGTGGGCGTCGGATTGGGATTGCTCGCGCTCTTCGTTCCCGGAGTGTTCCTGTTCACGGCCTGGTCCTTGAGCGTGCCGGCGCTCGTGATCGAGGGACGCTCACCGCGTGACGCCATGCGCCGCTCCCGTCAGCTCGTGCGCGGACAGTTCTGGAGCGTCTTGCGACTCCTCCTTGCCGTCGGCGTCCAGACCGCGCTCGTCGCGATCGCGCTCCGCTTTGCGTTCGGCTTCATGCTCGGTGCCTCGCACGCGAAGCTCGTCCCGTGGCTCACCGGATCGCTCGCAGGAGCCTTTGCGACTCCGTATACCGCGCACGCGGTGACCGTCGCCTACTACCGCCTGACAGCAGGAGAAACTCGGACCGCGGAGACGGCCCGGCCATGGGCATCGGTCTGGGACGAGGCGTAGGCCGGTAGGCTCACCCCATGGCGCTCGACCGGGAGACCGAAGAGCGAATCGAGCAACCCGTCTCGGCGGAGGCTGAGCGCGAGACGCGGCTGACCCCGGCGCAGGCGGTCGCGGCGATGAAGATCAACGTGCCGGTCCGTGGCAACCGAAAGCTGCGGCGGATCCTGGAGCGCGTCAACGACGACGCGCAGCTCAAGGGCTGGTGGCACTCGGCAAACGTCAACGCGGTCGCGCGGCTCCGGATCAACGACCACTCGTGGGTGCACGTCCAGATCGTCGCCAACATCGCGCTCAAGCTCCTGCGGCAGCTCTTCAAGCACGGCGTCGAGCCCTCGGTCGTCCGCGACTACGGCTTCGAGCGCGACGACTCCGAGGTGGTCGTTCTGCTCGGTGCGTTC
>Ga0066652_100002349_pt1 | contig 10321 bp, 13 predicted proteins | sample GraSoiAngelo_101_FD_71413 | JGI IMG/M metagenome (GOLD analysis project Ga0066652, IMG submission 71413) | Grasslands soil microbial communities from the Angelo Coastal Reserve, California, USA - 14_0903_02_30cm | ecosystem: Environmental > Terrestrial > Soil > Grasslands | place: USA... | reverse complement strand
CTTCGAAGAGGCGTCGTGCGGAGTCGACGGCGGCTCCCGCTTGCTCGAGATGACGCGCGACTCCGGCCCGAACGTCCAGGCGAACGCCGCCCAGAAGAACAGCGCGTAGGGCCACGTGTAGACGAGGTTGTGCGTCATGTCGTCGGATCGACTCCCATCCGGTCGCGCAGGCGCACGCGGAAGCGCTCCCGTTCTTCCGGCGACATCGCCTCCCACCGCTCGGCGACGCGGTCGGCCATCTTATCCACAAGGCGGTGGCGGATGACGCGATGGTCACCGCCGCCGCCTTTGACGTGCATTCCGCCGAAGAGAATCCGCGTCAGCGCCAGCAGGCCCCACGCCTGCCAGAACGTAATGGATCGCCAGCCAAAGAGCTGCGGCATCAGCCAGTTCCACAGCCATTCGACGATCTTTCCGCCGAGGAACGTGACGATGATCATTCCGCAGATCGCTGCCGGCACGATGAACGCCCAGTTTCGCTTCATGATGTCTGTTCCTCATGCTTTCGTCAGTTCGTCGTAGACGGCCCGCAGCCGCGCGCGCAGCCGCAGCACCGCGTATCGTTTGCGCGAGAGCAGGGTGTTGACGCTCACGCCGCTCTCCGCCGACAGCTCTTTGAAGCTGCGTCCCTCGAGCTCGTGCGCGACGAACACGTCGCGCTGGTCCTTCGGCAGCTCGTCGATCGCCAGCGCGATGTCGTCGATCAGCACGTTTCTCGCGAACAGCGCGTCCGGTCCAGCATCCGCTGACGGCAGCAGCTCCTCGAGCGCCGCCACATCGTCCGCGTCCGGCGACTTCGCGCGGAAGAAGTCGACGATGCGGTTGCGCGCGACGCGGAACAGCCAGCCGGTGACGTGATCGATCGGCATCAGCAGGCGGTTCGCTTCGACGAGCCGCGCGAACACGTCCTGCAGGATGTCCTCGGCGTCGCGCGGATCCGGCACCCGGCGGCGGATGAAGCTAAGGAGCCGCGACTGTTCGCGCGCGACGACTTCGGTAATCCGCCGGTCGCTGGCGTTCACGTCTGGTGATGGAGACGGAAAAAGGGGAGTCCGTATTGTAGGCGCCGCGGTGATACATTACGCGTCACTGAAATGTCGATCGAGCGCTTCATCGCCGCCGCCGCCGGCCTCATCGTCCTCGCCGCCGCCGGCCCGGCGCGCGCGCAGCCGGGCGTCCGGGCCGACGTCGCCGGCGGCTACTCGGCGCTGTCCGCGTCGAGTGGTTCAATGCCGGTCGGCTGGTTCGCATCGGCGACCTACAACGTCAACGACGTCATCGGCATCGCGAGCGAGATCAGCGGCAACTACGGGTGGCCAAGGACGCCGATCGTCAACCTGTCGACGTCGATCAACGAGTATTCCTTCCTCACCGGACCGAGGCTCGTCCTCGCGGCGGGGGACAAGCAGGTTGGCTACGCGCACTTTCTGATCGGCGCGGCGGTCGCATCGGCCACGGGCACCGGCGTCTTCGGGCGAAGCGTGGTCAGCAACACGGCATCCGCCACCGCGATCTGTTACGCGCCCGGGCTGGGGTGGGACATCGAATTCAGGGACAACACCTCGCTCCGCGTCGAGGGGAACTTCAGGCTTTTGACTGCCGACGGTTCGGTCAGCGAGTTTCAGTTCTACATCGGCGTGGCGCGCCGCTTTCGCCGCTGACGTCATCGTCGGCACCGCGCGCGCGTATTCGGCGATCTGACCAATTTCTGTTTTCCCGCCGCGCGCCGCTCAGCTTGAGACGCCGTCGCCATCGCGCGACAATGCAGGACTCCGCACTTTAGAAGAGGAGGACATGATGGCGACGAAAGCGAAGAGTCCGATCCCCGAGGGCTACCACGCACTGACTCCACATCTCATCTTCGACAATGCCTCCGGCGCGATCGACTTCTACAAGAAGGCGTTCGGCATGGAGGAGAAATCGCGCGCGGTCGGGCCCGACGGCAAGATCATGCACGCCGAGCTGCAGATCGGAAACTCGCGGTTCATGCTCAACGACGCGATGGGCGGCGCGAAAAGCGCGAAGGCGTTCGGCGGATCGCCGATCCACCTGTGGGTGTACGTCGACGATTGCGACGCGCTGTTCAAGCGCGCCACGGGCGCCGGCGCGCAGGTCGCGCCCGGGCCGATGGGGCAGATCCAGGATCAGTTCTGGGGCGACCGGAGCGGAACCGTGATCGATCCGTTCGGCTACCAGTGGACAATCGCGACGCGGAAGGAAGACCTGACCCGCGACGAGATGGATCGGCGCGCCCAGGAGTTCTTCAAGCACGCGCAGCAGCCGTCCCACGCGTAGCACGATGTGATCACAGATTCGGGATTCGGGATTTGTCATCACGACAATCAACAAATCCCAAATCCCGCATCCCAAATCACTTCTTGAGGTAGCATGCGCGCACCTTGAACGAACCGGTCATCGAGATCGCGCAGCTGACGCGGCACTTCGGCGCGACCGACGCGCTCGCGCAGGTGACGCTGACATTCCGCCGCGGCGGCGTCTACGGCCTCGTCGGCGCGAACGGCGCCGGCAAGACGACGCTGATCCGGCACGTTCTCGGACTGCTGAAGGCGGAGCGCGGATCGGTCCGCGTCTTCGATCTCGACCCCGTCGCCGATCCGGTCGGCGTGCTCTCGCGCATCGGGTATCTGTCGGAGGAAAACGATCTCCCGGGATGGATGCGCGTCGACGAGCTGATGCGCTACTCCCGCGCGTTCCATCCGGGCTGGGACGACGCGTACGCCGAGGAGCTGCGGAACGCCTTCGCGCTCGATCCGGCGGCGAAAATCAAGACGCTGTCCAAGGGACAGAAAGCGCGCGCCGGACTCGTCGTCGCGCTCGCCTACCGTCCGGAGCTGCTCGTCCTCGACGAGCCCTCGTCCGGCCTCGATCCAATCGTTCGCCGGGACATCCTCGGCGCCGTGATCCGCACGATCGCCGACGAGGGACGCACGGTCCTCTTCTCGTCGCACCTGCTCGACGAAGTCGAAGAAGTCGCCGATCACGTGACGATGATCCAGCGCGGGAAGATCCTGATGAGCGCGCCGCTCGTCGAGATCAAGGCGTTGCACGGCGGTCGGTCGCTGGACGAGATTTTCGTCAGCAAGTCCGCCGGCGTATGAGAGCCGCGCGCGCGTTCGCCTGGGAGTTCGGCCGCGGGCATCGCCTCACGCTGGTCGTTCTCGCCGCCTACATGTTCGGCTTCTGGGCGATTCGCCTCGTCATCGTCGGACCGGGCCATCCGATCAAGGTCGCGCCGCCGGATGGTCTTGCCGCGTTCCTCGTCGTCCCGGCGACGTTCGCCGCCTTTTATTTCATCGGCGTCTTCACGTTCGGTCTTTCGGGCGATCTCGCCGCGCGCGAATCGATTTTTCCGCGCCGCATGTTCACGCTGCCGCTGACCTCCGCCGCGCTCGCAGGCTGGCCCATGGCGTACGGCTGCGCGTCGATGGCGGCGCTCTGGCTCGTCGTCGCGGCCGTGTCGCGGCTCGTGGGGGCCGACGTCACGGTCCCCTGGATCTGGCCGATGCTGTTCGGCGCCGCCGTCATCGCCTGGATGCAGGCGCTGACCTGGATGCCCTACGGCATCCGCGGGCTGCGCGTCGTCATCGCCGTGATGGTGCTCACGGCGATCGACGCGACCGTCTTCGTCGCTCTCGACTCGCACGTCGCCGACGCGACGCTGTTCGCGCTGCTCGCGCCGCAGTTGCCGGTTGCGTATCTCGTCGCGTGGTACGGCGTCGCGCGGGCGCGACGAGGGGATACGCCGAATTGGGACCGCGCGCCTTCAGGTGAGCGCGTCCGCCCGGCTGAAGCCTCGCGCCCGGCGGCCGACGGCTCGCGCTCCTTCCGGTCGGCGGATCACGCGCAAACCTGGTTCGAATGGAGATGTCACGGCCGCGTCCTGCCGGCGATGACGGCGCTCGTCGTCCCGGTCGAGTTGCTGCTGTTCTTCGTTCCCGGCAACGACACCGCGGCGATCGTCTTTCTCGTCCTCTTCGTCGCGCTGCTGACGCCGCCGTTCCTCGCGGTGTTCGTCGCGCCCGCGCTCGGCACACCGGGACCGTACCTCGCCCGGCGGCCGTTGACGAGCGCGCGGCTCGTCGCGGCGAAGCTGACGATGACCGTCTGGAGCACGCTGGCGGCGTGGCTGCTCGTCGCCGTGTTCGTGATCGGCGCGCTGCTGTTGTCTGGACGCATGCCGATTGTCGTCGAGCGCCTGCAGACCGGGAGCCACGTGACCGGCGCGCTGCGGATGTTCGCGGTCTGCGCGGCGGCCGTCGTCGCGCTGATCGCGTCGACCTGGAAGCATCTCGTGCAGAGCCTGTGCATAGGTCTGACCGGCCGCGACTGGCTCATCAAAGGCAGCGTGCTCGCCGCGTTGATCGTGCTCGTCGCGCTGTGGCCGCTCGTCGACGCGATCCTGTTCGACATGCGCGTGCAGTCGATCGTCTGGAACGCGCTGCCGTGGATTCTCGCCGCGATGGTCGCCATGAAGATGGTCGCCGGCGTGTGGGTCGCCATTCGACTGCACGACAGCAGACTGCTCGGCGATGGAGCGCTCGTCCTCGGCGCCGTGTGCTGGACGACCACAATCACCGCCATGTACGGCGTGCTCGTCTGGTTCGCCGACTCGCCCGCGATCCCCCGCTATCTGCTCGGCGCGATCGCGATCCTCAACGTGCCGCTTGCGCGCGTCGCCGCGGCTCCGCTCGCGCTCGAATGGAGCAGACACCAATGACGGAGCGCGTCGTTTCAGCCGAGCGTCCACGCCGCACGGCCGTCATCGGCGCGACGCTGCTGTGCATCGGGCTCCCGCCGCTGCTCGTCCTTGCCGGAGCGGCCTCGCACTACGCGGAGAACCGGACGAGCGGAACGATTCGGACGTCGGCGGGGCAGACGCGCGAATACGTGCTGCACGTGCCGCCGAACTACGACGGCAACCGGCCCGTGCCGCTCGTCATCAGCATTCACGGCGCGATGAACTCGCCGGCGTTCCAGATGGCGCTGAGCAACTGGAACGTACTGGCGGACGAGCAGGGCTTCATCGTCGTGTATCCGGCGGGGACCGGCGGGGGGCCGAAGATCTGGCAGTTCGAGGGTCTCGACGAACGCCGCCGCGACGCGCCCGACGTCGTTTTCGTGTCGGAGCTGATCGACACGCTCGAGCGGACGTACAACATCGATCGCGCGCGCATCTACGCGAACGGACTGTCCAACGGCGGCGGAGCGACGTACGTGCTGTCGTGCACGCTCGCGGACAGAATCGCGGCGTTTGGCCCGCTCGCGTCGGCAGTCACAGAGTCGATCGACTGGTGCGAGACGCCGGCACCTGTCATCGCCTTTCACGGCACCGCCGATCCGTTTACGCCGTACGACGGCGCGAAGGTCTGGCTCGCGCCGAAGCCGTTTCCGAGCATCCCCGAGTGGATCGGCGGGTGGGCGCGGAGGAACGGATGCGCGACGTCCCCGGTCGATTCCGCACTCAACGCGCAGGTGACGCGGCGCGAATATCCGGCCTGCGCCGCGGCGGACACGCAGCTGTACACCGTGAAAGGTGCCGGGCATCAATGGTTCGGCGGCACACAGGGACCCGAGTGGCTGCTCGGTCCGTTCACGCGCAGCGTCGACGCCACGCGGGTGATGTGGAGCTTCTTTCAGCGGCACCCGCTGCGTCAGTGATGTGATTTGGGATAAACCACTGCAAATCCCAAATCCCGAACCACAAATCACTTCTGCGGTGCGAGTACGACGCGGACGCCGAGGCAGCCGTCGTGCGCGGCGGGATCGATTCCGTATCTCCACCACACGCGGCAATGCAGATCCCAGTTCGTGTGATCGCCGCCCCGCAGCCGCCGCTCGTCGCCGGGGCCTTCGTACGCGCGGCCGTCGGCGGGCACCAGACCGGGATCGTCGGTGCAGACGTCCTGGCACCACTCCCAGACGTTGCCGGTCATGTCATAAATCCCGAGCTGGTTCGGCGCCTTCGACCCGACGGGATGCGTGAACGTCTTCGTCTTGATACGCGGGATGCGGTGGACGAGATGCCAGCCGAGCGGCCAGCCTCCACCGAGAGTGAAGACGAGTTGATGGAAGCGATTCCATCGCCGTCCGTACCAGCCGACTCGATCCGGATCGTTGCTGCCGCTGAACGCGTAGCCGTCGCGCCAGTGCGGCCCGCCGCGCGCGGCGTATTCCCATTCCGTTTCGGTGGGGAGGCGGAAGCGCAGGTTGGCGTCGCCGTTCGCGACCGTGGCGCGCACATCGCCCGCGTTGAGCCGGTCGAGGAATCCGTTCGGCTCCGTGATCCCGTTCCATGACACGTTCTCGACAGGCGCGCGCGGATCCTGTCGCTTCGCCGGATTGCTGCCCATCACGCGCTGCCACAACGCCTGCGTCACCGGCGTCGTCGCGATATAGAAGCCGGGCAGATCGATCGCGCGGCGTCCCAATCCGTTGCCGAATTGGTAAGGCGCTCCGTCGGTGCCGGGCACCCACACCAGCGCCAGCTCGTGCTCGCCTGATTCGTCGCTCCAGCAAAAACGGCGAGGTCGCATGAGGCCCGAACCGGGTCATCTTACGACATGCTGGCGGCACGGAACCTCGGACGTGATCAGACTCGGTTTCGTAATCCGCGATGCAGTTCCGTCTGCGCGATCACGGTTTCGTCGCCGCACTCAAGGAGTAGGGCCGGTCCGCGCATTGCACTCGCGGCTGCCATGCACGACACCGCGGACTTCTATGAGACTCTGCAGATCAGCGTGAACGCGGAGCCGGACACGGTGCACCGCGTTTATCGGCTGCTGGCGCAGCGATACCATCCGGACAACAAGGAGACCGGCCATCCCGCGCGCTTCCGCGAGATCACGGAAGCGTACCGCGTGCTGAGCGATCCGGCCGAGCGCGCGCGCTACGACGCGGTCCACGAACGCCAGCGGCAGGAGCGCTGGAAGCTGGCGGAATTGAGCGGCACCGCCGACGCCGACTTCGACGCCGCGCATCAACTGCGCATGACGGTCCTCGAGGTCCTGTATTCGAAGCGCCGCGTCGAACCGAACGCGCCGGGCGTCTATCAGAGCGAGCTCGAGAAGCTCACCGGCTGTCCGCACGAGCACCTGGAATTCGCGATGTGGTATCTGGTCCAGAAGAAGCTCGTGCAGCGCACCGACCAGTCGCTGTTCGCGGTCACCGCCGACGGCATCGACTGGGTCGAGGAGCGCCGCCGCACGGCGCCGCGCGCCCGCAGACTCGCGGCGGTCAGCCAGTAGCCGTTGATCGTCCGTGAAGTGGCTGGCTCCTTGTACTTCCTCATCGATCGTTCTACGATGCCCCCGGAGGATTCGCATGACGCATCGCTTCGTGATCGGCGCCGTGGTCGCCCTGGGTCTGCTCGGTGCCAGTCCTGCCCGCGCGCAGCAGTTCAAAGGTGACGTCGCCGGCGGCTATTCGCTGATGCACGACAGCGACCTCGAAACGACCTTTCCCGCGGGATGGTTCGCGTCCGCCAGCGGCGCGTTCAACCGGATGTGGGCGATCGCCGGCGAGGTGAGCGGCAACTACAAGACGGAGACGGCGACGGCCAACGGCGCGAGCGTCTCGGCATCCATCAGCCTCCACACATATGCCGTCGGCCCTCGCGTGATGTTCCCGGGCGGAGAGCGCGCGACTGTGTTCGGTCAGTTCTTGATTGGCGCGTCATCGGGATCGATTTCCGCAAACGGTTCGGCGTCTGGCCAGACGTTCGACGCAAGCGTCACGAATACCAACCTGTGCCTGCAGCCCGGATTCGGCGTCGACGTCGACTTCACGAAGAAAGCGGGATTCCGCGCGCAGGCGAACTTCCGGGTCATCACGGCCGAAGACCAGACGATCAACGAGTTCCAGTTGCTTCTTGGCGTCGTCTATCGATTCGGCCGGTAACGACGGTTTACTCCTCATCATTTCAGGGAACGAATACGTTCGTCGCGCCCTTCTGCTGCGCCAGCTTCTCCAGCGCCGTCACGATCGCGTCGCGGCGCCGGAAGAACGCGTCCAGCGCGCCGGTCTCGAGCAGGTCGCCGATGTCGCGCTTCACCGTTCCACGATCGAGCCGCTTCACGCGATCGAACAGCTGCTGATCGATCTGCACGAAGACCTTGCCGAGCTCGAACGGCTGCGCCAGCGTCGTGGTGAACGCGCGCGAGTGATCGATCTTGACGAAGTTCCACTCGCGATCGAAGAGCAGGTTGCCCTCGTTCTCGTCGATGTTCGCGATCAAATCGTCGAACAGATACATGCGGTGGAGCTGCCGGTTCCAGTTCGCCGCGTCCGGCGGCTCGAGGTGCTTCGCCGTCATCTCCTCGAGCATGATCGTGTTCTCGATCCACAGCTGCAGCGAGGCCGGCTGCCCCCGCGGACCGCCGACGCGCACTTCGACCGTCGGTGGGACCATGTCGAGCTCGAGCAGCCGATCGAGCTTGTAGGCGGCAATCTCCGACTTGTAGCTTTCCCAGTAGCCCTCGTATTTGCCCGGTTCGATCGCCTTGAGCGCGCCGCCGGCGGCGAGGCCGCCCGGCTTGAAGAAGACGTGCTTCGGCGCCATGACGCCAATCGGCGTCACCTTCGTGTCGACGATTTCCGCGGTGCGCAGGAACTGTTCGAATTCGGCGTAGCGGCCGATCCAGATTCGGGAACCCAGCGCCGGCTGCTGCGCAAGGATCGAGGCCGCCAGGAGGCATACAATCAACCGCATGAGGCTGCTGCGGATTCTACCGTTGTTTCTGACCGTGACCGTACCGCTCGCGGCGCAGACCGCCGATCGCCTGACGGCGCACAACGTCTCGATCGCGCAGACGGATTTCAAGGGCCGCAGCGCGGCCCGGCTGATCGCCGCGCCGAATGCTCCAAATGCGACCTCCTACGCGATCGTCAAGGAAACAGCGTTTCTCAACGGCACGATCGAGGTGGACCTCGCCGGCCAGCCGGCGGCGGGCGCCGGCGAAGGCGCGCGCGGATTCATCGGCATCGCGTTCCGGATGCAGACCGATGGGAAATACGAATACATCTACCTCCGTCCGACCAACGGCCGCGCCGACGATCAAGTCCGCCGCAATCACTCCACGCAGTACAGCTCGCATCCGGACTTCGATTTCGCGAAGTCGCGTGCCGAGGCGCCTGAGAAATACGAGTCCTACGTCGACATCGAGCCCGGCGTCTGGACGAAGGTCCGGATCGAGATTGACGGCCGCAAGGCGCGGCTCTACGTCCACGGCTCCGGGGGGCAGGGTCCGCGGGACGGAGAATCAGACCAGCCGTGCCTCATCGTCAACGACATGAAGCTCGATCCGCGCGAAGGCGGCGTCGCGCTCTGGGTCGGGCCCGGAACCGAGGGCTACTTCGCGAACCTGAAGATCACGAAGCGATGAGTTGGCCACGAAGAACTCTTCCCATCCCAAATCCCATCTTCACTTGTTGAGAGGCAGCACGATGCCGGCCGACACGCGTTCGCCGTTGAAGCCCTCCGTGTCGAACACGTGCCGGAAGTCGAACTGGATGCGAATACGGACGTTCGGGCTCGCCGTGCGGAAGTCCAGCCCGCCGCCGCCCTGCAGCGCGAAGTCGTTGAGGCCGCAGCAGTGATAGAGGCCGACCAGGAACTGCGCGTACGGGAGGATCCAGTAGTCGGTGTTCGCGCGGAGGCGCAGCCCGCCCATCACGTCGACGACGGTGCCGCCGTCGAAGTGATTGAAGCCGACTTCGCCGACGGGGCCGATGAACGGCGGTGTGCGCTTGAAGGTGCTGGCGACGTCGAAGTGGGCGCCGGCGTTACTCGTGACATCTGTCTCGTGGTAAATGAAGTCGTAGTTCGCACTGAAGTCGGTGAAATACGGATCGCGTGATTGGGCGGACGCGGCGGACACGAGCGTGAACAGAATGCAGACACTCAGAACGGCGCGTCGAATCGATGTCGTTTGCAAGGGCGCTCCTTTGTCGTTGATGACAGTGAATCAGCAAAGGCGGGGCCATGCCGAACACTATGACAAACATGTCGCTGAGCTTTTAGCGCGTCGGTGCTGTCAACGCGCATTCACGCCTGGAATGAGCGCGCTATGAAGACGTCACGTCAGAACGAGATCCGATCGCTGCTCACTGGCGGCGATCGGCGCGCCATCGCGCAGTCCGATCGCGTGCGACGGCTGATTGAAGGCGACCCGTCGCTCGTCGCCGACCTGGCTGCCCTGACCGGCGACGCGGATTGGCTCGTCACGCAGCGGTCGCTCGATCTCCTGGAGAAGCTGGCGCACGACCATCCCGATTGGATCGCGCCGTACAAACGGATCTTCAT
>Ga0066652_100002348_pt1 | contig 10321 bp, 8 predicted proteins | sample GraSoiAngelo_101_FD_71413 | JGI IMG/M metagenome (GOLD analysis project Ga0066652, IMG submission 71413) | Grasslands soil microbial communities from the Angelo Coastal Reserve, California, USA - 14_0903_02_30cm | ecosystem: Environmental > Terrestrial > Soil > Grasslands | place: USA... | reverse complement strand
GTATGACCCAATAATCAATTCTCCCAAGGAAAAATTCAAAAGCAAGCCTATTTTATCAATCAAGGACCTTTCATCAGTCGGGATAAGTGATCTTGTTATTACGTACGACCAGGAAAAGGAAGAGATTATTACTAAAGTATCGGATGCAATACCTCAAAACACCAAGATTTGGTTATATGGTCACAAAAATTATGATTTTACCGATCCCCTTTTTTGCGAAATAAATGCTTCACTTCAAGTAAAATCAATTGCAGCAGGATATCCAGAAATGTTGATTCATATTTATCAGTCGTTAGTATCTCTGGAGGCAAACAAAATACCGGGGGAAGTCGTTGAACTTGGCACTTATAAAGGAGGGACAACGGTTTTTATGGCTAAAGTACTCCAGGCACTAGGTTCAACTCGCCACATATATAGTTTTGACACTTTTGAAGGATTTCCAGGGAAAAGAAGTTCCTTAGATATGTTCGACGAAAAGAAGTACGGCTTCGTTGATTTTGACGCAATAAAAAATTATTGCTCGCAATATAATGTTGAATTAATTAAAGGGGATATCTGTAAAACTATAAGTTCATTACCATGCAAACAAGTTGCATTTTCATTTTATGATACCGACAATTATTCAGCAACGAAAGAGGCTCTTAAACATATTTATAATATAACACCGGCGGGTGGAATATTTGCATTTGACCATTTTTTTTCCCGTGAATGGGTGAGAACTCTTGGCGAAAGAATGGCAGCAAAGGAGTTTTTTGTTGATAAAAGAGCTTTCAATCTACACGGTACTGGCATTTTCATAAAAATTAGCAGTAATGAATAAAATTATTGGCATAACAGGAGCATTCGCGTCAGGAAAATCACTCGCCGCCGACACACTTGCCTCGAAGTACAATGTGCCTATATTTTCTTTCGGTAAGATGATAGAAAATATTCTAATTTCTGAAGGACTTACTCCTACCCGACAAAATTTGCAGAAGAGAGGGTATGAAACGATTGAAGCTATAGGGTATGATGGCATAGCAGCGATGCTATTAAAAACGAATGATATTGACGTGCATAAACCCTGTGTTATTGAAGGAATCAGACACATCGCGGTTTCGGATTATTACAGGACTAAATTTCAAGATCAGTTTGTATTACTATTTATCGATTCATCAAAACAATCACGTTTTGATCGAATTCAGGGCATCGAGTATAAAAAGGTCATCATAAATTCAAGGGAAGAATTCGATTTGATCGATGGACACGAAATCGAAGCGCAGATCGATAATAGTAAGACGAGCGCAGACTTTATTGTCGAAAATAATAGTTCGAAAGAAATTTTCCTTTCGAAGGTATTAGAGCTCAACTTATCCTAACCTAATCTAAGTATTCCCAAAGTCAATTTGATTCCATCTCTCGATATAGCCAGTCTAGATAGTTGTTGTATTCTTTTTTTTCGAAATCTGTAACCATCTTTACAAAATCAGGAATAACTGAATTTTTTTCTTTTTTAGAATTTTGGACGTGGTGACTTTCAAGTGCGAATAGCAATTTTTTTGGTTGGTTGACGCTAAAAATCCTATTCCCCGATGTCCAAATATTTGCCTCTCCTCTTCGCGTGTCGCGTGTACTTACTGTCGGCAAAATATCACCTTTTAAAATAGAGGATATAATGAATTGACCTTTTGCGTCGGGTCCATCAACCTTAATTCTAAACCTTACCGTATCAATCTCTTTTTCTGTCCAAAGATTACTTGTTCGTGAAAATTTTGGTCTTTTGCGGGCAGAAGTTTTGACTTTTCTAAAAAAGGCAAGATCGCCTTTACGCCAGAAAGGCTGTATGTTCTCCACACCAGCCGCACGAAACGCATTGAATTCGAAAAACGGCATTGCATATTCAAGCTTTTCCGGGACGAGGCTTTCGAGGCATAGACCATGATCCTGACAGAACTTAAACCACTTAACGCGTTCTTCCGGAATATTAGGTCTCGTATTCATTGGTGGCAAGCTAACTCCAAGAACTCCGCCTATATCTAAACATTGGGCGGCAAGCCACATGAATTGATAAAAATGATCTGAGTACCACGGCGGGTCCATAATTACAAAATTGAATTTCCCAATCGTTTCAGGTGCTACCGTGAAAATGTCTGCTTCATGAATTTGAAATCTCTTTTTCTCTGTGTTCAATTTTGATAATCCCCTTACAATTGGCCTATTTAGTTCCACAAGTGTAACATGCTGCGGAATATCTTTTAAGCATGCGGTAGCGAAAAGAGTAGGCATACCCAGAATTAAGATTTTGTCTGATACAAAATTCAATCGTAGAATTTCTTCAATTAACATTTTTAAACTGGAAGTTGAATTTCGCCATTCAAAGTCTAACGGATGGGGTGTTTTCAAAAAATCAAAATAACCCATGTATTTTTTCAAATATAACTGCGGATCTTCCGAGTCAAGTTTCATGACCAAATTGGATTTAATTTCTTTAATAGTCCATAGGTCACGATTATGCTCTAGCACTTCCTTTTTTTCCAACCGATCCAAGAATATTATCAATTCTACAGGATCGAATCCACGGAGGTTTTGCGATATGAATTCAAATGTGCGGGGTTGTCTACATAAACGAACAATTGCCGCTTCGATATGTGGTGAACTCATAACGATGTTATTTTAGTTTGATTTCGGTAATTACAGTCTCTCTTTCCTTTTGGGAAAATCTATTATTCAATTCCTGATTCCAAAATTTCAAAGCTTGGTGTTGGCCTATCATCATGTTTTCAAATTCGTCGTTTAACCTGCTTTTCACGGGTGTAAAAGGGAAGATTTTTAGTGGAACAATACGCAAAGGCAAGTTTGGGTGAACGTCCTGAAGTGAGTCAAATAGTTTTGGGATCACCAAACCAAATTTTGTATCTGTAGTTGCTGTCAAAGTAATATATCCATACATATCCAGTTTAATATCAAGGAGACGTTTTAAGAGGTCAAACTGATTCTTGAACAAACTCGGATTTGCATTTGTATTTTTAGAAAATGATTCTTCGTCGATTCCCTTGAAGCAGCATACCCTAGAGTACATTTTGTAGTTTGAAATCAAATCCACTTGGTGAGGGGAAAGATACTTCCAGAAATAGTCGTTGCTTAAATTGTCATCTGACCAGAGATAGATACTCTGATCAAGTTTTCTATCAATTAGTTCCTGCATCATCCAAGGAATCCACTCTGGTGTCAAATCAGGTTGACCACCTGTTAAATCAATCATTGATGCGGGCGAATTACTTGCCAGGTAGAGATCTACCATTTCTGAACAACTGAGGAATGAAGCATATTTAGGATTGGCTGCCAATAAAGAGAAGTCTACAAAACAATACCAGCATCTCCAATTGCAAGCCGAATTTTGAAAAACTTGGGCACGAATTTCGGTAGTGTGAGAAATTTTAAGTGCTTTAGCCGCAGGATGGATAGGAAGCGGATTAGATGGCCAGTTAACACCGGCATCGAATTTAAAATGTCGAACGCGACCAAAGCCATTGCAATTAGAGGGTTCAGACAAGTCTTTTTCTTGTTCCGAACCAGAGAAATTTGTAATGAGTATACGCTTACCAGTTAGGTCGATTGCCTTTTCACGGAGATGGCCCGAAAACTTTTCTGTATCTATGTTTTTCATGGCTTTTTCTTGGTTGGTAGTTTCTCATCTTGCAAATCCGGTATCCTTCTCTCAATGTAGAACATAATCATTTCTGTAGAGAACTGTAACTGTTTTTCATTTAGATCTACCCCAACAGGAACATTATACCAGTCCTCAAAACAATGACGACAACAAGTACCTGTTGCATGTTGTCCATAGTTAATAATATTGTCGCCTGCGTAAGGAGTTTGCCAACCTTCATGGTAGTTATCGCTTCCACCAATAGAACTTTTTACCCTTTTATAGGCACTAATTCTTAAGGCGTTTTTACCTCTTTTTTTTGCTTTGACTATTGCTTCCTGGTCAATAATTGAGTTCCAATATCCGAATCTGATTAGTTCTTGTTCCAAAGATCTAACCAGATACGGGATATCGCTAATATCCATTTGATTAATACGTTCCCAATCTATTAGAGTTTTGCCACAGTCTATACATTTTCCTTCCTCAATGTCTCTTTTTCGAGCTTCTTTCTTACTAAAACAATGAAGTCCGTCTTTGCATTTTGTGCTATAACACTTGATATCTAATTCTTTAAATTTCGATACAGAAGTGTTAACTAATACTCGCTTAAAATCTTTAGCCATTTTTTGAAGATTAATTAGTTTGAAATTGCGGTGGTCAGCAAATTATGGTCTATCGGATTCAATTTTTGTATTTGGACATTTTTCTTAAAAATCTCGGTTGCAATACTGAATGGTTCGGGTTCGGAGATTTGCATTTTTGCAGCGGTTGCCCACCAGTCCTGGCCTTGGTAAGCAAGTCTAAATGCTAAATAGTTCGCAAGGAAATCTACTTGTATCTTCTCTTTTTTGCTAATTTTGATAACTGCCTGTTTTAAATTTTCGAGTTTCCATTCAGCACTTTCAACACATACTTCTGCCAATCTTTCTGCATCGTCTCCAAATATGACTTGATTTGCGAAAGCGTTTGCTTCAAGTTCTTCCAGAGATTCACTATCGGAAAATGGATTTAACTCTTCTAGTTCCACGACCGAAGTATTTTCCTTTTGCAGATGTACAAATACATGATATAATTCATGTAATAAGTCGAATATCCATCTCGCATGTGACTTTGCATTTTGTTTAAGTATAATAATATGTCTACCATCTATATTCCATGAAGCTCCATGAAAAACTCCTGGATCATTCAGAGGTAAAACTGCAATTCCCAGACTCCAAACAAAGTCAATTAATGATTTTAATTCGAGTTCTTTATTAGATTTTAGATACATTATTTTAAATTCTTCCAAACTGCCTGGGAATTCATAAGTTGGCTTTTGAACAGTTGTTTTCAAAACAATCTTCGCTAAATAATAGGCATAATGACAATAGGCTCTTATTTGATTTTCATTGGCATTTGAAGGCTTTTTAAAATAAGCGAGCTCCGAAGGGTTAGTTTTAACAATAAGGGTTTGATTACTCCAAATTTCTTTCAATGGCCAACCATACACATTCGAAACATAACTAGCTGCTTCGTCTAGCAGCATCGTCGGTTGATTTGACATTTGTGTATTCAAAGCTTCTTGTAATTTTACTGGAATTATCTTTTGAATTAACAATTTAGAATCTATTCCCGCTTTACTAAGCCTTTTCACTAGCAAATTGAAACTCCTAGGAGTATTTTCAATATCTAGTTCTGCTTCCTGGCTTGCTAAATCACTTAAGGAATATCCCATAGACGCAAGTATTTTTCTCAGAGTCGCGAAACCAACGTCGGTATGTCCTTGTTCAATTCGCGAAATTGTTTGAGGGGTTATTCCGGCTCTTTCCGCAAGTTCATTACTCCTGATTCCTTTTTTTTCGCGAAGTCTTTTGATCTTTAATCCGATAAGCTTTGATTGTTTTTCTGATCTATTAGCAAGATCTTTTGCAAATTCTTTATCAGTAAGAACACGAATCTTATCCCACGGTATATGGATTGGCTCCGGTTGCGCTGGTACGATAATTTCAAACGGATTGTATTTAATATCATCCCATTTGATATCCGAAAAATCAAAAGGTATAAGCACTTTATTGGCGACCTCACTAGTCTCACCGTTTTCAAAGTGAACCACAATGTTATCACCTAAAGACTCAGCGCTTGTAATTCGTTGATAGGCTACATCATTCCAAGGTTTCATTTTCTTTTCTTTTTAGGTTTTTTGTATATTCTGGGTGGGTTTACTCTTTCGTAGGATCTAAAAATTAGATCGATATCTCTTTCGATTACTTCACGAACCTCCCATGGCAGGTCCGCCCCATACCGGGGCATGATTAAAGGGATATCAACAGAAATCTCCGAGTCGTCATTAAATCTAACATGACAATGGGGGCCCGATTCGTAATCATTTGGATACACATATATTTTGAATTGTGCTTCTTTGACAACCAACATTCCTCATAAGTTTATACATATTATTTAATAGAAGCAAATATAATTAACATTTATGTTAAGTGTATAAAATTTAATTGCCTTTTTTGGGATTAATTTGCCTCTCTAAAGGGCGGGTCAAATAAACCTCAATCCATTGCTATTAATACATTGATATTTAAATACTTACGGTTTTTAAGTGGAGCCTTTCAAATCGAACCTTTCACGATTAAGCAGTGGAAACAAAATAAAAGTGACCAGATGTAACTATAAAGTGAGGTATTCGGACCGTGATGATTTTGACAAATCATGACTGCTACAATAGCCGTATTAAAGGAACTTTAAAACTTATTCCTGGGGCAGGATGCTCGTGCGGGGAATAGGATATGGTTTATCAATTTGAAAAGGTATCTATAGGTTGGACAGACCGGCAGATAGCAGGAACATAAGTGTGGCGAAACCTCATTAATGTGAGTTGCTAGAATGTAAACTATAATTTTATTTTTCAAAACTTATATATGTCAAATTCTGCAACAAGTTTAAAGATCAATGATGATAATATAGAATACGAGGAAAGATTGGTTGCATATATTGATATACTTGGATGGAAGGAAATTATAAATCGATCAATCGTGGATGCGGAATTAAGAAAGAACATGAAATTTAGTTTCGACATGTTGCATAATAGAGGATTTGAATTTCTAGGCGATTATAAACAAAAGGAAATCTACCCTGGTGATTACTTTGTTGAAATTTCTCAGGTATCTGACTCACTTATTGTATCTAGATCTGCTTTACATCCACCATATTATTTTACCATTGAATTATGCATGATACAAACAATGCTTTTGGGAAAAGGGTTTTTGCTAAGAGGAGGTTTGACGATAGGTAAAATGTACCACCGTGGGAATATTGCATTTGGTCCTGCTTTGACAAGAGCCTATTATTTGGAAACGACAGATGCCATTTATCCAAGAATTGTAATTGATCCCGTGTTCGTCGACCTTTTTCGAAGTGAAGACAAAATAGTCGAAGATTATGATGCTGAATCAACAAAGATATCAGAAGATGGTTTGGGATTTATAAATTTTCTAAAATTTGGAATTGAAATACAACATCAAAACCATCCCGATTTTAAAAGAATGCAAAGAATTCGAGATGTCATAGAGGAAGGCCTAGGTACCACTAAAGGATCTGCTAATGTCTATCAAAAATATTTATGGCTTGCTAATTATTATAATTCGATGATCGAAGACCATCCAAGAACGGTTTTATCCGCGGTGAGAATTAAATAGGTGTTTTATGCCCTATATTTCCTGAATGATTGACCTATTTTTTTATAATTAAGGATTCAAGTTCGGGCGTGTCCAGCATCCTTTCCATTTCCATCTGTAGAATCTCTTGAACGTCCTTTTTGATCTGCAAGTAATTGTTCAGAATCTCCTGCTGAGAAATATTTGAAATCGTTGGGAGGCCTTTATACGCTTCTTGTTCATGACTAAGTGCCTCGTGATCGTTGATAATTTCAGCGCAGAAAGTTTTCAGTTCAATTTTCTGGTCGGGATTATCTGCCACCATCCCGACAAACTCACCACTGGACAGCGAAGAAATCTTGTTCACCGGAATCGCAAGCTCCAATTGTTTTGACTTCGTGATAGACGTATCATTTCTATTTATGGCAATACTCTGCCGGTCTTGCAAAGTCTTACCGAATTTTTCTGAAAGCTGTTTAGCTGTATCCCCGCCCACTTGGCCGCTTATAATATTGCCGGCAATGTTCATTACGACCTCGGCCAGCTCTTTGCCATAATGCAGTTTCAACTGGCTAGCATCCTGAATTGCCAGAGTTGTAGCGACCTTATTAGATCGGGCCGTGGCTACTAGATTATCTATGCCATTGAAATAAATAGTAGGGAACTCATCAAAGACCAGACTGCTTTTATTACAGCCCTTCTTATTCATCACCCTTGTTATGGCCGTTATGTACAGGGAAAGGACAGCTCCGTATGTTTGAGTTTTTTGCGGATTGTTGCCCATGCATACAATCTTTGGCTGTTTGGGGTTATTAATATCAAGTGAAAAATCATTACCGGAAAGAATGTAGTATAGCTTTTCTGACGATAGTTTGCTCAAGCTGATCTTAGCGCTTGCAATCTGTCCTTCCAGTTGCTCCTTGGCATCGTTTAGATAAGCAGTAACAAATGGATTCACCAACACCTCTATTTGCGGCTCTGCTCTTAGTATCGAAAATAATTTATCATACTCCACCTGGGCCAATTCAATTACATGAGCAAGAGTGCAGTACTTACCGTTTTTGTACTTACACAAAAACCAAATGAGTGCAGTAATGAAATTTATTGGAGATTCTACAAAGAAATCTCCGCTCTTCTTAATCCATTCATGATTTAAGCCGAGCATAATTGTTCGCGAAGACTCCGCAGCATCAGTTATATCAGTCATTGTTGATGCGTCCAATGGATTACAACGATGGGAACGATTCAGGTCGTCAAAATTTATTACATAGAATTGAGGTGGGACCCGATAACGATGCTTGTTTTTTAAATAATGATTGTAGGCAATCTTTGTTAAGTCGTCAAATTTGAAATCATAGACAAACATGCTAAATCCTTTTTGGATATGCTGCTTAATGATATGCTGAATGATGAAATAGGATTTACCACTTCCGGGAGAACCCATTATGAGCAGGGCACGAAACGGATTGATAATATTGATCCAACTTTTTCGAAATTTTCCCTTCAAATTATACCGGGCGGGCAGGTTAATTGAGAACTCATTATCTAACAACCTTTCTTCCTGAGGAAATGTCTCGTTTAAAGTGTTAAATACACTGTTGTTTAAACGCAAGCTGATTATTCTTGACAATAACGTTCCTCCAGTTAAAACAAGGATAAATCCAGTAATTGTGACACCCATGTAAGCCAATGCCAGGTCTTGTTTATCTGAAATGAAATTAAAAATGAGATAGCTTGCAAAATATAGGATAAGTCCAATCGAAATATGTATTGCTGCTGTCTTAAATCCAAGTTTTTCATTCTTGCGACCGCGAGCACCGAAAAGAGAAATAATTAGGACGATTAAAGCAATCAGTTTTGACTTTTGAAAACCGCTAAACAACCCTGTATTGTAAATATTCTGAAGCAATCTGTCTGTGATGTCTGAGCGTATTTCCCAATGCTGAAAAGCGCTGTAACAGTAATAATAAAAATGAATCAAAAGGACTGCTATACTTATCATTCTCGTCAAATCAAGGATCTTCCTCAATCCTTGTTCATTCTCGCCGGTATTCATAATGATTTGTTTTTTTTATTGATTGGGTTTGCGTTTTTCCCTTCTCCGCTTTTTCAATTCATAAGGGAGATAATTCAGTTCTTCTGATGGACTAATTACGTCATCCATTAATTGGGTTGGAATCTTTTCATGATGCTGATCTTGATCTATAATCTGTTCGTTCAAACTTTTTATTGGCATTGTTTGAATAAGTCTTTGCGAGGGTGGAAGAATTTGAGTAATTGCGCATTTTTCAAGAATCGCTTTTGCGCTATATTCCTTTCCAATATCGCTTCCATTGAATACAGATTTTGTGTTGTGGTCAATGTAGGTAAGTCCGTATATTATCCCTGCTTCATTTTGTCTAATAACCAAGCTAATTTTTTCTTTCTCGAGTGCTGATTTGAATGCCTGTAAGTCTCTCGGAGGTCTGACCATGACCCAATCGATCGAGGTCTTCAAATTCTTGCGGAATGCCTGTTTTTGAACTTCATTTTCTCTGAACCTTTCCTCCAAGTATGCAAGGGTCGGGTTGCTATAAATGGAGCTTGCCTTAACGGGCACACCGATCTTATTGCCTCTATCGTCCAGCACCCGATAAACTAACCCGCGTTTTTGGAAAATGATCCCACCCTCTTGGCCTCGGTCAGCGATCAGGTTGTAGAGCTTGAGGATAGCATTTAATTCGGGAAGAGAGGCAAATTTGTACTTTGGCAGGATGGCATCCAGAACATTCGTGATCCCTCGCTTGATCTCTGACCGGCCGTAAGCCAGTTTTTTGGCATTTACAGGCTTTATTTCTTCAGATTTGGACTTTTCCTCGTTCTCTGCTTTCTGGAGGCCAAAATTTGTCTCTATTTCCTTTCTGGCCGTGCTGGATTGATTCCGACCTATATTATGCAGAGAAATCCTACGCCCATCCGGTTGAATATTTGTGCTGACGATGTGGATGTGAGGATGGCCGGCATCCCGGTGCTGGTAGACCAGATACGGCTGCTGCCCAAAGCCGATTTTCTC
>Ga0066652_100002346_pt1 | contig 10324 bp, 9 predicted proteins | sample GraSoiAngelo_101_FD_71413 | JGI IMG/M metagenome (GOLD analysis project Ga0066652, IMG submission 71413) | Grasslands soil microbial communities from the Angelo Coastal Reserve, California, USA - 14_0903_02_30cm | ecosystem: Environmental > Terrestrial > Soil > Grasslands | place: USA... | reverse complement strand
CGTCCCATTGCCTGCCTGAATGCGCTGAGTTTCGGCGCGCCGGAGCATCCCAGGACCCGGCATCTCGTCTCGGGCGTTGTGGCCGGCGTCGGTGGCTACGGCAATTCATTTGGCGTGCCGACGGTGGGCGGGCAGGTGCGCTTCCACACCCGCTATGACGGCAACATTCTGGTCAATGCGATGGCGGTTGGGCTCGCCGAAACGAACAGGATCTTCTATGCGGCCGCCTCCGGCGTGAACATGCCGATCGTCTATCTCGGCTCCAAGACCGGGCGCGACGGCATTCACGGCGCCTCGATGGCGTCGGCCGAATTCGACGACGACTCCGCCGAGAAGCGCCCGACCGTGCAGGTCGGCGATCCCTTCGCGGAAAAGCTCTTGCTGGAAGCCTGCCTCGAAATCATGGAAGCCGATTGCGTGATCGCGATCCAGGACATGGGCGCGGCGGGCCTGACCTGCTCGGCGGTCGAAATGGGCGCCAAGGGCGATCTCGGCGTCGACCTCGATCTCGATGCGGTGCCGACGCGCGAGACCGGCATGAGCGCCTACGAGATGATGCTGTCGGAAAGCCAGGAGCGCATGCTCATGGTGCTCAAGCCCGAAAAGGAGAAAGAGGCCGAAGCGATCTTCCGCAAATGGGGGCTGGATTTCGCCGTCGTCGGCTACACCACGCCGAGCAGGCGCTTTGTCGTCAAGCACGGCGGCAATGTCATGGCCGACCTGCCGATCAAGGAATTGGGCGACGAAGCGCCGCTCTACGACCGCCCGCATGTGCCGTCGCCGACGTTGCCGGTGATCCATGCGCGGGAGGTCAAGGCGCCGATCGGATTATCAGCCGCGCTGGAAAAGCTGATCGCGACGCCCGAGCTTTGCTCGAAACGCTGGGTTTGGGAGCAGTACGATCACGTCATTCTCGGCAATACCTTGCAGCGTCCGGGCGGCGATGCGGCAGTGGTGCGGGTGCAGGACGGGCCGAAGGGGTTAGCGCTGACGGTGGACGTCACGCCGCGTTATTGCGAGGCGGATCCGTTCGAAGGCGGAAAGCAGGCGGTGGCCGAGGCCTGGCGCAATATCACGGCGGTCGGCGGGCGGCCGCTCGCCATCACCGACAATCTCAATTTCGGCAATCCGGAGCGGCCGGAAATCATGGGCCAGTTCGTCGGCTGCCTGAAGGGCATCGCGGAAGCCTGCCGCGCGCTCGACTTCCCGGTGGTGTCCGGCAATGTCTCGCTCTACAACGAGACCCGATTTCCTGGAGAAGAATTGGGCCGCGGCATCCTGCCGACGCCTTCGATCGGCGGCGTCGGACTGCTGGACGATTTCACCAAATCCGCGACGCTGGCGTTCAAGGCCGAGGACGAGGCGATCCTGTTGATCGGCAGCACCCATGGCTGGCTCGGGCAATCGGTTTACTTGCGCGAGATCTGCGGCCGCGAAGAGGGCGCGCCGCCGCCGGTCGATCTCGCCGCGGAGAAACGCAACGGTTGTGTGGTGCGCGGCATGATCCACGCCGGCACTGCGACGGCCGCGCACGATGTCTCGGATGGCGGCCTGCTGGTTGCATTGGCAGAGATGGCGATTGCCAGCGGGTTCGGTGCGCGGCTATTGGCGGCGCCGGCAGAGATCGTGCCGCACGCTTACTGGTTCGGCGAAGATCAGGCGCGCTACCTCGTGACGGTGCCGGCGGCAGAGGCCGGCCGGGTGCTGGCGAAGATGAAGGGCGCCGGCGTGCCGTGCGTGCGCATCGGCACCACCGGCGGCGACAGCATCGCCATCGCAGGCGAGACCCCGGTTTCGGTTGCATCGCTCAAGGCCGGCTTCGAGGGCTGGTTTCCGGCCTATATGGGCGGCAAGGCTCCCTGAAGATCCGGTCGTGCTTCTCGTCATCGCGAGGAGCAAAGCGACGAAGCAATCCAGTTCTTGTTCTCCAAAGCTGGATTGCTTCGCGGAGCCTGTCATCGGGCGCGCATTCGCGCTCACAGCACGCGTGTCGCGCCCGGGATCTTGCGTAGCGCTGCTGTCACGGCCCAGCTGAACAGGACGGTAAGCACGAACGCGACCAGCGCCTTGACGATGGCGGGCAGATCGAAATCGAAAAGCCAGTATTGCAGCCAGAGTACGATCGGGTAATGCACCAGAAAGATGCCGTAGGCGTCGGGCTGCATGGGATCGAGAATGCTCCAGCCGGATCGTTTGAATCTGAGGAAAAACGCCAGGATCGTGAACATCATTCCGGCGCTGAAGGCGACGAAGAGAAGCCCGTAGATCGCCTCATACCATGCAGGCAACACCGGCGGATTGCCCAATATTTCCCGCTTGATGGTGATCAGCACCCATAACAGGCAATATGGAACGAGCGTCGCGATCGCCCACCCCCAGCTGCTCTTTGCCAGCCGTCCCTCCGGGCTCAGAACGGCGCGATTGAAATTCGCTGCGCCGACGCCGGCTCCGATAAAGAAATAGGCCGCATATAGCAGCTCGCGGCTGACCTGAACGTCGAACGGCCCGAACTCGAACCAGCGGCTCGGCCCGAAGTAGAGGCGCGCCGGAATATAGACCACCGCGGTGAGGCCGACGAGAAACAGGAAAAATTCGGCTGGCCGGTCGTAGCCGCGCAACGACATACGATTGATCGGATCGAGCAACCTGGATGAGAGCCGATACAACAGGCAGGCGAAAAGATCGAAAGCCAGCAACACCCAGATGAACCAGATCGGACCGCTTGGCCAGGGACCGACGGTGATCGTCTTCCACCAGAACGCGGTGAAGCTGATATCGGGCTGCTGCCGCAGCGCGATGGCGTAATATGCGATTGGTATGATCGTGAACGCGGCGATCGCGAACGGCAGGCCCAGCCGGAGCAGGCGATCGCGAATAAAGATTTGCGGCGGCTTGTGAGCAAGGCTTGGCCATACGAACAACCCGGAGAGAAAAAAGAACATCGCCATGAAGAAGCTGTCGGTGGCGAGCACGACGGCGTCAAAGCCGAGCCACGACTTCGGATCGGTATGACCGAAATAGGTGTAGGGAATGACGGCATGGTGCAGGACCACCACCAGGGTCAGGAAGGTGCGGGCGCGATCGAGCGCGGCGTTGCGCGTGCTGGCTTTTGGCGCGGCCCGAACTTCCGCGGTCGCCACGGATGAGGAAATGGAGGTCATGCGTGCCCCGGCAGGGTGATCGTCTCGGATGTTGCCGTCGGGAACCTGATTCAGCAAGGCCCCAAAGCCCGGTTCAGCCGGCAGGACCGGCCCCCGGAGCTTTCCCCAAGCGCCTGCCTGGAGGCAATCCTCGGAAAAGTCCCCCAAATAGTTGATTTCGGTCAACGGCGGTGAACAAAACGCCGCCCCTCTGTCGCCCGTTACCGGAACCAGTCTCCTTGCTCGAAAGTTAGATCAGCGATTTCGCAGGAGACGCGACCCAGTGGGTCGCAACGTTTGACCAGTGGGTCGCAAGGTTTGAGGAGTGGGCGATGACAATTCTGAGATGGGCGCTGTTGTTCTTCCTGATCTCGATCGTTGCCGGCGTTCTCGGCTTCACCGGCATATCGGCCGCAACGGCGGATATCGCCCGCTTCCTGTTCTATGTCTTCGTCGTGATCTTCCTGGTCCTGCTGATCCTCGGGCTTACCATCTTCAGGGTGTAGGCGGGTGCTTGGCAAGGCCGTCATGGCCGGGCTCGTCCCGGCCATCCACGTCTTTCTTGCCGCTTGATATTAAGACGTGGATGCCCGGCACAAGGCCAGGCATGACGAAGAAGATCGATCGCTTGCGCGCTCCTAAGCGGCCGTCGCCTCAAGCCAGCTCCTCGATCTTGACCCGATCGGGATAGAAGGCCAGATGGCCGGTGATTTCCGCCATCGCCGGAAATGGCGTCTCGTAGGTCCAGATCGCGTTTTCGAGCGTCTTGCCGTTGGCGTTGATGCTGAAATAATTCGCATCCCCCTTGTAGGGGCAGTGCGTCACCCGGTCGGTGCGCGCCAATAGCTCCATGTTGGCGTCCGCGCGCGGCACATACTGCACCGCCGGATAGCTGGCTTCCTTTAGCGTCAGGGCCTGGGTGGTGTCGGCAATGACGGCGCCGCCAGCGGAGACGCGGACCCGCTTCGGGTTCGCGGCAATGGTGATCGGGTGGTCGGGACCGGGGAGTTTCATGGTCGTCAGCCTCTTACGGTCAGCCGTTGTGATCGCGCGGGGACGATCCAGCGGCTTTGCAGGGATCGGATCGGGAATATAGTGCGAAACGCGTGACGTAGAAGGGTGTCCGCGCTAAGTTAAGGCGCCGCCAGGGCCATAGCCGGCGGCGATTCGAAAACGCCGAATGGAGAAAACGGGATGCCAATGGACGCCCGCGATATCGAATCGATGATCAAGGCGGCTATTCCCGACGCCGAGGTGACGATCCGCGATCTGGCCGGCGATGGCGACCACTATGCGGCGACCGTGATCTCGGAGTCCTTCCGCGGCAAATCCCGCGTCCAGCAGCACCAGATCGTCTATCAATCGCTGCAAGGCCAGATGGGCGGCGTGCTCCACGCGCTGGCGCTGCAGACCGGGGTACCTGGCGGACCCGGGGTGTCGGAGCGCTAGCTGGTCCGGCGGGAAGGGGACGCCATGGGGGACAATCAACGCGGCGCGCTATACCGCCCGATTGTGCCGAACCAGCACAGCCGCGTCACCTATGCCGAGCTGTTTTTCGACCTGGTGTTCGTCTTCGCGGTCACCCAGATATCGCACACACTGCTCGGCCGCTTCACCCCGCTCGGGGCGCTGCAGACCACCCTGCTGTTTCTGGCGGTCTGGTGGGTGTGGGTTTACACCTCCTGGATCACCAATTGGCTCAATCCCGAACTGACGCCGGTCCGGGTGCTCCTGTTCCTGCTGATGCTGGGCGGGCTCGTGCTCTCCACCTCGATTCCGAAGGCATTCGAATCCCGGGGATTGTGGTTCGCGGTTGCCTACGCGGTGATGCAGGTCGGCCGCACGGTCTTTCTGCTGATCTCGACACCGCCCAACCGAACCTTGGCCCGTATGAATGCGCTCCGTATCCTGGTCTGGCTGTCGATCTCGGCCATCTTCTGGATCGCGGGCGGCATTGCGGAAGGGCATTCGCGGCTGGTGCTTTGGGCCGTGGCGCTTGCAATCGAATATATCTCACCGGCGGTGCGGTTCTGGATCCCGAAATACGGCGCGTCTTCGGTGGGGGACTGGGTTGTCGAGGGCGGTCACATGGCCGAACGCTGCGCCGGATTCATCATAATCGCGCTCGGTGAATCCATCGTCGTAACCGGCTCGACGTTCGCCGACCTGCCCTGGACTATCGAGACCGTGAGCGCCTTCGCGTCGGCCTTCATCGGCGCGCTCGCGATGTGGTGGATCTATTTCCACAAGGGCGCGGAAGCTGGCTCCGAACTGATTTCAAGATCGAGCGAGCCGGGGCGACTGGCGAGGCTCGCCTATACCTACCTGCACATGCCGATCGTGGCCGGCATCATTCTCTCCGCGGTCGCCGATGAACTGGTGCTGACGCATCCAGCGGATCATTCCGATGTGAAGACGGTGCTGAGCGCGATCGGCGGACCGTTGCTGTTTCTGATCGGAACGATCCTCTTCAAACACACCATTCGCGGCTGGCTTCAGCTCTCCCATGGCGCCGGCATCGTTGCACTCGGCATTCTTGCCTGGTTCGCCGCCGGGCTAACACCCCTGATGCTGTCGCTGCTGACATCAGCGATCATGATCGTTGTCGCGGCCTGGGAATCGATCTCGCTCAAGAGCGGCGCGGGCGAAACGCAGTCTGAAGAGACTCAGTCTGAGGCCACCAACGCGTGAACCGAGAACATGCCGGCGCTATCGGTCCAGGACTCGCGCGGGGTCCAGCCCGAGCCGCGCGCCAGCGCGGTGAAGCGTTCGAGGCTGTATTTGTAGCTGTTTTCGGTGTGGATGGTTTCGCCGGCGCGGAACGAGAACCTGCGGCCCAGCACGCGCGCGGTCTGCGCCCTGCGGCTGATCAGGTGCATTTCGATCCGGTGACGTTCGCGATTATAGATCGCGCGATGCCTGAAGGCGGAGAGGTCGAAATTGCCGCCGAGTTCGCGGTTGATGCGATGGAGCACGTTGAGATTGAAGCGCGCGGTGACGCCGGCTTTATCGTTATAGGCCTCATATAGCACGCGCTCGTCCTTTTCGAGATCGACGCCGATCACCATCTGCGCGCCTTGCCCCAGAATGTCGCGGGCGCTGCGCAGGAAACCGCAGGCTTCATGCGGCTCGAAATTTCCAAGCGTCGAGCCTGGGAAAAATCCCACTTTCGGCATCGCGCCGACAGCGTCGGGCAGTGTGAACGGCGCGGTAAAGTCCGCCGCGACCGGATAGACGGCGAGGCGGGGGAAATCCTTGCGCAGGGCGTCGGCCTGCGCTTTCAGGAAGTCGCCGGAAATATCCACGGGAACGTAGGCGTCGAACGCGCACTCGTTCAGTAACAGCCGCACCTTGGTGGTGGCGCCCGCGCCGAATTCCACCAGCGCGGCGCCATCAGGCACAATCGCCGATATCGCGCTGCGGCGATCAAGCAAGATCGAAAGCTCGCTGCGCGTCGGGTAATATTCCGGCAGCAGCGTGATCTGTTCGAACAATTCCGAACCGGTGGCATCGTAGAAATATTTTGGCGACAGCCGTTTAGGATGCTGCGACAAATCGTCGATCACGTCGCGGCCAAACGCCGAGGTTTGTTCGTCGAAGCGATGCGCTTTGGCCAAAGCGGCGGCATGCACATTCATAACAGTCTCCTGCACGCGCTTTCCGGCGCGGTTGAATTCCAGAAAGATCAGGCGGCGTAGTCGGCGAGGCGCAGTCCTGTGAATTGCCAGCGATGATGGGGATAGAAGAAATTACGATAGGTGATACGGCTGTGTCCTTCCGGGGTTGCAAGCGATGAGCCGCGCAGCACCAGCTGGTTGACCATGAACTTGCCGTTATATTCGCCGAGCGCGCCCTCGATCGCCCGATAGCCGGGGTAGGGGGCGTAGGCGCTGCGGGTCCATTGCCACACGATCCCGAATGCGTCGTTGAGATGGCCGGCACGTGCGGCGACCTCCCACTCCATTTCGGTCGGCAGATGCTTGCCGCTCCAGCGCGCGAACGCGTCGGCCTCGTAATAGCTGACGTGGCACACCGGGGCGGCCGGATCGACCGGCTTCAATCCGGCGAGCGTCATGACATGCCATTCGCCTGATATCTCGCGCCAGTAGCCGGGCGCCTGCCACTGCTCGTTGCACACGGCCGCAAACCCGTCCATCAGCCATAGCGTCGGCGTCGAGTAGCCGCCGTCTTTCATGAAGGCGAGCCACTCGGCGTTGGTGACGAGGTTGCGCACCAACCTGACCGGGCCCACCAGCGCGCGGTGCGCCGGCTTTTCGTTGTCGAAATGAAAGCTGTCATCGGCGTGCCCGACGCTATGGATGCCCTCATTGAGCGTGACCCATTCGTCGCCGGTGCGGGTCAAAGCGGGAAATTTCCAGGCCGGATCGTAAGCCGGCAAAATCGGGTTTTGCGCGAAGGCGTGCAGGATGTCGGTCAGCATCAATTCCTGATGCTGCTGCTCGTGATTGAGACCGACCTCGACCAGTGGCGCGATCGCTGCCAGCGTGGCCTCGCCGGCCTCATGAAAGAATTTCACCACAGCCGCGTCGACATGCCGGCGATAGGCGGTGATTTCGTCGGTACTGGGACGGGTCAGGTGGCCGCGCTGGTGGCGGGCGTGCCGCGGCCCGGCGCTGACGTAGTAGGAATTGAACAGGTAGGCGTAGTCCGGGTGAAAGGGTCTGTAGCCATCGCAGTGTTCGCCGAGCAGGAATTGCTCGAAGAACCAGGTGGTATGGGCGCGGTGCCACTTTGCCGGGCTGGCGTCCGGCATCGACTGAATCAGCTGGTCCTCCGGCGTTAAGGGCGCGGCGCGGCGCTCGGTCTCGCCACGGACTGCGAGGAAGGCTTCCACCAAATTCTGGGCGAGGCTGCCGGAATCGGAGAATAATGACGGGCAAGGGGCGGCAAGCGCCGCAGCGGATGCAGGTTTCGTCACAGGCGTCTCCGGTCGGGGAACAGAACGTTGCTGTGGCCGATGGGTTCCCCGAGAACAGCCTGTCCTAGATAGGGGGTCCCGCCGGGTATAAAAGCCTCTCCGGGCTATGATCTCGGCGCCTGCAGGCCAAGCGCTGGGGACAACGCGTTTGTCAGGCCGGCGCATAGCGGCTCCGCTGCCATTTTGCTTTGGATGCACAACGGTTTGGGGTACATATATGACAGGTCGGGTTTAGCGGGCCGGTGCGGCCCGAAGGGCTATGCCGCAAGAGGCAAAAGGACGTGGATATGAGCATCGAGCAATTTATCGACAACGAAGTGAAGTCGAACGACGTCGTGCTGTTCATGAAGGGCACGCCGCAGTTTCCGCAGTGCGGTTTTTCCGGACAGGTGGTGCAGATCCTCGATCACATCGGGGTCGGCTACAAGGGTTTGAACGTCCTTGAATCCGCCGACCTGCGCGACGGCATCAAGACCTATTCCAACTGGCCGACCATTCCGCAGCTTTACGTCAAGGGCGAGTTCGTCGGCGGCTGCGACATCATCCGCGAGATGTTCCAGGCCGGCGAGCTGCAGCAGCTGTTTGCCGACAAGGGCGTGCCGGTCGCCGCGGCCGCCTCCGCCTGAGCCTGGCCGCGCGCCAGATCGGCACGGCGCGGCTGGACGTCATCGTCGCCGACATCACGACTTTAAGCGTTGACGCCATCGTCAACGCCGCCAACACGTCCCTGCTCGGCGGCGGTGGCGTCGATGGCGCCATCCATCGCGCGGCCGGGTCCGAGCTTCTCGCCGAATGCCGCACTCTGCACGGCTGTGCGACCGGAGATGCCAAAATCACCAGGGGTTACCGGCTTCCGGCACGGCATGTGATTCATGCCGTCGGCCCGGTGTGGAACGGGGGAAACCGCGGCGAGGATCAGGCGCTGGCATCGTGCTACGCCCGCGCCATCGAACTGTGCCAGACTCACGGCCTTGCTTCGATTGCCTTTCCCGCCATTTCCACCGGCGTCTATCGCTTTCCCGCCGATCGCGCGGCGCGGATCGCGGTTTCGACCGTCGTCGAGGTGCTAGCCAGGGCGCCGGTGGTCGAGCGCGTTATCTTCTGCTGCTTTTCGAACGAGAGCGCGGCCCTCCACGCGCAGGCGATGGCCGAGTTCGGCAGCCCTTGTGCCGATTGAGCCGGCGGCTACACTCCGCGAAACGAAGTTCCGGGAGGGGCCAATGAATTCATCTCATCTGTTGCGCTCGCTGGTCTGCGGGGCGCTACTGGCCGTCGCGTCGGCGCCATCAATCAGCGCGGAAGGCAGCTTCGACATTCCGCCGGGTGCGCATTTCAACCCGCAAAAGCTCGAGCGCGTCGGCGACTTTCTGCGCGACCAGATCGCCAACGGCAAAATCCCCGGCGCGATCCTCCTGATCCAGCAGCACGGCAAGCCGGTCTATCATGAGTTTTTCGGCGTGCAGGATGTCGTCTCCAGGCAGCCGGTGACGGACCAGACGATCTTCCGCCTGTTTTCGATGACCAAAGCCATCTCCAGCGTCGCTGCCATGATGCTGATCGATGAAGGCAAGCTCAAACTCGAAGATCCCATCGCGAAGTACATTCCTTCCTTTGCGAATGTGAAGGTCGGCGTCGAGAAGAAGAACGAGGATGGCACAAAGACGCTCGACCTGGTGCCGCCGAACCGGCCGCCGACCATTCTCGACCTGATGCGTCACACGTCTGGAATTACCTATGGCTTTTATGGCGACAGCCTGGTCCGCAAAGCCTATGCGGCTGCAAACCTCTACGCCGGCGATTTCGACCTTGCCGAATTCGCCGAGCGGATCGCAAAGCTGCCGCTGCACGACCAGCCGGGGTCGCTCTGGCAATACGGCCATTCCACCGACGTCCTGGCGCGGATCATGGAGATCGTATCTGGAAAATCCCTGCTCGAGGTTGAGAGGGAAAAGCTGCTCGATCCGCTCGGCATGAAGGACACCGGCTTTTTCGTTACCGATCCGGAGAAGCAGAAGCTGATCGCCCAGCCGATGCCGAACGACAGCGATTTCCGGGTCGGGCGCGAGAACAACCCGCAGGTCCCGAAGAATTGGCAGTCGGCGAGCGGCGGCATGGTTTCGACCATGTCGGACTTCGCGCGCTTTGCGCAGATGCTGCTCGATGGCGGCAAGTTCGAGGGCAAGACCTATCTGAGCCCCAAGGCCTTCGAACTGATGACCACGGATCATGTAGGCCCGGGTTCCGG
>Ga0066652_100002344_pt1 | contig 10326 bp, 7 predicted proteins | sample GraSoiAngelo_101_FD_71413 | JGI IMG/M metagenome (GOLD analysis project Ga0066652, IMG submission 71413) | Grasslands soil microbial communities from the Angelo Coastal Reserve, California, USA - 14_0903_02_30cm | ecosystem: Environmental > Terrestrial > Soil > Grasslands | place: USA... | reverse complement strand
GGAGTTTTCCTGGCGAGCGACGGCGCGGCGGCGATCACCGGGCAGGTGATTTATGTCGATGGCGGGTATCAGGTCATGGGAATGTGACGATTTCGGATTTCGGAAACCGGATTGCGGAAAGATAGACGACTTCAATCCTGCTCATGATCCTGATCCTAATTTTGATCCAGGGCTTAAACGGAGGATCAGGAGCAGGATCATGAGTAAGAGCTGGAGGAGAGAATGAATCTCGCTGAAGAACTCCGCGCGCTGCTTGGAAACGAGGCGGTTTCGGATGAGGCGGCGGAATTGCAGGCGCACGGCGGCGACAAATGGATCGCGAATCATCCGCCCGACGTGGTCGTCTTTGCCACTTCAACGGAACAGGTAAGCCGGCTGCTCCGGTTCGCGTCGGAGAGAAAGATTCCGGTCACCGCGCGAGGCGCGGGGTATGGCTACGTGGGGAGCTGCGTGCCGGTGAGGGGAGGAATCGCGCTCTCGCTCATGCGAATGAACCGGATCAAAGAGATCAATTTCGCCGATGCGGTAGCCGTGGTGGAGCCGGGAGTGATCACCGCCGATCTTCAGGAGAAGGCGAGGGAACAAAAGCTCTTTTATCCACCGGATCCGGCGAGCCAGAAGGATTGCACAATCGGCGGGAACATCGCGACCAATGCCGGCGGGCCGCGCTGTTTGAAATACGGGGTGACGCGCAACTATGTAATCGGCCTCGAGGTGGTGCTGGCCAGCGGCGAGGTGCTGCGGACCGGCGGGCGAGTCCATAAGAACAAGACCGGCTTCAATTTGATCGGGCTCTTCGTGGGCTCGGAAGGGATGCTCGGCGTGGTGACGGAGATCACGCTTCGATTGCTGCCGCTCCCGCCCGCGCGCGCAACCCTTTCCGCCTCGTTCGCGACGATGAGAGAGACGGCGGCGACAGTGCAGGCGATTTTTCAAGCGGGTTTTCTCCCGTCGACGCTGGAGATTGCCGATCAATACACGCTGGAAGCGGCGAGGCGTGACAAGGGAGTGTCGCACGTGCCGTCGGGAAGCGCGCATTTGCTGGTCGACGTCGATGGTCAGGTGGAAACGGTCCGAAGCGAGGCGGCGGCACTGGAGAAATTGATCTCGAGCCGGAACCCAAACTCGCTCGTGACTGCAACGGCAGAGGCAGATTGCGAAAATCTTTGGGCGCTGCGACGCGATTTCAGTAATTCCCTCCGCGCGACCGGCTTGACCAAGTTGAATGAGGACGTGGTCGTGCCACGGTCGCATTTGGTTGAGCTGATTGAGTTCGCCGAACTGCTTCAGAAACGCTCCGGTTTCCCCATTGCCTGTTTCGGTCATGCGGGGGACGGGAACATCCACGTCAACATCATGGTGGGGAATTACGAAGATCCCGCGGTCCAGAAAAAAGTGGGGCAAACGTTGGACGAATTGTTTCAGCAGGTGCTGGCCTGGGGTGGGGTGATCACCGGCGAGCATGGAATCGGCCTGGCGAAGAAGCGCTGGTGGCCGGAGGCGACGAGCGAGGTCGCCCGCGAGGCGCATCGCGCGATCAAGAATGCGCTCGATCCGGCAGGGATTTTGAATCCAGGGAAGTTTTTGGATTAGTTGTGGAAATATTTGTAGGGCGTTTCTGTGAAACGCCAATCGCCTTTGCCAAAGAGCCGGCGTCTGACACCGACGCCCTACAAGGGAAGGTCTTTCGGACGCCGCAGCGCGGCGTCCCTACCGGACGTTAAGCACCGCATTCACGGCGCGATGATCGCTCGATTGCGGTGACGTGTTTGCCACCCAGACGCGGGAGAGCTTCGCGCCGCGAAAAAAGATCTGGTCAAAAGAGGCGGCGGGATAGCGCAGATTGGGCGGGACCGTGATCCGCGACGACAACGGAATTCCCTGCCAGGCCCACGTGAAACCTTCGGCCAGTAAGCTAGGAATGGTTTTTTCCCCGGCGAAGCGCGGCTCGTCCGGCGCAGTGTTGAAATCGCCGCCGACGATCCAGGTGAGCGCACCCATTTTGCCGTAGGCCTCCTTCATTGCTCTCATGTGCGCAACAAGCTGGCGCATCGACACTTCCCGGATGCGCATGTCCTCGTGGACTTCGCCGCGATTGCTCTTCAGATGCAGCGCGTAAACCAGCAGCATCTGCCCGGGCGACAGTTGATAAGCGGCAAAGGCGAAGCCGCGCGGAGGTATGATCGCGCCGCCCGGTTTCCACGGTTCCGCCCAAGCGCTGATCGGTTGCAACCGGCTGGCGATGGCGATTTGCTGGCCTTCCTGCTGACCTTCGCGTGGTGGAAAATTCGAGCAGACATCGATCTTGAACCCGCTCAATGGCCGAATAGCGATGGACGCGTTCTGAAAATCGCGCACTTCCTCCAAGCCGATGACATCAGGGGCGGGCACGAGCTGGGTGAGGTCGCGATGGACCTCTCGAATCTGTCGATTTTCGTCTGCCCGCGAAGCATTGGGACGCCGACCGGGAAACCACTGGATGTTCCAAAAGGTGGCAGTGATCGTGGCCGGAGGGGAGGCTGGAAGAAGAGGCGATGGGCTCGGCTCGGCCAGGAGAGTCCCGGCGAATAGGGTGACTGAGAGGAGCCGCAGGAGTTTGGGGGACACGATGGAAGGATATTCCGCGCTGACGATGAAGCGAGGGAAGAAACCAATTCCCCGACGTCGAGGGCCAGCCAAAAAAACACGTGGTCGGCTGGCGGAACGACCAAAATTGAGCCATATTACCTCCGCGAGCGCCGCTCAGGCCGATTCTTAACTAGAAGAATTTCTTTCCTGCGCGCTTTCCACGGCTCGCACTTCGCATGAAACCAGGAACCTTTACCCATACTCTCGCGGTAGTCTTGTCGTCAGTCGCCGGCCTCTTTACCCACAGCGCCGTGGCCGCGCCGGCAGGCGGAGCGGTCAAGCTCAGTAAGAAGTCAGGTAAAGCGCAGGGAAGCAGCCTGCTGAATGTCGATCCGTACGCCTCCTCGGCGAAAGCCGATCCTCCTCTTCTGGCCAAACCGGGCGAACGCTACCCTTGGAAGACGCAAATTGTCACGACGGTTTTCTGGATCGGAGAAAAGCCGACCGCCAACAATCCCGTTCCAAACCGCTCGAGTTCCTGGGATGCGAACTGGACCCGCAGTTATGGCGGGTTCGACAATCCTGATCGTTCGTCGCGTCATGATTTCATTCCGGCGAATTTCACCCCACGCCAGAATCCCTTTTATGTGGCGCTTCCCTACAACGATAAATCCAGAAATGGCCATCGGCCCGAGGCCCCGCGCGTGGTGCCATGGTTCAAGGAGGCGTATCAGGGTCCCGGAGTTTCGACCTGCAAAGGCCGCTGGATCGCGATTAAGAAAGGCAACAAAACCGTCTACGCCCAATGGGAGGATGCCGGCCCTTTCCGGACCGACCATTGGCAATACGTTTTCGGAAACGAACGGCCGAAACCGAATCTAAACCGGGGTGCCGGTCTGGACGTCTCCCCGGCGGTCCGGGATTATCTCGGCTTGGACGATACCGATGTGACCGACTGGAAATTCGTCGAATTCAGCGAGGTGCCTCAGGGTCCCTGGTCGAAGCACGGGGACAACAACACCTTCGTCATGATGCAGCGCCAGAATACCAAGGCGATGGTCGAAGGACCGAAACCCGGCGGCATGACCGTTCAGCCGTAGCGGAAGCTCGCCGTCTCCTCCAGATGCGTTCTCTGTCGAGCCGCGGACGCGCAATTACAACGGCTCCGCAGAGCGTCGCCCTACCAAGTCGAACTCAAAGAAGTCAGAACAACTCCGGGTGATCGTCCTCTTGGTCCGAGCCGATGGCGGAGCGGATTTTTGCGAGGAGTTCGCTAAAGTCGTACGGCTTTTGGATGGTATCGAGCACGCCGGCTTTTAGCATTTCGGACCGGATGGTCGGTTCGAGATATCCGCTGGCGACAATTGCCCGCACGCCCGGTTTGTTTTCCTTCATTTTCAGAAAGGCTTCGCGCCCTCCCAGACGCGGCAGCCCCAGGTCGCAAACTACCAGGCCGATCTCGTCTCGATGCGTCTCGAAAAGTTCGACGGCTTCCACGCCATCCTTCGCGGCGATTACCCGGTAGCCTTCGCCTTCCAAAACTGTCACTCCCAGATCGCGCAGCATCTCCTCGTCTTCGACGAGAAGGATTGTCCGGGGAGCGTCTGGTTTGCGGGTGATTTTCTTCATGGTCCCGCCGTCGAACTCTTCGAAGGAGTGTTCGACGGGCAAATAGATCGTGAAGACTGTGCCGGCGTCCGGTTCGCTGTCCACCTGGACAAATCCGCGGTGATTGTTCACCACGCCATAAACAACCGACAACCCGAGCCCAGTCCCTTTTCCGCGCTCTTTCGTGGTGAAAAACGGTTCGAAAATGTGTGATTTTACCTGGCGGGTCATGCCACTGCCGGTATCGCGGACCCGGATGCGCGCGTAGTTCTGCGCGGCCGCGCCGGTGAACGCTTCGGTCAGTTCCTCCCCGGAGGTGATCGAGGTTTCCAGGGTGAGGATTCCGCCGTTTTTCATCGCGTCGCGCGCGTTGACGCAAAGATTCAGCAACACCTGATGGATCTGACTCCGGTCCGCCGTGATCGGCGGAAGGTCGGGCTGCAAGAGCAACTCGAAGTTGATCGTTTTCGGGAAGGTCGCCTGCAGCATCTGTTCGAGCTCACAGACGAGCGCGTTGAGATCGAGCGAAGAAAAACGGGCCTCGGTCTGGCGGGCTGAGGTGAGCAGCTGTTGCACAAGCGCCGCACCGCGCTCGACCGCATCCTTGATTATTTTGATGGCGGGCGGCGTCTCGGGTTGGGCGTTGAGGGTCTCGAGCCGATTCGTGTATCCCAGAATGATGGCGAGAATGTTGTTAAAATCGTGCGCGATTCCGCCCGCGAGAGTTCCGAGTCCCTCCATTTTCTGCGCCTGGATGAGCTGCATCTCGAGGCGCTTTCGCTTGGTGTCGTTAAAGAGATAGACCTGCAATTCCGTCAGTGTGCCGTCGGTAAATGTCCCAACCAGGCGGGCCACGACATGGACCGGGTCACCATCGCGATGGCTCATCTCGAGTTCGTGGCGCTCGACAATTCCGTGTTGCCGCACAATCTCCAGCAGTTCGACGCCCTCTTTCCGGCTGCGGAGAAGCTCGAGGAAATTTGTCCCCGTCGCTTCTTCGATCGACGCGAACCCGAAAATGTTCGCGAACGCCGGGTTGCAGGTCATGATCCGGCCGTCGACCTGGATGCTGAGCGTGCCTGTGAAGTCTTCGGTCACGAAGCGCCGGTAACGTGCTTCGCATTCGCGCAAGGCGGCTGTTTCCAGAGTGCGCGTGGTGATGTCGCTATTGATCTGCAAGCGGGGCGCGCCTGGGTTCCCCGCCTCGGTGGTCCATCGGCTGGCGACGACGATCCGCTCTCCGTTGCGGCGGACCTGCTTCAGTTCGCCTTGCCAATGCGATTGCTCCCGCAGGCTCGACTCGAGCTGGCCGGCCTCCCCCGAAAGGTCCGTCCGCAGCAGCGCGTGAAGCTCCTGCCCAAGCGCGTCGTTTTTTTCCCAGCCGTACATGCGGCAGGCCCCCTGATTCCACGAGGTGATCGTGCCATCGGCATCCGTTAGGATGATGGCGTCGTCGGCAAGGTCGAGCAGTTCTGTCTGCTCGGTGAGGTGGTCCGAGAGAGGCATCACAAGCGTATGCGAGCGAAAGCTATTGTCGTGCCGCGATCATGGTCTGGAAGAGGTTGTCTTTGGGGTGGCGCTGGGCTGAGCCGCGTTGCGGGCGCGAAGGTCATCCAGTCCCCCGGCGGCAAAGAGATAAAAGAACGCGAGAAGCGCGCCTGCCACCATGAAGAACAAAAAGAGGATGCTGACAATCTTCAATCCACGGTAGGGCGTGCCCGCCTTGCCCCGCGCCGCCCTCTGCTGCATGAGTTCGAGCTCGAGCAGGCGCATGGCTTCGTCCGGATCAGCCGTTTCCCGCTTGTCGTCCCGGTCGGAATTCATCGAAAAGAATCTTAACCAATCAACGGAAAGACCAAGTGGATTTTGCGCAGTTGTTATCCAGCAGGGGTTCGGATTTACGGCGTCCCGCTCAGACTGGGATTGCGGCGCGGGTCGCGGGCGCGGCTTATCGTCACGCCGCGTATCGGACGAAAGCCCCGGCTCGCGCGTCCTGACCCACACGGACAGGAATCTCCTCTGGGAGTTAGGGTTATGACATTCTCCTAAGGCGGTTTTTGGCAGCATTCGACCGGCGCTACTGGCACCGCATCTGCTCCCTAAAATGAATGCGCGCGACATTCACTCAAAAAGTCATTCTTTGCATGGTCGCCGGCTTTCTCGCGGCCTGCCTCATTCAGTGGGGAAAAGTGTTTGTCGAAGGCGCGGACGATGCCCTGAACAAGGGTTACAAACACACCTCGCCTGCGATTAGTCTGACCGCCAAGCCTTAGTCTGGCGAAAGACGATTGCCGATTCACGGGCCGCGCCTAGTTTGCGAGGCACCCCATGAAAATCGGTTTCGCTCAAATCAATCCGACCGTCGGAGATCTGAACGGCAACTTCGAGAAGATTGCCGCCGCCTACGAGCGGCTGGAGGCGGCCGGAGCGGAATTGATCGTAACCCCGGAACTCGCCATAACCGGTTATCCGCCGCAGGATCTCCTCTTCAAATCGCAATTCGTCCCGCAAAATCTCGAGATCCTGGAAAAATTGCAGGCGCGGATCCGTGGTGCCGGTTTGCTGGTCGGTTTCGTCGACCGAAACCAGGGGCGCGGCAAACCGTTTCACAACGCTGCTGCCCTGCTCCAATCGGACGCCCCAAGCGCCAGGACCCACAAATCGCTCCTGCCAACCTACGATGTCTTCGACGAAGACCGCTATTTCGAGCCGGCCGGGGGGGTTACCCCGTTGCTATTTGGCGGCCGCAAGATCGGCGTCACCATTTGCGAAGATATCTGGACCGAACGGTACCTGCCCCGCCCGCTCTACGACGTCGAGCCGGTCCGCTCGCTGGTGGAGCAGGGCGCGGAACTGATTCTAAATCTGAGCGCGTCGCCTTTCGGTTTGGGTAAGCCGGGCATCCGCCGCGAAATGGTGAGCACGCTGGCCCGCACTTATCACCGGTCGATTTGTTATTGCAACGCAGTCGGCGGGAACGACCAATTGGTTTTCGATGGCGGCTCCATCGCGGTCAACGCCGAAGGTGGATTGATTGCGCAGTTACCGGCATTCCAATCCGCCGAGGAGATTGTTGAGACCGGGACGTCGCAGGCAATTCCACTGCCGGCCAACGACGACATAGTCGACCTGTTCGGCGCTCTCTCGTTAGGCTTGCGGGATTATCTGACGAAATGCGGTTTCAAATCGGCCGTACTCGGCCTGAGCGGAGGCATCGATTCCGCCGTCGTCGCCGCGATCGCGGTGGACGCGCTCGGCCCGGATAACGTGGTTGGCGTATCCATGCCGAGCCCGTACTCATCCCGCGGCAGCATCGACGACGCGCTCGCGCTCGCCCGAAATCTCGGCATCAAATGCCTGCAAATTCCGATCGCGAACGCTTTCACGGCGTTTAAGGCTCAGTTCACGGAAATCTTTGCCGGTCTGCCCGAGGACACGACGGAAGAAAACATGCAGGCGCGCCTGCGGGGAATGATTCTGATGGGGCTCTCGAACAAGTTCGGCCACCTCGTCCTCAGCACGGGAAACAAAAGCGAACTGTCAGTGGGCTACTGCACCCTTTATGGCGACATGGCGGGCGGTCTGGCCGTGATCAGCGACGTGCCGAAGACGATGGTTTACGCGCTGGCCCGCTGGATAAATTCCGATAAATCGCGAGCAGGTCGGCAGCGCGAAATCATTCCCATTTCGACTATTGAGAAGCCTCCGAGTGCCGAATTGCGACCGGACCAGACCGATCAGGACACCTTGCCGCCGTATGAAGTGCTCGATGAAATCCTGCGGCTCTACGTCGAGGAAAACATGAGTGCGCGCGACATTGTCGGCCATGGCTTTGATGAGAAAACGGTGCGGTGGGTGCAGCGGCGCGTGGACACCAACGAATACAAACGGGAGCAGGCAGCTCCCGGGATCAAGGTCACCAGCCGCGCCTTTGGCGTCGGGAGACGAATGCCGATCGCGCAGAAGTACGTCGACTAACGAGGCCTTGAGGGCCCCTCACCTGGCGCTACGCGTCCTCCTCTCCCCGAGGGGAGAGGATTGAGGTGAGGGGCTTCCGCAGTTTGTTTGCCTGCTGATGACTTGTGAGATGGCTTCCGGGAACATGCGGGCTTCGCGAAAAGTCTTGTCACGTTGATTGAGTTTAAACAGTCTGTAGCCGCTTCCCAAACCAGCGGTCTGACTTGCAGCTCCCGAATCCACCTCCACTTCGCCCGGCTCTTGCCGTCGTTGCCGCGGTTTTTCTTATCGTGCGCCTAAGTGCTCACGCTCTGACGCCCCCGCCTTGGAAGGAGAGAATTCTCTGCGCGATCCCAATTCCCGTCACGGAGACGGAATCAGCGCTGCCGGTTGTGGTCTATACGACCGAATTCATGCAAAAGAATGGCGCTAATACGCCGATCGAGGGTCTCCGACAGCTGCCATTCTTTGTCGGAACCACTCAAACGGAAAATGATTCGAACGGTGGCGACGGCAGCGCGTTCATTAATCTCTATGGGCTCGGCGCGAACAATGTCCTGACGCTAATCAACGGCCGTCGCGCCTTTGCCTTCTCCGACATCAACGCCATCCCTATCGCTGCTCTTTCTCGCACCGAAATCTTTGGCGGCAATGCCTACGGTTCCGATTCGACGGGCGGCGTGGTGAACTTAATCATGCTCAATGGCCCTGGTGAACGACCCTACGAAGGCGCGGAGCTTCACGCCCTTTATGGGAACACGACGGACGCAGATGCGCACGTTCGCCAAGTCTACGTAGGTGGTGGCGTGACAGGATTGGATGGGAAAGTCTCCATCGCGGCGGCGGGTGAATACTACTCGCGCGCGGGCCTGTTCTCGCGTGATCGTGAGATCTCGAGTTCAGGGGACAGAAGTAACAATCTGACCGGCTTGGGATTGGGCGGCACCAACAATAACAGCCCCACTTTCGGCGGCCGCGTTACCATTCTGAATGCCGGCTCGAGCCTTGGCGGTGGAGGCGTTCCCACCGGAACCCTCATCTTGACCAACCTGTCGAATAACCAAGTCACGCCGTTCAGCTATCGGCGATTCGAACAGGGAGCAGGCACAGCTGGAACTGACCCGTCGCGCTTTAACTTCCGCGCCTTCACCCCTGCCATTCCGGCAATGGAGAAAGCGATGTACTTCGTCACCGGTCGGTACAAAATCTTTGGCGATGGCCTCCAGCTTTATGGAGACATCATGTATTCCAAGGTGAAGCAGGATAATGCCATATCCAGTTCGCCATTTGCGTTGAGTTCGGCAACCAACGGCCGGGACGAAGCCAGAGCGTCCTCCTTCAACCCCTTTGGTAATAACCTGAGTTCGATTTCCTATCGTCTCCAGCAGGAGCTCGGCAATCGCAGGTCATTCTTCGACAAGGACTATTATCGTTATGTCGTCGGAATTAATGGGGACTTCGACATCAAGGACAACGAATTCATCAGCCGTTTTGCATATGATTCTGGGTTTGTCTATGAACGCCTTAATTACCAGCGCGTAGATAGCGGCGACGCCAGACGCTCTTATTTGAGAGCACTGATCGCCCCGATCGGGTTTGTTAATAATGTTGCCCCGCTTCCGCGGCTACCATCCGGCATTTTCAATCCATTTATCGGCATTAATGCCCCGGTCACAGGAACTGCTCCGATCTATAACAACACCAACTCTGCGACGCCCAATTTCCAGAACGGCGTTCCCATTGGGTCTGCGCCGTACGATAACAGAATCGCGGCTAATGATTGGACGAGTACCGACCCCCTCGGTCGGGCAAACGGAGCCGCGTATGTTAGCCACTCGCTCTTCTATGAGCGCGACTGCCTCGTTGATGTCAAGGTTAACGGCCACCTGTTCCCGAACTTATGGAACGGTGGTCTCGATTTTGCAGCGGGTTTTGAGAAGAGGGATATCAACCAAAAGCAGATTCCTGATCCCGTTCAGGCATCCGGGGATCAACTGGGTTTCAGCCAGTTAGCGACTTTCAAGTTTCGTGAGGAGGTTGACGCCTGGTTCATTGAGGTCGGATTCCCATTGGTCACGAATGCAATGGGCGTCCCATTCATCCGTTCGCTCGATCTGGATTTCCAATGGCGTCGAGAGGAATTTAGCGACACCAACTTGCTCTCGGGCCCCTTTTCTCCGCAACAGACCTCGG
>Ga0066652_100002343_pt1 | contig 10328 bp, 7 predicted proteins | sample GraSoiAngelo_101_FD_71413 | JGI IMG/M metagenome (GOLD analysis project Ga0066652, IMG submission 71413) | Grasslands soil microbial communities from the Angelo Coastal Reserve, California, USA - 14_0903_02_30cm | ecosystem: Environmental > Terrestrial > Soil > Grasslands | place: USA... | reverse complement strand
GCTCAAGTATCAGGGGCAAGGCACGATCCTCTTCTGCGACGAGATCCATCGCTTCAACAAGGCGCAGCAGGATGCGTTTCTGCCGTGGGTCGAGAACGGCATCATCACGCTCATCGGCGCGACGACGGAGAATCCGAGCTTCGAACTCACCGGAGCGCTCCTGTCGCGGTGTCGCGTCTTCGTCCTCGAAGCACTCACCGATGCGCACATACGGACGGTGATCGAGAGGGCACTGCTCCCATCGGGAAACGAGAAACGGGAGACGGGAAACGTATTGAGCGAAGATGCTATGGACGCGTTGGTCAGACATGCGCAAGGTGACGCGCGACGAGCGCTGAACACGTTAGAAGCATTGCTCCAGCACGTGCACGTTTCCCGTGTCCCGTTTCCCGTGTCCCGAAATACCGTCGATCAGGTGTTAGAGCGTCCGTTGCCGGCCTACGACAAAGCCGGCGAGCAGCACTTCAACTTGATCTCGGCGCTGCACAAGGCGGTGCGCGGATCCGATGTCGATGGAGCGCTGTACTGGCTCGCTCGGATGCTGGCCGGCGGCGAAGATCCGCTCTACATCGCGCGACGCCTCGTGCGGATGTCGATCGAGGACATTGGCCTGGCGGATCCGCGCGGACTGACGGTCGCGCTGGCGGCCAAAGACGCCTATCACTTCCTCGGCAGTCCTGAAGGCGAGCTGGCGCTCGCCGAAGCGACGATCTATCTCGCGACTGCGCCCAAATCCAATCGCGGGTACGTCGCGTTCGGAGAAGCGCAGACCGCGGCCGAGGCGCACCCCGCCGAGCCGGTACCGCTGCACATCCGTAACGCACCCACGCCACTCATGAAGGAGCTGGGCTATGGTGCGGGCTACAAGTACGCGTTCGACTCCGAGAACGCCTACGTGCCTCAGGAGTACCTGCCCGAGACGCTGCGCGGGGCCAAATGGTACGAGCCGACGGCGTTCGGGTACGAGAAGACCATTGGGGAGCGCATGGAGTTCTGGGAGATGATCAAGCGAAAAGCGGCAAGTGCAGAACGGGAAACCTGATAAACGATACATCTTTCCTTTCTTCTGTAAGCGCACTGCAACAAATCTAGGCTCCGCAGGATCGTCGTCCGGTCCGACGCAACACTGTATCACAAGGCGCCCCAATCGTTTAATTCGCTTGACACACGGGAATCGCCCGTGACTGGACAGGTACGAGGGTTGCGACCCGCGGGGCGGGGTCGCCGCACAGGACCCCCGTGTCCTGAGCCCAGAGGATTCCGATGCTGGCAGGTGGTGTGCAGTGCCTTGTGACCGGTGGTGCCGGCTTCATCGGGTCCCACGTAGCAACTCGGGTGGCCGCGCTGGGGTGCCGGGTGCGTGTCGTGGACGACCTCAGCACTGGCGATGAATCGAACCTCACGGAGCTCGCTGGAAGGATCGAGTTCCTGCGCGGTGATCTCTGCGACCCGGCCGTGTGCCGGCAAGCGGTCGAAGGGGTCGCGATGGTATTTCACCTCGCCGCGATCCCGAGCGTTCCACGCTCGCTCGAAGACCCGTGGCGAAGCCACGACGCAAACGTCAACGCGACCCTGCGCTTGCTCGAAGCGTGCCGCAAGGCCGGCGTCCGGCGCGTCGTGTATTCGAGCTCGAGTTCCGTGTACGGCGACTGCGAGGTCCTCCCCAAGGTGGAGACCGCGGAGCCGTTGCCGCGCTCGCCCTACGCGACCTCGAAGCTCGCGGGTGAGCAGTACGTCCTGGCTTATGCACGGGCGGGGCTCGTCGAAGGCGTCGCCCTCCGGTACTTCAACGTATTTGGTCCACGCCAGAGTCCTCACTCGGCGTATGCGGCTGTCATCCCAGCCTTCCTGAGTGCCGCGGCTGAAGGGCGACGGCCCGTCGTGTTCGGCGACGGATCGCAGACACGAGATTTCACCTTCGTCGACAACGTCGTGGAAGCAAACATTCTGGCCGCCACCCGGCCGCGCGAGGCGGCGAATGGCTGGGTGGTGAACGTGGGTGCGGGAGTGCGGACGTCATTGCTGGCGCTGCTGGATGTGATCCGGAACGTCACAGGGCGTGCGATCCACCCTGAGTGTCGCTCGTCCCGGCCGGGCGATGTCCACGATTCGCTTGCGAGTCTCGATCGCGCCGCGCAGGTGCTTCGGTATCGACCGGCCATTGGACTCGAAGAAGGGTTGCAGCGGACCTGGGCTTGGTTCACCGAGAGTGAGACCCGGACTCGGGAGTCGCAGATGCGGCCGCGTCCCCGCGCGGTCGCGGCTGGGTCCGCGGCCGGTTCATAGCCCTCCTGTGGTGACCGACGGGCTCCTGGAGTACGCCGCACTAGCGTCTGCCATCGCTCTGGTTGTCGTGTGGGTCGGCTATCCGGCCGTCGTGGCCGCCCTGGCGCGATGCCTGAGTGCGCCCGATGCACGCGGGCGCCGTCAAGACGCGACCGTTTCGGTCGTGATCGCAACACGCGACGAGGCGCAGGCAATCCGCGTCCGCGTGAGAGACTGCCTGAGTCTGAACTATGCTCGGGCCAAACTTCAGGTGGTGGTGGCATTGGATCAGCGCGGTCACGTCGGCGCAGAGGACCTCGCTGATTTGCCGCGAGACCAAGTCGTCGTTGTGATGGGAGACGCTCCTGGTGGCAAAGCTGCCACTCTGAACGCCGCTGTGCGCGCTGCGTCCGGCACAATCCTCGTCTTCACGGACGCTCACCAGCGCTTCGACAGTGACGCCGTGCGCCATCTCGTGGACGCTCTGAGCGTGCCGAGAGTGGGCGTCGCGAGCGGCAGCCTCGCGATCCCAGCGCGGCCCGGTCACTGGACGTTGGTCTCGCGCTACTGGCTGTTCGAGCGCTGGCTGCGTCAGTGCGAAGCCCGCCTGCATTCCTGTATCGGCGTGAGCGGCGCGATCTACGCGATGCGCCGAGAGCTGTGGAGCGCGTTACCGGCCAATTTGATCCTCGACGACCTCTACGTGCCGATGAAGGCGGTGTTGGCCGGGTGGCGCGTCGCGTTTGTCGGACGTGCACGGGCCTCCGAGCTACGCGAGCATTCCGCGATCGCGGAGTATCGGCGCAAAGTTCGAACACTCACTGGTGTGGTCCAGTTGTGTGCTTGGCTGCCGGAAGTGCTGCTGCCCGTCCGCAACCCGGTGTGGTTCCAATTCGTGTTTCACAAGGTGTTGCGCCTGTTCACGCCGTACTGGACGGCGCTCGTGCTTGTCTGGTCCCTCCCCGCCGCCGTGGGACTGTTGGGCGGCTCCCTTCCCGCTGCGCTCGTGGTCGCTGCCACTTTGGTGTTGTGGACGGTGTGGAGGCGGGGACCGTGGAGCAGTCGCGTGCGGCGGTTCGCGGTTGAGGCGATACTCATTCATCTCGCGGTCGTGATAGCCGGTTACAACGGTCTGCGGGGGCGGTGGCATGTCTGGCATCGCTAGAGGCCGGGTGAGCCCGGTTGGCTGGCAGGGAGCCACGGCTGCGCCGCACACGGAACGGTCGGCGGTGGCTCCGGTCTTCTGGCGAGGGGCACCGTGGCTAGCGATAGCGTTGGTGGCCATCGTCGTGGCGCGATTGCACGAGGTCATTCCGTCGCTCCAAGTGGTACGACCGGCGTTCGTCGGCTCGGCAGCGCTCCTTCTCATCCTGCTATTGCAAGCAAACCGCGAGATGTGGCGGCGTCTGTTTAGCCTCACCACCACTCAGTTGCTGTGCGCTTACGTTGCGTGGGCGGCAGTCACCATTCCGTTCGCTTTCTGGCCCGGCCTCGCGTTCACCACGGTCCTGGACCTGCTTCCCGGGACAGCGATGTTCATAGCGGTTGTCATGTGCGCCCCGACTCGGGTGAATCTCGACAGATTGCAGCTTGGGTTGGTGGTGGCGCTCGCCATCTTCGCTGTCGGGTCGCTCCTGTGGGGCCCGCGCGTTGTGATTGGTCGAGTAGGTGGTGTTGGCGCGACGTACGATCCCAACGACATGGCTACGGCCATGGCGGTTGGGTTCCCGCTCGCCGCGGGGCTGATGAGCCGTGTGGCGGGAGTCCGACGGTTCCTGTTGCTCGCGGCTGTATTCGCGTTCGGAGCCGCGGTTGCGGCGTCCGCGTCCCGGGGCGGGATGGTCGCGTTCGGGGTCGGGGCGGTGGTCCTGGCCGCCGGCCAGCGCGGGAGCCGGCGGATGGTGCATCTGGCCGCGATCGGGCTTGGGGCGATCGTCGTGTGGCTGAGCGCGGGTCCCGTGGCTCGTGAACGCGCAGCCTCGGTGTTCACGCTCCAGGGTGATTATAACCTCCAGGACCCGAACGGACGGATCGCTGTCTGGAAGCGCGGCGCGACGTATTTCTTGGATCATCCGATCCTGGGCGTCGGCGCGGGCAACTTTGAAATGGCGGAGGGGGCTTCGCTCGAAGCCCGGGGAGAGCGCGGCAAGTGGAGTGCGGCGCACAATGCCTACATTCAAGCGTTTGCTGACCTCGGCGTCGTGGGTGGGACGATCTTTGTATCGCTGCTCGGTTTGGGCGGCTGGCAGGCGCGCCGCTTGTGGCGTCCGCCCCGCAGCCGCCTGTCGCCTTCGTTCCACCGACCGGAGCTGCTCGCCGCGTTATCTGCATTTGCCGTGGGGGCGTGCTTCTTGTCGTTCGCGTATTCGGCGATTCTTGTCGGCCTCATCGGCTTCATTTCTTTGGCCGCTGACACCGCGCGCGCGGAGCTGGGAGCGGGGCCGCGGCGCGGCGCTCCTATCCCGCTTGCTCCGCGGTTCTGGCGATCATCGTGACCTTGAATCCCTCCCCGGCCGAAGTTGAAATGGGTGGATACGGAGCGCGCCCCAAGGGATTGCGTGTAGCCGCGCTGGTCGCGACGGAGACGGTCTCGGGACCGGGACGCCAGCTCGCGGCGCTCGCGCGGGAAGTATCGGAAGTGGGGATCGAGTTCCTCGTCGTGTTATTCCACCGGCGCGGTCGGCCGACAACCGACTTCGCGCGGTACCTCGTAGAACGTGGCGTGTCACACCGCGTCGTGGAGGACCGTGGCCCGCTCGATTGGGGACTCGTTAGGCGGGTCCGAGGGCTGTTGGAGGACTGGCAACCGGCCGTCGTGCAGACGCATACCTACAAAGCAACGGCCGTCGCCTATATCCTCCACCAGCTGGGCGCCCCGTGGAAGTGGGTGGGATGCTTTCATGGGTTGACGACCGAAGACCGTAAGGCACGCTTCTACCACTGGATCGACCGGCGGCTGCTCAGCCGCGCAGACCGGATTGTCGTCGTTTCCCGAGAGCAAGTGAGGCTCTTCGACCACGACGGGCACAAGGTCCGGGTCATTCACAACGCGGCACTCAGGCTGGCCCGACACGAAGATGCAGTGGAGCGCCTGCGGCTCGGTACGCTGTTCACGCGGCTGGAGCGTCCCCGCATTGGTGTGGTCGGCCGGCTCAGTCCGGAGAAGGGGGTCGACGTCTTCCTCGAGGCGTGCGCTGTGCTGGTGGCACGTGGGAGGGCTTTTTCCGCTGTCGTGGCGGGAGACGGTCCGGAGCGGTCGCGGCTCGAGACGCTCAGCCGGCGCCTCGCGCTCGAGCAGCAGGTTCATTTCCTCTCACACGTTAGGGACATCGCCTCCGTGTACGCCCAACTCGACCTTCTGGTGCTTCCCTCACTCAGCGAGGGACTGCCCAATGCGCTGCTCGAGGCCCTGCAGGCTGATGTCCCGATCGTGGCGACGCGGGTGGGCGGCGTTCCGGAGGTAATCGGGTCGTCGGCCGCAGCCGTCTTGGTGCCGCCCGAGTCGGCGGACGCCCTGGCGGGCGCTATGGAAGCTGCCCTTGCGGGGGAGGCGCCGGAGGCGAGGATCGCACGTGCGGAGATCACGCGCCGGCTTTCGTTGTCGCGTCGAGTCGCCGACCACCTCGCGCTCTATGGGGACGTTCTCTATGGGCCTGCGACAACCGAGCGTTCGATCCTTGCGAATTGAGATGGTGTTACCCGAGCTGGATGCCGCGGGGATGGAGATCATGGTCGCGAACCTCACGCTAGGACTCGCGCGGCGTGGGCACGAGGTCGGCGTGACGTGCCTGGAGGCGGACGGGCCCATCGCGGAGGAGCTGCGAGCGGGGGGGATCCGGGTGGCCGTCGTCCCGACGCCAGGCCTCCGCACCATCCTCCGTCCGGTCCGGCTCGCAGCGTGGCTGCGGCGCGTGCGCCCCGACGTCGTGCACGTGCACACTGGCGGATGGCTCAAAGGTGCGCGGGCCGCGCGTCGGGTCGGCGGGCCGCGGGTGGTCCATACGATGCACGGACGGCTGGACGACGAACGGTGGTACACGCTGCTGCTGGACCGGTGGGCGGGCCGGCATACGGACCGAGTGGTCGCGGTCTCGGAGACATTGCGTCAGTACTTGGTGGGCCGAGTCGGCCTGCTGGCGGCGCAGACGACGGTTATCCCGAACGGCATCGACACGGATCTGTTCCGGCCGGGGCCGCGCCACGCCGCGTGGCGAGCGTTGCTCGGGATCCCGGACGGTGCCCCGGTGATCGGGAACGTCGCCCGGTTGGCCGCGGTGAAGGATCACGCGCTGCTGCTTGACGCGTTCGCTCTGGCGCGGAAGCGCGTCGCCGATGCTGTGCTCGTGGTAGCGGGCGACGGCGCGCTCCGTCAGACGCTGGAAGCGCAGGTTGCAGAGCTCCGCCTCACCCACGCTGTCCGCTTCTTGGGCGAGACGCGGGAGGTGGCAACGCTCTATCGCGAGTTCGATCTGCTCGCGCTCTCCTCCAAGTCCGAAGGCACGTCGATCAGCCTGCTCGAGGCGATGGCGAGCGGCGTGTGCGTTGTCGCCACGGCGGTGGGCGGAACACCGGCGCTGCTCGGTGAGGGCCGGTTCGGCCGACTCGTTCCCCACGGGGACCCGCATGCGCTCGCCGCTGCATTCGTCGACCTGCTCCATGATCAGCGCAAGCGGGAGCGGCTGGCCGCTGCGGCCCGCGATGAGGTGCTCGCGAAGTACAGTCTCGAGGCCATGCTGACCGCGTATGAGCGCGAGTACGGGTGGACAACTCAACGCGGGCGCATACCGCTCGGGGCGGAGGTGTCCTGATGTGCGGACTCGCCGGCGGCATAGCTCTGGCAAGCGACGCGCGGGTCGATCGCGGGCGCCTCCGCCGGATGGCCGCGCTGGTCGCGCATCGCGGCCCCGATGACGAGGGATCTTGGAGCGATGCCCCGGGCCGCGTCGCGTTGGCGCACCGGCGACTCTCCGTCATCGATGTGGCGGGTGGTCACCAGCCGATGTGCAACGACTCGGGGACGATCGCGCTCGTGTTTAACGGAGAGATCTACAACTATCGAGAGGAACGGCAGGCGCTGCTCGATAGCGGGATCACGTTCCGCACGAACTCCGATACGGAAGTGTTGCTGCGGTTGTACGAGCGTTATGGGAGCGAGTGCGTGCATCGCCTCCGCGGTATGTTTGCGTTCGCGTTGTGGGACGCGACTCGCGGCGAACTGTTCTTGGCACGCGACAGAGTGGGCAAGAAGCCGCTGTTCTATACGATTGAGGGTGGGTGCTTCTACTTCGCCTCCAGCTTGAACGCGCTCCGTGAGACGGGGAACCGCGCAGGACGCGTGAACCTCGAAGGACTGGACGCGTTTCTCAGTCTTGGCTACATCCCGGCCCCGCTCTCGATCTGGCAGGGGATTTCGAAGGTGCCCGCGGGTACGCTGCTACGGGTGAGCCCTGCGGGCCTCCAGGCGACACGGTATTGGCACTTCGAGACCGAACGGGAGGCGTTCGCCGGAACCTTCGCCGACGCCGTGGATCGGCTCGACGACTTGCTCACGACGGCGGTCGCGCTGCGCCTGCGCAGCGACGTGCCCCTCGGCGTCTTTCTCAGCGGTGGGATCGACTCGAGTCTCGTCACCGCGATCGCGAAGCGGCAGTCGACCAACCCGACGCTGACGTTTTCGATCGGCTTCGACGACCCGGCGTTTGACGAGGCGATGTACGCCGAGCAAGTTGCGGCGCACCTGGGGACGGAACATCACACCTTCCGCGCGCGTCCGGAGCTGTTGGGTATCGTTCCGGAAGTTGTCCGGCACTTCGGTGAGCCGTTCGCCGACTCCTCCGCGCTGCCGACGTTCATCCTGGCCCGGGAGACACGCCGGCACGTCACGGTCGCGCTGACCGGGGACGGTGGCGACGAGGGGTTCGGCGGCTACGATTGGTACGGGACCGCGGCGCGACTGAACCGGCTGAGTCACTTCGTCCCGAGAGCCGTGGCACGAGCGGCCTCCGTCGTATCGAGTGCGTTCGAAGGGCGGTGGCCGACCCTCCAGCGCGCGCGGCGGGGGTTGCACGTTCTCGCCATGTGCGAGCCCGAGCGGTTTGGCGCCCTGCGCACGTTCGTCGGTGGAGAAGAGGTGAGCAAGCTGTACGCCGGGGAGTTGCGGCGAGCGCACGACCACGGCGTGGACGCCGGAGCGTGGATCGCTGACCGATACCGCGAGGCGCCGGGCACGCCGCTGCGCCGCATGCGCGTCGCCGACATCACCACCTACCTTGCCGACGGCCTGATGCCCAAAGTGGACGTGACGAGCATGGCTCACGGGCTGGAGGCACGTGCGCCCCTGCTCGATCAGGAAATTCTGCGATTCGCACTCGGCCTACCCGACGCTTGGCTCGTCAACGGGAACGGCGGAAAGGGCATACTGAAGGCACTCCTCGGCAGGTACCTGCCGAGGACGCTATTTCAGCGTCCCAAGCAGGGATTCTCCGTGCCACTGGGCCGCTGGTTCGCCAAGACGATGCGAAACGGCGCGCTGGACGACTTGTACCACGCGGAGGTGCTGCTGGACACCGGCTGGTTTCATCCTCGGGGGATCGAACAGCTCGTCCACGAGCAGCGAGCCGGCCTGCGGGATCAGACGCAGCGGCTCTACAGCCTTGTCGTGCTCCGCGAGTGGCTGAAGCAATGGTGAAGCGCATCGCCAAACGCTGGTTGGCGGCACTCTTGTGCGCCCTGGGATTCCATCACGTAGCGCGCTGGTTTCATCGACGGCAGCTGCTGATCCTCGCCTACCATGGCGTCAGCGAAAGCCCAGGTCCGGGGTCGTGGTGGCACCTGGTGTCGGCGGATCAGTTCAAGCAGCAGCTCCGTTACCTCACCCGCCATTACCGAGTGCTGAGCCTCGATGACGCCCTCCGCGAATTGTGGTCTGGTGGGCTCGCGAAGCCGACCGCCTGTATCACCTTCGATGACGGCTACCACAACAACTGCACCGTCGCGCTGCCCATCCTTCGCACGTTCCAAGCGCCGGCGACCGTGTACCTCGCCACAGGCATGGTGGGCACCGATCGGCGTCTCTGGACGGTGGTCCTCGAAGCGGCGTTCGTCGCGACGTCCGCCGCGAGTGTCACGTTCGACCAGACCGGCGCTGCATTGCGCGTCCCTTCGAATGTTGATGGCCGCCGCACGCTTGCTCACCAGGTGATCGACCAGCTCAAGCTGCTGCGCCCGGCCGCTCGTGATCCCGTGCTGGCAAGCCTGCACGTTCAGCTCGGAGACGGGGCGAGGACAGAGGGGGGGGCGGGGGCGGGCAATGACGACTTCACCATGATGAATTGGGCCGACGCACGGACAATGGAGGCGACTGGACTCGTGTCCTTCGGTGGTCATACGATGAATCACGAGATCGTGAGTCGCCTTGATGAGCAGGAACTCGAACGCGAGATAAACGAGTGTCTCTCCACTTTGCGTTGTAACCTCGCGCGCGTGTCTCCGACGTTCGCGTTTCCCAACGGTCGAGTGGAGGACTTCGATGAGCGGTCGATCGTGGTACTACGACGCGCCGGCACGGTCGCCGCATTGTCAACCATTGCTGGTTTGAACGACCGGACCACCGATTCGTATGCCCTACGGAGGATCTCCGTGGGTGATAGCCTCAGCTACAGCGCGTTTCGCCTCCAGACGTCTGGTTTCGTCCATGCCCTCAAGAGCTGGCTCCTCGGCCGCCGTGGGCCTGGTGCCTCCCACGGCGGCCAGGGAGCGCTGCTTGCGGCAAAACAGGTAGCGATAGGACTGGGTATAGCTCTGGTTGAACTGCTTGAAACCATCTAGCCAAGCCGTGTTCCGCCGGCGCACCCGGGACAACGCACCAAGCCCTCCCTCACCGCCGTGGGCCTTACGAACCCACGGCGACGAGAGAGGGCGCGGCGTGAATTGGGCTGCCTACTGGCGGTAGAAGAGGTACCGGTAGGCGCTGGTGTAGTTCTGATTGAACTGTTTGTAGAGGCTGATGTCGGCCCCGTTGACACCGCCGGCGAAGATCGCATCCGCCTCGGTCTTGTAGCTGG
>Ga0066652_100002341_pt1 | contig 10334 bp, 10 predicted proteins | sample GraSoiAngelo_101_FD_71413 | JGI IMG/M metagenome (GOLD analysis project Ga0066652, IMG submission 71413) | Grasslands soil microbial communities from the Angelo Coastal Reserve, California, USA - 14_0903_02_30cm | ecosystem: Environmental > Terrestrial > Soil > Grasslands | place: USA... | reverse complement strand
ACGAGCGCCCCGACGAAGTAGCTCGGCGCGCTCCACAGGAAGTTCTCGTGCCACACCTTGAAGAGCGGCTGCTTCACCGACAGCGCGATCGCCGAGGCGACGGTGAACGTGTTGAAGACGAAGTACGCCGTCGCCGCGCCGAGCAGCGGCTTGGCGATCGCGAACGACGTGATGATCCCGGCCTGGCCGCCGAGCCGGTGGAACACGAAGCCCGCGGCCTGGACGGTCACGATCAGGCACGCCATGCTGAACAGCGTGCGGTGGATCGGGTTGCGCTCCTTGATCCGGAACGTGCACTGGCTGAAGGCGCTCGCCGCCGCGACCAGCATCGTCTCGTTCGGGCCGAGCAGCAGAAGCGAGGCGAAGTCGACCGCGTACGAGACCGACATCGTCGAGGAGCGCCGCGCCAGCGGCAGGTTCACCTTGAAGACCGAGGTGATCGACGAGAGCAGCAGCAGGCCGAGGAACACCCACGGGCTGCCGTTGAAATGGGTCGGGAAGAACACCGCCAGCATGACGGCGCCGAGTCCGATGATGGCGCAGACGTAGATCCGCGCGGCGAGCGGCAGCGATTTCATCGCAGGGCTGGATCCGTGACCAGCAGACGGGACCGGCGGCGGATCTCGCGAGCGCCCCACAGGATGTTGTCGGTTTCGTCGAGAACGTTGGTGTCCCAGACGATGATCCGCGCGCCGAGCGCAGGCGTGGGCTCGGCGTCCCCTTCTTCGCGGGAACCCCAGACGAGGCTGTCGCCGGCGTCGGTCGCGCCCCAGACCACGTTCTCGCAATCGGCCCCGCCGCACTCGGTGCCCCAGACGATGTTCTCGCCGGCACTCTCGCCGTCGCCCGCCGTGCCGATCGCGATCGGCGCGCCGCCGGGCGCCTCGGTGCTGCCCCAGGTCACGCCGGTGGCCCACGCGTTCGCGTCCGCGCGCAGGTGCCCGCCGGACATCCGCCGGTTGCCCCAGATCACCTGGCCGCTCCAGGCTGCCGTATCGGCAGCGGGAACCGGCTGCGGCGCGAGACGGCTGGCCGGCGCGAGCGACTGAGCGAGCTCGACCGCGCCGCGCGCGTTGAGGAATCCGGCCCCCTGCGTCAGCGCGTTCAGCCCCTCGTGGGACTCCGCGGTGAACTGCAGGATCGCCTTGACGAGATTCGGCGTCAGCGCCGGGTTGGTCTGGAGCATCAGCGCGATCGTGCCGCTGACCACCGGCGAGGCCATGCTGGTGCCGCTCATCGAGAGATACGGCTCGTTCGCGGTTGGCACCGTCCCCCACAGCCGCATCAGCGGCCGCGTGTTGTAGAGCGTGCTGCCGGCCTCGGTGAGCGACTCGATGCCGACGCCGGGCGCGACGAGATCCGGCTTGGCCTGGAAGTCGAGCGCGGTCGGGCCGCGCGAGCTGAACCCGGCGATGGTGTCGTCCGAGCGATCGACCGTGCCGTTGTGGCTCGAGGCGCCGACCGTGATGACCCACGGCGCGTTGCCCGGCGCGCCGATCGCGCCGTACTGCACCTTGCCGTCCGGACCCTTGCCGAGATTGCCGGCCGCCGAGACGACGATCAGTCCGGCGTCGACGGCGCGCTTCGCCGCGAGCGTCAGCGGGTCGGTCGTGTACGACTCGTAGACGCCGGCGGCGACCGAGAGGTTGATGATGCGCAGGTGCAGCGCGTCCTTGTTCGCGATCGCGTAATCGATGGCGGCGATCACGTTGCTGATGTAGCCCTGGCCGGTGGCGTCGAGCACTTTCTCGACGAGAAGCGTCGCGCCCGGGGCGACACCGCGGCGCCGGCCGCCCGAGTCATGGCCGTCGCCGGCGAGGATCCCGGCGACGTGCGTGCCGTGGCCGTAGTCGTCGTAGGCGGCGGGCAGGAAGTTGACGAAGTCGACGAAGCGGGTGACGCGGTTCGGACCGAGGTCGTCGTGCCAGTTGGCCACGCCCGAGTCGATCACCGCGATGCCCACGCCGGTGCCGTCGAGGCCGAGCGTGTCCTGCACCCAGGTCGCCCCGATCGTCGCGCCGGTGCGCTCCATGGTGCCGTGGACGCGGCGGTCGAGGCTGACGCCGTTCACGCCGGGCAGGCGGGCAAGGGCGTCGAGCGCGGTGTCAGGAATCTCCGCGACCTGGCCGCCCACCGCCGGCAGCCGGCGCCCGACGATGCCGCGCAGTCCCCGCACAGAGGCGATGGCGGCCTCGGCCGGGATTCCCGGATTGAGGCGGAGGATGACGCGGGACTTGCCCCGCGGCGACGTCGCGCGCTCGCGCAGTTCGCGATCCAGCTTCGCGCCCGCCACCAGCGTGGCGCGCGGCACGGGACGAGGCGCGGCCCAGGCGGCCGGCGCCAGCGCCGTCAGAATCGCGCCAAGTGTGAGGAAACGTCGCAGCATTTCGCAGGGTGCCGGCTCAGTGGCCCAAAGGCTTTCGGGCGTGCAATCCGTCTGCCGGGTATGTCACACCGGTAACGAATATTTAAACACTTGTAAATGAATCAGTTACGGGATTCTGTGGGCGCTGCCCTTAAAGAGAAGTGCACACGGCCTTGTCACACGGTGTGCCGTCTTGAAACACCGCCTGCGAAATTGGCAGCTAAGTCCTTTTGATTCTATATGCTGCCACGTGTTCCAAAATCACGGATTTTCAGGCTTCGCTGTTCTGTTTCGAGACGGGGCCGGAGCCTCTTCCAGGCCGTATTCGACGATCTTGCGATACAGGGTGCCCCGGCTGATCTCGAGCACCGAAGCCGCCTGCTTCTTGTTCCAGTTGACGCTCTCGAGGACGCGGGCAATGTGCGCGCGTTCGGCATCGGCCAGTGACGGCAGGCGGTCGCGGGACGTCTCGGCCGGCGTCTCGGTGGCGTGCAGGAACTCGATGTCGGCCGGGCGGATGACCCGCCCCGGCGACGACAGCGCCGCGCGCGAGACCGTGCTTTCGAGCTCGCGGATGTTGCCCGGCCAGTGGTACCCCATGAGGAGGTCGGAGGCCTCTTTCGCGAAGCTCTTGCCGTCGAGCGGCAGCCCGTTGGCCGCGCAGTAGCGGCCGAGGAACCGCTGGGCGAGGACGGGAATGTCGCTCGAGCGCTCGCGCAGCGACGGCAGGCGGATCGAAAAGGCGTTGACGCGGTAGTAGAGATCTTCGCGGAAGCGCGTGTCGCGGACGAACGCGTCGAGCGGCCGGTTGGTGGCTGAGATCAGCCGGAAGTTCACCTCGATCGAGGTGTTGCCCCCGAGGCGCTCGAACCGGCGCTCCTCGAGCACGCGCAACAGCTTCGCCTGCGCGATGAGCGACATGTCGCCGATCTCGTCGAGGAAGAGCGTGCCGTTGTTGGCGAGCTCGAGGCGCCCGGGCTTGCGGTCGTGGGCGCCGGTGAACGCCCCTTTTTCGTAGCCGAAGATTTCCGATTCGAAGAGCGTGTCGGGCAGCGCGGCGCAGTTCACGGCCTGGAACCGATGGGTGCCGCGCCGGCTCAGCTCGTGAATCATCCGCGCCACGAGCTCCTTGCCCGAGCCGGTCGGGCCGAGGATGAGCACCGCGATGTCCGACTTCGCCGCGGTCCGGATCCACTCGAAGATGACCAGCATCTTCTCGTCCTTGCCGATCATCTCGCGGAAGCGCTGCACCGCCGGCGAGCGATCCTCGCTGCTGACCGTGGCGCGCCGCTCGAGGAACTCGTCGAGGAGATCGTGGATGACGTCCCCTTCGGGCTGGATGAAGCCGTACTTGGGGGCGCCGGGCCCGGCCGTCTTCTTCGCGATGCCGAACGCGTGCAGCTCGCGCACGCAGTTCTCGACGTCGAGCCGCATGCGGCCGAACGTCTGCATCAGCGCCTCGACGTCGAAGGTCTCGTCGGGGCGCGCGCACATGAAGCGCAGGATCCCGGCGCGCAGCGGCGACTGCACCAGGTTCTGGAACTTCGCGGTGAACTCGGCAGGATCGGTGCGCCGGGTGGCGGCGTTGTCGCCGTTAGACATGCTTCTTGTCGCCGTAGTAGGCCGACTGGTACTGGTTGATCAGCCGCTTCATTTCGACCGCGTCACGCTTTCTGTGGCCATGGCATCGCACCGGCTCGGAGCCGCCGCTGGTTTCGATCACGACGTTCGAGAAGAACAGGTTCGTGTCGATCTCCACCGACGCCACGTGCGCCATGTGGATGGAATGCTCGCGCCGGCCGAACCATTCCGGCGTGTAGTGCACCACGCTCGACGGCGTGATCGCGACCTGCGTCGGAAACAGGTGGTTCCCCCGGCTCCAGCGGCTCGCCCGGAACACGTGATCTCCCGGCAGCGGCCGCGCCCGCGCGACCACCCACGCCGCCAGGAGACCCGCCACGAGAAGGGCGCCCGCGGCCAGCCAGAGAAGCAGCGGGTTCGTGTCGGTCATCATCCTGGAATTGCGCGGGGACGCCTACAGTCGCTCCCCCGGGCGCTGCTGTCAAGGTACACCGGATTTGTTATTCTCTGTACATGCCCCACAGAGCGCCCGGGTCCCCGGGCCACGGCCCCGGTCATTTTCTCCAGGGAAAACAGATTCGTTACTACCGGCCGAAGGGGAGCGCCGACATCCGGGCCCTCATCGACGGCGGGTTCCAGGCGTTCAACGCCGGCCGCCTGTCCGAGGCCTGCCACATCTACGCCGACAAGATGCTGGCCCCCGCCAGCGATACCACGATCGGCCTGACCGTCGCCGGCGCGCTCACGCCCGCCGGTCTCGGCGGCTGCGTCATCGAGCTGATGGAGCGCGGCCTCATCGACTTCATGATCAGCACCGGCGCGAATCTCTATCACGACCTCCACTACGCCCTCAATTTCCAGCTCCATCGCGGGTCCCCGTTCCTCGACGACGTGGAGCTCTACGAGCAGGGAATCATCCGGATTTACGACGTCCTGTTCCCGGCGACCGTCCTGCTCGAGACCGACGCCTACATCCGCGATTTCCTCGTGCGATCGGGCCTCGAGGGCCCGGTCTCGACCTCCGAGTTCCACTACCGTCTCGGACTCGACCTGCTGAAGCAAAACCCCGCCTGTGCCGAGTACTCGGTCGTGGCCAAGGCCGCCCAATGCGACCTGCCGATCTACACCTCGTCCCCCGGCGATAGTTCTATCGGCATGAACATCGCGTACCACGAGCTCATGAACGGCAGTTCGCTCATGATCGACCCGAACAAGGACGTCAACGAGGTCTGCGCCATCATTCTCGGCGGGCACCAGAACGGGTGCGTCATCCTGGGTGGCGGCTCGCCCAAGAACTTCTACCTCCAGGGGCAGCCCACGCTCTGGGAGGTCTACGGCATCCCCAAGGGGGGCAACGACTACTTCATCCAGATCACGACCGACCAGGTGGTCTGGGGCGGCCTGTCCGGCGCCACTCCCGCCGAGGCGGTCAGCTGGGGGAAGGTCAATCCCGGCGTCCTGCCCGACACCGTCGTCGCCTACTGCGATTCCACGATTGCCTTTCCGCTGTTCTGCGAGTTCGCGGTCGGGTCCGAACACAACCGCCGCCCGCTTCGCCGGCTGATCCAGAAGCGGGAGGCCCTCGTGACCGATCTCGTGAGCCAGGCGAAGGCGAGCCGGGATACCAAGGACGCGAAGGAGACGAAGGCGTCGAAGGAGCAACCCGCCGAGATCGACCGGCATCGCTGATGGGGACGCTCTCGTCCGAGCTGGGGCCGATCGTCGAACGCGTCGCCGGCCAGCCGCGCGTCTATGCCGACGCCAACCTTCCGAACGGCGTCATCGCCTTCATGCGTGAGAGACTCGGCTGGGACGTGCTCTTCGTTGTCGAGCACGACGACCTGCGGCGGGCTCGCGACATCGAGCATTTCCGGCTGGCGCGCCAGCTCGGACGCACATTGGTCACGCTCGATCGCGATTACCTCGACGATCGGCTGTTTCCCCCCGAGGAGGGCGCCGGCGTGATCGTGTTCTCGGTGCCGGACGAGCGGTGGCTCCGGCGCCTGCTGACCCGGATGGACCGCGAACTGTTCCGGACGCCGGACGCGCGCGCGCTGCCGCTGGAGCGGCGCAAGGTGGAGTGGCATACCGATGTTCAGCCTGGGTCTTGATCTCTCCGAACGCCCCGCCCGCGCCGTCGTGGCCGACGATGCCGGCGAGGTCCTCGCGCGAGCCTCGGGTGACAGCGGCGCGGCGGCCGTCCGCGGCGCGGCGCACACCCCCACGCCCTCGATCGCCGGCGTCGCCATCTTCGACAACAGCGCCGAGAGCCCCTCGGTCCCCGGCATCAAGGCGGTCACCCGCTGCACGCCCGGCGCCGCCGCCATGGCCGCCGAGGCGTGGATCGGTGCGGCGCGCGGCGCGCGCCACGCGATTTGCCTGCACATCGGCGACGAGGTGTTTGCCGGGCAGATGCTCGACGGCAAACCGTGGAGCGGCGCGCACGGCCGCGCCGGTGCCGCCGGCTGGCTGGCGCTCAATCCCGTCGAGCGCCAGGATTACCGCAAGCTCGGAAGCCTCGCCGCGGAAGTGTCGGCGAAGGGCATCGCCCGCCGGCTGTCGTGGCGCGTCCAGGCCGGCGACCGTTCGCGCGTGCTCGACAATGCCGGCGGCAATCTCGATGCGATCACCGGCCAGCTCGTGTTCGAAGGCGCGCGCGCGGGAGACGGTGTCGCCATCTCGGTGGTGCGCGACACTGCCAAGTACATCGGCATGGCGGTCGCGACCCTTGCGGCGGCGATCGATCCCGAGGTCGTCGTCGTCTGCGGCAGCGTTGCCGCGGCCGATCTCATGCTCGAGCCGGTCCGCCAGGAATGCGCGCGCCGGCTGCCGCCCGAGTGGATGGACGGCCTGCGCGTCGAGTTCTCGACCCTCGGTCCGGACGCGATTGCCATCGGCGCCGCGCGGATCGCGCTGCTGGAGCAAGCCGCGGCCCGATGATCCTGATCTCGGGGGCGGACCTGGTGCTGCCCGACCGCGTGCTCGGCGGCGGTACGCTTGCGCTCGACGGTGACCGCATCGCCGACATCGTCAGCGGCCCGCGCGCCGGCGGCGGCGACGATGTCCACTTCTCGTTTCCCGATCACTACATCGTCCCCGGCTTCATCGACGTGCACGTGCACGGCGTCGAAGGCACCGACACGCTCGACGGCGGCACGGCGATCACGACCATCGCCGAGCGCCTCACCCGCTACGGCGTCACCGGCTTCTGCCCGACGTCCATCGCCTGCGAGCCGGCCAGGCTGCGCCGCATGCTCTCCGGCGTCCGCATCGCGAGGACGACGCGGCCGCCGGGCGGCGCGCGCGTGCTGCCGGCGCACCTCGAGAGCAACTTCCTGAACCCCGAATTCAAAGGCGCGCAGCCTCTGGATTGCCTGCGTCTCCCCCGCGGGGGTCAGACCGGGGTCAGAGCCGGGTCAGACCGGGGTCAGACCTGGACCGGCGACGACATCCTGAAGGAAATCGCGGCGGCCCGGCCCGACGTCGGCATCGTCACTGTCGCACCGGAGATCGAGGGCGGAGTCGATCTGATTCGCGATCTCGTGGCGCACGGCCATCACGTGTCGCTCGGCCACTCCGGCGCGACCTACGAGGAAGCGCAGGAAGGCATCCGCGCCGGCGCGCGGCAGGCGACGCATCTCTTCAACGCGATGTCGCGAATGACGCACAAGGCGCCCGGACTGCCGGGCGCAGTTCTCGAGTCAGACGAGATCACGACCGAGCTCATCTGCGACGGCGTCCACGTGCATCCCGCGATCATGCGCGCCGCGCTCGCCGCCAAGCGCCCCGAGCTGGTCATGGCGATCACCGACGGCACCGCCGGGTCGGGCATGCCGCGCGGCTACCGAACCACGATCGGCGGCCGGCCGATCACCATCCGCGACGCTGCTTATCTCGACGACGGCACGCTCGCGGGCAGCTCGCTGACGATGGATCGCGCTTTCGCCAAACTGACGTCGGAAATCGGCCTCAGCCTCCCGGATGCGGCGATCGTCTGCGCCACGACGCCGGCGCGCGCCCTCGGCCTGCAGGGCTTCGGCGTGCTCGCGCCCGGCGCCATGGCCGACTTGGTTGTCCTCGACCGGGACATGCGGGTGGTCCAGACCTGGGTGTCCGGAGTGCTCGCTTTCGAACTCCCGGGCCGCTGATCCCGTCCAAGGACACGTATGAAATCCCTACTACCGACCCTCGCCCTGGCCGGGACCCTGCCGTTCAGTCTGGCCGCCTGCGTCGTCGTGGACTCGCAGGGACATATCACCCGCGAGGAGAAGCGATTCACGGTCAGCGGCACCCCCGAGCTGTACCTGACGACCTTCGACGGCGCCATCGAAATCCGTTCGGGCGACGCCAAGACCATCGTCGTCGAAATCGAGAAACGCGGGCCGTCGCAGGAATCCATCGCGGACCTGAAGATCGAGACGAAGCAGGACGGCGACCGCATCGACGTGGAAGTCAAGAAACCCGCGCGCGAGACGGTGTTCTTCGGCGTCGGCCGCATGTCGCCGACGGCGAAACTGATCGTGACGATGCCGCGCGACGGCAACGTGGTGGCGAGAAGCGGCGACGGGTCGATCCGCATCGAGCACGTGCGCGGGCGGCTGCAGTTGAAGACCGGGGACGGCAGCATCCGCGCGACCGATATCGCCGGCCAGCTGACGCTCTCGACCGGCGACGGCTCGGTCACGGTCGATGACGTGGAAGGGGACCTCGACGTCGACACCGGCGACGGCAGCGTCAGCGTCGAAGGGAAGCTCGCCGCGATGCGGCTGCACACCGGCGACGGATCGATCACGTTCCGCGCCGCGGCCGGGACGGCGATGAAAGACGACTGGTCGATCACGACCGGCGACGGCGGCGTCGCGCTCTACCTGCCGTCGGACTTCGGCGCGGAGCTCGACGCGCACACCGGCGACGGATCCATCCGCAACGAGCTGTCGATCGAGGGGGGCGCCGAACGCGACGGCGATCGCGAGCGCCGCACACTCAAGGGGAAGCTCGGCGCGGGCGGCAAGCTGCTGCGCATCCGGACCGGCGACGGCAGCATCCGGCTCAAGACTTCATAGGGGCGGGCGTCGGCTAACTACACGAGCCCACGGCTGATCACAAAGTTCACGAAGCCACAAAGGTGCCAACCCGTCGGGGCGTCATCTGATCGGTGTGTGTCGGTACGACGTCGGGTCCGCGACTCCGGCCTCTCTAAAAGCATCTCGCCGCTCTCTGCACTTGCTGCATCTGCCGCAGTGCCGCCCGTCCTTCGGCTGCATGCACGAGAGCGTGAGCTCGAGCGGCACGCCCAGCTCCACACCTCTACGGATGACGTCGGCCTTGTGCCCTTGCGCGAACGGCGCCTCGATCGCGATGGCGGCGTCGAGTCCGAGTGACAGGGCGCGCGACATCGCGTCGAAGAAGGCCGGCGTCGCGTCGGGGAACGGGTTGCAGGCGAGCGTGCCGAGCGACAGCGTGATGCTGCTGCCGCGCGCGGCGGTCTTCGCCGCGTAGACCGCGGCCTTCGACAGCAGGATCACGTTCCTGCCGTCGATGAAGACCTCCTCGTCGGGCGTATCGAACGCCGGCGGCTCGCCGCGCACGGCCCAGTGGGTGGCGGGAAACACGTCGCGCATGTTGAAATCGAGCTCCACGGGCGCCGGAGTCGTGCCCGCGAACGGTGCCTGCGCCAGGAGCCGCGCCATCATCGCGCGCTCCTCCGCTTCCCACGCGAATCCCACGCCGACATGCAGCGCGACGGTCACCTCGCCGGGGCCGCGCGCGGCCAGCGCGTGGGCGAGCAGCACGGCGCTGTCGAGGCCGCCGGAAAAGAGGACGGCGCTATACTTCGTAGACATGTATCTCGTCACCAAGCGGATCGAATTCTGCTATGGACACCGGCTGCTCGATTATGACGGCGTCTGCAAGCACCCGCACGGCCACAACGCCTCGGTCGAGATCGACGTGCGGACCGACAGCCTCGACAACCGCAACATGGTCGTCGATTTCAGCGACATCAAGCGGCTGGTCAAGGGCTGGATCGATCGCGAGCTCGATCACAAGATGATCCTGCGCAGGGACGATCCGCTGGTCGAGCCGCTGCGCGCCCTCGGCGAGCCGATGTACCTGCTCGAGAGCAATCCCACCGTGGAGCGCATCGCCAGGCTGATCTACGACGAGGGGCGCGCGCTCGGCGTCAACATCCAGGCGGTCCGGGTCTGGGAAACGCCGACGTCGGTCGCTACTTATAGCGAGTAGTAAGCGGTAAGCAGTAAGCAGTAAGCGGTAAGCAGTAAGCAGTAAGCGGTAAGCGGTAAGCAGTAAGCGGTAAGCAGCAGTAAGTAACCGCCTACCGCCTACCGCCTACCGCCTACCGCCTACCGCCTACCGCCTACCGCCCACC
>Ga0066652_100002340_pt1 | contig 10336 bp, 5 predicted proteins | sample GraSoiAngelo_101_FD_71413 | JGI IMG/M metagenome (GOLD analysis project Ga0066652, IMG submission 71413) | Grasslands soil microbial communities from the Angelo Coastal Reserve, California, USA - 14_0903_02_30cm | ecosystem: Environmental > Terrestrial > Soil > Grasslands | place: USA... | reverse complement strand
CCGACGAGCGCGAGGATGCTCGCGGGCGTGACGGCGGCGGCTGTGCCTGGCGGCTGCTCCAGAGCGTCGGCGACGGCGGCGCGAAAGACGGGATCGCTCGTGTACTGCGCGATGCCCTTGCCGGACAGGAATGGAAGCGAGCCGAGGTCGAGGTCTCGCGGCCGCCAGCCAAGGGTCATCGTGTCGACGGTGAGGACGATGGCCTCGCATCCGCATCGTTCCGCGCGCGTCACGAAGCTCTCCATGAGGGCGTCCATCCGACTCCAGTACAGCTGGAACCAGCGCGGTGACTGGCCCATGGCGCCTGCGCACGTCTCCATGGCAACGGACGCCTGGCTCGAGAAGATCATGGGAACTCCGAGCGCGGCCGCGGCGCGAGCCACCGCGAGGTCGGCGTCCGGGTGGGCCATCTCGAGGACGCCGACCGGTGCGAGCAGCAGCGGCGCGGGCAGCGTGCGACCGAACAGCTGGATCGAGAGCTCGCGACGCTCGACGTTCCGCAGGATCCGTGGTACGAGCTGCCGGCGCGCGAAGGCGTCGCGGTTGGCGCGCATGGTCATCTCGGCACCGGCTCCGCCGGCGACGTAGGCGAAGCCGCGCTTGGTCATCACGGCGCGGGCCCGTTGCTCGAGTGCTTCGGGTTGCGTGGGGACGCGCGGTCGCTCACCCGCGAGGCCGCGGATGTAGATGGCGGACTGCCGGAGTCGACCTATGTCGCTCAGTGACATCGTCTCATACGCTTCGCCGAGCTGTTTGCGGATCGCAGAAGGAGGAGAAGTTGGCATGACGCGCCGGGGACGCCAAACTATATGGATGCGCCCTGTCCTTCGCTTCGCGGTGTTGAGCGCCTGGCTCGCACTTCCTGCTGCCGCCGCAGCCCAACGAGCACCCACCATGGCCGGCAAGTCTCCCGTTTACGCGCCGAATGGCGTCGCTGCGACCAGCCAGCCGCTGGCAACGACTGCGGCGCTCGAGGTGCTGCAGCGCGGTGGCAACGCGATCGATGCCGCGGTGACGGGGGCCGCCGTGCTGTCCGTCGTCGAGCCGATGATGACCGGGATCGGGGGCGACATGTTCGCGGTGATCTGGCTGGCAAGGGAGCATCGACTCGTGGCCCTGAACGCAAGCGGACGCGCCGGGTCGCTGATGACGCGCGAGGAGCTCCTGCGCCGCCGGCGAACGAGCATCCCGCGCGGCGTCGAGACGATCACCGTGCCTGGCGCCCTGATGGGATGGCAGGCGCTGCTCGAGAAGTACGGCACGTTGAAGCTCGCGCAGGTGCTGCAGCCGGCGATCGGATACGCGGAAAACGGGTTCGTCGTCACACCGGTGATCGCGCATGACTGGGAGATGGAGACCAACGTGCTGCGCCGCGATCCGGGCGCGAGCGCGACGTTCCTGCACGACGGCGCTGCACCGAAAGCGGGCGACTGGTTCGCGAATCCCGACTATGCGCGTACGCTCCGGCAGATCGCCGCCGAAGGGCCGAAGGTCTTCTACGGCGGCGCGCTGGGCCAGCGCGTGGTGGACCGTGTCCGCGAGCTGGGCGGCTTTCTCACCATCGCGGATCTCCGCGACAACGCGCCCACGTGGGTGACGCCGATTTCGGTCATGTTCAAGGGCTATCGTGTCTGGGAGCTTCCGCCGAACAATCAGGGGATCGCCGCGCTGGAGATGTTGCGGATTCTCGAGCCATACGACCTCAAGTCGCTCGGACACAACTCGCCGGCGTATCTGCACCTGCTGATCGAGGCGAAGAAGCTCGCCTACGCCGACCTCGCCCAGTACGTCGGTGACGCCGACGCGCTGACGTTGAAGCCCGCGGCGATCCTTGCCGATCCGTTCATCAACGAGCGGCGCGCGCACATCGATCCGGCGCACGCCATGATGCAGGCCGAACCCGGCCCTGCACGGGTGTCGAGCGAGACCATCTACCTCACCGTCGCGGACAAGGACGGGAACATGGTCTCGTTCATCAACTCCCTGTTCGACGCGTTCGGATCCGGCATCGTCGTTCCGGGGACCGGCTTCGCGTTGCAGAATCGCGGACAGGCCTTCACGCTCACGCCGGGGCTGCCGAACACCGTCGCCCCGGGAAAGCGACCATTCCATACGCTGATCCCTGGATTCGTGACGATCCCGGGCGGGCGATCGGACGCCGCAGCGGACGCCGCGGGTGACATACCATATATGAGCTTCGGACTCATGGGCGGCGCCATGCAGGCACAGGGACACGTCCAGTTCCTGCTGAATCATCTCGTCTTCGGGATGAACGTGCAGGATGCCATGGACGCGCTGCGCTTCCGTCACATGGATGGGACCCGGGTGCTGCTGGAGGCCGCATTCCCGGATTCTGTTTCGGCGGGGCTGCGCGCGCTCGGTCACACGATCGCGACCGGTCGCACGGACCAGTTCGGCGGCAGCCAGGCGATCGTCCGGTTGTCCCGCGGCTACATCGCGGGCTCCGACCCGCGCAAGGACGGACACGCGGCCGGCTACTGATGGATCGCCGGCGCTTTCTCGCGTCGGCAGCCGCGCTGCCGCTCGTCGATCCCCTCGCGCGACTGGCGACGATCGCGCGAGGGGATCACGTCGTGGTCGTGGGCGCGGGGGCATTCGGCGGATGGACCGCGCTCTCGCTGCTGCGCGCCGGCTTTCGCGTCACGCTCGTGGATGCGTGGGGGGCCGGCAATTCGCGATCGTCATCGGGCGACGAGACGCGCGTGATTCGCGCCGGCTACAACGGCCAGGCCGTGTACATCCGGATGGTGGCGCGTGCCGCCGCGCTCTGGAAGGAGAACGAGGTACGCTGGGGGCGGCGCGTGTTCTTTCCCATCGGATGCCTGTGGATGTGTCCCGGCGACGATGCCTTCGTGCGGACCTCCATGGCGCCGATCCGCGCCAGCGGTCTCGCCATCGAGGAATGGACCGTCGCGGAGGCACAGCGACGGTTTCCGCACATGGGGTTCGCGGGCGTCCGCAGCGTGTTCTTCGAGCCAGCGATGGGGTACCTCCTCGCGCGAGAGTCGTGCGAGCTGGTGCGTGAGTCCTTCGTGCGCGAGGGCGGCGACTATGTGGTCGCGGCCGCGCGCGCCGGGCGTATCACCGGCGGGCGTCTTGGCAGCGTCGCTCTCGCGAGCGGACAGCAGCTGGAGGCAGACCGTTTCGTGATCGCATGCGGACCGTGGATGTCGCAGTTCTTTCCAGATGCGATCGGGCGACGCATCGTGGCCACTCGACAGGAGGTTTTCTATTTCGGCTCACCCGCGGGCGCCACGGCCTACGAACCGGGCAGTACACCCGTGTGGGTGCACCTCGGCGATCATATCACGTACGGCATTCCCGGAAACGAGCGCCGCGGAATGAAGGTGGCGGACGACACCGCGGGACCCGAAGTGGATCCCACCTCGATGGATCGCCTTCCGGACGCCGCTCGACTCGCGGATGCGCGGGTCGTGCTGCGGGATCGCTTTCCGGCACTGGCGAACGCACCGCTCGTGGAGTCCCGGGTCTGTCAGTACGAGGAGTCCAGCGACGGTCACTACCTGGTGGATCGACACCCGGAGCTGGCGAACGTGTGGCTCGCCGGCGGCGGTTCGGGACACGGCTTCAAGATGGGTCCCGCGATCGGTGAGCACGTGACCTCGCTCGTCATGGGCACGGGCGCGGTAGAGCCGCTGTTCGCGTGGTCGCGATTGCGGCCCCGACCGTGAGAGTGACGTTGCTTCTGTCGAAGCAACAAGGAAGCAGCCTTGCTTTGAGTATTGCTGGCCCGTGCGCCTTCTGGTATACTCGCGCATGCCGCGAGTGCGCTGAGTAACCGCGCTCGCCAGCCGGCCGATCCTCGGCGACGCCTGATGTGGGGCGTTCCGTCTCCCCTCGAGCCTTCGGCCAGCGTCTCACCTGTACCGGGAGAAGTCGCGATGTTTCGCATGAGGTCTCCTCTGTCCGCCCTGGTCGTCTCGGCGGGCCTGTTGTGCGCCGTGATGCCGGCGCGCGCCCAGACTCCAACGAGTCGCCTGAGCGGCACGGTCCGCACGTCGAGCGGAACTCCGCTCGCCGGCGCACGTGTCATCGCCACGAGTCGATCCGGTGTCGCGCGCACGGCGAGCGCGGACGCGTCCGGACACTATGTCATCGGCAACCTCCAGAGTGGCGACTACACCGTGGCCGCCACGCTCGTCGGATATCGCCGGGTGACGCGCGAGAATGTGCGTCTCGAGGCAAACGGGTCGGCCGATTTCGCGCTCGAGCCCGTGCCCCTCAACGCCATCACGGTGACTGCCACGCTGCGCGAGCAGGAGCTGAAGGACGTTCCGTTCTCCATCGCCGCGCCGACCGCGGCGCAGCTGCGCTCGCAGGGCGCGGACAACATCGAGGACGTCGCCATCACGCAGGCCGGCTTCAGCGTGCAGAACCTCGGACCGGGACAGAGCCAGGTCGCGATGCGCGGCACATCGTCGGGGCAGACCGCGCGCGACCAACCCGGTGTGAAGGAGGAGGTCGGCGTCTATCTCGATGAGGTTCCGATCGGCCTGTCGCTGTTCACGCCGGACCTCGACCTCTTCGACGTGTCTCGCATCGAAGTGCTGCGCGGACCTCAGGGGACGCTGTTTGGCGCAGGCTCGCTCGCCGGCACGGTGCGCTACATCAGCAACCAGCCGGAGCTCGGCGTGATGAGCACGTTCGGTGAGGTGGGTGCGAGCATGGTCGATGGCGGCTCAGCAGGCGCGGTCACAAAGGTGGGGACGAATTTCGCGCTCGGCGCAAACGCGGCCGGCCGTCTCGCGGCGTATTACAACCGCATGGGCGGCTACATGGACGCCGTGCAGCCGGACTTCAGCGTGAAGCGCAACCTCAACACGAGCGACCGCATGGGTGCGCGCATCTCATTCCTCTGGACGCCCACCGCGCGACTGCAACTGACGCCGCGTTTCGTTCACCAGACCGTGCAGGCCGACGGGTGGAACCGGCACGATGCGTACAACATCCTCGCGAATCCGTACACCACGTCCCGCACGCCGGTGACGCTCGGCGGGCGGCAGCTGTTCACGCAGATTCCGGAACCGTACGGCGACACCTTCAATCTCGCGGGATTGAATGCGCAGTACGATTTCGGCCGTGTGAATCTCACATCCATCACATCGTACAACACGCGCAACGTCAGCGTGGTGCGTGACGGCGGCGCGCTGTACGCCAGCATCGTGGGCGGCAACATGCAGCTTCCTGAGCCGATCTACACGATGAACGCGGGCCTGACGGACCTGACGCACACGCACGTACTCACCCAGGAAGTGCGACTCGCGGGCAGCCAGAATCGGTGGGTCGTCGGCGGCTTCATCAGCAAGGGACATCGCGGCTACGGCCAGAGCGTCATGGTTCCCGGCTTCCAGAGCGCGACCGGCATCCCCACGCAGGGGCTCCGCGCGAGCGTCGATCAGCTGTTCTACTCCGACCTGTCGTACCAGCTGAAGCAGTACGCGATCTTCGGCGAAGGCACGCTCCCCGTCGGGGAGAAGCTCAACGTCACCGCCGGCGTGCGGTACTACAACTTCGACGAGAACCGCTCTCAGGTCTTCGACGGCATCTTCGGCAACGATGACAACGGAGCGTCGCTCGTGTCCGTGCCGGGGTCGACGAAGGCCAACGGCATCGCACCGCGGTTCATGGCGGCGTACAAGCTGTCGAACGAAGTCACCCTGAATGCACAGGCGTCGCGAGGGTTCCGGCTCGGAGGAATCAACGATCCGCTCAACGTGCCGATCTGCTCGGCGCAGGATCTGCAGACGTTCGGCGGCCGCAACTCGTGGAAGGACGAGACGGCATGGAACTACGAGGTAGGCGCGAAGTCGACGTTGGCCAATGGCCGTGCCTCGGTGAACGTGTCCGCCTACTACATGGACATCGACGATCTGCAGCTCACGGTCACGGCGGGCACCTGCACCTCCCGTCTCGTGTTCAACGTGCCGAAGGCGCAGAGCTCGGGGCTGGAGCTCGAGCTCGGCGCGACGCCTACGCCGCACCTGGACATGTCGCTGAACGCCAGCGTGAACACGGGCCAGCTGAAGTCGACGCTGGCGTCGACGAACGCGAGCAACGTCACGACCGTGGTGTCGGGCATCAAGTCCGGCAATCGTCTGCCGAGCGTTCCGCGAGTGCAGGGCGCGGTGGCGGCGACGTACAAGTGGCGTCTCGCGCGTATGTCGCAGCCGTTCGTGAGCAGCGCGGTGCGCTACGTGGGCTCGCGGTACACACTGATCGACGACCTCGCGTCGGGTTCCGGGACGGTGCCGCTGAATACCTTCCCGAGCACGATCGGCGGTCCGCTGAGCCAGTCCGCGTTCACCTTCAATCCGCTCATGCCGGCCTACACGCTCGCGAATGCGCGCGTCGGCGTGACGCGGGGTATCTGGCAATACGCGCTGTTCGTGAACAATCTGACGAACGAGGAAGCGTACCTCGCGCTGGATCGTGAGCGTGGGACGCTGGCGCGCGTCGGATACCTCACGAACCCGCCGCGCACGTTCGGTTTGATGATGAGCTTCAATCAGTAGAAGCTCGACTGCGCTTCGTGGTGACGGCGCTTGATGTACGCGATCAAGCGCCGTCACTTGTAAGCGTCGTCAGGGCAAGCGTATTTACGCGACGTGATTGTTCATCTGGTCGACGGCACCTACGAGCTGTTCCGGCACTTCTACGGACGGCGGCGCGGTGAGACGAATGGAACGGACGCACCCTTCGGTGCCGCCGCCGGTGTGCTGCACACCGTGCTCGAGATGCTCGAAGGGGGCGCAACCCATGTCGGCGTCGCCACGGATCACGTCATCGAGTCGTTCCGCAACGATCTGTGGCCAGGGTACAAGACCGGCGACGGGATCGATCCGGCTCTGTGGGCGCAGTTTCATCCGCTCGAGGACGCGCTCGCGGCGCTGGGCGTCGCCATCTGGCCGATGGTCGATCTCGAGGCGGACGACGGTCTCGCTTCGGCTGCGCATCTCGCCGCGGCGGATCCGGGCGTGCAGCGCATATGCATCTGGACGCCGGACAAGGATCTCGCGCAGTGTGTCGTGGGCGATCGCATCGTTCAGATGGACCGGCGCTCGAAACAGCAGCGCGATGCCGTCGGCGTGCGTGAGAAATTCGGCGTCGATCCCGCGTTGATCCCGGACTTTCTTGCGCTGGTCGGCGATTCGGCCGACGGCTACCCCGGCATCAAGGGCATCGGGAAGGTGGGGGCGGCGCGGTTGATCAACCGACACGGGCCTATCGAGTCGTTTCCGGCCGCGGAGCTTGGTGGCGACCGCCGCGAGCACGCGCTGCTCTTCAAGAGGCTGGCTACGCTCAAACAGGATGAACACCTGTTCGATAGTGTCGAGGACCTGCGCTGGCGCGGGCCGACTCCACAGTTCACTTCGTGGGCCGAGAAGCTCGGGCCTGCAGTCATCGCCCGAAGTCAAAGAGCCATCCCGGTCAGCTGACGAGGACTGCGCATCCGAATCCGCCGCAGGGTCGAATCGCCCTAAGGTCTTGTGGCGAAAGGGATTATTCGACCAATTCGTGAGATTCGGATGAGTCGTTTTCGTACTGTCGATATCGCGCAGGCTCATTCGACGTATAGGTAGAACCCAACAGGGATTACCTCGCATGCCCTTCCTCGCCGACTTCCGCCGCACGGTCCGCAGCCTCGTTCGCGCTCGCGGATTTGCCATCGCCGTCATCCTCACGCTCGCGCTGGGCATCGGAGCCAACACGGCGATGTTCACGCTGTTGCGCGGCACGCTCCTGCGCCCGCTCCCCAACCGCGAAGGCGAGCGCCTGGTGTATCTGCGCCAGTCGGCCAAGGCCGCCGGTCAGGACAACGTGGCCTTCTCCGTTCCGGAGATCGTGGATTACACGAACGGCTCGAAAACGCTCAGTGGCATCGCGCAGTACTCGCAGCTGACGTTCACGATGTTCGACGCCGAGCTCCCGGTCCACATCCAGGTTGGCATCATCAGCGGCAACTTCTTCGATGTCATGGGGCTCGGCATGCTCATGGGCCGCCCGACCAACTCGGGCGACGACGGCCCGAATGCGCCGGCCGTTGCCGTGCTCTCGCACAATTTCTGGATGCAGCACTTTGGTGGCGACAAGAGCGTGATCGGCAAGGTCGTGCGTATCAACGACCGGCCGTCCACCATCATCGGCATCGCGCAGCGCGCGCCGCAATATCCCGCGCGCACCGACGTGTTCGTGAACACGGTCACGAGCCCGCACCACATGAGCGCGACGATGGTCACGGGCCGCACGCACCGCATGACGGAGATCTTCGCGCGCCAGAAGCCGGGGTTTACACTCGAGCAGACGCGGAGCGAGATCGCGCGGCTGTCCAGCACCGTGTACGCCGACCATCCCGACTCGTACGAGAAGGCGTCCGGCTACTCCATCACCGTGATGTCGCTGCGCGAGGCGCTCAACGAGCGCGCCTCGCTCACGATGTGGCTGCTGATGGGCGCGGCCGCGTTCGTCCTGCTCATCTCGTGCGCGAACGTGGCCAACCTCACGCTGATGCGCGGTGTGCGCCGCGAGCGCGAGATGCTCGTGCGGGCCGCGCTCGGGGCGGGCACCTGGCGACTGCGCATGCTGTTGCTGGTGGAGAACCTCGCGCTCGCGCTGGTTGGGGGCGCGCTCGGCGTGCTCGTGGCATTCGCCGGTCTGGAGATGCTGAAAGGTTTCGCGCAGCAGCTGTCGCCGCGTGCGGAGGACGTGCAGGTGGACGGCACGGTGTTGCTCGTGACGCTGGGCGTCAGCCTGGCGGCGGCGATCGCGCTGTCGTTCGTGCCGAGATTCGGCGACGAGAAGTCGCTGGCCGGTCCGCTCGCCGCGGGTGGGCGACGCACCACCGCGGGTAAATCGAGCCATCGGCTGCAGCATACGCTCGTGATCGCGCAGCTCGCGGTGTGCGTCGTGCTGCTGACGGCGGCCGGATTGCTCGTGCGCACGCTCGGCAAACTGCAGTCGGTCGAGACGGGTGTACGAGCAGAGAATGTGCTCACGCTCGAGGTGCCGATCGAGAGCGATGCCATCAAGTCGGAGGAAAGGCTCGCCATGTACGAGCGCATGCGCGACCGGATCGCGGCGCTTCCTGGCGTGGAGGTCGCGTCCACCGGTTCGAACGTACCGCTGCGCTATACCCAGCTCGCACTCGAGCTCAAGGCCGAAGGGCGCGCGTTGGCGGCGAACGAAGCAACACCGCGCGCGACGTTCAAGGCGGCGGACCCGAACTACTTCGCGGCGGCGGGGGTACCGCTGCTCAGCGGGCGCGCGTTCACCTCGACCGATCGACCCAACAGTGCACGCGTGGTGATCCTCAACAAGTCGCTCGCCGAAAGGCTCTTCCCCGGTCAGGACCCGGTCGGGCGCCGCGTTGCCTGGACGGGTGAGGTGCTCAAGTTCATCGATCTGTCCGACGAATGGCGTACGGTCGTTGGCGTCGTCGGCGACACGCGCGACTCGGGCCTCGATTCGGATCCGACACCCACGGTTTTTCAGCCGCTCGGACAATGGCAGATCTTCAGCGGCGCGCTCATCATCCGCACGAAGCAGGATCCGGTAGCACTGGAGCCGGCCGTATTGCGCGTCATCCGCGAGCTGTATCCGCGTCAGTTGATCGAGAACGTGGCGACGCTGGAGGAGGTGCGCGACGCAACCGTGGCACCCAGAAAGCTGAATGCCCTGTTCATCGCATCGTTCGGGGCGCTGGCGATGATCATCGCCGTCGTGGGCATCGCTGGCGTGCTCGCGTTCTCGGTGAGCGCGCGAACGGCGGAGATCGGCATCCGCATGAGTCTCGGCGCGACGACGGGTCAGGTGCGGCGCATGATCCTCAGTGAGGGCGGGACGCTGGTGGTGATCGGGTTGGTGCTCGGCGCGATCGGCGCACTCGCCGCGTCCCGGCTCATGCAAGGGCTGCTGTTCGGCGTAGAGCCGTCGGACCCGGCCACGCTGATGTTCGTGGCGCTGATCATGGCAGCCGCAAGCATAGCAGCGTGCCTTGTGCCGGCGATCAGGGCGTCCCGGGTGGATCCGAGCGTAGCGCTGCGAAGTGAATAGGCCGCTTGGAGTTATCTGCGGCCGGTACGGCGAAGCGCGGTACGGCGAAGCGCGCGGTAGGCCGAAGCCGCTGTCGATTTCGTCCGGGTCCGTTCGACGTGGTAGTAGGAACCACTTCTGCCACGTCAAACGGAGACCCTCACAATGTCGCGAATCATCAGGAAGTCCGGCCTGTTGTGGACGGTTCAAACGCTGCTCGCCCTGCTGTTTCTCTTCGCGGGCGTCTCGAAGTTCGTGATGCCGC
>Ga0066652_100002339_pt1 | contig 10338 bp, 10 predicted proteins | sample GraSoiAngelo_101_FD_71413 | JGI IMG/M metagenome (GOLD analysis project Ga0066652, IMG submission 71413) | Grasslands soil microbial communities from the Angelo Coastal Reserve, California, USA - 14_0903_02_30cm | ecosystem: Environmental > Terrestrial > Soil > Grasslands | place: USA... | reverse complement strand
CTGGAGGCCATGATTGGTGCGCACGTACTCGCGTGTGGGGCCGACGGTCTCGGCGTACTCGGGCATCTCCTCGGATTCGTACGCGGCATTCGATCGGAAGAGCCCCGTGCGAAACGCCCCCGGCTCGACGATCATCGTGTGGATGCCGAACGGCGCCACCTCGTCGCGAAGCGTCTCGGTGAGCCCTTCGAGGGCGAACTTCGTCGCGCAGTAGGCGCTGAACCCGGGCGCGGTCACCTGCCCGCCCACGCTCGACATCTGGACGATTGCGCCGCCGCCCTGGCGGCGCATGTGGGGCAGGACCGCCCGGGTGAGCGCGGCGGGACCGAAGAAGTGGAGGTCGAACAGCGCCCGAAGCTCGTCGTCGGTCGTCTCCTCGACGGCCCCGACCTGGGTACGTCCCGCGTTGTTCACGAGGACGTCGATGCGCCCGAAGCGGTCGATCGCCTCGGATGTCGCCGCCTCTCGCTGCCCCGCGTCCGTGACGTCCAGCGCGATCACCTCGCCGCGCTCGTGCTCGGCTGCGTAGGCGAGGGCATCGGTTTTGCGCGCGGTCGCGAACACCGAGTCGCCGCGCTCGAAGGCCGCCTCGGCGAGCTCGCGGCCAAAGCCGCTGGATGCGCCGGTGATGAACCAGACGCGCTCCGCCACTCGCTAGGCGAGCTCGCGCTTCAGGACCTTGCCGGTGGCGTTGCGCGGCAGTGAGTCCAGGAACTCCACCTCGCGCGGCACCTTGTAGCGCGCGAGGTTGGACTTCACGTACTCCTTGACGTCGTCCTCGGAGACCTCGGCGCCGTCGTCGGGGACGACGAAGGCCTTCAGGCGCTGGCCGAACTGCTCGTCGTCGACGCCAATCACGGCGACCTCCTTGATCTTGTCGTGATCCGAGAGGAGGTCCTCGACCTCGCGCGGGAAGACGTTCTCGCCGCCCGAGACGATCATCTCGTCGTCGCGTCCGTCGATGAACAGGCGCCCCTCGTCGTCGAAGTGCCCCACATCACCGGAGGAGAGCAGCCCTCCCAGCTCGTCCTTGCTCCCACCGCCGGTGTAGCCCTCGAAGGCCATCTCGTTGCCGACGAACACGCGGCCGGTCTTGCCCTGCTCGACCTCGTTGCCATCCTCGTCGACGATCTTGACCACGGTCCCGCGGGGAAGCCTCCCAGCCGTGCCCGGCGCCTCGCGGAGATCCTTCGGCGTGGCGATGGTCGCCCATGCGACCTCCGTGGAGCCGTAGAGGTTGTAGACGTTGTCCCCGAAGCGGTCCATCCACTTCGTCGCGAGCTCACCCGGGAGCGCCGAGCCGCTGGCCCCGACGACGCGCAGGTCGGGCAGCTCGTACTCGTCCAGCGTCTCCGCCGGCAGCTCCATGATCCGCTGCATCATCACGGGTACCACGATGAGCGCGGTGGCGCCGCTCTCCTGCGTGGCCTTGAGCGTCTCCTCCGGATCGAACTTGCGGCGAAGGACGTAGGTGGAGTTCAGCGCAAGCCCGAGAACGAAGTGCGCGAAGCCCCACGAGTGAAAGAGCGGCGCCGCGATCATCGTCCGCTCCCGCGCCCGGAGGGGGATCTTCTCGAACAACGAGGCCAACGGGCTGAGCGTGTCCGGCTGGCCGCGCTGTGCGCCCTTCGGCGTCCCGGTCGTGCCCGAGGTCAGGATCACGAACCGGCTCGATTCGTCCGGCGGATCCAGGTCATCGTCGCTTTCGGACTCGATCATGTCGCCGAGCGTCGTGTCCTCGTGCTCCTCCTTGTCCTCGCCCCAGGCCACGTAGCGGGAGAGGCCGATCCCCTTACCGGCCTCGCTCGCCTTCTCGAGCAGGCCGCTGAACTCCTCGTCGTAGACAAGCGCCTGCGGTTCCTCACGCTCGATGACGTCGGCAAGCTGCGGCCCGGAGAAGGCGGTGTTCATGTACAGGCCGTTGGCGCCGAGCTTGGAGATTGCGAGCGTCGTCTCGATGAAGCCGCGGTGATTGCGGCACATGATCGCCACACCGTCGCCCTCTCCGACACCGCCCTCGGCAAGACCGCGCGCGATCCTGTTCGACCGCGAGTGGACCTCGGCAAAGGTGAGCGTGCCTGCCTCGTCCTCGATCATCGGCTCGTCGGGATAGTTGACGGCAGCTCCTGCGATGCCGGCGGCCGGCGACGCGCCCCACCGCGCGAGCAACACCGCCATCGCGGCGAGCTTGTCGGGCCTTACGGGGCGAATCACGCCCGCGTCGGCGAGCACCTTGAGGTTGAACGGAACCTCGCTCAGCGCCCCCAGCGGGCCGAGCTTGATGCGGCGGGCAACCTGATCGAACGGGCCGGTCACGATGTCGGGTGAAAGCTTGGAAGCAAGGGAGCGCACCACTTCTTTAACTCTATTTGCCCTCAGCTCGCGGCCTCAATCGGACGGTGGTTAATCGACATCGACCATCGCGACCGCGACGCAGGCGATGCCCTCCCCCCTTCCGATCCAGCCTATCCCCTCATTCGTGGTCGCTTTAACGCTCGCCCTGGCCGACAGCGCCTCGGACAGAAGCCGCTCCATCTCCACGCGGTGCGGGCCAATCCGAGGCGCCTCGCAGATCAGCGTGGCGTCGACGTTCAGGACCCGCCCGCCGAGGTTTCCAAGCGCCACCGTAAGGAGGTCCAGCGAGTGAGCGTCACGCCACTGCTCCTCGTCGGGCGGAAAGAGAGTGCCGAGGTCCCCGAGTCCGGCCGCTCCCAGGATGGCGTCGATGATCGCGTGCGTCAGGACGTCCGCATCGGAATGGCCGCCGAGCCCTCGCTCGTGCGGCACCTCCACGCCGCCCAGCACGAGACGGCGGCCCTCCGCGAACGGGTGCACGTCGTAGCCGATGCCGACTCGCGCGCTCACCCGGAGCTCTCCGCGCCGGCTCGGGCACCCGCGTGACCGATTGGCTCCAGTCGTCGCTCACGGCCCTCGAACACCGACACCTTCCGGATCCCCCACTCGTTCATGGCCTCGAGCGCCCGGTCGTAGGCGAAGCCGATGTGCTCCGGCACGTGGGCGTCGGAGGAGAGGCTGAAGGTGGCGCCGGCATCGACGCACATCTCCGCGAACTCCCGCGACGGATAGATCTCCCCCACCGGCTTGCGCAGCCCTGCGGTGGAGACCTCGACCGCGATCCCGCTCGCGGCGATGGCCTCGACCGCTGGCTCGTAATAGAAGCGGCGGTCCCGCTCGGGGCTCGGCCGCTCCGCGCCCCACACCTTGACGAGATCGGGGTGCGCGAGCACGTCGTAGAGGCCGCTGCGCGCCGCCTCGGCCAGGGTCTCGAAGTAGAGCTCCCACACGCGGTCCGGGTCACCCACGGACTCCCAGATGTCCCAGACGTCGTGGTCCACCGCCTTGTCGCGCACGTAGTGGACGGATCCGATCACGTAGTCGAAGGGATGGGCGTCGAGGAGGTTGGCGATTCGGTCCTCACGGCCCGAGACATAGTCCATCTCGATGCCGAGCCGAAGCGGTGTCGTGCGCACGAACTCGGCGTAGGCACCGAGGTCGTCTCGGGCGTGGCGGAGCCAATACGGGTGATCCCACACCTCGAGCGCGTCCCGGAAGCGATGAACGTGCTCGGAGACGCCGAGCTCCCCGATCCCGGCCTCGTCGGCCGCGGCCAGGTACCGCTCCACGTTGTCGGTCGTGAAGTACTCCTCCGCGCCGCCTTCGACCTCGTCCGGCCGCAAGTGCACGTGATAGTCGGTCAGCATCGCGCCTGTACGCTAGCCCGAGTGGTGGCTCCCGTGAGTACGCACCCGATTGGGCGGTCCCGGATGACCGCCATGCGGCGTCCTCGGGCTTGCCTTTGCCGCCAGCAAAGGCTGCGCCCTGTGTCCTTGCCTCGCGGCCCCCGGCCCTCGCCCAACCGGGCACGTCCCCACGGGAGACACCACTGATGGTCCACCTCCGGATCGTCGTGCCGAGTTATCAGTCCGAGCACGCGCTCGATCTGCTGAACGCCACGCCGTCGGTCTGCAATCTCGTCTACCTGGAGCGTGTCGCGCGGAAGCCCGAGGGCGATGTGATCCTGTGCGACGTCGCGCGCGAGGATGCCAGCATCGTCATCTCCGACCTCAAGGAGCTCGAGATCGATAGAGAGGGGTCGATCGCCATGGAGGTGATCGATTCCCAGATCTCAAGCGCCGGGGCGGCAGCGGTCAAGGCCGCCGAGGGATTACCGACCGATGCCGTCATCTGGGAGGAAGTCGAGTCCAGGACCTCCGAGAACGTGGAGCTCTCCGCGAGCTTCCTGATCTTCATGGTGCTCGCCATGCTGATCGCGATGGTCGGCATCCTCACCGACCAGCTCGTCCTGATCATCGGGGCGATGATCGTCGGGCCCGAGTTCGGGCCGATCGCCGGCATCTGCGTCGCGGCCGTCGAGAAGCGCCGCGACCTCTTCAAGCGATCGTTCAGCGCCCTGGCCGTCGGCTTTCCGGTTGGGATCACCGTCACGTTTCTCGCCGTCCTTCTCCTGAACGCCGTCGGGCTCGTGCCCAGCGACTTCACGCAGGAGCATCACCCCTTCACGCAGTTCATCTCCAGCCCGAACGAGTGGAGCTTCATCGTCGCCTACCTCGCGGGGACCGCCGGCGTGCTGTCCCTCACGTCGGCGAAGTCGGGGGCGCTGATCGGCGTACTGATCTCGGTTACGACCATTCCAGCCGCCGCCAACATCGGCGTCGCCGCTGCGCTTTGGGACGGGCGCGAGTGGGTCGGCGCGGCGGAGCAGCTTCTGCTGAACATGTCGGCGATCCTCCTGGCCGGCATCGGGACGCTGTTCATCCAGCGCCGCATGTACATGAGGCGGCGGCGGGCCCACCTCCACGACGAGGCCAGGGTCGCCGCGGGATTGCCCCTCGGCCACAGCCGCCGCGTAGGGAGCGCGACCTACAAGCCCACCGACGGTGCGTAGGACCTGGCGCGATCTGTTGATCCTGCTCGGGTCCTTCGCGGCCGCGAGCGCGATCGCTGCCGCGGCCGGCGCCGCGAACTTCGGAACGGCCCTCGCGTTCGGTCAGATGGGCTTCGCAGCGGCGCTCGTATGGGTGCTGCTCACTCGCTGACCTCGGCCGTTGACATCGTCCGCGCCATCGGAGAGGCTCGCGACCCCCCAAGGGAAAGGCAGCAGATGAAGGGAATCATCGTTCACGGGTCCAAACACAACCTCGACATCCATCCCACCGGCCTCAAGACATAGCGAGTCGCATGGCCAGCGCGGCGTCTTAGTCGGGTCTCGTGGCCGCGAGGTCCTGCGCCGCGCGCGCTCCGTCCCGGAGGGGTTCGTCACCACCTACGGCGATCTCTCCCCGGAGGCGCCGCGCTTCGCGGGAATGGTGCTGTCGGAATGCTCGGACCCCTCCGTTCCGTGGCACCGGATCGTGCGCGCCGACGGATCGCTAGCCAAGGGGGAACGCCAGCGGCGGCTGCTGGAGGCGGAGGGCGTTCCCTTCCGCGGTCAGCGCGTGGACATGCGCGTCGCGTGGGCGGACGTGGCGAGCCTCGCCGACCGGTAGGCGGCTCTTGTCCCAATCGGGCCGTCTACGATCCGCCCCATGCCGAAGCACATCGTCCCCCCGCCGAAGCGCACCTGCCGCCACTGCGGCCAGGGCGGCCAGATCCTTCTCCGCAAGTGCCCGAAGTGCGGTCGCCGTTACTTAGGGAACAAGTCATTCGGCGCCGTGCACTGAGGCGCCGGCATCCGCCTCAGCCCTCGCAGGGGACTCGACGATCGTCGATGCGGTCTCCGTTTCGGTCGAAGAGGATGACCCGCTTGACGCAGAGCCTCCCCCGCGAGTGCAGCACGGCGAACCGGAAGTTCCGCCGGATCTTGGCTTTGCGCGCGTCGCTTCGACTTATTCGCCGGGTATGCACCGGCATCCATCTCGGCGGCCGGCCTGAGTTCGGATGACCGACCCGAAGCCTCATTGCACGGACGCGCGTCCGCGTGACGTTCAACTCGACGCTCGCCGAGCTGTCGTCGGTGATCCCCACCAAGCGACTCCACAGCGGCGGTCGGTGCTTGTCGGGCCTGCAGGTGCCGACGGCGTCGGCCACGCTCTTGCCCCGCAGCCACAGCTCGTAGCAGCGCCGGTCGTGCCGCCCTTGCACCTTGAGAGCCCAGCGGTGGTGAGAGAACCTCCCCTGCGCGACCCGGACCTGCTGCCCTGAGGCCGCACCGCCCGCAATCGCCACGCCAACTACAACCAGGACGCTGACGACGGAGGCGCAGACGATTGTCAATGTGCGCTGGGGCATCCCGCGCCGGGATCGTATCCGCGCCGTCAACGCTTGCGGTCGCTCAAAAGGAGCTCCGCGATCTGTAGATCGAGTCGCGTCGTCACCTTGAGGTTCGCCGAGGGCGACGGATGGATGAGGACCTTGCCGCCCGCCTTCTCCAGCAGCATCGCGTCGTCGGTCGCGGCGGCGATTCGCTGCGGGTCGGCGCGCAGGGCCTCGCGCAGGGCCGCCGTCCTGAACACCTGAGGGGTCTGGGCCGCCCACAGGTGATCGCGGCTCACCGTCTGCGCCACAGTGGGCCCGCCGCGAGGAAAGTCGCCCTTGTCCGGGCGTGGCTCACGCGCCCGCTTGACGGTGTCAGTGAGCGGCGCGGCCGCGATCACCGCCGCCGCGTCCGGGCGGTCGAGGAGCTTCGCGACGAGCTCGTCGATCAGCGCCGGCGTCACGAGCGGCCGCGCGGCGTCGTGGACCGCGACGATCTCGGCGTCCACCCGTTCTAGCCCCTCGGCCACGGATTCGGAGCGGCTCGCGCCGCCGGCGACCGCAATCGCCCCGTCGCGCACCGCAGCCTCCTGCCCCGCGGGCACCGCGACGATGACGGATCCGACGCTCTCAGCGCGCTCGAACGCGTCGAGCGACCATTCGAGGAGCGGGCGTCCGCCGAGCTCGACGAAGGCCTTCGGGCCGCCGGCCCCCAGCCTTTCGCCGGAGCCGGCGGCCGCGATGACCGCTGATGCTGGTGCTACTTCGTCAGGCAGACGCCTTGGCGCCGAAGCGCTCCTCCAGCAGCTCGTCCAGGTATGCCTCAGCGCCGTCCTCGTCCTTTTCGAGTGCGTACATGAACTCGGAGGCGAGGATCTTCTTGGCCCGGGTGTACATCTGCTTCTCCCCCGTCGAGAGGCCCTTCTCCCATTCGCGGATCGCGAGGTTGCGTACCACTTCCGCGAGCTCGAAGACGTCGCCCGTCTTGATCTTCTCGCGGTTGTACTTAAACCGGCGGTTCCAGTTCTTCGGCATGTCCGAGACTTCGCCGGTCAGAACCTTGATCACCTTGTCAACCTCTTCGCCTGCGATCACGCGTCGCAGCCCTGCCACGTGCGCGTTCTCGCAGGGGACCATGACCGTCATGTCGTTGTGGAGGATCTTGATGGTCAGGTAGTCCCGCTTCTCACCCAGGAGATCCTTCGTCTCCTTCTTCATTACGACCCCGGCCCCGTGGTGCGGATAGACGACGTTGTCGCCCTCGTCGAAGGTGCACTCGACGGGGCCGAGCTCGTCCTCGAGGTCGAGTGCGTCGTCCGCGGTAGCTAGCTCTGGAATTTCGTCCTCCTTCGTTGGGACGGCCGCGGCTGCAGCCGTCGGATTCATCGGTACCGATCGACGATGTCGATCTCTTGCAAGCTGCGAAGTCCCTCGCGGATCTCCCGCGCACGAACCGACCCCACCCCATCCACTGAGGCGAGGTCCTCCTCGGTCGCGTTGACGATCGCGTCCAGATCGCCGAAGCGCTGGACCACCTTCTGCACGACCAGGCGCGGTAGCCGCGGGATCCGTGCCAGCGCGCGGTAGCCGCGCGGCGCGACCGTCAGGTCGACCGTGCTGGTCTTGCGGTCGTAGCCGAGAAGCTCGGCGAGGCGGCCGAAGTCGAGGAGCTCCTGGTGCGGCAGCACCGCGAGCTCCTGGAGGATGCGCTCCACCTGCTCGTCCGAGTCGACGGCGCTGTAGTCGCGGACCAGGGCCGCCCGCTCGCCCGCGACTCCCACGACGGTCTCCTCGAGCTGCATCTCGATCAGCCGGCCCTCGGTGCCCAGCTCGATGATGTAGCGCTCGACCTCGGCTCCCATGCGCGACACCATCTCCGCCCGCTGAAGGGTCGAAAGCACGTCGTGGAGCGTGCAGCCGCCCAGGAGCTCGAGCCCCGTGAGCCGCCCGGAAACCTGGTCCAGCCTGGCCCGGTACTTCTCGAGCGTCGCCAGACCCTGGTTCGCCTTGGAGAGAACCTGCGGGATCTCCTGGAGGATGTACTTCATCCCCTCCACGTAGAGCGAGACGACGTCGCGCCGCTGCGAGATCGCGATCACCAGGGCGCGCGTCTGCTTGGAGACGCGCTCGGCGGTGCGGTGACGGGTGCCGGTCTCCATCGAGAGGATCGTCGGGTCCGGCATCAGCTGGACGTTGGCCCAGTGGATCTTGCTGGCCCGCGGGTCCAGGACGATCGCGCCGTCCATCTTCGCGACCTGGTAGAGCAGCGCCGGCGTGTAGTCGATGTCGAGCTTGATTCCGCCGCTGAAGAGGAAGGATGCGTCCTCGGGCTCGGCGATGAGGATCAGGCCGCCGGTGCGCGCGTGGATGATGTTGTCAATGCCCTCACGCAGCGGCGTGCCGGGCGCCACCATGTCCAACGACTGCAACAGTCGAGGATCGAGACGAGCCTCGAGTTCATGCAGCTCGTCACCGACATGAGACGCCATCGCCAATCCATGATGACAAATAGAACTTAAATCGCGCGGGTGGGCGAATTCCGTGTGGACAGGTCGGATTGCCGCTTGTCAAGCGGCCCGCGCGGCGGTCCGCGGGGCGGCGGTCGTCGCGCGGAGGGCGGATCGGACGGTACGGTGGGCCGCGAGGCCCTGAACCGCCTCACCCGCCTCCGGACCGACGACCGGGCCGAGCCCGAACTTGAGCGCCTCGGCGACCCGTCGCTCGGGGTGGCTAACGAAGCGAAGCTCGCCCGTCAGGCCCACCTCGCCGAAGCAGGCAAGCGGGCGGCCCTCGGCGTCGGCCAGCGCTCGGCCGCGGTGGGCGGAGACCAGCGCAAGCGCGACCGCGAGGTCCGCGCCGGGCTCGTCCACGCGCACGCCGCCGGCGACGTTCACGAACACGTCGGCCGAGGCGAGCGATGGACCGCCGTGCCGGGCGAGGACCGCGAGCACCATCGCCAACCGGTTGCGATCGATCCCGGTGGCCACGCGCCGCGGCGGCACGATCTCCGTGGGCGCCACCAGCGCCTGCACCTCAACCAGAAGCGGGCGGGTGCCCTCCATCGCACAGAGCACGCACGACCCCGGGGCATCGGACGCTTCACCGACGAACCGCGCCGATGGATCCGCCACCTCTACCAGCCCACCGGAGCGCATCTCAAAGACCCCGACCTCGCTGGTCGCGCCGAAGCGGTTCTTGAGCGCCCGAATCGTCCGGAAGCTGCGCTCCCGCTCGCCCTCGAACAGCAGCACGCAATCCACAAGGTGCTCCAGCACCCGCGGGCCGGCGACACTCCCGTCCTTGGTCACGTGGCCGACGAGAATCACGGCGGTGCCGATGCGCTTACCAACCTCGGTGATCGCGCCGGCCGCCTCGCGCACCTGCCCCACCGAGCCCGGCGCGCCGGTCATCCCCTCCGAATGGAGCGTCTGGACGGAATCGATCACACACACCGCCGGCCGCTCGGCCTCGAGCGCAGCGCGAACGGCCTCGACCGAGGTCTCGGCAAGCACCGGCACGGATAGGGAGGCATCGCCCAGGCGCTCCGCCCGCAGCCGCACCTGCGCCGCGGACTCCTCGCCAGAGACGTAGAGGACCTTCGCGCCCCCGGCCGCGAGGTTGCCGAGCGCCATCCCGGTCAGGGTCGACTTGCCGATCCCGGGCGAGCCGCCGAGAAGGACCACCGACCCCGGCACGACCCCACCGCCGAGCACGCGGTCCAGCTCCGCGATCCGCGTGAGCAGGCGCTCGGTCTTCGGCGCCTGGACCTCCCTGAGCGGGACGGGCTTGGGTGCGAGTCCGGCGCCTCCCGACGCGGAGCGAGCCCGTCCACCGCCCGCGCGCGTGGACGGCCCCCTTGCCTCGACAAGCGTGTTCCATTCGCCGCAGCCTGGGCACCGGCCGGTCCACGCGAGCGCGGAGTGCCCGCACTCCTGGCAGACGAATTGAGAGCCGGAAGCCATCAGGTGTGTTGGCGCGGAGCTTTAGCTCCGCGACTGGCAGGTGCCGTTCACGGATGTGACACTACGAACCCCGCCCGACGGCATCACGCCCCGCCCGCCGGCCTCGGTTGTCGGGATTGCTGGTGCGTATCCGATTGGCTCA